>ERZ795055.3329-NODE-3329-length-11792-cov-17.419954_pt1 | contig 11792 bp, 12 predicted proteins | sample MGYA00375139_ERZ795055 | MGnify/ENA primary metagenome ERZ795055 (study PRJEB30184, sample SAMN05720283) | anaerobic digester metagenome | isolation source: active sludge of municipal wastewater-treating anaerobic digesters | place: USA | collected 2015-01-23 ...
CCACCCCTCGGGACTCCCCGCTCCCCCTGTCGGCCGGCCCTGCGGGCTGCCCTGGTAACGCGCCGCGATGGCGGCGGGCGGCCAACCGCGCTTGCGCGGCGGCGCAGGCTAACTTCGCGCAGCGAAGTTAAGCGCAGCGGCCGAAGCCAACTGCACGATCCCGCGCCTGCGGCGCGTGCCACGTGCTTCGAACACTGGCCACCCGAAACCCCGCCATCGCAACGCACCGCTGCGGCGGCCTCCGAAGGGGAAAGAAGCCGTGCTACGCGCGGCGTCGCTGCGCGACTGGCGTCGGTCAGACGTGACGGGTTTGTCGATTCGGTTAGTGGTGTGGATGTACGTCAACGAGCGGCGCAACTCGTTGATGACGCAAGGAAGATTCTGTGACAGGCTGAGCGCGTTAGGTGAAGCGCGGCCGAGTTAATGGACCCGCTGTCACCTCTAAATTACATTAGGCGTCACAAACGCAGCCTCGCCGCGCACCGGCAGGCACCCTCTGGGAATCATCTGCTATGCCAAAACACACGCTCGCTAGCTTGAAACAACTTGCCAGCCAAGCGCCTTCCAGTTTCGAACAGGAGTTTCGAGAGCTCCACCACTTCAGCAAGCCTGAATTTGCATCCAGTCCTTCATCTTTCTCGGCTTTCGTTTCGTACTGCGAGAACCTTGTGAATGGCATCAAGCTGAACGAAGAAAACGAACAAACGATCCAGCGCGCGTACCTGTACCTCGAGCTTCTGGCGAAGGGATCAGCAAGCACCAGTGCAACTAGCCAGGCGTGGCAAGCCTTCCCTCTCCTGACTCGTCCTTGATTTGCTGCCTTAATAACGTGCACTCCGGTGACGCCTAACCCCTCGCTCAGGCAGACCCGCGACGGCAGGCAACGTAAGTCCGGGCTGAGGCACTCGGTGCATCATCTCAGCCTGGGCTTACGCCCCCTGCCTCCGCGGTCGGCTTAGCTCGAACGTTATGCGGCACTCTTATGCGGCACTGGTGTTGGGGCCAAGACGCTGCTGCACGCACGACATGTCTAAGCGTCTCTACACGGCACGTTGTCCGACAATTTCGATCGTAAGTGTGTGACCACGGGATAGATAAACAATGAAGCTCACAAAAGTGCGGGTCCAAAACTATCGGTCCGTGGAGGATAGCGAGGAATTCGCGATTGGCGAACTCACGTGCCTTGTTGGCAAGAACGAGGCGGGCAAGACAGCGCTATTGAGCGCCATGCGCGGCCTCAAACCCTCGCAGCCGTTTGAGTTCGATGAAGTCATTGACTACCCGCGACGTTTTTCAACCCGTTTCGAAGAGCGGCATCCTGATGGGAAAGCCGAAGTGATTCGGACATGGTGGCGCCTCGAAGATGAGGACAAGGCTGCTGTCGAGGAACGCTTTGGCGCTGGAGTATTGAACGGCGACGTGTTCCAGGCGGCGTTCGGATTCCGGTATGACGATGATAGGCGCCTCTGGACAATCGAAATCAATCAAGCCAAGGCGCTGGAAAATCTGGTCAGCAGGCATGCACTTGACGCCACGGAACGCAACGTCCTGCATGGAGTTCATGACGGTCCATCGGCAGACAAGGCGCTGACAGCGCTTGCGGAACGGACGCCTAAACAGGAGGCTCTCTTGCAGGATATCAAGAAGAGCAAGGGGTCCAGTTTCACCAAGGGCGTGATTGACGTGCTTGCCGCACGCCAACCAAAGTTCTTCTTCACCTCGCACTTCGAGCGCATGTCGGGCATGGTCTCGATTGAAAAGCTTCAGCAGGACAAGCAGAGCAACAAGGTCTCCGCCGGCGACAAGATTTTTCTCGACTTCCTCGAATACGCGGGCACCACTCTGGAGGACTTGAAGAATGTGGATCGCCGCGAGGAGTTGAAGGCCAAGTGCGAGGCCGCCAGCAACGAGATCACCGAGGAGATTTTCCAGTTCTGGAGCCAGAACAATGCGCTTGAAGTCGTCATCGAGATCGACAACGCCAAGCCCAAGGATCCGGCTCCGTTCAACACAGGCATGGTCGCCGACATCCGAATCAAGAACACCAACCACAAGGCGACGCTGCCCCTGTCCGAGCGCAGCGCGGGCTTTGTCTGGTTCTTCTCATTCCTCGCCCAGTTCAAGCAGCTCAAAAAGACGCCGGGCAATGGCAATGCGGTCATCTTGTTGGACGAGCCCGGCCTGACCCTGCATGGCAAGGCGCAAGGCGATTTGCTGCGCTACATCGTTGAGCGTCTGCTGCCTGACCACCAGGTCATCTTCACTACCCACTCGCCCTTCATGGTTCCGATGGACCGCCTTGCCGATGTCCGAATCGTGGAGGACGTGGTCATTGCGAAGCCGGGCAAGCGGCCCGAGGTCAAGGGCACGAAGGTTCGATCAGACGTGATGGATGTCAACGACGACACGCTCTTCCCGCTCCAAGGAGCGTTGGGCTATGAGGTGACCCAGTCGCTTTTCATCGGCGCCAACACATGGCTGGTCGAAGGTCCGTCGGACATCCTCTTTTTGCAGGTTGTGTCGCAGGCGTTGACCAAGCGCCGACGCGTTGGGCTCGACCCGAAGTGGACGCTATGCCCATCGGGCGGCATCGACAAGATCGCCCCATTCGTGAGGCTGTTCGGCGGCAATAAGATCAATGTGGCGGTCCTTTCCGACATCGCCAATGGTGACAAGACCAAGATCGAGAATTTGAAGAAGGCTGACATCTTGAAGGCTGGGCATTTCTACACCTGCGCGGACTTCACGAATCAGGCCGAGTCGGATGTCGAGGACTTGTTCGATGCCGACCTGTTCGTCGAGATGCTCAATGGAGCCTACAAGCCGCCCGCGACCAATGCGGTGACGAAGGATGCATTGATGGCGGCGGCGCCTACCCCGCGCATCGTCAAGAAGGCGGAGGCGCTTTTCAAGCTGATGCCCGCGTCGGTCGCCGAGTTCGATCACTTCGGAGCATCGCGCTGGCTCTTGGAGAACCCGTCTGTGCTGGATGCGGATACGCCCGCAGTTCGCGCGACTCTCGACCGATTCGAGGAAGTGTTCAAGGCGTTCAATGCACTGCTCGCGTAGCCAAGATGATGCCGGCCACAAGCGCTCCGCTTCGTGCCGCGTGCGGCCGACAACCGGATAACAACATCATGCAGCTGACCTCGCTTCGCGCCGCAGCTGATGCGGAACGTAAGGCCGCATGAATGCCACGCCCTTAAAGTAGAAGCGAGCCAGAGGCCACAGCCATGTCGCAGAGCGTAGACCTGAAAGCGCCCGAGGCCGATATGCGATGAAGCTAGCCTTGTTTACCCGACTGCCTGAGAATCTTCCCCAAAGCTACGAGTGGGAGGGTCAGCGTATTGCGACGAATGCGGGCATCGCCTTCTGCCAACCGTTCGCTCTGGATCGGCAGCGCACCATCAATCAGATCGTGATCGCCTTCAAAGATGTACGCGACGATTCGGACGGCGCCTACAGTCTTGCCTGGGAAGCCGACATCGTCGCCGTTAAGCCAAGCGCACCGCCGTATGACACATTGGGCGGCGTGCCGCGGTACGACATCTTCTACGCGAACGCTCGGCGGCTCGAAGTAGCGCCAGAACGCTCGCGAGGGCCCGGATTCATTAGGTACGTCGATTAACCGAGCACCATGGGCATTGCCCAGCCCTTCGTTAGAGCCGACGTATGAGCTTCGGCCGAGCACCGCACCACTCGTACTGTCGTTGCGGTCTGGGCTTGCAGAACGCGCCTCCGCAGGCGGCTTAGCTCGGGCTCTAGCTAGCCTGACGCGCACGCTCCCCACGCGCTAGCCAGTGACCCGGGCAATCACTCCGCCTTTTCTTTCTCCCTCGCCCCCTAGAATCCCCCCACCCTCCCCTGCCCCTCAGGCGCGACACCCATGCAGCATCGCAAAGTCCTCGTCCTCGGCGGCTCCGGCTTCGTCGGGCGCCACTTGATCAACCGGCTGGTGCGCGACGGGCGCCAGGTCATGGTGCCGGTGCGCCGGCGCGACAAGGCCAAGCACCTGATCCATCACCCCACCGTCGAGGTGCTCGAGGCCAACATCCACGACGACGCCGTTCTCGCGCGCCTGGTGGCCGGGCAGGACGCGGTGATCAACCTGGTGGGCATCCTGCAGGGCTCGGCGGCGGATTTCGAGCGCGCGCACGCTGCCCTCACCCGCCGCACCGTGGCGGCCTGCACGGCGGCGGGCGTGCTGCGCTACCAGCACATGAGCGCGCTGGGCGCCTCTGAAACCGGCCCCTCGATGTACCAGCGCAGCAAGGGCGCGGCAGAGGCCGCGGTGCGCGCCTCGAAGCTCGAATGGACCATCTATCAGCCCTCGGTGGTGTTCGGGCCCGAGGACAAGTTCCTCAACATGTTCGCCACGCTGGCGCGCTTTGCGCCGGTGCTGCCGGTGGGCGGGGCCGAGGTGAAGTTCCAGCCCGTGTGGGTGGAAGACGTGGCCGACGCCTTTGCCAACACGCTCGACAATCCCGCGAGCTATCACCAGTCCTACCCGCTCGCCGGCCCGCGCGTGTACACGCTGCGCGAGCTGGTGCGCTTTGCCGCCGCGGCCAGCGGCCACCCGCGCGCCGTGCTCGCGCTGCCCGACGGCCTGGCCCGACTGCAGGCGCGGCTCATGGAACTCGCCCCCGGCGAGCCGCTGCTCTCGCGCGACAACCTCGACTCCATGAAGGTCGACAACGTCGCCCCCGCCGGCTGGACGCCCGCGCCGGAGCTGGGCATCACCCACGCCGCCATGGAGACCGCCGCCGCCGACTACCTGGCGGGCCGCCACGCGCGCACGCGCTACGACGCCGCACGCGCGCGCGCCAAGCGCTGAGGGGGCGGCATGAAGCTCTATATCGGCAACAAGAACTACTCGTCGTGGTCGCTGCGGCCGTGGCTGGCCATGAAGATGGCCGGCGTGGCCTTCGAGGAAGAGCGCATCTGCCTCGACCAGCCCGACACGCGCGAGAAGATCCTGGCCGTGTCGCCCACCGGCCGCGTGCCCGCGCTGGTGGACGGCACGCTCACCGTGTGGGATTCGCTGGCGATCTGCGAATACGTGAACGAGGCCCACGCCGGCGGCCGCATGTGGCCCGCCAATCGCGAGGCCCGCGCCCGCGCGCGCGCCGCCGCGTGCGAGATGCATTCCGGCTTCACCGCGGTGCGCACGCACATGTCGATGAACATCCGCCGCCGCGCGCCCGAGCGCGGTGCCGCGGCGCTGGCGCGGCCCGATGTCGCCGCCGACGTGGCGCGCCTGCAGGCGCTGTGGGCCGAGGCGCTGCTGCGCTCCGGCGGGCCCTGCCTGTTCGGCGAGTTCTGCATCGCCGACGCCTTCTACGCGCCGGTGCTCACGCGCTTCGTGACCTACGGCGTGGCGCTCGAGGGGCGGCTGGCCGAGTACTCGAGCCATGTGCTGGGGCTCGCCCCCATGCGCGAGTGGACCGCCGCCGCGCACGCCGAGACTGAAGACCTCGGCGACCACTAAGCCCATGCGCGTCTACACCGTGGGCGGCTGGGTGCGCGACACCCTGCTGGCTCGCGCGGGCCGCGCCATCACGCCCGGCGACCGCGACTGGGTGGTGGTGGGCGCCACGCCCGCGGCCATGGCGGCGGCCGGCTTCCGCCCGGTGGGCAAGGACTTCCCGGTCTTTCTGCACCCGGCCACGCAAGAGGAATACGCGCTGGCGCGCACCGAGCGCAAGACCGCGCCGGGCTACAAGGGCTTCGTGTTCCACGCCGACCCCGAGGTCACGCTCGAGCAAGACCTGGTGCGCCGCGACCTCACCGTCAACGCCATGGCGCTGGACGAGGCCGGCACGCTGATCGACCCGCACGGCGGCGAGCGCGACCTGGCCGCGCGCGTGCTGCGCCACGTGAGCCCGGCCTTCACCGAAGACCCGGTGCGCATCCTGCGCGTGGCGCGCTTTGCGGCGCAGTTCCCGGACTTCACGGTGGCGCCCGAGACCGGCGAGCTGATGCGCGCCATGGTCGCCGCCGGCGAGGCCGACGCTCTGGTGCCCGAGCGCGTGATGCAAGAACTCTCGCGCGGGCTGATGCAGGCGCGGCCCTCGCGCATGCTGGCGGTGCTGGCCGCCTGCGGCGCGCTGGCGCGGCTCGCCCCCGACTTGCCCGAGGCCGCCCTGCCGGCCACCGCCGCCGCGCTCGACCGCGCCGCCGACGCCGCGCTGCCCCTGCCCTCGCGCCTGGCCCTGCTCTTGGCCGCCGCGCCCACGCCCGACTCCGCGCAGGCCCTGGCCGAGCGCCTGCGCGCTCCCGCCGAGGCCATCGCGCTCACGCGCCTGCTCGCCGAGTTGCGCGGCGCGCTGGGCACCGAGCGCGAGCCCGAGGCCCGCGTGCGCCTGTTCGAGCGCGCCGATCTGTTCCGCCGGCCCGAGCGCTTCGAGGACTTGCTGCGTGCGTGGGAGGTGCTGGCGCAGGCCGACGCCGCGCCCTGGCGCCGCGCCGCGGCCGCGGCGCGCAGCGTGGACGCCGGCCAAGTGGCTGCCCAGGCCGCGAGCCCCGCGGCCATCCCGCAGGCCGTGCACGCCGCGCGCGTGGCGGCCGTGGCCGCGCAAGGCGCTAGATAAACCGCCCGATCAGCAGCGCCACCAGCGAGAGCAGCACCGTGCTGGTGAAGGGCAGCAGCACCTCGCGCCCGCGCAGCTTGAAGCGGATGTCGCCGGGCAGCCGGCCGATGCCGAGCTTCTGCAGCCAGGGTTGCAGGCTCGTGATGATCACGAGCGCGATGAAGATGGTGATCAGCCAGCGCATGGCGGCATTGTGGCAGGCCGCCGCGCCGGGGCCTGCTAGCGGAGCGCGAGCCAAGTGACCTCGCGCAACGCGCGGCCGTGGCGCACTGCGCGCCCGATCGCGTTCAGGGTGCGGCGGCCGCGCGGCGCACGGGCGGCGCGATGGTGGCCACCGCGCGCGCACGCAACTGCCCGCAGCCGCCCTCCACGTCCTGGCCCGCGGAGTGGCGCAGCTTGGTCAGGATGCCGCGCCGGTGCAGGTGGCGCGCCATCTCGGCGGCGCGCTCCCAGTCGGGCCGCGCGTAGGGCAGGCCCTCGACGGCGTTGTAGGGAATCAGGTTGAGCACCGCGTACTTGCCGGCGAGCAGGCGCTCGAGGCCGGCGAGCTCGTCGTCGCCGTCGTTGATGCCGGCGAGCAGGGTCCACTGGATCTGCACCGGGTAGCCGGTGGCGCGCGCGTAGGCCTCGGACTGCGCCACCAGCCAGTCGGGACTCAGGCGCGGCGCGCGCGGCAGCAGTTCCTCGCGCAGCGCGGCGCGCGTGCTGTGCAGCGACAGCGCCAGCGCGGGCTGCACCGCGGCGCGCGGCAGGCGCTCGAACACGCGCTCGTCGCCCACCGTGGAGAACACCAGCGACTTGTGGCCCACGCTGCCCTCGGCGGCCAGGGTCTCGATGGCCTCGAGCACCGCGTCGAGGTTGTGCGCGGGCTCGCCCATGCCCATGAACACCACCTTGCGCACCGTGCGCTGGCGGCGGCCCAGCGCCACCTGCGCGGCGATCTCGGCGCTGCCCAGCTGGCGCAGCAGGCCGTCGCGCCCGGTCATGCAGAAGCGGCAGCCCACCGCGCAGCCCACCTGGGTCGAGACGCACAGGCCGCCGCGCGGCAGCAGCACGCTCTCGACGCTCTGGCCGTCGGCCAGGTCCACCAGCAGGCGCACCGAATCGTCCTCGCCGGGGTGCTCGCTGCGCACCCGGGCCAGGGCGTGGAGTTCGTCGGTGAGCGCGGGCAGCAGCGCGCGCACGCGCGCCGGCAGAAAGTGCTCGGCCGGGCGCGGACCCCAGTCGAGCGCGCGCCCCGCCAGCCAGGCGCGCAGCACCGTGGCCTCGTGCGCGGGCAGCGCTCCGGCCGCGCGCAGGCGGGCGCGCAGCGTGGCAAGCGTGAGGCCTGCGCTCATAGCCGCCCGCGCCGGTCGCCAGTGGCGAAGCCCAGCAGATCGAGGTCCACGCCGCGCCCCACTGCCAGCACCTTGAACAGTTCGCCCATCTCGGCCTCGGAGATCAGCCGGTGCGCGGCGACGCGCTCGGCGGGCGAGGCGGATTCGAGCAGCGCGGGCAGGCCGCAGTCCAGCAGGAAGCGCGCCTGCGTGGCGTAGCCCAGCACCTCGAGCCCCGCGCCGTGCGCGGCCTCGGCCATGGCGCTGAAGTCCACGTGGGCGGTGAGGTCCGCAAGCCCCGGCCACAGCAGAGGGTCGTCCACCGCGTGGTGGCGGTAGTGCGCCACCAGCGTGCCGCGCACGCGCTGCGGGTGATAGAACTCGCGCGCCGGAAAGCCGTAGTCGATGGCCAGCAGCACGCCGCGCGCCAGCCAGTCGGCCACGCCGCGCATCCAGGCGCGCGCCGGGTAGCCGATCTCGGAGGCGTAGTCGGCGGGCCAGGGGCCGGACTCGGCTTCGAGCGCGGCCACGTCGGCGGCGAGCGCGGCCGGCGCGGGGCGCGCGGCGAGGATCAGCGCATCCTCGCCGGTGAGGCTCACGCCGCGCTCGAGCGTGGCGCCGGCGCGGCGCTCGAACGCGGTGACGGGCATGGCGTCGAGCACTTCGTTGGCGAGCGCGCAGCCGGCAAACGCAGCGGGCGGCGCGTCGATCCACGCCACGCGCGCACCAAACGCAGCCAGGCGCTCGCGCTGGCGCTCGCGCAGTTCGGGCGAGGGCTCGAGGATCAGGTAGCGGCTCGGCGCGGCGCCCAGCGCGTCGAGCGCGGGCAGCAGTTGCGCGGCCAGCGCGCCGCTGCCGGCGCCGAACTCGAGCACCGTGGGGCCGGCCGCGCGCAGCACCTGCGCCACCTGCACCGCCAGCGCACGCGCGAACCAGGGCGACAGCTCCGGCGCGGTGACGAAGTCGCCCGCCGCCCCGAACTTGCGCGCGCCCGCCGTGTAGTAGCCCAGGCCCGGCGCATAGAGCGCGAGCTGCATGTACTGGTCGAAGGGCAGGAAGCCGCGCGCGGCGACGATGTGTTCGCGCACCCGCGCGACGAGCCGCGCGCTGTGGGCCGCGGCGTCCGCGTCGGGCGTGGGCAGGGCAAGGCGCATGGCGCCGCGGATCTTACCGGTAGACTTGCGGCCCCCTCTCCGACCCACGCCCGCACAGGCCACCCGCATGCCCCGCCCCCGTGCCTACAAGATGCCCGGCACCGCGCTCGTCACCGGCGGCGCCCGCCGCATCGGCCGCGCCATCGCGCTGGCGCTGGCGCACGACGGCTGGAACGTGGCCGTGCACTACGCCAGCTCGCGCGAGGAAGCCCTGGCGGCGGTGGCCGAGATCGAGGCCCTGGGCCGGCGCGCCTGCGCGGTCAACCGCGATCTGGCGGTCGAGGCCGGCGTGAAGAGCCTGCTGGCCGAGGTGGAAGGCGAGATCGGCCGGGTGGGCTGCGTGGTGAACAACGCCTCGCTGTTCGAGTACGACGCGGCGGCCGACTTCGGCGCGGCGCGGCTGGCGCGCCACATGCAGGTCAACGTGGCGGCACCCGTGCTGCTCGCCCAGCAACTGGCCGCCGGCCTGGACGCCAAGGAGCAGGGCGTGGTGATCAACCTGCTCGACCAGAAGCTCTGGAACCCGAACCCGGACTTCCTGTCCTACACCCTGTCGAAGGCCGCGCTGGCCGAGGCGACCACCTTGCTCGCCCAGGCCCTGGCGCCGCGCGTGCGGGTGGTGGGCGTGGCGCCCGGGATCACCCTGCTGTCCGAGCGCCAGAGCGACGAGGGCTTCGCCCTGGCGCACGGCAAGACGGTGCTGGGACGCTCGTCCACGCCCGAGGACGTGGCGCAGGCCGTGTGCTACGCCGCCCGCGCCCAGGCCGTGACCGGCACGACCCTGCTGGTCGACGGCGGCCAGCACCTCACCCCCTCACCGCGCGACGTGATGTTCCTGACCGAGCGCCGCAAGACGGAGACCCCTCGTGGCTGATTGGCTGTTGCATCCCCGGCTGGCAGGCTGCCGCCGCATCTTCCTGCGCGAGGTGGTGCTCGACGCCAACATCGGCGTGCACGCCTTCGAGCGCCAGGGCAGCCAGCGGCTGGTGATCAACGTGGACCTGTTCGCGCCGCTGGCCGCCACCACGCCGCGCGACGACAAGCTCGCCGAGGTGCTGGACTACGACTTCGTGGCCAACACCGTGCGCACCCGCATCGCGCAGGGGCACATCAACCTGCAGGAGACCCTGGTCGACGACATCGCCCGCACCCTGCTCGCCCACCCGCTGGTGGTGGCGGTGCGCGTGGCGAGCGAGAAGCCCGACGTCTACGAGGACGTGGAGGCCGTGGGCATCGAGGTCTTCCACTTCAAGGAGGCGGCATGAACGCGCCCGAGGCCGCCGCGCACCTGACCCGCGCGCAGGAGAAGCAGGCCTTCGAGGACCGCAAGCTCGAGAAGCGCCTGGTGCGCCTGACGGCGCAGGCGATCACCGACTACGGGATGATCGAGGACGGCGACCGCGTGATGGTGTGCCTGTCGGGCGGCAAGGACAGCTACGGCCTGCTCGACATCCTGCTCAAGCTCAGGGGCCGCGCGCCGATCGACTTCGAGGTGGTGGCGGTCAACCTGGACCAGAAGCAGCCCGGCTTCCCGGACCAGGTGCTGCCCGACTACCTGCGCGGCCTGGGCGTGCCCTTCCACATCGAGACGCAAGACACGTATTCGATCGTCAAGCGCCTGATCCCCGAGGGCAAGACCACCTGCTCGCTGTGCTCGCGCCTGCGCCGCGGCATCCTGTACCGCGTGGCCAAGGAACTGGGTGCGACCAAGATCGCGCTCGGCCATCACCTCGACGACATCGTCGCCACCCTGCTGCTCAACATGTTCTACGGCGGGCGCATGAAGGGCATGCCGCCCAAGCTGGTGAGCGACGACGGCGCCAACATCGTGATCCGCCCGCTGGCCTACATCCGCGAGGCCGACATGGCGCGCTGGGCCGAGGTGCGCGCCTTCCCGATCATCCCCTGCAACCTGTGCGGCTCGCAGGACAACCTCAAGCGCAAGGAAGTGAAGCGCCTGATCGACGAGTGGGACCGCCGCACCCCGGGGCGGGTGGAGAACGTGTTCAACTCGCTGGCGCGGGTCACGCCCTCGCACCTGATGGATCCGGCGCAGTACGACTTCAAGGGCCTGGTGGCGAGCGGCCGTCCCGACCCCGAGGGCGACGTCGCCTTCGACGAGGAGCCCTGCGCCGAGCCCGAGCCGCACAGCAGCGCCGGCGTGATCCGCTTCGACATCGACTGAGCGGCGCGCCGCGCATGACGCCGTTTCACCTCTCGTTTCAGGTGCGCGATCTGGCCGAGGCGCGCGCCTTCTACGGCCAAGTGCTGGGCTGCGCCGAGGCCGCGAGCGCGCCCACCTGGGTGGACTACGACTTCTTCGGGCATCAGCTTTCGCTGCATCTGGGCGGCGCGGCGCAGGACAGCGGCCGCGGCACGGTGGACGGTCAGGCCGTGCCCATGCCGCACTTCGGCGTGGTGCTGGCGATGCCCGAATGGCACGCGCTGGCGATCCGCCTGCGCGACGCGGGCGTGGGCTTCTTGCTCGCGCCCCAGGTGCGCTACGCGGGCGAGCCGCGCGAGCAGGGCACCTTCTTCGTGCGCGACCCCAGCGGCCACGCGCTGGAGTTCAAGGCGATGCGCGATCCGGCGCAGCTCTTCGCGCCGGCGCAGCACGACTGAAGCCGGGGCTCAGGTGGCGAGCGCGCGCTCGATCTCGGCCCACAGCAGCTCACCCGGCTCGCAACCCACGCTCAGGCGGATGTAGCCCGGCGCCACGGCGTCGCCCCAGC
>ERZ795055.3336-NODE-3336-length-11771-cov-9.051297_pt1 | contig 11771 bp, 6 predicted proteins | sample MGYA00375139_ERZ795055 | MGnify/ENA primary metagenome ERZ795055 (study PRJEB30184, sample SAMN05720283) | anaerobic digester metagenome | isolation source: active sludge of municipal wastewater-treating anaerobic digesters | place: USA | collected 2015-01-23 ...
TCCACAAAGCCCTTATCAATGAGAGACATGATCCCGGGCATGACACAGTTGTATGAGCTCTGTCCGGGATAACCGTCAGTGTAATACACGTCGGGATTGAATACAAGGTATCCGTTGCTTGTATAATAATGATAGTCTATTGTTGACCTGCCCGGCTCAGGGATCCTGTGCCTGTTGAGCTCGGTCGAACTCTTCTCGTAGAAGTTCACAATCATCGGGTATTTCTTCGCCGGGTCAAAATTCTCCGGCTTGTAGAGCAACCCCTCAAGCTGCTTTCCGTCAAGCGATGTCCACTTAACCACCTCGGCAGTACCCCACAGGTAATCCTTCTGCTGCGGATTTGCATCCGTAAGCCGCTTCTCGTTGAGGAAAGAGAGGTCTGACAGCAGGTAGTCGGGGAAGAGACCGAAGTTCTCTTTCGTGTAAATGATACGGTCCGACTTCCTTGCCTTTACCGGGGTGCCCAGTACAAAATCGCCACCCATGAGCTTCACGGGTGCTTCCTTTCTCTTCATTTCAAGCGTGTAAAATCCCTCGCTCCTGCTTGACTCGCTTACACCGTGGAGGTACTGTTTTACGGAAGGATCAATGTAATCATTGTCAGGATCAAAATCCAGCAGCCTGTACCTGATTCCATCCTTTCTGCCGTTTAGTGTTATGTTCTGCGGAGAGCGTAACCCTGCCGGGTCAAGTGACCAGATATCATATTTATCGGAGACAAGAAAAGCCTTGTCCTCTTTAAGCCATCCGGCTGCCGGATATGATCCAGGGAGATCCGGAACGTCATTAAGTTCATCCCAAACCATGAGAGTTTTCGGGGTGGTCAGTCTTGCCTCCTTGCCAGATACGATGTCCCGGGCATACCATGAGCTGTCAGCTTCATGGTACCACGACAGGTATTTACCAGCTGGAGAGAAGCGCATCCGGGCCCTGAGGTTCTCCTTGATCTTCACTGACTCACCGGAGATAATGTCGACAATCCACACATCACTGCCGGCATCGCCTTTCCACATCGACTCGAGGTCATAGGGCAACGAAGAGAGTGCAACCGCCTTTGGTCCGTCGCCTTTGTCCGGCAACACTAAATCAGGCATCTCAGCCGTTGCAAGCTGCACCACCTTACCGCGATCAGCATGGTATACTGCAGTGTAGTACTTCTTCATGTCACGGGCCTTTCTTACAACCTGGGCGGTGTGCAGGATCCCTTCCGACCAGTGCCATACGTCGACGTTGGCCCGATCCTCCTCCAATACTGTAGTGTCACGCAACTTGTACACCGGTGAAGTACCAAAGTAGAGTCTCGGCGAGTTCTCTGCAAAAATCAGCCTGCCATTCTCATTTATTATCCATCCCTCAGGGATTCCTGCAGTTCCCCGGGCGGCCGCCACTGACGCCATCCCGTTGCCATTCCAGTAACAGAGTGAGAATGAATTTCCAGCCTTATCCTTCTCATCAAACGAGATAATAAATGCAGCCCTTACTCCTTTTTTATCAATACTGAGCTGCCTGTACTTCGCCTTGCCGGTGTAGAGAACACTCTTCTCCCCTTTCCTGAGGTCAAGGATTACGACTCCCGGCTCAGTGATGCTGTCTTCTCCGGTTGTAGCATACATAAGTTTCTCAGCCTCCTCAGCAAACAGGTATTCCGTTACATATCGGACAGTATCTGTGTTTCCGGTTGTCAGGTTCCTGATATACAGCGAGTAACCGTTGTCGGCTGACTCGCTTTTAGGCTTTTTGCCCTTCCCTTCGTCTTTTCCGGCAGTGAACCCGGGCGCGGCAGCGGGTGCAGGGGACATGGCTGCGGCAGCATGCGTGGGGGTGGAAGTGAGTGCGGGGGACCCGGCGGTAGCACCGGGCGCGGAGCCGGGGCCGGCAGTGTCCGCCCTGACTGCGGGTTTCTCCTTAAGGGGCTCACTCTGCCATGCAATCCAGCCTGACCATTTTGAAGGGACCTTGAATGATTTCAGCCTCACGATTGTGTCAGTGACACTGGCAGCAACATTGTAAATGCCCAGTTTATCGAGTGGCATGTCGTCTTTCTTGGTCTTCTTAAGCTTCAAGGCCTTCACCTCCTCTTCAGGCGGCTTGATTGTGAAAAAGAGAAACCGGGAGTCAGAGGAGATGCTTGCTCCTGTGGCACACCTGAAGGTCGCCTTCAGCCCTCCGTTTTCATCATATAGGCTAACAGTGGGATCGCCCTGTGAAGGCTCCGTTTTGAATGCAAACAGTGATCCGTCGTCGGAGATGACTCTCTCAGTAATACGGTTCCAGCTGACAAGGTCATCAATTGTCATCACCTTTTTCTCCTGCGGTGTAACCTGCAGTGAGAGCATTATAATAAATATCAGGGCTAAGCTTCTTTTCATAACCGGGAGGTTTTTTGTTCAAAGGATAAAAATAATATTTTCCTTCAGGTAGAAAAGATGTTTTACAGCCCTGGAAATATAATTCAGTCAGAATGCTTAAGACGTTCGCCCGGGATGAATTTACGGTGATCCATGCCGGATCAGATCCGGGAAGACTGAGCAAATTCAGGACTAATGTTGCATCTCTGTCAATTATTCCATATATTTACTTTACCAATCATTGCTTCTGTTTATTTTGATCTGTTAATTTGTTATATGTGTGATTATTAAGAGATATGATAACATTTAGATCAGACAACCTCTTTTCATAATAAACTGCAGAAAAACAACTAAAACCAAAAGCATGAAAAAGTTTCTATCACTGATTTTTATGGCCATGTTCGTTACAGGAGCATTCGGCCAGAACTCAGACCAGAAATGGTCACTGGGTCTGTTCGGAGGCAAAACCGTTTATGTCGGTGATCTCGGCAGCGGGTTCAACGTGTGGGATCCGTTCTATTTCCACGGTGCCATGCAGATTGGCCGTTACCTGAACCCATCATTCGACCTTGCCCTGCAGGGTGAATACGGCGCTTACGGTTACTATGCCTCACCCTCAAGGAGTTTCCTTTCAGACAAGACCGACGGTGCAATGCTGCTGAAGTACAAACTCAACAACGGATACCTTCTTGATGAGGACGTTGTAATAGCGCCCTTCCTTGCAGGAGGATTCGGCTTTGCAAGCTTTGCAGGCGATCCGGGCCGGACAAGGACAGATGACTGGGATGCATTCATTCCTCTGGGTGGCGGTGTCAAGGTGAATATTACCCCGCGGTTTGCAATTCAGTACCAGGCGCTTTACAACTTTACAAACGGCGACTACCGTGATATGAAAGTGGTACCTGAAAAGGATGACCATTTCATCTCACATGCATTGGGGCTAGTATTTTCATTCGGTAAAGCTGCAGACAGTGACGGCGACGGAATCAATGATAAGCTCGACAGGTGCCCCGGCACACCGGCAGGAGTCAGTGTCGGACCCGACGGCTGCCCTGTTGACAGTGACGGCGACGGTGTTGCTGACAATATTGACAAGTGCCCAAGGGCAGCAGGACTGGCAGCCTTCGGCGGATGCCCCGACTCTGATGGTGACGGCGTGGAAGATGCAATGGATAAATGTCCGGATGCGAAGGGACTTGCAGCCCTGTCCGGATGCCCTGACTCTGACGGCGATGGCATAGCCGACGGTGACGACAAGTGCCCTAACGAAAAAGGACTGCCCGCGTTCAACGGCTGCCCTGATACCGACGGTGACGGCATAATGGACAGTGAAGACCGCTGCCCGGATGCAAAGGGAACGAAGGAGATGAAGGGATGCCCTGACAAAGACGGCGACGGAGTGGCTGATATTGACGACAGATGCCCGGATGAGGCTGGCATAGCCGCTAACAAGGGATGCCCCGAAGTGAAGGAAGAGGTCCTTGAGGTCTTTACTCAGGCCCTCACGGGGATACTGTTCGAGACCGGTAAGGATGTCATCAAAGCTTCATCATTCACGGTACTCAATAATGTTGTGAAGGTGATGAACGACAACCCGGTTTATAACCTTGCAATCAACGGACATACTGACAACGTCGGTGATGATGCAATGAACCTCGACCTTTCCGAGAGAAGAGCTGCCGCAGTGAAGAAATACCTGGTTGACAAGGGTATAAACACCGCAAGGATGACCTCGAAAGGATTCGGGGAGACGATGCCTGTTGCAGACAACGGAACCGCTGCAGGAAGAACCAAAAACAGGAGAGTGGAATTCAAAGTTGTGTTCTGAGACTGAATTCAACCGGACCTGATCAAAGAGAACAGCCCCGGCCAAAATGCCCGGGCTGTTTTTTATACCGCATTTTTCACTATTTTTAATCCCCCGCCGGAACATCTTTCAATAACAGATGCGAGGATCACAACTCCCTGTGTTGAGAGTGAATGAAAGAAGAATCCATCCGATGGAACCGAAATAAAACAGCAAGATGAATATCAGGATCTTATTGTCAAAACGGCTGCCAGTCTTTATCCTGCTTGCGACTCTCTCCTCATGGACATGTGCGCAGGGAACTGTGGTGACCGGCATTATTACAGACAACAGAAATGTTCCTATCGTCGGAGCCAGGGCCTGCCAGGTAAACAGCACAAACTGCAGTGCAGCCGACATCAATGGTGTCTTTCACCTCCTTATTGAACAGGATAAGGAGAGCAGACTGAGTATTACATGCCCCGGATTCAACCCGGCAGAGGCGGCGATAGACGAGACTACAGCGTTCCCCCTGAAAATCATTCTGATACCTATGTACATCCCGGACGGAGGCTACGTAAACGAGGCTGACATCTACTCCGGCAAGGGGATCGTCACCCGGTCAGCGCTCAGCTTTGACTTCATTCTGACCGACTTCTCCGGGTTCAGCGGACTGCTCGGCGAGTACAACACCGAGGTAATGGAATTTGTCACTGTTACCGGGCCGGAGATCGGTGTCTCATTACCCCGTTTTTATACCGGGTTCGGGGTGGGATTCGGATACGGCTACGAAGACGACAATGACTCTCTTATCATCAACCTGAATAACACATGCTACAAACTGAACCTGGGATATGACCTGGTAAATTCTCAAAGGATAAGGATGACCCCAATGCTATCGTTAAGATGGCTGAGATACCGGCTGCAGAATTACCCTGACGAACGGAAGGTTCCCCTGGAAGCTTATCTTGAGGAGAGAGAGATCGACCTGAGGTTTAACCAGACGGTAGCCGTCGCCGGCATGAGCCTCGAGTACAAGATCTACAAAGGAAATATGGTGGTAAGTGATTACTGGTCGGTTGGCATTTATGGAGGCTATGCCGTGAAACTCAACCAGACTCCATGGATAAGGTCAGACGGCAATCGAATAACAACTGACAAAGCAATTGAACTCATACCTTTTACCTTCGGAATCAGCCTGTCGTTTTACACTACTGAAAAGCAATGAAAAAATATTCTCAAGGACAAATATTTAACCGCATGGTTAACCCGGTTGAAATTCCTGCATTTCCTGTTTTAATTGCAGTGCTGGTCTTACTTTTGTGTCCGGTACCTGGATTGGCTCAGTCCACCGCAAACAGTGGCGGAACAGATCAGGAATCGGCAAAGTCAACTGAGTACAAGTCCGTTAAAGACCCTGTATCTGACATGCCGGAATGGGACAGCCGGACAGACACGTCTTACCGGGCAGCGGGAATAACCCGCATAACAAACCGTGATTTCAACCGGGGACTGATACTGAATGCTGAAGGACTGATCGCAGGAAGATTTGAAGGTTTGCTTACACAGCTGGCTGACGGTTCGCCGGAAGCAGGCTATTCTCTTGAGTCACTGCGCAATTCATCATTCTACAGCTCTCTTTCCCCGCTCCTTGTGGTTGACGGTGTCCCGGTCATGGGAATTCCCCATTTTCTGAATCCTCATGACATCGAGTCAATCACATGGCTCAACGGAAGCCAGGCTGCCGTGTACGGCAGTCTTGGCCGTAACGGAGCGCTTCTGATAGAGACCATGAAAGGCCGCAATGGCCTTCACGTCTCATATTCCGGCCAGGTTGCTCTTTCCACGGTGAAAAAATACAATGTCCTTAACGGCGACCAGGTGAGGGAGGCACTCCTGGAACTGTACCCTGACGATGAGGCAATACTTGCCCGTGCCGGCAGCTTTAACACTGACTGGCAGGATGAGATATACCGGACAGCCGTCAGCCATGATCATCACCTCGGAATATCAGGAACCGCGGGAAAGATACCGTTCCGGCTCTCGGCAGGACAGACTCTGACACAGGGAACAATAAAGTCATCTTACTACAGGAAATCTTCACTTACCGGCAGAATCGACCCTTCTATACTGGATGACAACCTGAAAATCAGCCTGGCTGCTTCAGCCAACTTTGGGAAAGAAAACCTCCCTGGCGGCCCATGGTTACCATACTATGCCGCCATGGCAGATCCAACCTCACCGGTTTATGAAAACAATGACCCGGCCCAGGGTTATAAAACAGGATCAATGTTCATCAACCCGGCATCAATGCTTGAATCCAATGAAAGCTTAAGCAAGCCGAAACAGACATCGGTATTCCTGACTGCAGATTACAGGCCGGACCTGCTGCCGGGCCTGAGTGTCGGATTAAAGAGCTCAGCCATCGGCTACTCTGATAATACCAGGGAAGTGATAAATCCCGGAGGCGCCCTGCCCATCGTGAACGGGCGTAAAACAACACTCGATGAGACCCTGAAATCAAGGTCTCTCGACCTTTCTGCCGGCTACACAACCCCGATAAAAAGCCTTGACGGCAAAATTGAACTGAAGGCAGGATACTTCATGAACTGGCTTGGGAGTGAGAAAAAGGAGCTGACAACTGATTATGTCAATCCTGAAATCATAGTCAAAAACTCCCATGCATCCTTCGAAAAATCCATGAGCTCATTCTACGGAGAAATGAACTTTTCAGCCCTGCGAAGATACTTTATCTCAGCTGTGCTCAGGGAGGACGGTTTTTCCGCTTATGCTCCCGGAAACAGGAGCGTGCTTTCCCCTTCGGTAACGGCAGAATGGAACATCGCGGGTGAGTCATTTTTTCCGTCAGACATATTTATTAATGGCCTGACACTTAGTTTAACTCTCGGTTCGGCAGGAACAGGATCAGTGTCGCAATCCTTCTCAACAACTCCATCTCCATATCTCAGGCCTGAAACTGCCAGGTACTTCATTTCAGGCCTCCGGATTGCAATGTTTGAAAACAGACTGAACCTGTCAGTGAACGGATTCATTAACAAAAACAGGGACATGATCACTGAGGTGAATGTTCCATCCGGCGGCAACTTCAGTGCAACCATACTTGCTAACGCCGGTGATGTTGATAACAGAGGGATTGAATTCAGGATCGAAACAAATCTGCTCACAGGAAAGGTGTTCGAATGGAATGCCGCCCTCCATGGCACCCTCAGGAAGAACATTATTGAAATCCTTCCGAACGGCATTGACTTCATCACTGCCGGATCAGTACCGCTGATACCGTACGCACAGGTTCTTGTTCAGGATAATGACAGTCCGGTAAATACCTTTTATCTTCTGAAACAGGTGTATAATGAAAACGGAATGCCCGTCCAGGGATTATACGAAGATTTAAGTAACAATGGCTCTTTTGGTTTTGATGACAGGTACAGCGGCCCTTCCACCGATCCTGAGTTTGCTGCCGGCATCTGGTCTTCGCTGAAATATCGTAACTGGGAACTCTCCTTCTCTGCCAGTGCAATTGCCGGAAACTGGTGCTACAACGTAGAAAGCGCTTTTGGCAACTACGGAAGCATGACACCAAACGGCGCATTGAGAAATATATCATCCCTGGTTAATGAATCCGGGTTTACCGCACTGGTTCCCTACTCTGACTATCATATTGAAAACGGATCCTTTGTCAGGCTCGATTTTGTCAGCCTTGGACATACGTTCCGGAACATTTCAGGGAAGAAAGTCGACCTCAGGCTGGATGCAACCCTGCAGAATGCCTTTATTATAACCGGTTACAGGGGGGCAGATCCAGATATTCAGGGCGGTCTCGCCGGATATACATGGCCCAGGCCCCGCACAGCCTCTCTCAACCTCAGCATCGGGTTCTGAAATTTCTGAGAATAAACATATCTTGGAGGCATAATTTCAATTCGGATAACAACTGAAAAATAGTCAGAAGATGAATTACAGGGTTCTGGGAAAAACAGGATTTGAGGTATCGGAGATATCACTTGGAACATGGCAGGTTGGTGGCAAATGGGGATCAAAATTCGATCACTCACTTGCTGAATCAATAATCCGCGAAGCCATTGACAGCGGAGTCAACTTTATAGACACCGCCGACGTATATTCCGACGGCGAGAGCGAAAAAGCCGTTGGCAAAGCAGTGCGCGAATCAGGCGCCGCGGTACGCATTGCAACGAAATGCGGCAGGCAGATCAATCCCCATGTAAATAAGGGATACACCCCTGAAGTGCTCCGCAGCTATGTTGAGGATTCGCTGAAAAGGCTCGGCACTGACTGCATCGACCTGATCCAGCTGCACTGCCCTCCCACGGAGGTCTACTACAGGCCGGAGATCTTCGGCGAGTTTGACAGGCTCAAACAGGAAGGCAAGATTCTTAACCTTGGCGTCAGCGTGGAGAAGGTTGAGGAGGCCATCAAGGCAATAGAATACGATAACGTCACAACTGTCCAGATAATCTACAACATCTTCCGTCAGAGGCCCCATGAGAGATTCTTTTCAATGGCCCGCGAAAAAAAGATAGGCTTGATAATCAGGGTCCCCCTTGCAAGCGGCCTCCTCTCCGGGAAGTTCGGACCGGATACCCGCTTCACGCCGGGCGACCACCGTTTCTTCAATCGCAACGGTCTCTTCTTTGACAAGGGCGAGACCTTCTCAGGAGTACCATATGAGACAGGCCTCAGGGCCGTGGCCAGGCTGAAGGCACTCTTTCCTGAAAACACCCCGCTGGCTCATGTAGCACTGCAATGGATCCTCCTGAGTGAAGAGGTGAGCTGCATCATTCCCGGTGCCTCCTCTCCCGACCAGGTCAGATCAAACCTCGCCGCGTTCACCGAATTGACAATTGAACAGGTTAGGGCCATTGACCTTATTTATGAGGAAGATATTAAACCGCTTGTGCACCAGCTCTGGTAGGATGTGAATTCCAGGCAGGCTCCGGCCCCTGTTACGGCCGCCTTTCTGCCCTGAAAGATCTCCGGGAGGAGTTTTTCCGCCACTCACCCGCCATTTTTCGCAATTGACCCGCACCCCGCAGGTTGCGAATAAGATTGTTAATATATTTGTGTGAAGGCTGCCGTACCATGCAGCCCTGAACGGGATATAACACTTATTTTAATTCAATACCTGATGGCTTTTAATGGAACGGCGCTTATTATAGGCGCCGGAATAGGGGGTATAACCACCGCACTGATGTTGGCAGAGCGCGGTTTCAGAGTCGATGTCTATGAGAAAAACTCGTCCGCCGGCGGACGCTGCGGGCAGATAGTCAGAGACGGACACCGCTTTGACCTTGGCGCAACAATGATTCTGATGCCGGAAGTATACCGGGATGTGCTCGGCACACTGGGTCTGACAATGGATGACCTGAATGTCAAACCGCTCGATGACATCTACACTCTCTGGTTTGACGACGGTACAAGACTTGCCTTTACAACCGACAGGGAGAGAATGAGGCAACAGCTCGAACAGATCGAGCCTGGCAGCTTTGCCAGCGCTGAGAAGTACGTCAGGACCGGCTATAGACTTTACACTGTCGCCTTTCAGAAGCTCCTGGGCCGTAACTTCACCCGCTTCTTCGAGTTCTTCAACCTCCGCAATGCCCTACTGCTAATAAAGCTTAAGACCTACCTGAACCATTACAGGTATACGGCACGCTTCTTCAAATCAGAACACCTGAGAATGGCATATACCTTCCAGAATATATATGTCGGACAGAGTCCCTACAGCGCTCCTGCCCTGTTTTCAATGATACCGGCGGCTGAACTTACAGAAGGTTCAATGTTCCCTGTCGGAGGCATGTACGGCATAGCTGCAAAGCTTATGGAAAGGGCTGCTGATAAGGGCGTCAGGTTCCATTTCGCGAAGCCTGTAAAACAGATTCTCGTCTCCGGCAACAGCGCAACGGGAGTTGCCTTCAGCGACGGCAGCGTTGCAAAAGCCGACGTGATAATCGCCAATGCAGACCTTCCTTATGTCTACCGCGAGCTGCTCCCTCCCGGCAATAAATCCAGTCGTTTAAGCCGCATGAAGTACTCGTGCTCAGCACTTGTCCTGCACTGGGGACTCGATAAACAGTACCCGCAACTGGGGCATCACAGCACCTTCCTCTCTGACAGCTTCCGCGATGGTCTTGACAAAATATTCAGGGACAAGTCCATGGGGGATGATCCTTGCTTTTACATCCATGCCCCCGTTCGTACCGATCCAACTGCTGCTCCTGAGGGATATGACACCCTCTCCATTGCCGTTGGCGTGGGACACATTGATCCTGAGCACCCGCAGGACTGGAAACGCGTAACCGACAGAGCCCGTGAAACGGTCTTCAGGAAACTCAGGAAAATAGGAATCGACGACATAGAGTCACACATCAAATTTGAAATAGTTACCACTCCAGGCACCTGGGAGGAGGCACTTAATGTAACGAAGGGATCGGTATTCGGAAGCCTCGGGCACAACATTTTTCAGATGGGATACTTCAGGCCTCACAACAGGGACCGGAAATACAAAAACCTCTACTTCACCGGTGGCAGCACCCACCCCGGAAACGGAATACCAATGGTGCTTATGTCCGCAAGACTGGTGTCGGAACGAATTCTGAATGAACAAAAGAGAGAAAAGGAGGGTGTGAATTGAAGACGAGAGATCAGTTCATCGCAATCTTTGAGTCAATTGATTTCGCAAAAATCATTGATCACCCGAATATACTCATTGCTGCCAACTTCTGGGATAATGAACGATACTGTGCTGCACGCACATGCTACAGGTTCATGCGGGCACTCGATGACCTGATAGACAATCACAAGGCAGCTCACAGGGGTATCAGCGAGAGCGATCGCGAGAATTTCAACAAAGACATCCGGCAGTGGATGGGAATGCTGGAGAAGGGATTTAACAGTTCTCCTTTCAACAACGAACTGGGATACACAGTTGAAAAATTCAGGATCCCGTTATGGTCGCTCGAATCTTTTGCCGAATCGATGTTTTATGATGTCACACATGACGGATTTGAAACCCTTGCCGACTTTATTGAGTACTCCGGAGGTGCCTCTGTAGCTCCCGCCTCGATTTTCGTTCACCTCGCCGGGCTGCAGGAGAGGGACGGCATCTATCTTGATCCTCCCTTTGATGTTCGCAGGACGGCAGCACCATGTGCGATGTTCAGCTACTTCGTCCATATAATACGTGATTTCCGGAAAGACCAGCTGAACAATCTCAGCTATTTCGCAGATGATGTAATGACGCGGCACGGCATCACCCGCGATGCGATGCTCGCTATGGCTCACGGGGCAGCGCTTACATCCGGATTCCGGGCAATGATGCGCGAGTATCTGAGGATTGCCGACCGGTACCGGATTGACACCCTCAGGATGATGGATGCGATCTGCCCGAAAATGGAGCCAAGGTACAGGCTCAGCCTGGAGATAATATTCGAGCTCTACATGATGGTTTTTGAACGCATTGATCCTGAACACGGAACATTCACCACTGAGGAGCTTAACCCCACCCCTGCAGAGACCAGGGAGCGGGTGCGGGGGGTCATTCTCAGGCAGTAGGCAGAAGGCAATAGGCAATAGTAGAGATTTCTGTTTGACCTTCAGAC
>ERZ795055.3340-NODE-3340-length-11768-cov-4.835226_pt1 | contig 11768 bp, 14 predicted proteins | sample MGYA00375139_ERZ795055 | MGnify/ENA primary metagenome ERZ795055 (study PRJEB30184, sample SAMN05720283) | anaerobic digester metagenome | isolation source: active sludge of municipal wastewater-treating anaerobic digesters | place: USA | collected 2015-01-23 ...
TCGATACGCTCATCGAGCAAGTCGGGGTTTGTCGCGACTTCGCCCACCTGATGATCGCACTATGCCGCGCAGTCAACATTCCGGCGCGCTTCGCGACCGGCACCGACTACGGCGCCAACCCTGCACTCGGCCCGCCCGATTTCCAGGCTTACGTCGAGGTCTACCTTGGTCATCGCTGGTATATCTTTGATCCTTCCGGCACCGGCATCCCCATGGGCTTCGTGCGCTTCGGCACCGGACGCGATGCCGCCGACGTGGCATTTGCCACTATTTTTGGCGGCGTCAGAGCTCACGCCGCAACGATTCGAGCCTTTGCCATCGAAGACCAGGCCAACGCTTTGGTGCTCCCGCATCATTGCCTGGAAGCGCTGTCGACCGACAGCGGCCTGAGGGTTGCGTAACCTTCCTGTTGCAATCTCCGACCAGTCGCCTTGTTTCAACTATCAACAGGATTGGACGGACGCCATGGCCGAATACCATTTACTGACAATCTGGCACATCGAAGCGCCACTTGAGGATGTCTATTGCGCAATCCTCGACTCCCTGCAATGGCCGGACTGGTGGAAGGGTGCCGAGAAGGTGGAGCAGACGGCATCCGGGGACGCCAATGGCATCGACAGCATAAGGCGCTATTCCTGGCGGGGGGAGCTACCCTACTCCGTGGTATTCGAGGTGCGTGCCACGCATATCGAAAAGTTGGTGGCTATCGAGGGTCGTGCCAAGGGTGACCTCGAAGGGGTCGGTCGCTGGCATTTCTCCCGCAAGGGCCAGATCAGCAGCATCCATTACGAGTGGCATGTGCGTAGCACGAAGCGATGGATGAATCTGGTCGCGCCATTTGTCCGCGCGATCTTCATCCGCAATCATGAATACGTCATGACCCATGGCGGAGAGGGCCTGGCCAGGCTGCTCAAGTCACCCCATTTGCGTCAGGAAAACGTCGATTTGATGGCACAAGGAGTTCAACCAGAGGCAGCGTCCCGACGATTGCATGAACGTGGTTGGATAAATCCGATGATCTTGCTGATTGCCGGTCTTGGCGCCGGCGTGATTGCCACTGTGGCCCAGCTTGCCCTTTGGTGGCTGGCAGGCATGCCAGTCCTCGAAACGCTTTTGCGCGATGCGCGTCTGACTGCTGCGCTGGTCATGGACCCCGGTGTTCTGCCACCACCGTCAACAGCGCATTGGGACATCCTGTTGGTCGCCACGCTGATCCACTTTGCCCTGTCTGTAGCTTACGCTCTGGTTCCGGCACTGTTGATTGGCCGCCTGCATGGCGGTCTGGCGCTGGTGGCGGGTGCCTTGTACGGTCTTATGATCTACTTGATCAATCTCTACGGGTTGACCGTGCTATTTCCCTGGTTCTCGGTAGCGCGTGACGAGGTGACCCTCCTTACCCACCTCATCTTCGGGATTGCACTGGTGGCTGGGTGCCGGCTGTGCACCCAGGACGCACAAGTCAAGCGCCTCACAAGCTTTCTCGGCAGGATGAAAAGCTGCTGTTGTTGCCGTTGACCGGGCAGCGCCGACCAAGGCGTCTGCAGGTAATCACACCAATCGATCAGCATATGGCGGCCAACAGACAGACGTGATAAATCCACGTTTGCATACTGGCCTGCTCATCATCGAACGAATGGATACACCATGGACTACGTGACAACGACCGACAAGACCAGGCTCTACATCAAGGACTGGGGTACCGGAAGTCCGGTGATCCTGATTCATGGCTGGCCCCTCTCCGCCGATAGCTGGGACGACCAGGCAATGGCGATTGCCGAGGCCGGCTACCGGGCCATCGCCTATGACCGCCGCGGCTTCGGGCGTTCTTCACAACCCTGGAGCGGCTACGACTACGACACGCTCGCGGACGATCTGGCAGCGGTGATCGAACAAACCGGGGCGGCGGACGCCACCCTGGTCGGCTTCTCGATGGGGGGCGGCGAGGTCGCCCGCTACATGTCACGCCACGGCGGACAGTCGGTCGTCAAGGCCGCCCTCATCTCCTCCGTGCTGCCCTATCGCCTGAAGACCACTGACAACCCGGCGGGCACCGAACAGGCGGCGTTCGACAAAACCGCCCAGGCGCTCAGGGATGATCGTGCGCAATTCTTTACCGAGTTCTTCAGGAAGTTCTTCGGTGTCGGCATGCCCTCGAATCAGGTCAGTGATGAACTGCTGGCATGGGCGCAGAGTGTCGCGATGCAGGCCAGCCTGAAAGCGACCATCGCCTGCCAGAAGTCGTTCTCGACCACCGATTTCCGTGGCGACCTTGGCGCCTTCAAGGTGCCGACGCTGATCATCCACGGCACCGAAGACAAGACCGTGCCAATCGACGCCTCAAGTCGTGCCGCAGTGAAATGCATCGCACACAGCACACTGATCGAGTACGACGGCGCGCCGCATGGCCTGTTTGCGACCGACAAGGCGCGACTGACCCGGGATTTGCTCGCTTTTCTCGGTTGAGCTCTGGCGCGCGATACCGGCGCCTTAAAGCAATCGCTGCAGCAGAGTCGCTCCCCACTCCTTGATTCGGAGTATCGGCGATCGCTCTTCCCAACGCTCAAGGTCGATCGCCTCGGATGCTTCGAGATCCCTGGCAATCATCGCCGTCATCTGCCCGGCGAAGTCGCGGCCCAGAATGACGGCGTTTACCTCATCGTTGTCGAGAAAACTGCGCCAGTCGAGGTTGGTCGAACCGACACACGACCAGACGCCATCAATGAGCGCGGTCTTAGAATGGAGCAGCGCACCGCGTCGCTCGTAAATCCTGACGCCCGCTTTCAGCAATGCGGAATAATGCGAGCGGCCGGCATGAAAGACGATTTGCGAGTCCGTATGGCCGGGCAGGATCATCGTCACCTCAACGCCACGCCTGGCCGCGTCGGTCAGCGCCTTGAGCAGTTGGGGGTCGGGGACGAAGTAGGCATTCGTCAGGAATATCTGCTTTTCGGCATTGCCGATGGCCGAGATCAGCGTCAGGTAGATCAGGCTGTACGGATCGTCGGGCGTACTGCCGATGGCACGCACGATATCCTTGCCTTGTGCGGTCAACCCGGGAAAATGCCGGTTTTTGGCGAGCGGCTTGCCGTGCTGTTTTTCCCAGCTTTCGATAAACAGTTTTTGGAATTCAGCGACCACGGGGCCTTCGATCTGCAAGTCGGTGTCGCGCCAGGGAACTGTATTTTCTGTCGCCTTCCTGGCGCGTCGAGCGGCCGAACCCGACGCATAAACGCTGCTGATGTTGATGCCGCCGATGAAGGCCACGCGCCCGTCGACTATCAGCAATTTTCGGTGATCTCGGTTGTTGATCAGCCATGACGACTTCGCCGCCAGCGGATTGAGCGGGTTGAACTCGAGGACATTGACGCCGCCCTCCCGCAGGCGCTCGAAGAAAGCCTGCGGGGTATTGATGCTGCCGAAACTGTCGTAGATCAGGTTGACCTGAACCCCGCGCCGCTGCTGTTCCAGCAATAGATCCGCGAACTGGCGCCCGATCTCATCGTCATCGATGATGTATGACTCCAGGTTGATATGGTCACGGGCGCCGCGAATCGCCGCGAACATCGCAGCATAGGTTGCCTTGCCATCCTGCAACAGGACGATCTTGTTCCCGGTGGTCAGCGGGCTTCCGACGATGGATTGTTCCAGCGCAATCTGCTTGTCGAGGATATCGATGTCGCCGGATTTGCGTTTCAGATCGGCAACGATGGCAGCGCTTTTCTGCGCCGAGAGCGGGCCACTGGCACTCTCGAATCTGGCTGCCTGCGCGGCATGGCGTTCGATAATGGCATCGCTATCGGGCAGCGCGGCGCAACCTCCCGAAACCAGAAGGAAGGCCACCAACGCCGTTGCCAGCTTATATGCGCGAATTGCCATGAATCGCCTGCAAATCGAAACGGTGCCTGCGAAGCGGCGACGACGAGTGCACCGTCATCGCAAAATTGACCCGACCCCTTGTTACGGGATACTCAGCGCGCGGGCTGCGATGGAGGAATGACGACGACGGTATCGCCGCCGGTCTTTCCTGGTTCACCCGTCGCCCCGGTTCCGCCAGTAGATCCGGTGGCACCTGTGCCGCCTGTGGATCCCGTCAGCCCGGCAGCGCCGGTCGGGCCGCTTAACCCGCTCGCGCCGGTGGCGCCGGTCGGACCGGCTGGCCCGGGAACAGGCACCGTCACAACAGTCGGCGTGACGACTGCCGGCTTTTCACATGCGCTTAACGTCAGCGCGACCAATACCGCTGAAAAGATCATCGAATATTTCATGGGAATACCTCTTGGTTAATTAACGAAGCCCCCAACCAGGCGATCTTTCAGCTATCGGGAAGCACTTTCAAAAGTATCCTGACTGCCCCTTCGGGTCAGTTCGCTGGCGCACAGAACGCCGAGAAAGCAGATGCCACATCAAGTCTGGCAGTCACCGCACCAGATGTCGGTTGAGTGATCTGCACAGGGTGAAGATGTGCACGGGCAATCGTGACAAGACCTTAGCTTTTGAAGCGATATTCGGCTGCTGAATACAGTTTCCACGATTCGTCGGCGGCCAGTTCGAGCACCTGCGAGTGATATTTCAGGATTGATGGCCGATGGCCAACGCTAACCATCGTCGCGCCGCTCGCCGCCAATTCCTTATAGAGATTTTCCTCGTTGGAAATATCCAGGGCGCTGGTCGCTTCATCGAGGATGACGTAGCGCGGCGCAGCGATCAGCACGCGGGCGAAAGCCACACGCTGCTGCTCGCCTACGGAGAGCACCTTGGCCCAATCCAGTTGGGCGTCGAGGCTACCAAAACGCCCGGCCAGTTCAGGCAGGTTGACTCGTACCAGCAAGGCCTTGAGCGCTTCATCTGATATCTTCATATCAAGGTGCGGATACAACAACTGGTTACGCAGGCTGCTCAGCAGCATGTAGGGGCGCTGCGGCAAAAACAACATCTGCCCGGCTTCCGGCCGGATGACTCGGCCGCTTCCGCTACGCCAGAGCCCGGCGAGCGCGCGCAACAGCGAACTTTTCCCGCAGCCACTGGCGCCGACAATCAGTACCCCCTCGCCAGGATTGATCACGAGCGAGAGACCGGTGATCAGCGTCCGCGTGTGGTTCGGCGTTTCCAGCGTCAAGTTTTCAATCGCCAGCCGGGAATTCTGAACCAGCTCGATCAAATGGCCGGGCTGTTGCGGTCGACGATCTTTTCCGGTCAAAAACTTCGCGAAACTCTCGAGACGATCGATTCCGGCAGCAAAGCGACTGAAATTCTCGAAGTTGTCGACGATCACCGTCAGCGCAGTAAGTATCGCCGCGAAGGCACCTGCAGCCTGGACTGCCCGCCCGACTTCCAACTCGCCGGCAAGCACCTGCCCGGCAATGATCACGTAGGGCAAGATGATGGTCATCAAACTGAAGCCGTACTGGAAAAGATTGAGGTTCAGTTGAACCCGGATCAGCTTGTTGAAATTGCTGAAAGCCGCATTGAAATACTCGTTGATCTGCAATGACTCCCGAGCTTCGCCACGATAGAAGGCAATCGCTTCGGCATTTTCCCGGATACGAACCAGGCTGAAACGAAAATCGGCTTCGCGCCTGAGTTGGTGAAAATTGAGACCGATCAGAACCTTACCGAAGACCAGCATCGTAATTGCCGTTCCGGCAATCGCATAAATCAACAGAAAGACAACGAGCGCCTTGGATATCGACCAGAGAACACCACTGAACGCTATCAATTGCAGCAATGCGCCAATCAGGATCAGCAAAAAAAAGAGTGATTTCTGGGTAAATGTATTGATGTCTTCGGCAATCCGTTGATCCGGATTATCGATGTCGGGATTGGAATTCAGTTCGTAATACGCCCGCTTGCTGAAGTAGCTCCCGAGGAAATCACGTGTCAGCCAGCGTCGCCAGTAAAGGCCAAGTTTGTCCCGCACATAGTAGTAGAAGGCGTAGATCGGCACTGCCACGACCAGAATCCCCAAACATTCGAGAATCGATGTCCAGAATCGATCTGCATCCTTCGCTGCCAGCGCCGAAGTGAACTCTCCGGTCAGTGCATTGAACAGCACGGCGAAGCCTGTCTGCCCCAATAACAACACTACTAGCAGAACCAGCAAGCCGCGGGCCTGCCATTTTTTATCGCCGAACCAGTAAGGCGCTGCAATTGCCCTGAAACGCTGCCACATTCGAAGATCAAAGCGAGTCATGGGCAACCAAAGCGCAAGTAATTAGTCGTTAAGCCGTAGCACGCACTACTTCCCTTTGCCAACAAAAGACAGCTTGGCAGGATTTCCGGTGTTGCCGACGAGAATGCGCTTGTTGTGCCAGGCACCATCGAGCTGCACGGAAATTTGATAAGACCCCGGTGGCAGTTTGATGTAAAGCAGCGGGCCTTCGCTGACCCCGGAAACCAGTTCCCGACCGCTGAGCGTAGATACCGAAAACGGAATGTCTGCAAGATAGCTTCCCTGGCGGTTGCTGAACATGACATGCACGTTATAAGCTGCCGCCGCATTACGGATTTCGTCGCGCGCTTCGAAACTGACGCCACCGCTGACCCAGGGAATTTGAGCTTGCGACGAAGCCCTGCTGTTATGACCCGGCACTTCGCCAACAGATTCGGCCCACAACGGCGCCGACTGCGCTACGAAGATCAGCGCCAGGAGCCAAGCCCGCCGCGATCTAGCGATTGTTGTCATGGTTCCGCCCTTCGTCATAACGGTTGTTTCTGTAATCGCCACGATCATCGCGGCGACCGGCGTGACGTTCCTGATAACGCGGGGCATATTGGTTGTTGTACCAATTGTCCTTCACAAAATAGACCTGCTGGTTACAGGCATTGTAGGTTCCGCAATGCTTGCTCCAGTTCTTTGCGTGCCCTGGGGGTACCCGCAAGTACAGCGGCGAGCGGTCATAAGCGACTCGCGGTTGGCGATAGATGACCTGGGGCGGTGGATAGCCACCGATATCGATTTGCCCGTAAAAATTGGGTTGACCGATACTTACCGCGACACCAATGTCGGAAGCATGTGCCTGGACAGCCACGACAGCCACGACAGCCACGACAGCCAGTATTACGGCGAGTGGAAACAATTTCATATTGATACTCCTTTATGCATTGCAGCGCCTACTTCCGGTCGCCCTTGGCGGCATCCTGAATGCTGTCACCGGCCTTCTCGACTTTCTGACCGACCGTTGCGGCTGCCTTGTCGACTTCCTTGCCTGCCTTTTCGACCGGCCCCTCTTTCTTCTCGCAGCCATAGACTGTCACCATCAACAGCGCCATCAACATGGCCGACGCGAATGCTTTTCCTGGTTTGATCATTTCTATCTCCCGATAACGAAACATTGCTACTTGGGCAAACTGCCGGCCACGCTTTCCACCCGATCGGGAAGGCGATGAAGAAAAATATGCTTCCGGATCCCCGTGGAGAATTGAGAGTCGTGGCTGGCGGCTATTCAGCCTTATTTGCTGACCTCATGTCCGACCACGCCACCGACGATGGCGCCACCGATAGTGCCGGCAGCACTGCCACCCGTCAGCACGGCGCCACCAACCGCTCCGGCGCCGGCACCGACCGCCGTGTTTTCACCCTGCGACAAGCCGGCACAAGCGCTCAACGAAAGCGACAAGGCCATGCCAACGGCAACAAGCAGGAATTTCTGGGTATTTTTCATGGAACCACCTCGCTCTAAAACATCTTGCCTCTGGCCCGGCCACCTTGGCCGGGCTCAGCCTGTTACTACTTACCGAACTGCGCCTTCGCCTGACTCATGCAGTTATCCTTGGCAGCACCCGAAAAGGTGTCGCATTTTTCCTTGGCGACTGCGTACTGGGCATCCATCTTGTCCACCGTCGCATCCTTGCGGGCATCCATGGTTTTCTGGCTGGCGTCATTGCGCGCATCGACCACCTTGTCGTTGGCCGTTGCATTGGCATCCGTTGTTTTCATCTGCGCCTTGGCATCGGCAATTGCAGCGGTTTCAGCTGCCTTTGCTTCCTTCACGCAGATGTCCTTGGCGTTCCCGGACATGTCGTCGCATTTTTCCTTTGCGATGGCGTATTCCCCCTCTGCCCTGGCGAGACGCGCCTCGTAGCGGTGCTTGGAAGTTGGCTGGTAGTTAGCCTCAAGTTCCGCAGCAGCGACCTTTTCCTTGCTCTTGGCCATCACCTTGCAGACATCGCTTGCGTTGCCGGAGTAGGCACTGCAAGACGCCTTATCGGTCTTGTATTCGGCGGATATCTTGGTCATTCCAGCCTTGTAATCGGCTTTGGACATGCCCTCCGCCATTGCGCCGGCACTGAACGCGAATGTCACCGCAAGGGCGACTGCACTGATATTAAGTTTGCTCATATTGTTCCTTTGTTGTTTATGTCGCCCCTCATGCCGCGAAGCCGCATGGCGGACTCTTTGTCGGGTCTGCGTTGGGTGTTATGGATTCACGCACTCGCAACAGCGCGAAAATCGCGCTGCGTCCGGCTCAGATGGGCTCACCTTAAAGGGGAAACGTGCCGCTCTCTGTCCGCTGGCGCACATAGGAATCAGGCTCGCTCGTCGACCGCGAGCGCCATTTCCGGCGAGGCTTGCCTCAGGCGGTGACGCCGAACAAGGCTCCGATACCAGCGGTAACAGCCATCGCCAAGGCTCCCCACAAGCTCACACGCAAGGTTGCCGCAAGGACAGGCGCACCGCCCGCACCGGCGGCAAGGGCACCGAGGATGGCAAGAAAGAGCAACGCACTACCCGCCACTGCCCAAACCAGGGCAACTGTGGGCACCAGCAACACCACCAGGAGCGGCAATGCGGCGCCAATCGAAAAAGTCAGCGCCGATGTCAATGCAGCTTGCAGGGGTCGCGCGGTCGACGTATGGGAAATGCCCAATTCCTCGCGCGCATGCGTCCCCAGGGCATCGTGCGCCATCAATTGCGTTGCCACCGCTTCAGCGAGCTCCGGTGCGACCCCTCGACTGACGTATATGGCCGTCATCTCGGCAAGTTCGTGCTGAGGATCGCTTGCCAGTTCGTGTCGCTCCCGTTCCAGATCGGCGCGCTCGGTATCCGACTGGGAACTGACTGAAACATACTCGCCCGCGGCCATGGACGATGCCCCGGCGACAAGTCCTGCAACGCCGGCAATCAGGATCGTTCTGGGGTCAGAACCCGCTGCGGCAACGCCAAGAACAAGGCTGGCGGTAGAAACTATGCCGTCGTTCGCGCCAAGTACCGCAGCACGAAGCCAGCCAATTCGCTCGGTTCGGTGAAGCTCGGAATGGCGTTTCATAAAGTCACGGCTCTAAGTAAATTCGGCGGTTAAACAAGCCGCCACTGTCCGAATTGTGGTCGCCGTCCAGAAATGCTTTCTGTATAGGCATCTTTTCGAACAAGGTGGGCGACAGAACCTGTAGCAAAGCGTAGAGGAAAACGTCGAGCCTCCGCTTTTTCCAAGCGATTTTGAGTACCCCATAGACCGACATCGCGATCCAGCGGTGTGCTGCATTTTGCTCTCACCAGAGCTATTAATGTTCGATGCAGATCCGGCAAGCGTCTGTGCGCTGCCGCGCGTTTCCGCGGGACAACCGTCAGCGCCGCGAGCGGAAACTCGCTGAACACTCCGAAGCAAACGTTGCCCGGTAACGGCTTGCCTGGGATAGCAAAAGAATCGCAAGGCAGGTTGCCTACGTGGGTCACCGCACAGACGGGAGCTTTCCTGAGCGCATATGGTGCGCCCATGGTGACGGTCATAACAGCCCGATCGTGCAGGTCAACAGCGGCGATGCCCTATGTGGTCGAACCAATCTGTGCACCTGCGTGTGATGCGAGTCAGGACGTTCCCTTTTGCGACCCAGCTGTCGCATTTATTTTCAATTCTTATCCGATAACTGGAGAACCACATGGAAAACACGAATTTTGGAAGTTCCTTGAATAGTTTTGGCAGCTCGCCTCCTGAAGACGACGTTCTGACCAAGACAACGGCAGGTGCTCACGCGGCAGTCAACTCCGTCGCAAATGCCGCCGATAACGCAGCGCGCAAGGCCAAGCCCGCAATCGATCAGGTTGCAGCAATGGCACACCAGGCCGTGGATAGAGCGGCCGCGTCAGCCGCCCCGGCGATCGATTGGATTGGCGAACAGGGCGAATGTCTGAATGCCACACAAAAGAAGCTGGTTACGAATACTTCAGCCTATATCGCGGCAAATCCGCTCATGTCTGTGAGCGTCGCCGTTCTCGCTGGCTTTTTAATTAGCCGCATGATTCGCAACTGAATTACGCACTGCGGAGTTTGGACGCCGACTTCACGAGTGGCGTCCATCCCCAAGGCAACGTAAAAGCAGCATTTATGGGGGTGGCAATGAATCTAGATTCGCAAACGGGCGATCCTCGCATGGCGACCCAGAAACCGCCCTCGGATGTGTTTGCCGAATTGGAGACGCTGTTCGCGTTCGCGCGGGAAACACTCTCCGGTTTTCTCGAACTAGTCTCACTTGAAACGCGTCAGGCTGGACTGAGTCTGCTATGGATGCTTGTGGGCGGGCTGATCGCCGCAATCTTCATCGTGACTGCATGGGCGGGTTTGATGGCAGCGCTTGCCCTGTACATTGTTTCACTGGGAATGTTTCCTCTCGCGGCGGTCGTTGTCATCGCTGCCGTCAACCTGATTGCTGGTGCCGGGATGCTTTACTGGTGCATCGGTCTGAGCCGTCATCTGCTTTTCTCGGCGACGCGGCGGCAACTGGCGGGCGCCACCTCGGTCAGGACATCAACGCCATGAGGCGAGTTCCTGCATTGGCTGCCATTAGTGCAGCCGAATCACGCCTGATTGAGTCCAAACGCAACTTCCAACAGAGTGTGGACCGCACCCGATCAGCCCTGCGTGCTGCCATAGCGCGGCCGTCAACCTTGCTACTTGTCGCAGTTACCTCGGGAATTTCGGGATTTTTGTTCGCGCCCCGCGCTCGGCCATCCGTCAAAAGTGCGCCGAAAAGTGCAGACTCCGCCATCAGCGCGACCAGCCGAAGCCTTGTGCGAATGTTGGTCTCAATGTTTGGGGCGCAGGTGCTGACCTTTGCACTTCAGCTCGGCGCGGCCGCAGCGGGAAAAAGCGGGTCGCGCGTTAACGCCAACACGGCGAACACTTCGGCTACTGGCGCAAGCGCGACCGCTGAACACGATAGCCCGGGTCCGGGGCCGCGGGGCGTTGGATGAATGCCAAGGGATTCCCGGGTAAGCGAAAACCCGATAAAGGGCGCGCACTGGCCTGCCACCAAGTAGGAGGTGACGGGCACCAAGCCATTTTCCATGCCCTGTTGAGCAACAATTTCCCCCAAACCAGGGGCGAACTGCAACCCTGGCCATGCCCGATATTGCCCGTCCGGTTTATTTCTTGATGAGTTCCAGGACCGTGAGACGTCCAAACACCGGTGTTGGTTACCGCGCAGACGCGAAATTCCACCGACCTTAGTGTGCAACTCGTGCGCCAGAAATCGGGCACGCCATTTCATCACCTGAGATTCACCATTCACCAAAGGATCACCATGCCCATTGCAGCCACCTTACCTCTTGATCGACGGGAACGCGGTTACGGCCTGGCTGATGGCCACGCCGACAACTCACGTTCCATGACCAGCGCCGTCTCGTGGGGGGCCATCGCTGCGGGCGCTGCCGCCGGCGCCTCCTTGTCATTGATCCTGCTGATTCTTGGCGTCGGACTGGGCCTGTCTTCTGTATCGCCGTGGGCGCGGGACGGCATCAGCGCCACGAGCTTTGGCGTGTCCACAACCGTGTG
>ERZ795055.3344-NODE-3344-length-11759-cov-7.275889_pt1 | contig 11759 bp, 14 predicted proteins | sample MGYA00375139_ERZ795055 | MGnify/ENA primary metagenome ERZ795055 (study PRJEB30184, sample SAMN05720283) | anaerobic digester metagenome | isolation source: active sludge of municipal wastewater-treating anaerobic digesters | place: USA | collected 2015-01-23 ...
ACCCGCGAGGAACGGCAAGCGCAAGGGGTGGGCGATTGCATTGATTGCGGCTACTGCGTGCAGGTTTGCCCGGTCGGGATTGATATCCGCAACGGCCTGCAATACCAGTGTATTTCCTGCGCGCTGTGCATTGACGCCTGCGACGCCATCATGGACAACCAGAAATGGCCGCGCGGCCTGATCCGCTACACCTCGGAAAATGCGCTCAATGGCCGGAAGACCCGGTTGTTGAAGCCCAAGACCATCGGCTACGGAGTCGTTCTGACGGCGGCGACTGCCATCCTGATCTGGAGCGTGCTGACCAGCGCGCCCTACACCGGCACGGTCGAGCAGATTCGCCAGCCGTTGTATACCCAGTTGGCGGACGGCGGCATTCGCAATACCTACGAGGTCAAGCTGAACAACAAGCTGACCGCGCCGATGACGGTGGGGATTCGCATCGAGGGTCTGCCCGGCGCGACCCTGGACATGGACGGCATGGAGCGGATCGAGTTGACGCCGCAGGAGCGAATCAAACTACTGGCGCGGGTGCAGATTCCGCCGGTGGTGGGCGGCAAGGCCCCTGGCGACAAGGTGACGTTCATCATCGAAGCCCTGGCGGGAGCGACGGCCGAGCCGATCCGTCGGGAAGTGCCGTTCTACATCCCGGCCGGTAACTGATGAGCAATCTATTGCTCGGCCTCGCACTCGGCGTCGGCGCGATCATTCTCGCCAACATCGGGTTGATCCGCTTTGCGCGGCTGAGTGCGAAGCAGGCCGCCGCTACGGTCGCGCTGGTGACGCTCGGCCTCTATGTGCCGTATGCCATCCTGCGCTGGCCGGGCGGCGACGTGTTCGCCCTGCACCTGGCGCTCTACCTGCTGACATCGCTGGCCTGCGGGATGCTGTTCGGCCGCCGCACCAGCGGTCAGGGCTTGCACTGGGGGCCGGCGCTGATCGGGGGCTTTTTCATCGTCGTGGTGGTATTAGGCGCGGTGTTCATCGCGGTGGCCGAACAGGGCCTGAGTCCGACGCTGTTTCGCTGGCTGTTGCCGGAAGCGCGGAATCAGCGCGAAGTGTCGTCGGTGTTCCCCGGCGTGATCGCGCACGATTTCCACAAGAAGGAATCGCTATACAACCAGTATCTCCAACAGGTGGAGCGCCAGCGCCAGCGCGGCTGGCAGGTCCGGAAGGGATGGCTCGCGGAGCCGGTGGCGGGCGAGCCGGCGGTGTTCCGGGTGGAAGCGCGCACCCGCACCGGCGAACCGCTGGCTGGCGCGACCGTGACGGGGCGATTTCTCCGGCCCTCCGGCAGCGTACTGGATGTCGCGTTCGCGTTGACCGAGCAGCAACCCGGAATGTACGAGGCGATGCTGACCCTGCCCGCCGCCGGCGCATGGAATCTGGTGCTACAAGTCCGCCAGGGCGAGGAGTTGCACGAGGTCAGCGCCAATATCCAGGTTGCGGGCCGGTAACCAGCGCCGATGTCCGCCCCGGCCGAATCCCTTGCGTCCGGCGTTGTGTCTACCGCCGAAAGCGCTTGCTTTCACTGCGGCCTGCCCGTCCCGCCAGGAACCCATTACGCAGTCGTCATTGATGGCCAGCGCCAACCGATGTGTTGCCATGGGTGCGAAGCGGTGGCCGAAGCCATCGTCGCCGCCGGGCTGACCGATTTTTACCGCCACCGCACCGCGCCCTCGCGCCGCGCCGAGGATTTGATCCCGGAGCAACTCCGGGGGCTGGAACTGTACGACCGGCCGGATTTGCAAAAGAGCTTTGTCCGCGCCGAGGGCGAACACGTCCGCGAAGCCGCGCTCATTCTGGAAGGCATCGTCTGCGCTGCCTGCGTCTGGCTCAACGAGCGCCATGTCAACCGCCTGCCGGGGGTGCTGGAATTCCGGGTCAACTATTCCACCCACCGCGCCCGGCTGCGCTGGGACGAACAGCACATCAAGCTCAGCGACATCCTCGCCGCCATCGCCGCGATTGGTTACGTCGCCCATCCCTTCGATCCCAACCGCCAGGAAGCCTTGCAAAAGCGCGAGCGGAGCGTGGCGCTGCGCCGGCTGGCGGTGGCCGGGCTGGGTTCGATGCAGGTGATGATGCTGGCGGTCGGCCTGTACGTCGGCGACTATCAGGGCATGGAGGACTGGATCCGCGAGTTTCTGCGCTGGATTTGCCTGATCCTGGCCGTGCCGGTCGTGACCTACTCCGCGCAATCCTTTTACCAGGGTGCGTGGCGCGATCTGCGCCGCCGGCAACTGGGCATGGATGTCCCGGTGTCGCTGGCGATTCTCGCCGCCTTCCTCGCCAGCGTCTGGCACACCTGGCAAGGCAGCGGCGAGATTTATTACGACTCGGTGACGATGTTCGTGTTTTTCCTGCTGACTGGCCGCTTCCTGGAAATGACCGCCCGCCACCGGGCCGCGCAAATCTCCGAGGCGCTGGTGCGGATGTTGCCCGCCACCGCCACTCGCCTGAACGCGGCCAATGAGGAGGAGATTGTTCCCATCGCCGAACTCGCGCCCGGCGACCGGGTGCTGGTGCGGCCGGGCGAAACTCTTCCCGCCGACGGGCGCATCATCGAGGGCGCAAGCAGCGTGGACGAATCGCTGTTGACCGGCGAAAGCCTGCCGCTGCCCCGGCAAGTCGGCGAGGCGTTGATCGGCGGGGCGGTGAACGTGGACAGCCCGCTGGTGATGCGGGTGGAAAAAGTCGGCGCCGATACCGTGCTGTCGGCGATTTCCCGCCTGCTGGACCGCGCCCAGAGCGAGAAACCGCGCCTGGCGCTGCTGGCCGACCGCATCGCCGGCGGGTTCGTCGCCGCGTTGCTGATCGTGGCGGCGGTGGTGCTGGCGGCCTGGTGGTCGCTGAGCGATTTTGACACCGCGTTCCGCATCACTTTATCGGTACTGGTCGTCACCTGTCCCTGCGCGCTGTCGCTGGCCACGCCGACCGCGATTGTGGCCGCCACCGGCGCGCTGACCCGGATCGGGTTGTTGACCACGCGCGGCCATGCGCTGGAAACCCTGGCCCGGGCTACGCACGTTATTTTCGACAAAACCGGCACCCTGACGTTTGGCCGGCCCCAAGTGGCGGCGGTGGAAACGGTCGGTGGACTGGAAGCGCGGCGTGGACTGGCGCTGGCGGCAGCCTTGGAACGTGGTTCCGAGCATCCGGTCGGTCGCGCCCTGGCGGAAGCAGCGGGTGAGATGATTCCGTTGGCGACTGACGTGCATAACACGCCGGGCAGCGGTATCGAGGGCTGGATCGAGGGCCGGCGTTATCGGGTCGGGCGACCGGAATTCGTGGCGGCATTGAGCCAGAGCGCCGTCTCCGGGCGCGACGATCTCGACGCCGCCAGCACCTGGGTAGCGCTGGGCGACGAAACCGGCCTGCTGGCCTGGTTCCAGTTGACCGATACCCTGCGCCCTGGCGCAGCGGCGGCCGTGAAGGCGCTTCAGGCGCGCGGTTTGACGGTGGAATTGCTCAGCGGCGACCGCCCGGATGCCGTGGCGCACATTGCCCGCGAGGTCGGGATCGCTACGGCGACCGGCGGGCTGTCGCCCCAGGACAAGCTGGACCGCCTGCGGGAATTACAGCGGCAGGGCGCGGTGGCGGCGATGGTTGGCGACGGGGTCAACGATGCGCCGGTGCTGGCGGCGGCTCAGGTATCATTGGCGATGGGGAGCGGAACGCAACTGGCCCACGCTACAGCGGACATGATCCTGCTGTCGGAAAAGCTCGAATGCCTGGTCAACGGCGTGGACATGGCGCGGCGCACACTGACGATCATGCGCGAGAATTTCGCCTGGGCGATCGGATACAATTTAATTGCTCTGCCGCTGGCGGCGGGCGGGTGGTTAACACCCTGGATGTCGGCCATCGGCATGTCGGGCAGTTCGCTGCTGGTGGTGCTGAACGCGCTGCGATTGCGGCGATTATGAGCAACGGAGGGGAGCCCTCATGCGCATTCTGTACCTGTTGATTCCCATGGCTCTGGGGGTCGTCGGCGTGGCGTTATGGGCATTTTTGTGGGCGGTGCGGACCGGACAGTTCGACGATCTGGAAGGGCCGGCCCACCGCATCCTGATGGACGACGACGATCCGCGCATTCCCCGCTACCGTACTGAGGCCAAAAAGGATAAATCCTTGAGTGAATGAAGGAAATCATTTAGCATTTCCACGATAAACCGGATGGAGAAACCCGATGTTTACCTTCGAGAATCTGCCCCTCACCATCATTCTTGCCCTGATCGTTGCGTCTTGGCTGAGTTTTCTCTCGGTCGTGCCGTGGGGCAACCTGTTCTAATCACGCTGCAAAATCGCCGACACCGCCTTTCTCCGCGAGGGGAAAGGCGGTTTTTGTTGCCGCCGGAATGAGATCAACGCCTTGAACGACGCAACGGTTGAGTTGGAACTGCTGGATCGGGAGCGCATTCTGGCTGGATTGACCGAGACGGCCCGCACCTGGCTCAGTCGGCTGGAGGTGCATCCGGCGCTGGATTCCACCAACGATTACCTGCTGACCAAGGTCGGCGCGGACTGGCCGAGCGGCGCGGTCTGTCTGACCGAGCAGCAACAAGCCGGGCGGGGCCGGCTGGGGCGGTCCTGGCTGTCGCCATTTGCCGCCTGCCTGGCCGGTTCGCTGCTGTGGCGCTTTCCTCTGCCAGCTTCGGCGCTGAGCGGTCTGAGTCTGGCGACCGGCATCGCCGTGGCGCGCGCGCTGCGGAATTTTGGGGTGGCCGAGGTCGGTCTTAAATGGCCTAACGACGTTTGGTGGCGCGGACGCAAGCTGGGCGGCATCCTGCTGGAATCCGGCGGTGGTCCCGGCGCGTTTGCCGTAGTCGCCGGCGTCGGCTTGAACGTAGCATTGCCCTCGCCAGTGGCGGCGGCGATTGACCAGCCTTGGGTGGACTTGTGGGAAATCCTGGGCGTGGAACGAATTTCCCGCAACCGGCTGGCTGCGCTGCTGATCAGCGAGCTCATCGAAACCTTCGTCCGGTTCCAGCAGGGCGGCTTTGCGGATCTGGCCGCTGAATGGGCGGAGTTCGACCGGGTAGCGGGGCGGCGGGTGCGCCTGACGCTGCCCAACACCGCCCTGACCGGCATCGCCCGGGGTGTGGACGCGACCGGCGCATTATTGCTGGAGACCGCCGATGGGCGGCTGCAACCCTGCGTCGGCGGTGAAATCAGCCTGAGGCTGGAATCGTGATCCTGCTGGCGGATGTCGGCAACAGCCGGATCAAGTGGGTAAGCGGCGCGCGTGGCGAGTTCCAGGCGCGCGGGCGGGCCGCGCACGGCGAGGAGAGCTGGGCTGAACTGGCGGCCCGGCTGTGGGCGAACCTGCCGCGCCCGGACCGGGTCATCATTGTCAGCGTCGCGGGTCCCGAAGTCCGCGCCGCGCTGACGGCCTGGATCAGGCAAACCTGGGCGCTCGAAGCGGAATTTGTGGTTTCGACCGCAGCGGCCTGTGGCATTCGCAATTCCTACGCCGAACCGGAACGCATGGGCGCGGATCGCTGGGTGGCGATGATCGCGGCGCGGGCGCTGCTGGGACCGCAGGCCTGTTACGTGGTGGATTGCGGGACGGCGGTCACCATTGACGCGCTGGCGGCGGATGGTCAGCATCTCGGCGGAGTAATTGTGCCGGGAATGCGGTTGATGCGCGAGGCGCTGTATCGGGAAACCCGACAGATTCCACCGGAAACGGGGGAAGCGCGCCTGTTCGGCCGGAGCACCCGTGATGGTGTCTGGGGCGGCGCGTTGTATGCGGTGGCCTCGGCTATTGACGGAATTATTGACCGGATGATTGCCAGCCACAGTCCCGGCGTGCGGCTGTTGACCGGCGGCGCGGCCGGACTGGTATTACCCCAGTTGCAGGGCGAATATCAGTGTGCACCGGATTTGATCTTTACCGGGTTGCGGGTGATCGCTGGAGCAGGACGAGGCTGTCTTAAAATAGCGCACTCCACAAATCCCGGCTATCCATAGACGCCAGTCGGGAACCTTGGCACACTTCACTCATGATCGCCACTCTCCAAAATGACCGCCTGCTGCGCGCCCTGCGCCGTGAACCGGTAGATCGCACCCCGGTCTGGTTGATGCGCCAGGCAGGACGCTACCTGCCCGAATACCGCGCCATCCGCGCTCGCGCCGGCCATTTTATGAACTTGTGTCAGACGCCGGAGCTGGCTTGCGAGGTCACCTTGCAGCCGCTGGCGCGGTTTCCACTGGACGCAGCAATTCTGTTTTCTGACATTTTGACCATCCCCGATGCCATGGGTCTGGGGCTTTCCTTCAGTGAAGGCGAAGGTCCGCAATTCGCCCGCCCCGTGTGGTCGGTGGCGGACATCGCCCGGCTGCCTGTTCCCGACCCGGAAGTGGAATTGCGCTACGTCATGGATGCGGTGCGGCTGATTCGCCGGGAACTGGCCGGGCGGGTTCCTCTGATCGGCTTTGCGGGCAGTCCGTGGACTCTGGCGACCTACATGGTCGAGGGCGGCTCCAGCAAGGATTACGCCCGGATCAAGGGCCTGCTTTATAACCAACCCGACGCGCTGCACCGTTTGCTGGATGTGACCGCCCGCGCGGTGACCGCCTATCTGAACGCCCAGGTTGCGGCGGGCGTCCAGGCATTGATGGTGTTCGACACGTGGGGCGGCATCCTCGCGCCGCGCGCCTACCGAGACTTCTCGCTGGCCTATATGGCGCGCATCGTCGCCGGCTTGACCCGCGTGGTCGAGGGCCGGCCCGTGCCGGTAATTCTGTTCACCAAAGGCGGCGGCGCCTGGCTGGAAGACATCGCCGCGACCGGTTGCGATGCGGTGGGGGTGGACTGGACCGTGGACCTGGGCGAGGCCCGCCGCCGGGTCGGCGAGCGGGTGGCGCTCCAGGGCAATCTCGACCCGGCCGTGCTGTACGCCGCTTCCGACCGCATCCGCCAGCAGGTCGCGCACGTACTGGCCGATTTTGGCCCCGGCCCCGGCCATGTCTTCAATCTCGGCCATGGCATTCAGCCGGGCGTCGAACCTGACGCCGTCCGGGTGCTGGTCGAAGCCGTCCATGAATTCAGCGCGCCGGACCATGCGAGCACCGCGTCGTGAGAACCCCGGGATGACGCACACGGCGCACCCACGGGCCGCCTCGGTTCGGACCTTGTCCTCCGGCGTCGTGGTCGTCCACTGGAACCGCGATCATTACGACTACCTGCTGTTGCGTGCCTACAATTACTGGGACTTTCCCAAGGGTGTGGTGGAAGCAGCCGAATCGCCGCTGGAAGCCGCCGTGCGCGAAGTCGAGGAAGAAACAACGCTGACCGGCCTGCGGTTTCGCTGGGGCGACGTGTACCGGGAAACCCATCCCTACAACCAGGGCCGCAAGGTGGCTCGCTACTACATCGCCGAGGCCCCGAGCACCGCAGTACGGTTACCACCGAACCCGGAACTGGGCCGGCCTGAGCACAGCGAATACCGTTGGGTGGACCGCGCTGAGGCCTGGACGCTGCTCACGCCGCGAGTGCGGGCGATTCTGGAATGGACGGACAGCATCATCATCCGGCCCATGCGGCGGCGCTGAACGGATCACCGTATGCCCCTCTCCTCCATCCCGATTGGAGATTCCATGATGGCTCAGGATTATCAGCCGCTTCCGTTTCACCGTCTGGACAGCGGCGCCCGCTATTTTCGCCCCCGGCAATCCCTGCCGGAGCGGGTGACCGCCGCCGATCCCGCCCTGATGGCGATGACCGATCTTAGCCAGGTCACCGCCTACACCGCCGAACTGACCACACCGCTAAGCAAGGCGCAGGACCTGATGATCAAGCGCGGGGTACGGTTGTTGCTGGTGAATAACGCCAATCACCAGGTCATCGGGCTGATCACCAGCCGCGACCTCGAGGGCGAGAAACCAGCCCGCCTTTTGGCCAGGGCTGGCGGCGCTTGGGAAGATCTGCTGGTCGCCGACATCATGACGTTCCAGCCGAAGCTGGAGGTGCTGCTGATGGAGGAAGTGGCCAACGCGCGAGTCGGGGACATCATCGCCACCCTGCGTCAGGCTGACCGCCAGCACGCCCTGGTGGTGGATATTGACCCGGACACCGGCAAACCGGCGGTGCGCGGTCTGTTCTCGCTGTCACAAATCGGTTCGCAGTTGGGGCTGGACATTGATCCCGCCCAACAAGCGACGACCTTCGCTGAGCTGGAACGCGCTGGGATCAGCGATCCAAGCACCACTGCTGGTGGTGAGTAGCGAGTAGGGAGATAGGGAGATAGGGAATAGGAAACAGCCTTGCAGGCCGGGATGCGACATGGCCCTGTCCCGGTTCAGAGTTATCTCCCCACGGCCAGCGTCTCCCGCAACTGCTGGGCATCCACATCTCCGGCGATGACTCCCTGGCCGAGATCGCGCAGCAGAATCAGCCGCAGTCGGCCGTCCTGAACTTTCTTGTCCACCGCCATCAGCCGCAGGAAATCATCGGGCGTCAGTTCCGGCGGCGGGGTCAGCGGCAGGTGGGCTTGAGCCAGCAGCGCCCGTACCCGTTCGACCTGCCTCCCGCTTAGCCAGCCCAGCCGCGCCGACAGATCAGCGGCCATGACCATCCCCACCGCCACCGCCTCGCCGTGCAACCACTCGCCGTAACCGACCCCGGTTTCGATGGCATGGCCGAAGGTGTGGCCCAGATTGAGCAGGGCGCGGTCGCCGGTTTCCCGCTCGTCGGCGGCGACGATTTCGGCCTTATTGCGACAGGAGCATTCGATAGCCGCGCTCAGAGCGGCGGCGTCGCGCGCCAGCAAGGCGTCCAGATGCGCTTCCAGCCAGTCCAGGAACGGGCGGTCGCGGATCAGCCCGTATTTGATCACCTCGGCCAGACCCGCGCTCAGTTCACGGTCCGGCAGTGTGGCGAGGGTGTCGGTATCGGCCAGCACGCAGCGCGGCTGATAAAACGCGCCGATCATGTTCTTGCCGAGCGGATGATTGACTGCGGTCTTGCCGCCGACCGAGGAATCCACCTGGGCCAGCAGTGTGGTGGGAATCTGAATAAAGGGTACACCGCGCTGGTAGCAGGCCGCCGCGAACCCGGCCATATCGCCGATCACCCCGCCACCCAGGGCGATGATCGTGCAGTGCCGGTCGAAACGCTGATCCAGCAAAGCGGTAAAAATCTCATTCAGCGTCTCCAGCGTCTTGTAGCGTTCCCCGTCAGGCAGGATGACCGTCTCACAGCGCTGGCCGGCCAAGGCGGCGCGGGCACGCTCCAGATACAGCGGCGCAACCGTGGTGTTGCTGACCACCAGCGCCTGCCGGCTGGAAAGGTAGGGTTGCAGCAGATCAGCGCGCCCAAGCAGGCCGGGGCCAATGTAAATCGGATAGCGGCGGTCGCCGAGTTCGACATGGAGCGTTTTCATGGATCGGGCAATTCCGGTGATGGCTCAAAGCGGCTGAAGTTCTGGCCGGTTCAGGATATCGCGCGTGACCTGACCCGGCGAACGGCTCTCGGTCGGAATGATACAGTCGGTTACAGCACGGTAGAGCGGATCGCGTTGTTCAAACAAGTGCGCCAGCCTGGCGCGGGGATCGGCAGTTTGCAACAAGGGTCGCTGGGTATCCCCCCGGGTGCGGCGCAGTTGTTCGTCCACCGATGCGCAGAGATAGACTACGAACCCGCGCCCGGCCAGGCAGCGCCGATTGTCGGGATCGAGTACGACGCCGCCGCCGGTAGCAAGAATGATGTTCGGCCGCCGGGTCAGTTCGGCGATGACCGCTTTTTCGCGGGTGCGGAACCCGGTTTCACCTTCCACTGCAAAGATCAGGGGAATGCTGGCGCCGGCGCGCCGCTCAATTTCCTGGTCGCTGTCGAGAAATTCCCGGTGCAGCGCCAGCGCCAGGCGGCGGCCGATGGTAGTTTTGCCGGCGCCCATCGGGCCAATGAGAAAGATGCTGGGAAGGGTAAGCGGCATGAGTGATGGCACAGAGCGGGAAGAATATCGGAGCATTCTGGTGGTATTGTAAACACAATCACGTCTCAGCGGGCGAGCCCAGGGATAGCCCCGCGCAATGGTCCGATATGGCGGCGGCCGGCATTGCTGGGTATGCTTGCGCAGATCGCTTTCAGTTCATTCCCGACCTCCACACTCAGAGTAGAACCACATGGCCAGCGTTAATAAAGTCATTCTGATCGGCAATCTGGGCAAAGACCCGGAAGTGCGTTATATGCCTAGCGGCAAGGCGGTCGCCAACGTTACCCTCGCCACTAATGAGAGCTGGAAGGACCGCAACACCGGTGAGAAGCAGGAACGCACCGAGTGGCATAACGTGGTGTTTTACAGCCCACTGGCGGAGATCGTCGGCCAGTATCTGCGCAAGGGATCCTCGGTGTTCGTGGAGGGCCGCCTGCAAACCAGGAAATGGCAGGATAAAAATGGCCAGGATCGCTACACCACTGAAATCATCGCCAATGAAATGAAAATGCTGGGCGGGCGCAGTAGCGGTTCCGGCGGCAGCGCGCCGTTTCCGGCGGAAGGACCGGAGATGGATGCTACTTCTATGCCGAGAACGCCGCAGGGGCCAGCGCCTGCGCGGCCACCGGTCGCCACACCACCTCATCCAGGGCCGGACAACGGCGGCTTTGATGACGATATTCCATTCTGATGCGGATGTGGCCGCCTCCGTCTTGGCGCTCTGGAGGCGGCTGACGATTAGGCTGTTTATTCTAGCGATTTGCGTTACAAACAATCCCAGGGTAATTCTGGTTTCCCGATTGATCGGGAAGAACGCCATGGTCGTGACGCCGACAACCGGCGCACACCCAAAACAGGTAATGCCACTATGACAACCCAACCTGCCGATTCCACCCCTACGTCAACCTCACCCTTATTGCATGATTCCATGTACCAGTTTGGTATGGCCAGTTTGGGCGCTTGCGTCGCGGCGCAGCGGGAAACCCAGTGGATCATGCAAACGCTGGTCGAACAAGGTCAGCATTTAAAAGCCGCCCTACTGGATAATCTGGCGCAGCGCGCGATCATCGCTGGGAACTGGGCTGAAGCTCTTGATCATACCACCCTGACCTGGTGGGGTCAGGTCGAGCAGATTTCGCGGCTCCAGTTCGAACGGTTCCTGCATCAATGCGGTCTGGCTACCCAAGACGATTTACGTGCGCTGGTGCAGAAACTCGATGACGTGAATCTCCGCGTCGCCGATCTGAGCGAAGATCTGGAAAAAACCGCCTGATCCCTGGCTTCAGCTACCCGGTGGGTCGCAATACCCCCCGGCTTGTTCTGGGGATCTAAAAACCCGCTGGGTTCGCAGCCCGGCGACGCTTCATCAATCTTCTGTTTTCTCGCATCCCAGCATCCCCCCGCAGTTCGTGCAGCACCTTCAGCAACTGCTCGATGGGGAATTGATATGAGCAAGAGCTTAGGGTGCCCGGTCGCGTAGTTCTTCACGAATGACACGCCTGAGCGTGTCTTCCAAACGATCTTGCTGGATAGCCTGTTTCAAGGCTTCGTTGAGGAGAGTCTGGTAACCGCACCCGCCGGCGCGTTGCTTGACTTGCTCATTTTGCTCTGCCTTCCGCATCGAGATAACGCGGATTTCCTCATCGGTTTCGGCTGTTACGACCACGACCACTTCACCATTCAATAGACCCAGCGTGATGAAACGCTGCTCTCCATAGTCGAAACGCCGATCTTCGAAGGTCACATTGGCGTTTTATTCGATAATCTTAGGTGCATCCTCGAAGTCGAATCCATGCTTTTTCAGGTTTGCAGCTTTCTTAG
>ERZ795055.3350-NODE-3350-length-11745-cov-3.116681_pt1 | contig 11745 bp, 7 predicted proteins | sample MGYA00375139_ERZ795055 | MGnify/ENA primary metagenome ERZ795055 (study PRJEB30184, sample SAMN05720283) | anaerobic digester metagenome | isolation source: active sludge of municipal wastewater-treating anaerobic digesters | place: USA | collected 2015-01-23 ...
CCTTGCAAAGCAGATGACGGCGGTGATGCTGATGACCACTGTCTCGACGATCATCAGCACGAGACCAAGCTTCATGGCCAGCTGGTACGGTCCTGCGAGGGAGACCGCCATGACCAGCGCCGCGTAGACGAGGAGCACCTGGAGCGCGCGGTGCATCGACGGCACTGTGGTTTTGGCGCCCAGAAAGCTCCGCGCAAACTGGATGATGCAGAGCGACGAGAAGCCGATAAAGAACGGGATGCACCGCCCGTTCCACCAGACCTGGCCGGGCCAGAGGTACTCGAAGGCCAGTCCGTTGAAAGAAATCTGCACCAGCACATAGGCGAAGATGTAGAGCACGTAGTAGAGGTAGTTCCGGTCCCGCACGAAGAAGAAGAGGAAGAGGTTGTAAATCGCCATGACGATCATCGTGCCGTAGAAGAGGCCGAAGACATACTGCTCGTGCCGGACCGCCTCTGCGAATGCGCGCGGCGTCCAGAGTGTCGCGGCGAGCTGCATGGAACTCCCGGTGTCGATCCGCATGTAGACGGTCTGCGGCGTGGCAGCATCGGGCGGGATCACAGCCACGGGATTGCGATATTTCACCTCGCGGGTGGCGTAAGGAAAGCGCTTCCCAATCTTCTTCGCGACAACGGCGCCGTTCGCGTCGCGCCAGTAGATGTCGATCACGTCCAGGTGGGTGTAGTTGAACTCCAGGAAAAGTTCCTGTCTGCTGGCCCTCGTGTCGGAAAGCGCGAAACGCGCCCAGTAGACCGATCGGGTATAGCCGAAATTCGGCGCCTCGCCGTGGCCGCCGGTGAACCGCTTTTCCACGGAACCGGAGCTCACCTCGCCGAAGGCAAGCCTTCCGTCCGAGTCCTCCAGTATTTCCAGGCTGCCGCCGACCTGCGCGCGGGAAAAAGAATCGGTGACGGCGACGGGCGCGGCGGCAACGGCCCCCGGCACCGCCGCGGTGAGGCAGAGCACTATGGCAGAAAGAATTGTGATAATCCGCATGGCATCCCGGCTGAAGGTATATCCGTATCCGCTGTCGAGAAAGATATGAAATCCATTCATAGAATGCAATAACAAAAAACCGCGGCCTCACCGCGGTGTAATCGTCCGTCATTCAAATCCTCAACCATGATCACCCGAATCCGGGTACTCCCCGGTGCGGCGCAATGGACGCGGCGCGGCTCAGGAAACAGGCCTCCCTCCCTCCTCGGCGAGCCGTATCTCGTTCTTCTGGTCGTCGTACCTGCCGGTCACGTGCGCGTAGGTTTCACGGATGATATTCATGTCCGCCGGGATGTTACCCGTCGTATGGAGTACCCCGCTGACGCCTGCCGCCTTCCTCGCGTAATCGATGAAGGCGAGCACGATGGGGACCCGCGCCCCGTGGGCGATATGGTAGAATCCCGATTTCCATCCCTCGCCCTTCGAACGGGTCCCCTCCGGCGGAATGGCGATGACGAGCTTCTCGTTCTCGTTGAACCTCCGTATCGTCTGGTCTACCGTGTTGCCCGCATGCGACCGGTCGATCCGGAGCCCCCCCAGCCAGCGCATGAGGTGCGCGAAGGGGAACTTGAAGAGCTGGTGCTTCGCCATGTAGTAGACATCGAGCCGGTACGCGAAGGCGATGATGATACCGTAGAAGAGGTCCCAGTTGGAGGTGTGGGGCGCCACGACGAGGACGAACTTTTCCAGGGGCGGAAGTTCGCCGTCGGTCTTCCAGCCCGTGACCTTCGTAAGGAGCAAGGCCACAATGCGGAGAAAAGGGCTTATCACGGGCGTGTTGAACAGAGTATACTGTAGCCGGGTCTGGGCCATGGTTGCGGTATTCCTCCGCGCAGAATTGCGAGGCGCGGCAATGGTGCCAGAACGCCTTCACCACGCAACAATAAAAGACATCGGGGGGCGATAAAAAGTTGCAGTTAAAGCTCCCGATCCTAACCGTTTACAGAGAGAAAAATAGGTTGATTTTTCGTGAAATCGTTTAATGAAATATCATATTATACCCGGCGGTTATACCATGAAAACGTCATTATCACTCGTATCAACCATCCTGCTGTCGTGCTTCTGCGCGAATGAACTGTACGCCGCCAGATTGGAATGGGAAATACCCATGAACGAGCGCCTTGAAATGGTTCGCACGGCGAGCGTTGATTATTATGTCAATAAAAAACACCAGAAAAAATACGACGAGCGCAACATAATAAATCTTACCTGTTATCGCAGAGATGACTCCACAAGCGGCGTTAAGGGCGATTTCACCGTGTTTGCGAAGGCGTACGAAGAACCGGTCTTCAAACAGATTGAAAAGCACTTTGCCGACTTCAGCATCGCCAGAAACGGGAGGTTCTCGGTCGACAAAAAGGATTTCATGCCTAACCTGCGCCACCTGCCGACGTTCCCGGAGAAAGACATGCCCGCGGGAACGGAGTGGTCCTCTCCCGCTGAAATCGTATTTAACTCCTTTTCGGTGCCTTTCCTTATCACGTTCAACGTCAGGTACGCGATGAAGGATATCCGGGAAATGGACGGCAGGAGCGTCGCGGTGGTTGATTACTCGTTCACGATGGACAGGCGATTCAATGAACGGGGACTGCCGGAGGACATGCCGGTTCGAGTTCTCGGAATGAACAAGGGCCGGATGTACTGGGACATCACCGGGAAAAAACCGCATTCCATGGACGACGAGTACCGCGTCGCGTTCCTTTACAGGACCGGCGCGCAGGAATTTGCCACTGCCGAATTCGCAATGAAAATAAAGACGCGCTACAAGCTCTACCGGCAGGTGGCGCCCGGGGAAAAGGCCGCCGCGGTACAGGAACTTCAGAAAGAGCTGCCGAAGGACAGCGGCATCAGCGTCGACGAGGACGCCCGGGGAATCGTGCTGCGCCTGGGGGAAGTGCTGTTCGATTTCGACTCGTACGGCCTCAAGAACGATGCGGCGGGCAACCTCGACCGCGTATCGGAGATTATTCGTGAAAAATACGGAGACAGGGAAGTTCTCGTGGAAGGGCACACCGACAACAGGGGGAACGCCGGCTACAACCAGACGCTTTCGGAGCAGAGGGCGCATTCGGTCGCGCGTTACCTGGAGCGCAGGGGCGTGCGCGACAAGCTCTCGTACCGGGGATACGGAGAGGACAAACCGATCGCCGACAATTCTTCCTCCGATGGAAGGCGGAAGAACCGCAGGGTTGAAGTGATCATCAACCTGAAGTAGGATAAATCTGAAATGCGTATCAAGGAACTCCGCGTCGAGAAGGCCGTCTACGGTGGGTTCGGCCTCGCCTTCCATGACGGAAAAGCGGTCTTCGTCGCGGGCGCCATACCCGGCGAGATCGTGGACGCCCGCATCATCCGCGACACGGCGTCCCATTCCTTCGCCGCGATTGATAGCGTACTCGCCCCATCACTCCATCGCATATCGCCTGAATGCCCTAACTTCGGCACCTGCGGCGGTTGCGACTACCTGCACGCGGATTACGAAACCGAGCTCGCGATGAAAAGGGAAATAATTCTGGACACCCTCTCGCGCATCGGGAAGCTTCCCGCCGATATCATCCCTCAGATAGACACTCGCTCCGCCGAACGGTTCGGTTACCGGAGCCATGCCGAGGTGAAGCTCGCCGACGGCCGTGCGGGCTTCTACCGCCGGGAGAGCAACGAGGTGGTGCCATTTCCCGAAGGCGGGTGCCGCCTTCTCTGGGCGCAGGTGATGGAAGGTATCCGCGCCGCTGAAGGCGCGCCCGGGAAGGGGTTTCGCATCGCCGCGGGCTTAGACGGCGCGCCGCGCACTTCGCTGGAGGGAAGCCCCGTCATAACGGAGAGGGAGGATGATATCATCCTGGAAAGGGACATCCGCTGCTTCTACCAGGCGAACCGTCTGCTCCGCGCCGCCATGAGGGAAACAGTTGCGCGGTACGCATCCCTTGAAAAGGGCGATGCGTTCATCGACGGCGCCTGCGGCGTGGGCTTCTTCGCGCTCGACCTCGCCCGCTGCGGCGCATCGGGGACCGGCTACGACATCGACCGCGAGAGCGTGAAGTGGGCGCGCCACAATGCGAAGAGTAATGGTATAAGCGGAGTGAAATTCGAAGCGAAGGACCTCTCGAAGCTTGACCTCACCAGTGGAAGCTATGGCGCGATCGTGCTGGATCCGCCGCGTGCGGGTCTCTCGAAAAAGGCGAGGCGCGGAGTCTCCTTCCTGGAGCCGCGCACAATCGTCTACGTCTCCTGCAACCCGGCAACCTTCGCGCGCGACGCCGCGGACTTCGCCGCGGCGGGTTACGCAATGCGGGACCTGACCTTCATCGACATGTTCCCCGGCACCCAGCACATAGAGCTCATCGCGCGCTTGGCGCGATAGTGAGGAACGCAAAAAGTTCTTGCATTCGCCCTGCGCGGGGGGTATCATATCATCCCTAAAAAACAGAAGGGTGACCGCTCCATGCTGACAAAAACCCAGCTAGAAAAATACGCCGACGTCCTAATCTGGGGGATCGAGACCTCGCGCACGCAGCACTATCGCCCCCACGACAACATACTCCTTCGCTACGACCACCAGGCGCTGCCGCTGGCGGAGATCATATTCCGGAAGCTCACGATGAAAAAGCGTCATGTCATACCCCGCGCGCTCAACACGCCCGTCATGGACAAGGATTTCTACATACACTCCGACAGGAAACTGCGTTCTCACGTGGGAAACTGGGAAATGCTGTTCTTCGAGGAGCTCCACGGCAACATCTTCCTCTCGGCGCCGTCGTCGCTCACGCACCTGAAGGACGTTGACCCGAAGCGGATGAACGAGGTCGCGCTGGCCCGCAAGCCGCTGCGGAAGATCATGGAGAAGCGCGAGGAGCGCGGCCTCTTCGGCTGGACGCTCTGCACCATTCCCACCACGGAGCTGGCGAAGAGGGCGAAGCTTTCCATGAAAGAATACACGGCGCAGATCGTGAAAGCCTGCTTCCTGAACGACGCCGACCCGGTGAAGCGCTGGAAGGAAATCTACCGCGACTCCAGGGAGATCAAGGGCTGGCTCGGCTCGCTCCGCATCAAAACGCTGCGACTGGAATCGGAGAACTGCGACCTGGAAATCACCCTGGGCGAGCGCAGGCGCTTTTTGGGTACTTCGGGCCACAACATACCCTCGTTCGAAATCTTCACCTCGCCCGACTGGCGCGGCACCCGCGGCCGCTACTTCGCGAACCTGCCCTCGTACCGGAGCGGAAACTACGTGACGGGCGTCACGCTCGATTTCCGCGACGGCAGGGTGATAAAGGCGAGGGCGCACCAGGGCGGCGAGTTCCTCAACCGGATGATAGCCATGGACGGGGGCGCGGGACGGCTGGGCGAGTTCTCGCTGACCGACCGGCGCTTCTCACGCATCGACCGTTTCATGGCGGACACACTCTTCGACGAGAACTTCGGCGGGAAGCACGGCAACAGCCACATCGCCATTGGCGCCTCGTACTCCGACACCTACGACGGCAACCCGGCGTCGCTCACCCCGGCAATGAAGAAGCGCCTGGGCTATAACGACTCGGCGCTCCACTGGGACCTGGTGAACACGGAGGAGAAGCGCGTCACCGCGACGCTCCGCGACGGAAAGAAACGCGTGATCTACGAGAAGGGGATGTTCACCATATAACCCGGGGGCGCCCGCGCGACGGTCGCTCCCGGATCCTGCCTGCGGCGGGACATTCCGGATGACTGGAGGGGCACTATGAAGCGGAACGTTTTTGCGTATTCGCTGGTTGCCGTGGCAGTACTGGCGTGCGTCACCGCCTGCGCGAAGGATGCAAGGCTTTCGAAAAAGGAGCTCCTCGGCAAGAAGCTGTTCTACGACACGAACCTCTCATTGCCCGCAGGCCAGTCGTGTGCGGCATGCCATGACCGGCCCGGCGGATGGGCGGGCCCGGACCAGGAGGTGAACCGCACCACGGTGGTCTACCCTGGCGCGCAGGCGCCGCGCTTCGGGAACCGGAGGGCGCCTTCGGCCTCCTACACCGGCTTCAATCCGAAGTTGTCCCTCGTCAAAGACGGGAAATTCGCGGGCGGTCTTTTCTGGGATGGACGCGCGACGGGCTGGGAACTCGGCGACCCGCTGGCCGAGCAGGCAATGGGACCATTCCTCAATCCGCTCGAGCAGAACCTTCCCGACAGGAAGGAAGTGGTTCGCAGGGTGATGGCGTCCGGCTATGCCGCGCTCTTCCGCGAGGTCTGGGGCAATGATTCGCTCCGCCTTGAGGACGCGGACGCAGCGTACGTCCGGATAGCACAGTCGATCGCCTCGTACGAACGCTCCCGCGAGCTCAATCCCTTTAACTCGAAGTTCGACGATTTCTGGCGAAAGGCGGTGAGGGCGGGACTGCGCGTTGAAACGATAAGCGCGAAGAGCCTCGCCACGTTCGCCGGCCTCGGCCTCTCCGAGCAGGAGCTCTCGGGGCTGGTCCTGTTCAACACGAAGGGAAAATGCGCGAACTGCCATGTCCTGACACCCATGGGAGACCTGCCGCCGCTCTTCACCGACTTTTCATATGACAACCTCGGAATACCGAAGAATCCAAGGAATCCGTTCTACACGCAGGCCACGCAGTGGAACCCGGACGGCATGAAATGGGTCGACACGGGGCTGGGCGGTTTTCTGGAGACGCTGCCGCAGTATAAAAAGTACGCGCGTGCCAATATGGGCAAGCACAAGGTCCCGACGCTGCGGAACGTCGACCTGCGGGAATCACCCGGTTTCGTGAAGAGCTTCATGCACAACGGTTTTTTCACGTCGCTCCGTGACATAGTCGATTTCTACAATACGCGCGACGTCCCGGGAAAGAACTGGCCCGCTCCCGAGGTAAGGGAGAACGTCAACCGCGTAGAGATGGGAGACCTGGGGATGAGTGGCGATGAAGTGGACGCGATCGTCGCCTTCATGAAAACGCTGTCGGACCGGTAGGAGTTCCCGTCGGCCGGAATCCGCCTCGCCACGCGAAACAGCGGGCGCGGCGTGTTCATTTCCCGGTCCGGCGGAACTCCGTCGGCTTGTCGAGTTCAATCAGGCCGTCGATACCCGCTTCAAGCACGGCGCTCCGCACCTTCGGCCCCGGCGATGTGATGTGGAACGTCCTTCGGTCATATCCGCCGCCTCCGCGCGCATGGCCTTCGAGCTTCCCCCCGGAGACGAGTTTTTCAAACTTCTCCTTGTTCAATCCGTACAGCACGAGCGTGTCGCCCTTCACCAGGTAGTGAAAGATGTTGCACTCCTCCGACAGCTTTCGAACTTTTTTCCCGTCCACCGACTGCGCGTCGTTCTCCCAGGCCAGCAGGAATTTCTTCCCGGCAAGGCCGTACGCCTTTCCCACAAAGGGCAGGTTGTCCACGTTCCGCCCCTTCCGCTGGATCCTTTGCATCAGGCAATCGATGGTTCCGCCTGCCGGGCTGAAAAAGATCAGCTTCGTCTGTTCGTCATCCGCATGTCCCGACTCGTCCTTCTGTTCCTGCAGGTCCCACGTGCCGACGAGCTCGTCCATGGGGATCGCCTCACCGGGGAGGAAGAAGTGCTCCCGGAAATAGAGGCTGCACGACACGCTGCCGAATGCCGCTATCGCGAGCAGGATGGTGATTTTCACGAGGCGCATGATGGCATCCTCCGAAAAGGAATTTCAATTTCTGCTGTTCACATCAAAACCCGGCCTGATGACGGAACACCCGCGGATCAGAAGTTGCGCTTTCCCACCAGCGCCATCAGTCCCGAGGCTGCCGTGCGCGGGATGAGGCGTATCCCCAGCGACGCGAACCCCTTCGCCGGAGGGCGATAGGCGGGGTTGGTGACCATGCGTATTGCCCCCTTTTTGCACGACGCCACGCAGAGCCCGCACCCGATGCACTTTTCGACTGCATAGGCATGCTTCTTGTCCCGGAGCGCGTGCGCGAAGGTGTTGCACGCTTTCACGCACCTGCCGCAGTTGTTGCACAGGCCTTCATCCACGGCGGCGAGAATAGGCGGCGGCGCCACCAGCTTTTTCGCGCCATAGTGGTTGATGCTCTCCAGAAAGTGGCAGCAGCAATCGCAGCAGGTGCAGATGGCGTTGGGATTCTCCGCGGTGATGTTTGCCGTGAGGAACACGAGGTTCTTTTCACGCCGCCCGGCGACTATATCGCGCATCTCCGCGCGATCCACACGGCGCGAGTTCCCGCTCTGGACGGAGCCCGCGGCGAAGCTCCCGAATATGAGGCAGCCGTCCTCGGGGGCGGAGCGGCGGCACTCTTTGTCTACAAAGAGCATCGACTGGCGGCACTGGCAGACGTTCGCCACTGCGAGGTCGTCGTGCGCCTCGATCATCTCCGCCACCGCGTCGCTCCCGGCAACGCGGCTGGCGCCGGGCACCTCCACGTTCACGGGAATGTTCTTCACCGCGGGGAGATTCACCTTGCTGTAGGCCTTCACGTAGCCGGTGGTGAACACCTCCGCCAGGAGCCGCGCGTACTCGCGGTGCCAGGGCGTGTCGGCGCCGCCTATCAGCATGTATTCGAACATGCCGGGGATGAGCGGCAGGAGAGAGAACCCGCCCTGGGTGCGCAGTATCACCTTGCGGTCGGCCATGGCGGTGAGCAGGGGAAGGATCTTTTCCCGGGACGACATTGCACGCAACGTTATCATGCGCAGTGACTGCGGGTAGTAGAACGGAAGCTTCCTGGCAACCTCCGCCTCCTCCGTGCTGAAAAGGTGCGCCACGAGGCGCACAAGTTTCTCGTTGAAGGGCGGCCCCAGAAGGCGCACGGAGCTCATCACCTTCGCGAGCTTCACCTGGGACTGATGCGCGCCGGGAAATTTTTTCATGGTATCATCCTTACGACTTGTAACTTTCCTGCTGTCATTCCCGCGCATGCGGGAATCTCATCTGCCTAATGCAGTTGATTCCGCCATTCCGCAGAGTCTACCCCGGTTGTTAATGCCGGGGCGTCAGCCGGAATGACACGCCAGTTAAGAAACAAGTCTATAAAATTATTATGCGGACAGCAGGCCCGCCTACCGCTTAAGCGCTTCCTTCACCGCCAGTCCCAGCCCCTCCAGGATATAGGGCTTCCTGAGATATCTCCCGGCCCCCAGGGCCTGGGCCTCGCGGACTCGCTCCGTCTCCGAATAGCCGCTGACGATGATTGCCTTCTGCCCGGGGCTCACCTCGATAATTTTACGGTAGGTGTCCAGTCCGTCCATCCCCGGCTGCATGATCATGTCGAGCACCACAAGGTCCGCCCGCGTATCCTTGAGGTATGCGACCGCTTCTTCACCGCTGGCTGCCGTTGCGACCCGGTAATTGAGCATGCCCAGCATCCGCGAGGCGAGCTCACGCTGTTCCCGGATATCGTCCACCACCAGGATGGTCTCCTCGTTTCCCGTGTATTCGGAAAGCGGAACGGCCGTTGGCAGCGGGGCGATATCGTCCCGCGACACGGGGAAATAGAGCATGAAAGAGGTGCCCTTCCCTTCCTCGCTGACGACGTCGATGTACCCGCCGTGGTCTTTCACCGCGCCCCAGACCACTGCGAGCCCCAGTCCGGTACCGCTCCTTCCCATGACCTTCTTCGTATAGAAGGGCTCGAAGATATGCCTGATATTCTCCGCGGAAATACCCCTGCCCGTATCCGCCACGGTGAGCACCGCGTAATCGCCCTCCCGCACGTGGTCATAGCCGCGGACCGGCTCCTCCAGTGTGCAGTTGGCCGTCGTGACGGTCACCGTTCCGCCTTCGGGCATCGCCTCCACGGCGTTGATCAGGAGGTTCATGATGGTCTTGGTGATGTGCTGGGGAGATCCCTTGATGTTCAGCAGGTCGCCCGCGAGGGAGGTATCGATCCTGGTCCCCGGGTGGAGCGCAAGCAGGTTCTCGAACTCCGGCGTTTTCCTGAAATCGTTGATGACGCCGTTCAGGTTGAACACCATCTCCGCGTGGACGCCGCGCCGCGCCAGCGTAAGCATGTCCTGGACTATGGCCGCCGCGCGCTCGCCGCTTTTCATGATCTGCTCCACGTGCTCCCGCAGGCGGCCGTCTGCACGCACGTCGTACAGCAATAGCTCCGAGTATCCCACCAGGACGCCCAGGACATTGTTCAGGTCATGGGCGATTCCGCCCGCGAGCGTCCCCAGCGCCTCCATCTTTTCCGCGCGCTGGAGGCGTTCCTGGAGTATCCCGCGCTCCTCCTCCGCCTGTTTCTGTTCCGTGATGTCCAGCTCTATCCCGTCCCACAGGATGCTGCCGTCGGGCTGCCGCCGGGGAGATGACGAGAAGCGCCTCCAGCGGACTTCCCCATTCGGGAGGCGGAGCGGTGTGTCGAAATCGAACCGTGACATGGTAGAGATGGCGCGCGCCTCCCCTTCCGCGAACAGGGGCAGGAACTTCTCGTCAATCTGTTCATAGATGAGTCCGGGATTCCGCCAGACGTCCTCCAGCTTTCTGCCGTGTAATCGCTCCGCCGCGGGGCTCAGGTGGGTGAATACTCTTTTTTTTCCGTCGATACCTGTATTGATCTGGTAGACCATCCCGTGGGCGATATTATCGCTCAGCCCCCGCAATTTCTCCTCGCTCTCTTTAAGCGCGTCCACCGCCAGTTTCTTATCCGTGATATCCAGCTCTATGCCGTCCCACACCACGCACCCGTCGTTCTGCAGCCGCGGGGACGATATGAAACGCCGCCAGCGGACCTCGCCCCACGGAAGACTCACCGGTACGTCGATTTCGAGTTTCGACATTGTCCCGAAAGCTTTTACTTCCGCCTCGACTGCGTATTCAAAGAAGCTCGGATCTATCTGTTTGTAGATCAGCGATGAATCCCGTTTCAGGTCCTCCGCCTTCAGCCCATGGAGCCGCTCCACCGCGGGGCTCACGTAGGTGAAAATACGTGCCTTGCCGTCCCTGCCGCTGTTGATCTGGTAAACCATCCCGTCTGCGATGTTGTCATTCAGGCTGCGGAGCTGCTCCTCGCTGTCCCGCAGGGCGTCCTCCGCGCGCTTCTGCGCGTCTATGTCGCGGGTGATCCCCACGAAGCCGATTGCTTTCAGGCCCGCATCCCTCAGGAACGAAGTCCGTATCTCCACCCAGAACGGCGTGCCGTCCTTTTTCACCTGCTGGATCCTGAACACTTCGTAACGGTTCGGGTCCCCGGTGCCCGACTTCTCCATTTCGAGTTCCCTGGACAGTTCTGCGAACACCCATTCATTCGCCTCCGGAGTGCTCCACCTGTCGATCGGAAGGGCGATCGCCTCCTCGATGCTGTACCCGAACATGCCGGTCACCGAGGGCGTCATGAAAGTGAAGCGCATGTCCATGTCCATCGTCCATATCAGGTCGGTGACGTTGTCCGATAGCAGGCGGAAGCGCCTTTCGCTCGCTTCCAGCTCTTCGACCTTTTTCCTTAACTGCTCCGTGCGTTCGGCCACCAGGTCTTCAAGATGATCGCGGTGCGCGCGCAGTTCATCCTGGACACGGGCGAGCCTGTCCGCTTCCACCAGGAGCTTGTCCTGTTCGTTTTTCATCGCATTACTGAACCGCTCGCGCACGGCTTCGTAGTTGTAGGTGAAGAGCGTAATGATGAACATCGCCAGGAGAAGTCTGGTTATGTACGCAGGCGGGTATGCGTACACGGGAAGATGGGCACCCGGGTTTATCAACACCGCCGCCGCGATGAGCGACATGAGCGCCGTCCAGAAGAGACCCTCGCGCCGCCCGAGCAGGAAAAAGAAATATGACGGCGCGGTAAGGA
>ERZ795055.3352-NODE-3352-length-11742-cov-16.820570_pt1 | contig 11742 bp, 10 predicted proteins | sample MGYA00375139_ERZ795055 | MGnify/ENA primary metagenome ERZ795055 (study PRJEB30184, sample SAMN05720283) | anaerobic digester metagenome | isolation source: active sludge of municipal wastewater-treating anaerobic digesters | place: USA | collected 2015-01-23 ...
GTGCTGGTTCTGCGCCGCATCTACGCCGCGCCCGAGATCTTCCAGTTGCTGGCCACCTACGGCGTGGTGCTCGTGGTGCAGGACCTGGCGCTCGCGATCTGGGGCCCCGAGGAACTCTTCGCGCCGCGCGCGCCGGGCTTCACCGGGGCCGTGGAGCTCTTCGGCGCCTTCGTGCCCACCTACACGCTGCTGATGCTCGCCGTCGGGCCGGCGGTGGCGCTGGCGCTGTGGTGGCTGCTCGGGCGCACGCGCTTTGGCGTCATGGTGCGCGCCTGCACCCAGGATCGCGAGATGGCCGGTGCCATGGGCATCGACGAGCCGCGCGTGTTCACCGCGGTGTTCGCGCTGGGAGCGGCGCTTGCGGGGCTGGCGGGGGCGCTCGCCATCCCGCGCGAAACGGTCAACCTGCAGATGGATCTGGCTATCGTGGTCGAGGCCTTCGTGGTCGTAGTGGTGGGCGGGCTGGGCTCGGTGGCCGGCGCCTTCTGGGCCGCGCTGGCGATCGGCGTGCTGCACGCCTTCGGCACCTGGTGGCTGCCGCAGTCCACCCTGGTGCTGGTGTTCGTGGTGATGGGCGTGGTGCTGGTGCTGCGGCCCTATGGCCTGCTGGGCCGTGCCGGCGTGATCGAGCAGGACGGCGCGCGCGCCCGCACGCTGCCTTACGCGCCGGCGAATCGCGCGCAGACCTGGGCGTGGGCCGCGGCGCTGGTCGCGGCGGCGGCGGTCCCGGCGCTGGCGGGCGACTACGCGCTGGTGCTGGCCACCGACTTCGCCCTCGCGGCGCTGCTGGCCGCCAGCCTGCACCTGTTCATGAGCCACGGCGGCATCACCTCTTTCGGCCACGCCGCCTTCTTCGGCGCCGGGGCCTACGCCGCGGCGCTCGCCTTCAAGCACCTGGGCGCGGGCTTCTGGGCGGGGCTGGTGATCGCGCCCGTGGCCGCCGGCGCGTTGGCCGCGGCCGCCGGACTGCTGGTGCTGCGCGCGCACGGCGTGTACGCGGCCATGCTCACGCTCGCGCTGGCGCAGATCCTGTGGTCGGCGGCGGTGCAATGGGTGCCGGTCACTGGCGGCGACAACGGCATCCTCGGCCTGTGGCCGCCGATCGCCGGCAAGCTCGGCTACTACTGGCTCACGCTCGCGCTGGTGGCGACGAGCCTGTGGCTGATGCGGCGCATGGCCTTGTCGCCCACTGGCTACGCCCTGCGCGCGATGCGCGACGCGCCGCAGCGCGCGCTGGCGCTGGGGGTGCCGGGGCGGCGCCTGCAGTGGGCGGCCTTCGCGCTGGGTGGACTGTTTGCAGGCCTGGCGGGCGTGCTGGCCGCGTACCACAAGGGTTCGGTGTTCCCGACGACGCTGGGCATACCGGTGTCGGTCGACGCGCTGCTCATGGTGCTGGTGGGCGGACTCGAGGCGCTCGCCGGGCCGGTGGTGGGCGCGCTGGCCTACCAGACCGCGCTCACCCAACTCGTGAGCTTCACGCCGTTTTGGCGCGGCGCGTTGGGGGTGGCGATCATCGTGCTGGTGATCTTCTTTCCGCAGGGGCTGGCGGGCTGGTGGGTCGCGCGTCGGAGGGCCGCATGAGCCTCGAGGTGCGCGCACTGGCCAAGGCCTGGGGCGGGGTGAGGGCCGTCGACGGCGTGAGCTTCGACCTGCCCGCCGGCACGATCGCCGCGCTGATCGGTCCCAACGGCGCCGGCAAGAGCACGCTGTTCGGCCTGATCGCCGGGCAGATCGCGGCCGACACCGGCAGCGTGCGCTTCGATGATCAGGACCTGCTCGGCCTGCCGGTGGCCGGGCGCGTGGCGCGCGGCCTGGGGCGCAGCTTCCAGGTGGCGCGCATCTTCGACTCGATGACCGTGCTGCAGAACGCGCAGGTGGCGCTGGCCGCGGCGCACGGCGAGGTCTGGCGCCCGCTCGCGCGGCTTGCCAGCGCGCGCGCGGACGAAGCGCGCGCCCTGCTCGCGCAGGCGGGGCTGGAGTCCGCGGCCGCGCGGCCCGCCGCGGAGCTCGCCTATGGCGACCTCAAGCGCCTGGACTTCGCGCTGGCGCTTGCCACGCGGCCGCGCCTGCTGCTGATGGACGAGCCCACTGCCGGCATGGCGCCGGGCGAGCGTCGTGCCCTGATGAGCCAGGTGGTGGCCGAGGCGCGCGGGCGCGGCATGAGCGTGCTGTTCACCGAGCACAGCATGGACGTGGTCTTCGGTCACGCCGAGCGGGTGCTGGTCCTGTCGCGCGGACGGCTGATCGCCGACGGCGCGCCCGAGGCGGTGCGCGCCGACGCCGCCGTGCGCCAGGCCTACCTCGGGAGCGCGGCATGAGCGCGCTGCTGGCGCTCACGGGCGTGTCGGCCTGGTACGGCGAGGCGCGCGTGCTCTTCGACGTGAGCCTGCAGGTCGCGGCAGGCGAGGTGGTGGCGGTGCTCGGGCGCAATGGCGCGGGCAAGAGCTCCACGCTCAAGAGTGTGATGGGCCTGATGCCGCGCGTGGCGGGCGGCGTCCACTTTGATGGCGCCGATCTGACCGGCTGGCCGCCGTTTCGCCGTGCGCGCGCGGGCCTGGCCTACGTGCCCGAGGAACGGCGCATCTTCACCGAGCTCACGGTGGCCGAGAACCTGCGCATTGCAGCGCGGCCCGGCGCCTTCGACGAGGCCGCGCTGCTCGAACTCTTTCCCAACCTGCGCGAGATGCTCGCGCGCCCCGCGGCGCAGATGAGCGGGGGCGAGCAGCAGATGCTCGCCGTGGCGCGCGCGCTGGCCGCCAATCCGCGCCTCGTGCTGCTCGACGAGCCCTCGGAGGGCATCGCGCCGCTGGTGGTGGGGCGGCTGCGCGAGGCGGTGCTGGCCATGAAGGCGCGCGGCGTGGCCATCCTGCTGGCCGAGCAGAACCTCGGCTTCGTGGCCGCGTGCGCCGACCGCGCGGTGCTGATCGAGCAGGGCCACCTGGGGGTGACGGTCGCGCCCGGGGAGCTCGCCGCGCCCGGCCCGGCCCTGCGCAGCGCGCTGGGGCTGTAGAGGGCGGCCGGCCCTACAATCGCCGCAGCCCGAGGCTCCCATGATCATCCAGTCCCTGCTCGACACCGACCTCTACAAGTTCACGATGATGCAGGTGGTGCTGCATCAGTTTCCCGGGGCGCAGGTCGAGTACCGCTTCAAGTGTCGCAATCCGGGCGTGGACCTGCGGCCCTACGTCGACGAGATCACCGACGAGGTGCGCCAGCTGTGCACGCTGCGCTTCACGGAAGCCGAGCTCGGCTACCTGCGCAGCCTGCGCTTCATCAAGAGCGACTTCGTCGACTTCCTGGGACTGTTCCAGCTCAACCGCAAGTACATCTCGATCACGCCCAGCGCCAGGGACAACGGCGAGATCGACATCGTCATCCGTGGGCCCTGGCTGCACACCATCCTGTTCGAGATCCCCGTGCTGGCGATCGTCAACGAGGTCTACTTTCGCCGCACGCAACTCGCGCCGCCGGTGGAGGAGGGGCGGCGCCGGCTCGAGCAGAAGATGGCGCTGATCACCGGCGTGGGCGAGCTCGCCGACCTGCACATTGCCGACTACGGCACGCGCCGGCGCTACTCGCGCGTGTGGCAGGACGAGGTGCTCACCACCCTGGCGCGCGACTTTCGCGCCAACTTGGCGGGCACGAGCAACGTGATGTTCGCGCGCAGCCACGGGCTCACACCCCTGGGCACCATGGCCCACGAGTACCTGCAGGCCTGCCAGGCGCTGGGGCCGCGGCTACGCGACTCGCAGACCTACGGCTTCGAGATGTGGGCCAAGGAGTACCGCGGTGACCTGGGCATCGCGCTGTCCGACGTCTACGGCATGGACGCGTTCCTGCGCGACTTCGACCTGTACTTCTGCAAGCTGTTCGACGGTGCCCGCCACGACTCGGGCGACCCGCTGATCTGGGGCGAACGCCTGATCGCCCACTACGAGAAGAACCGCATCGACCCGCGCACCAAGACGCTGGTGTTCTCGGACTCGCTCACCTTCCCCAGGGTGATCGAGCTCTACCGCCGCTTCGCCGGGCGCATCCGTCTGGCCTTCGGGGTGGGCACCAATCTGACCAACGACCTCGGACACACGCCGCTGCAGATCGTGATCAAGATGGTGCGGGCCAACGGGCAGCCGGTGGCCAAGCTCTCGGACTCGCCCGAGAAGAACATGTGCGAGGACCAGGCCTACCTGGCCTACCTGCGCCAGGTGTTCGAGATCGAGCCCTAGCCGGCCTGTGGCTAGAATCGACCGCACCATGCTGCCCGTCTCCCGCCGCGCCGAGGCCCTCGGCACCGAGAACGCCTTCGTCGTGCTGGCCGAGGTCAACCGCCTCCAGCGCGAGGGGCGCGACATCGTGTCCTTTTGCATCGGCCAGCCCGACTTCCCGACGCCGCGCCATGTGCAGGACGGCGCGATCGAGGCGATCCGCGCAGGCCGCCACGGCTACACGCCCTCGGCGGGTATCGACGAACTGCGCGCCGCCGCTGCAACGAGCCTGGGTGCGGCTCGCGGCATCGCCATCGCCCCCGAGGACGTGGTGGTGGGCGCGGGCGCCAAGCCCTTCATCGGCTATGCGATCGCCAGCCTGACCGACCACGGCGCGGGCGACGAGGTGATCTATCCGGTGCCCGGCTTTCCGATCTACGAGTCGCAGATCCGCGCCCTGGGCGCGGTGCCCGTGGCGCTGCCGCTGCGCGCCGCGCGCGGTTTTGCCTTCGACCCGGCCGAGCTCGAGCGCCTGATCACGCCGCGCACGCGCCTGCTGATCCTCAACACGCCGCACAACCCCACCGGAGGCCTGCTCGACGCCGCCGCGCTCGAGGCCATCGCCGAGGTGCTGCGCCGCCATCCGCAGGTGTGGATCTACGCCGACGAGATCTATTCGCGCCTGACCTACGACGGCGAGTTCCGATCGATCGCTGCGCTGCCCGGCATGCAGGAGCGCACCATCATTTCGGATGGCGCGTCCAAGACCTACGCCATGACCGGCTGGCGCATTGGCTACACCGCCAACCGCCAGCTCGCGCCCGTGTTCACGCGCTGGATCACCAACACCGAGAGCTGCGCCAGCCAGCCCAGCCAGTGGGCGGCGCTGGCCGCGCTCACCGGGCCGCAGGACGAGGCCGCCGCCATGCGCGAGCGCTTTCGCGCGCGGCGCGACCTGATCGTGGGCCTGCTCAATCAGGTGCCGGGCTTTGCCTGCGCCACGCCGGGCGGCGCGTTCTACGCCTGGCCTGACGTCACCGAGGCCTGCGCCATGGTCGGCGCGGCCGACTCGGAGGTGCTGCGCCGTCGCCTGCTCACCGAGGCCGGGGTGGCGGTGCTGGCCGACATTCACTTCGGTGCCCGCGTGGCGGGCGAGGGCCAGCACATCCGCTTTTCCTACGCCACCAACGAAGCCGCCATCGAGGCGGGCGTGGCGCGCATCGCTGACTTCATGCGCCGTGCGGCGCGAGGGGCCTGAGCATGGATACGAGCGACACCCGCGCGCGGCTGCTGGCGCGCATCCGCGCGAGCCAGAGCCGGCCCGCCAGTGCCGCGCCCGCCGAGCGCGTGCAGGCCGAGGCCTACATGGCGGCGCACGCCGCCGGGCCGCGCCCCGCCGCCCGCGGCAGCGCGCTGGAGCGCTTCAAGGCGATGTCGATCCGCATGGCCAGCACCGTGGCCGAGGTGCCGCGCATCGCCGACGCGCCGGCCGAGGCGGCCCGCTACCTGGCGGCGCAGGGCCTGGGCACGCGCGGGGTGGTCTGGCCCGCGCTGGCCGCTCTGGACTGGGCGGGCGCGGGCCTGGCGCTGGAGGCGCGCGCCCCGCGCTTCGACGAGCGCGAGGGCAGCGACGCGCTCGGCGTGACCGGCGCCTATTGCGCCCTGGCCGAGACCGGCACGCTGGTGCTGCTCTCCGGCCCCGAGACGCCGGCGTCCACGCACCTGCTGCCCGAGACGCACATCGCGGTGGTGGCGGCCTCGCGCATCCTGGACGGCATGGAAGACTCCTTTGCGCTGATGCGTGCCGAGGGCCGGGCGCTGCCGCGTGCGGTGAACATGGTGTCGGGGCCCTCGCGCACCGGCGACATCGAGCAGACCATCGTGCTCGGCGCCCACGGGCCCTACCGGGTGCACATCATCATCGCGCTCGAGGATTGATCGAACGCCGTGCGCGAGCGCGCGACCGCGCGGCCGTGAGGCACCGGGACTAGACCAGCACAAGGGCCGCAAGCGACGGCCAAGCAGGGGGAGACGATGCGGCAAGTGGTGGCGGGCTGTTTGGCCCTGGGACTCATGTCGGTGTGCGCGGCGGCGCAAGCGGCGGGCTTTGCGGGGCCGACCGTGGCGGGTATCCCGGTGGAGTTCCTGCTGTTTGCGGCGACGCTGGCCGGGGTCGCGCTGTTCCACCACCACACCATGCCGATCGCGGTGGCCGGCGCGGCGGTGATCTCGCTCTACAAGATCCTGGTCTCGCCGTTTCGCGAGGGCGCCGGCTTTGCGGGCTTCCTGACCCACGCGAGCCACGAGTGGGTGGTGCTCTCGAACCTGTTCCTGCTGCTGATGGGCTTCGCCCTGCTGGCCAAGATCTTCGAGGAGAGCGAAGTCCCCGCCGTGCTGCCGCGCTACCTGCCCGACGACTGGAAGGGCGGCTTCGTGCTGCTGCTGCTGGTGTTCGTGCTCTCGAGCTTCCTCGACAACATCGCCGCCGCGATGATCGGCGGGGCGATCGCGCACACCGTGTTCAAGGGCCGGGTGCACATCGGCTACCTCGCGGGCATCGTGGCGGCCTCGAACGCGGGTGGCGCGGGCAGCGTGGTCGGCGACACCACGACCACCATGATGTGGATCTCGGGCATCTCGCCGCTCGAGGTGGTGGAGGCCTACATCGCGGCGGCCGTGGCCATCATGATCTTCGGCGTGGTCGCCGCCCGCCAGCAGCATGCCTATCAGCCAATCCAGAAGGACGAGACTCCGGGCGTGCACATCGACTGGGTCCGCGTGGGAATCGTGCTGTTCATCCTCACGCTGGCGATCGCCACCAACGTGCTGGTCAACACCCGTTTTGCCGAGTCCTCTGACCTGTTTCCGTTCCTGGGCGCCGCGGTGTGGGTGGCGATCCTGGGCGGCAGCCTGATCCGCAAGATGGACTGGGGGCTGCTGCCGGGCGCCCTCAAGGGCACGGTCTTCCTGCTGTCGCTGGTGCTCGCGGCATCGATGATGCCGGTGGACCAGTTGCCCCGCGCTTCGTGGCAGTCGGCCCTCGGGCTGGGCTTCGTCTCGGCGGTGTTCGACAACATCCCGCTCACCGAACTGGCGATCAAGCAGGGGGGATACGACTGGGGCTTCCTGGCCTATGCGGTGGGATTCGGGGGATCGATGATCTGGTTCGGCTCCTCGGCGGGGGTGGCGCTGTCGAACCTGTTCCCCGAGGCGCGCTCGGTGGGGCAGTGGCTGCGCCACGGCTGGCACGTGGCGCTGGCCTACGTGATCGGGTTTCTCGTGATGCTCGCGCTGATTGGCTTCCACCCGGGGTCGACGCCGCGCGGGTCGGACGCGGCACCCGCCGCCGCACCCGCCGTGGCTCCGGCCCACTGAGGCGCGCATGGCTCATACCCTGGCCGTCACGCGGCGCGTCTTTCCGGAGCTGATCGAGGCGCTCGGGCGCGAGTTCCGCGTGCTCGCCAATCAGGACGACCGCGTGCTCGACGCCGCGGCGCTGCGCGCCTTCTTGGCCGATGCCGATGCGGTGCTCGCCAATCCCGCCGACCGCATCGACGCCGGCCTGCTCGCCGCCGCCCCGCACCTGAAGATCGCCGCCAACGTGGCGGTGGGCTACAACAACCTCGATCTAGCGGCCTGCACGGCCGCGGGCGTGCTGGCCACCAACACGCCCGACGTGCTCACCGAGTCCACGGCCGATCACGCCTGGGCGCTGCTGCTCGCTGCCGCGCGGCGCGTGGGCGAGTCCGAACGCTGGCTGCGCTCCGGCCAGTGGCGGCGCAACACCTTCGAGATGTTCTTGGGAGCCGAGGTGCACGGCGCCACGCTGGGCGTGCTGGGCATGGGCCGCATCGGGCGCGCCATCGCGCGCCGGGCGGCGGGCTTCGGGATGCCGGTGATCTATCACAACCGGCGGCGGCTGGCGGCCGAGCTCGAGGGTGGCGCGCGCCATGTGAGCTTCGACGAGCTTCTGACCCAGTCCGACCACCTGGTGATTGTGCTGCCCTATAGCCCGGCCGTGCATCACATCATCGGCGCGGAGCAGCTTGCCCGAATGAAACCGGCCGCGGTGCTCGTGAACATCGCCCGCGGTGGCGTGGTCGACGACGCTGCGCTGGCGGCCGCACTGGCCGCGGGGCGGCTGGCCGCGGCGGGGCTGGACGTGTTCGAGAACGAGCCCGCGCTGACGCCCGCGCTCGCTGCCCTGGAAAATGTCGTGCTCACCCCGCACATCGCCTCGGCCACGCACGGCACGCGACTGGCCATGGCCGAGCGCGCGGTGGCCAACGCGCGCGCCGCGCTGGCGGGCGAGCGTCCGCCCGACCTGCTCAACCCCGAGGCGTGGGACAATCGACGCCGTTGCTGAGGAGCCCCCGATGAGCGACATCAAGATCGTCCATGTGCACGGACTCGGAATCAAGGCCGCCAAGAAGGCGGTGCAGAAGGCGGCGGACCACATGGCCGAGGAGTACGACCTGACCAGCGAGTGGGAGGGCGACACGCTGCACTTTCACCGCAGCGGCGTGGAGGGCTACATGCACGTCGCCGACGGTCACGTGGATCTCGACGTCAAGCTGGGCTTCCTGTTGCGTCCGTTTCGCAGGACCTTCGAGGAACACATCGAGCGCAACCTGATCGCCGAGCTTGGCCACCAGGCCCACGAGCGCAAGGCCGCCACCAAGACGGCGGCCAAGGCACCGGCCAAGAAGAAGGCGACGCGCTCGCGCGCCTGAGCGCGGGCACGCAAGAAAAAGGCCCGCAGCGCGGGCCTTGCCGGTCGGGCCGGGGGGCGTCCTAGCCCTTGAGGTCCTCGATCAGGCCGATGTACTTCTTCATGGCGTCTTCCTTGCCGGTGCCCGCCAGTTCGTTCCACGCGTCCCACTTGGCGCGGCCGACCATGTCGGTGAAGCCCGGGCGCTTGCCCTCGACGTCGCCCGTGGTGGCCTGCTTGTACAGGGCGTAGAGCTGGAGCAGGGTCTGGTTGTCCGGACGCTCGGGCAGGCTCTTGGACTCGGCCACGGCCTTCTCGAATTTGCTGGTCAGATCGGCACTCATTCCTGTCTCCCCCGTGTGGCGGCTTGGTGCCGCGCGTTTGTGAATGGAAGTAGCTAGATTATCGTAAGGGTTAAAACCACAGAAGAGGTGCGCGCCGCGGCGTGCCCCAGGAGACGAGAGCGATGGGCAAGCGGGTGAAGATGTCTCCGGTCGACACGGCGTGGCTGCGCATGGACTCGCCGGGCAACCTGATGATGATCGTCGGGGTCTACGTCTACGATCGTCCGCTCGACCTGGCCCGGCTGCGCGCCGTGCTGGAGTCGCGCTTTCTGTCGTACTTCCGCTTCCGCGCGCGTGCCGTGAGCGACGCCACCGGCAGCTGGCACTGGGAGGAGGACGACAACTTCGACCTCGACCAGCACCTGATCCGCGTTGCGCTGCCGGGCAAGGGCACGCGGCGCGACTTCCAGAAGTTCACGGCGCGCCTGGCCGGCGAGGCGCTCGATCCCAACCGGCCGCTGTGGCAGTTCCACCTGATCGACAACGTCGAGGGCGGCCAGGCGATGGTGGTGCGCATCCACCACGCGATCGCCGACGGCATGGCGCTCATCCAGGTGCTGCTGTCGATGACCGCCGGCTCGTCCGAAGACAGCCTGAGCCACGAGCTGCCGCCCTCGGCGCTCGAGCAACTGGCAGCGGACGGGCGCGGCGCTCCCGCGCCCTGGGAGGCGCTGCTTCGACCGATCACCGATGCGACCGTCAAGGCGCTCGACCGCACCGGCGACATCGCCACGCGTGTGTTGCACGCCTATGGCGCGATCCTCGACGACCCCGAGATGGTGGGCGAGGCCGCCACCGAGTACGCGCGCGTCGCGGCCCAGGTGTCGAAGGACGCCGCCGCGCTCGCCCTGATGGATCCCGACAGCGAGACCAGCCTCAAGGGCCGCCCCGGCGGCTCCAAGGTCGTGGCGTGGAACGAACCCCTGCCGCTCGAGGAGGTCAAGGCGGTGGGCTACGCGCTGGGCGCGTCGGTCAATGACGTGCTGCTGTCGTGCGTGGCGGGCGCGATCCGCGGCTACCTTGCCGACCGCGGCGAGTTCACCGACGGGATCGAACTGCGCGCCATGGTGCCGGTCAACCTGCGCGGGCCGCGCAGCAAGGGGCTGGGCAACAAGTTCGGCCTGGTGCCTCTGCTGCTGCCGGTGGGCATGGACAACCCGATCGCGCGCGTGCACGAGGTGCGCGCCCGCATGGAGCAGCTCAAGCACGGCTACACCGCGGTGCTGGCCATGGGCCTGCTGGGGGTGATGGGTGTTGCGCCCCGCGCGGTGCAAAAGCAGATCACCGACATCCTGGCGAGCAAGGCGACGGCCGTGATGACCAACGTGCCAGGGCCGCGCGAGCCGCTCTACATGGCCGGCGCGCAGATCCGGCGCATGATGTTCTGGGTGCCGCAGTCGGGCGACATCGCGGTGGGCGTGTCGATCCTGTCGTACTCGGGCGGCGTGCAGTTCGGCCTGATCACCGACAAGCGCGTGTGCCGTGAGCCGCAGGCGATCATCGACCGCTTTGCCGCTGAGTTCGAGAAGCTGGTCTCGGCACTGCTGCTGCTGCCCTGGGGCGAGCCGGTCAGCGCCGAGGCGGCGGAAGAGTGGCTGTTTCCCGTGCTCGAGGCGGCCGCCCCGCCAACGGACGACGAGGCGCCGCTGCCCCGCCGTGCCCCGCCGGCGAAGCGTGCGGCCAAGCGTGCTGCAGCGCCCGCCAAGTCGGGGGCCAAGCCTGCCGCCAAGCCTGCCGCCAAGCCCGCCAAGCAGGCAGCCGCGAGCCCGCGCCCTGCAGGGATCGCGCGCAAGCGTTCGGCGTTTGCCGCGGCGCGCGAGAGCTGAATGGCCGGCGAAGCGCTGCATCGACGCGACGCAAATCTGCGCGAGTGCACGGCGCGCGTGACCGAGGTGCACGAGCACGGGGTGGAACTCGACCGCACCGTGTTCTACGCCCTGGGCGGTGGCCAGGCGGGTGATTCGGGCTGGCTCGAACTGGCCGACGGCACGCGCCTGCGGGTGAGCGACACGCGCAAGAGCCCGCGGCCCGACGCCACGCCCGACGACGCGCTGCACCTGCTCGAAGGCGATGAGTGGCGGGCGCTGCTCGTGCCGGGCACGACCGTGCGGGCCCTGGTCGACTGGGAGCGACGCGAGCGCCACATGCGCCTGCACACCGCCACCCATCTTTTGTGCGCGGTGGTGCGCGAGCCGGTGGATGGTTGCAGCATCACCAGCGACTACGCGCGGCTCGACTTCGCGATGACTGCGCCGCTCGAGCGTGCAGCGGTGCAGGCGGGCCTGGATCGCCTGATTGCGGCCGACGTGCTGGTGAGCCTGGAGTGGATCAGCGACGAGGAACTTGCCGCCAACCCGGGCCTGGTGAAGTCGATGAGCGTTTCACCACCGCTGGGAACGGGGCGGGTGCGCCTGGTGCGCATCGAGGGCATCGACCTGCAGCCCTGCGGCGGCACGCACGTGTCGCGCACCGGGCAGATAGG
>ERZ795055.3356-NODE-3356-length-11730-cov-13.091734_pt1 | contig 11730 bp, 14 predicted proteins | sample MGYA00375139_ERZ795055 | MGnify/ENA primary metagenome ERZ795055 (study PRJEB30184, sample SAMN05720283) | anaerobic digester metagenome | isolation source: active sludge of municipal wastewater-treating anaerobic digesters | place: USA | collected 2015-01-23 ...
AAGCCGCCCAAGGGGGGGGCGATGTCCGACGCAGGGGGGGGCGATTTCACGTGGATAAGTGCGGCTATCCACAGGGTTTGTCCCCAGTTCTGGAAGGCCAGGCTGGGGCATTTGCCTGGTGATGCCAGAAACGACGCGGCCGCCTCGATCTAGGGCGGCCGGCGCGGTGCAGCAGGGGGGGGGCGATTTCACGAAGTTTAGCTAAACCGTGGGGCCGCCCTTGTAGGGGATCGGTGGCGGTGAACCCAGCAGCAGCACTCCTCCGGTGACTGGCTTGACCTTGGCTTGCGGATAGACGGCCAGCACCTTCTTGAGCGCCGGCAGAAATTCCTTCTTGAAATCCTTGTCCGGGTCTTTGCCCTGGTACTCCTGGGCGAACTGCTCGCGCAGCGCCTTCCAGTGCAGAGTTACGCCCCTGCCCTCGATGCGGTGCAGCCTGTGGGCCAGCCAGGCATACACGTCCAAGGCCAGCGCGGAGCCTTTCAGGGCGTGCAAGGCGCGATTGTCCAGCGGCACGGCGCTTTCGATCAGCGAGCCGTAGTAGTCCTCTGACAGCACCATGACGCCAGGCCATAGGGCGCGCTGCTGCGTGTCTCTGTTCGACACCCAGGCATCGAACTGCTGTACCGGCTGGCCGTTGTAGGTGCGCCCCTTGAACCCGAGTTGCAGGCGGGCGGCGGCGAGGGCGTGCATCTGCTTCCGCAGCGTCGTATAGCGTCGGCCGTCGCTTTCCATCCCCATGAGCCGCAGGAACTCGGCGGCACTGTCACCGATTGGGATTTCCCGTTCCTTGTTGCGCACGGCGAAAGTGGAAACCCACGCCAAGCCAAGCCGGGGCATGACGCCATAGGGGATAGGTTGCAGCACCGGCCCCTTCCCTTCATCCAGGTAGCCCGCCTGGACATTGACCCAGGCCGCGCCGGACTGGCGCATGAACTCGCGGCCCTCGACCTTGGCGCGGGGCAATCCGACCTGGCACAGCACGGCATGAGTGAAAGCCATGTCCTCGCCAGTCGGCAAGTTGGTGGCGATCTCTACACCGGCCTCGATTAGCTTCTGGTCGGCCTCAGTCAAGATGATGCCGGCCGGCGTCGTCTTGGGTTGACGCTTCTGCGGAGGTAATGCCGTCTTGGCCTGTGCTTGGGCCAATAGGTCGCCGATCTGCTGCGGGCCGTTGTCGTGCTTTGTCATGTGTTCCCCTTTACTTGCTGGGCCGCCGCCACGGTGCCGACCCGATGGGCTTCACTCGGCCAGCGCCAAGCGGCACCAGCCAAATGCCATTCAGCCTGAACGGCTCGGGCAATCCGAGCTGGGCGTTTTCCTCGGCCGCCTGGGCCAGATTCCGCGCTATCTGCCCGGCCTTCTTCGCCCTGGCTTTAGCGGCTAAAGCATCGCAAATGTTCATTTACGATTGTCCGTATTTCTGTATAAGCAGCTCGCGCACCTCGTCGGCGATCTTGGTGCCGCGCATGGCGCATTGCGCCTTGATCGTGCGATGCAGGCTTTCCGGCACGTCGATGGTGAGGCGCTTCATCGGCTCCGGCTCGTCGTTGCTGCGGCTCTCCACCCACGCATCGGCTGCGGCCGGTGCTGGCTTGTTGGTCGGCTTGGCGCCAATCTGAACTTTCTTCGTGCTCATCGTGCGAACTCCATCAGCTCGGCCGTCACGGCCTCAATCTCGGCCGCTGCCGGCCCTTCCTGGTCAATCTCATGCACGGCCAGGCCCTGGGCCGCTGCCTCGGCGAAAACCACGCGCTGGGTGATGCTGGCCACCAGCGACGGCACCGGGTAGGCGGCCAGGGCTTCGCCCACGTCGCGGCCGATTGCCGTATTTGCGATTTTGCGATTAACCACAAAAGCGGCTTTCAGGCCCTCTTTGTAGATGCGGGCCTCGTCGATCAGCTTCACCACTTCGTCAGCCGCCCAAATGTCGTAGGGCGAAGGCTGCACCGGGATCAGCACCACGTCGGCGGCCATGATGGCCGACCGTGCCAGGTCGGTAACTCGCGGGGGGCCGTCGATGATGATGTGGTCGTAGCCGTGGCCGATCTGGCCGATTTCCTTGTGGACGGTCGCCCTGGGCAGGCCCACCACGGAAAACAGCGGCTCGCCCTCGCGGGCTGCGGCCCAATCCAAGGCGCTGCCCTGGGGGTCGGCGTCGATCAGCAGCACCCGCGCCCCGGTGCGGGCCAGGCTGGCCGCCAGGTTCACGCTAAGGGTGGTTTTGCCTACCCCGCCTTTCTGGTTCAGAAGTCCGATAATCATGTTTTCATCCTTTCCGCGTTTGCGTGATTGTGATTTTACAGAAAATCGTAATTCATGCAAGCGGGTTAGGGCTGGCCTTTTTCAGTTCGCCGCCGGGCCAGCTCGGCCCGCATCCAGGCGGAGGCCTCGGCCATGTCCTGGCGCAGCTCGGCCAGCTCGCCGGGGGTCAGCGCCCGCACCCGCCGGCGCTCGCGCTCCTGGTCGGCAATCTCGCCCGGCTGCAAGGCCAGCTCGTCATCGGTCATGCGTGCCAGCACGTCGCGCAGGCGGATGGTGCAGGGGATGGGCGGCGGCTCGAACTCGTAGCCGGCGGCGATCATTTCGGCCGCGATTTCATCGGTGATGAAGAACGGTTCTTCCTGGTCGCTCTGCGTCATGCCTTTGCCTCCTGGCGTTCATCCTGGACGGCCGCCAGCGCGTCGGCCTCAGTCAATGCGTCCTCGGCGAATGCGCCGCGCCGGCGGGCCTCGGCCTGGCTCACTTCCTCGCTGCGCTCTAGTGCCCGGTAAAGGGTCGAGCGATGCACGCCCAGCAGGGCGGCCGCTTCCTTCACGGTGCGCCCGTCCTGGTCGATCAGCTCGCGGGCATGGGCGATCTGTGCCGGGGTGAGGGTAGGGCGGGGGCCGAACTTCACGCCCCGCCCCTTGGCCGCCTCGCGGCCGTGCTTGGTGCGGTCGATGATTAGGGATCGCTCGAACTCGGCAATGCCTGCAAACACGGTCAGCACCATGCGCCCGGCCGGGGTGGTGGTGTCGGCCCACGGCTCGGCCAGGCTGCGCAGGCCAGCGCCGGCGGCCTGGATGCGTTCGGCAATGTCCAGCAGGTCGCGGGTACTGCGGGCCAGGCGGTCAAGCCGGGCCACGGTCACAACGTCGCCGGGGCGCAGGTGATCGAGCAGCCGGGCCAGCTCCGGCCGGTCGCGCCTGGTGCCGGTGATCTTCTCGGCGTAGATGCGGGAGCATCCGGCCGCGTGCAGCTCGGCCCGCTGGCTGGTCAAGTCCTGGCCGTCAGTGCTGACGCGGGCATAGCCCAGCAGCAAGCGGCCGCCTTCCTGGTCGAGCGTGGGGCGTTTGTTCCTGTCGTTCATGGCGTAGCGTCTCCGGTTTTAGTCGCAAGTATTCAGCATTATGCGACTAGAACACGCAACACGAAAACGCCAGGGAAGAGGGCAGGGCGGCGGCTGTCGCGTGACTTAGGATTTACGCGACACGGCCGGCTAACTTTTTGGATACACAAATGTGTATCCATGCAATAATCTGCCGTTATGTCGAGCAAAGACGTTGGCCTTCGTATCCGTGTTGAAAAGGAACTCCGGGAGGCGTTCCAAGGGGCCTGTCTGGCTGAAAACCGGAATGCATCGGAAGTGCTGCGCGAGTTCATGCAGGCATTTGCCGACCGCCATCAGGGCGGCTTGCAGGCGGATTTGTTCGCCTCGCCAGCAGCCAGAAAGCCACGTCGTTCAACCAAGAGAAAATCAAAATGAGCCAATTCACTTCACTGGAAATGTGCGCGGGGGCAGGAGGGCAGGGCCTCGGCTTGGAAATGGCAGGCTTCGACCACTCCGCCCTGGTCGAGCTGGAACCGGCCGCGTGCGCAACGCTGCGGCTCAACCGCCCGGCCTGGAACGTCATCGAGGGCGACTTGCGCCTGTTCAGCGGCACCCCTTACAAGGGCATCGACCTGGTGGCCGGCGGCGTGCCTTGCCCGCCGTTCTCTAAGGCCGGTAAGCAGCTCGGCGCGAAAGATGAGCGCGATCTGTTCCCCGAAGCTATCCGCCTGGTCGACGAGTGCCGCCCGCAAGCGGTGATGCTCGAAAACGTGCGCGGCCTGCTCGATGCGGTCTTTGACGACTACCGGAACAAGGTAGAAAAGCAGCTCAAGAAGCTGGGCTATGTGCCTGGCTGGCGGCTGCTCAATGCCTCGGACTATGGCGTTTCCCAGCTCCGCCCGCGTGTGGTGTTCGTGGGCATCCGCAAAGACCTGGCCGCCGGGTTCTCCTGGCCGGAACCGCTCAAGACTGAACCGCCGACCGTGGGCGAGCTGCTGCACGATCTCATGAAGGCCAATGGCTGGCGCGGCGCTGACCGCTGGCGCGAACAGGCCAGCACCATTGCCCCGACCTTGGTAGGCGGCTCCAAGAAGCACGGCGGGCCAGACCTCGGCCCGACTCGCGCAAAACGCGCCTGGGCCGCCCTCGGCGTCGATGGAATGGGGCTGTGGGACGAGGCCCCGCCGCGTGACTTCGTGGGCATGCCGCGACTGACGCCGCGCATGACAGCACGGATTCAGGGCTTCCCGGATGACTGGCAGTTCTCCGGCCGCAAGACGGCCGCCTATCGCCAGATTGGTAACGCCTTCCCGCCGCCGGTCGCTGCGGCTGTGGCCCGGCAAATCTTCGCGGCGCTGGCCGTGAAGCGCATTTTCAAGGTGGCGTGATGACGACGGCCGCCGACTTCGCCGAAGCCCGCAAGGCGTTCCATGCCTCGCTGCTGCAATCAACCTTGACCATCAACAGCGCCGGGGTGGTCAGCAACGCGGACAGCAGCAACACGACGAGCAAGGCGATTGCCAAGGGCATTGCCGATCTGCTCAAAGCCGAAACCATCGGGGAGCGGATCGCGGGCCAGACCTCGGGTAACCAGTTCGAGGGCATTTGCGCAGCCTTCGTGCAGGAAACCTTCCTCAAGCTGGGGCACCTCCGCCCCGGCACCTGGGACGTGCATCAAGTCTCCGGCCGCAACCGCTTGGAAATCGCCCGATATGAGCAATACGCGCACCTGGTCGCCCTTGACCGGGCCGCCAAGGCCGATGCCGAACTGGCCGCAGCCCTGGGAAGCGACTACACCATCACGCCGGATATCGTGGTCGTGCGCGACACTGAGGACGACAGCACCATCAATGCGCCTGCGTGCCTGGTCGATGACAGCGTGACCACGCTTGCCAGCCTGCGGAAGAAAAACGGCGGCCTGCCGCTGCTGCATGCAAGCATTTCCTGCAAGTGGACGATCCGCAGCGACCGGGCGCAAAACGCCAGGTCGGAAGCGTTGAACCTGGTACGAAACCGCAAAGGCCGCCTGCCTCATATCGTGGTCGTCACGGCGGAGCCGACACCGAGCCGCCTGGCCTCTATTGCCCTGGGCACCGGGGACATTGACTGCGTGTATCACTTCGCCCTGTACGAGCTGCAAGAAACCGTGAAGGCCCTCGGCATGGGTGACGCGGCCGATCTCCTGGCGGTGATGGTCGATGGCAAGCGCCTGAAGGATATTTCAGACCTGCCGCTTGACCTGGCCGTGTGAGCTATGACGGACGGCCAGCGCGAACAGGACGATGCCGCCGGCGGACCTGAGCGCCGCGAGCTGCGCCTAGCTGACGGAACGATTGTCATGGCCTCGGTGGCCGCCAGGCGCTACGCCAGGACACCAAATCAGTGTTACGGCTATCTGCAATTCAAGGCCCACGGAAAGACCGTTACCAAGTACATCGGCCGCGTGACGGCCGAAAGCCGGGCCGAGTCCCTGCGCCTGGGCTGGGAGCTGCTGCGCTCGCGGAAGCTGGTCGAGTCTTTCGGCTGGTCGTGGGTCAGCAAGCGGGGCAAGTAGGGGCCAGCGCATGGGGATGAACCGCAGCGAGAACATGCGGCGCATCCGCAGCAAGGACACCGCCCCGGAAATGGCCGTGCGCCGCTTGGCGCATGGCCTTGGCTACCGCTACCGGCTGCACCGCAAGGACATTCCCGGCAAGCCCGACCTGGTGTTTCCAGGCCGCCGGAAGGTGATCTTCATTCACGGCTGTTTCTGGCATCAGCATCCGGGGTGCAGGGAGGGCCGCCCGCCCAAGTCAAATGCCGCCTACTGGCTTCCCAAGCTCGAACGCAACATAGAACGCGACAAGGCCGCGCTTGCGCAGCTCGCCGCCGCTGGGTGGGATGTGCTGGTGATATGGGAGTGTGAAACGCACAACGGCGAAGCCCTGGCCAGGGCATTAAGGGATTTCCTTGGGGCACCGGGCACGCCCTGAAAGGGTGGCCAGCATCGCCATTTCTGGCGGTGCTGCAGGTCGATCTGCCGGGCCTGCATCGCCGTTTCTGACGATACAGGCCCGGACGTGAAAAGGGCGGCCATCTGGCCGCCCTGGTCGTGTCCCTGGTGCTGCGCTCTATCCGCACGCCTCGCCGTTCGCTCTGGCCTTGCAAGGGTCGATGATCGCGGCCCGCCGCTCGATCTCGGCGGCCAGCTCCATGACGCGGCCAATCGGCACGGCCTGGTTAAATGCCTGCTTGCCGAAGCTGACCATGCCCACGGCTTCCCCCCTGGCGTTGAACACAAGCCCGCCGGAGTTGCCGCCGATGATCGGGGCGGCGATCTGCAACATGGGCCGGGTTGCGAACATGCCGGCGGCCGATCCGTAGCGGCTCACCAGCCCGGCCGACAACGAGAAGCCCCAGCCGTTGGGCGATCCGACAGCCGCCACGGCCTGGCCCTGGGGCGGCATGGCCGGCGCGATCGCCACCGGCTGGCCCGGCTCGCCCTCGATGCGCAACAGGGCCACGTCCTGGGCGAGATCCACGCCGACGACTCGGGCGGCCCGCCACTCGCCGCCGGCGAGTTTCACGCGCACGCCTTCGGAACCGCTGATAACGTGCCCGGCGGTCGCCACCTGGCGGCCGTCGCCGATCAGGAAGCCCGCGCCCATCGTCACCCAATCGCGTTCCTGGTCGTGCTCTGCCCAATCGGCTTGCCAGGCGCGGTAACGGGTAAGCCAGGCGGTCGCCTGGTTGGTCTGTACGCCAGGGATGGGCCAGGCGCGGTTACGGCTGCCGTCGCCTCGGGCCTGCTCGATGACAGACACCATGACCACGGACGGCATGACACGGCCGCCCACGGCCGACCAATCGACGGCGGGGGAGTACGGGCGGGAGTCCAGGCGCACCCCAGCGCCGGCGGCGCTGGCCGCGCTCGCCTGCTTGTCGTCTGCTAAATGGTCGTGCCATTGGGTATCACTGAGGCGCTGCTGTGCGGCCGCGATGGCGTTCACGTTGGCTTGTGTGGTTGCCAGGGCGTAGGCGGCCAGAGGCAGGGCCGCGCCGGCCGCGATGTAGGCCGCCAGGGCGGCACGTCGCCAGGTCTTAACGCTGCTCATGCTGTGCGCCCTCCTGGTGAGTGGTGAGGCCGCGCATTTGCACCAGCTCGCCGGCCTGGTCGCCGATCTGCAAAACCTTGATGTGCTGCTCGTAGGCGGTCTGGATCATCCAGCCGGCCAGGGCCAGGGCCGCCAGGGCTGCGGCGAAGGTAATCCGATATTTCGTTAGCTCGCGGCGGGTGCCGCCGGTAACATTGTGGTCAGTCATGATTCACCTCTGTGCAGGTGGGTTGTGATTAGGTGTCCGGTTCGGTTGCCGCCGACCGGGCACCGCCTTAACGGCCGCGGCCTCTATCGTTTTCACGGTCGCCGCGTGCCTTGTCCTTGAAGCGTTCGAGAATCTCGCGCTTCTTCTCTTCCTTGGTCTGGTCGCCCTTGTCGGTGCCGGCGTTCAGCTCCTTGGCCAGCGTGTCGGCTTGCGTCTTGCCGATCTGGTTTTCGTCGTGCTTCTGCTCGGCGTCCTGCTGCATGCCGGCCAGTCGCCCGGCCTTCTCCAGCTCGTTGCGCTCGGCCTTGTCGGCCTTCTCGCGGTTCGCGTCGATGCGCTGTTTAAGTTCCTCGTTCGTTTCCTGTTTCATGTGGTTTTGCTCCTGGTGTTTGCCTGTGCGGCGTTGGTCAATCTTTGCCCGCTGCTCTGCGATGCGGGCGGCCTTCTCCTTCTCGATGACTTGCTGGAAGTTGGCGGCCAGCTCCGGCCGGGCCTGGGCGGCCTTCTTCTCGGCCAGGCGTTCGCCTCGTGTCGGCTGCTCATAGGGGCCAGCCTTGCGCATGTAGTCGCCGATCAGGTGCAGGCGGTTTTGCAGTTGCGTCCACCGCTTTTCCAGCCCGGCCCGAACGCCGCGCCAGGCGGCTAGCGCCTGGTCGTGGGTGGCCTTCTTCAAGCTGGCGAACAGGCCGGACGGTTCCGCCGGCCGCGCCTGGTCGTGGCTCGCTAGTTTCCCTTCCTGGCGTTCCATCACGCCCGCCGTGCGGGTGTGCAATTCCTTGGCCCGGTTCACGATCAAGGTGAACTGCCGCGCCTTCTCGTTTTGCCATTCCCGTTTGATGCTTTCCGGGCTTGGATCATTGGCCGCTTTGACCGGCTCGCGGTCGGCCACGGCCCGGCGCAGCAGGTCGGCGTTTAGCTCGCGCTGCACCAGCTCGCGGGCGGTCGCCGGCTTCTCGGCCGTCAGGCCATCGCTACCCCGTCGCAGTTCGTGATTTGGTTCGGCTCGCTGGTGCTCCACGTTACGAGGAACATCACGCGGCAATAGCATTTCACCTCGTTCGGGGAAGCGAACCACACCGAGTTCGGACAGGTTCCGCAAACGACCTCGGGCGAAGGCCGGCGGGACTTGTCCAGGGCGGCCAATGTCGGGCTTTCCGGCGTGTCGTCCTGGCTGCTCGGCACCTGCTCGGGCGGCGGATCGTCCATCGTCCCTATCAGCCGTTCTATCTCGTCCATTTCCGTGATCTCGCTCATAAGCTTCCCTCGCTGCCTCGAGGCGCTGCCGCGCCTCGGCCAAGTTGATGATCTGCGCATTGCGCTGGGTGATTTCTCGCCCTTGGTCGCCGCGCTCCGTTCTGATTCCGCGCTGCTCCATCTGCACGACATTGGGGCCAAGATGGACGGTCGGCAGGCGGTCGAGCTTGGCCGCCTGGTTGGTGTCGCCGCGCTCGATGGCATCGGCCCTTTGTGCGGATAGGCTCCGGTGGTCGATGCGCTCCTGGCGTCCTGCATTCTCAAGATGCCTGTTCGAGACATCGGCCCAGCGTTGCCGCCAGTTCGCAACCTCGCCGCTCTTCTGGTCGTCAAGCTCGCGGGTCTTGTCTTTGAAGCCCTCGGGCGTCAGCCGTCGAGTGCTGCAAAGAATGTGCGCGTGGTGGTTCCTGTGGTCGCCGTTTTTTCCCGGTTCATGGATCGCAACATCAACGGCCATGCCGTGACGTTGCACCAGGTCGCGGGCAAATTCGCGCACCAGCTCTAGGCGCTGCTCTTTGTTCAGCTCGGCCGGAATCGCTACTTCAAACTCGCGGGCTACCGTCGAGTTCTTGCGAGTCTCGGCCAGCTCGGCAGCGTTCCAAAGCTGGGCGCGGTTCGTGGCCCATGCCGGCGAGTTTTCCGGTAGGAAAATCTCGGTGTGCTCGATGCCACGGCGGCGGGTGTAGTCATGGACGAGGCCGGTTCTCTCGTCCGTGACTCTTTCACCAGCGCGATAGGCAACAGCCGCAGTGGCCGACCGGCCAGCACTGCGGCTGATTGTCTTGACGCTAAGGTGAAAGATCGCCACGCGATACCCCGATTTTTTAGCGGCTAAAAAGCCGCTGCCGTTAATGCCAAGTCGCCATGCTTCCATTGCCATGCCCGCGAAGGCGGGCGAGCAATGGGAGCATAGGCGACGCGGAGGGCGAAGCCCGGAGAGGGGTGCAGGGGGCTTGCCCCTTGCCGCACGCAAACTCGCAGAGTTTGCATAAGTGCGCCCTTCGCTTTGCTACGGGTTGCAGTGTGCCACCGTCGGCGCTATTATTCAAGCGTCCTATCAGGAGAAACGACAATGGCAAAAACCACGAAAGACAAACTGGCCGAATTGATGAAGAAGGAGGCCGAACTAAAGGCACAAATACAGGCAATCAAAGCCCGTGAAAGTGAAGAGGAGCGCAAGCGCGACACCCGCCGGAAAATCCTTATCGGCGGCGTCGTCTTGTCCAAGGTGAAGCGGGGCGAGTGGAATCAAGAGAAGCTGCAAGCCCTGCTGAACAACGAGCTGAAAGCAGACCGTGACCGGGAACTGTTCGGCTTGCCGTTGCTGGCCTCCAATGAGGCCAAGCAAGACCCCGGCGCTACGGATGGCGGCAACCAGTCGTAACGCCGTTTTTATCGACCTGCACAGAGGTGAATCATGATTGACTTTGAATGGATCGCATCAAGACTATGGGCTAGCATCGTCGCTATCCTGATGGGCGCGTTTTTCGTGTCCCTGGCTCCGCAAGCCTCGGCCGCTACCTTCGACAAATGCACCCCGAACCCGCAAGCCTGGATCGGTATTAATGACACGCAGACGCAGGAGCAAGCGCAGCAGCGCGAGCAAATGCGATGCGATGCAGTAAACGCCGTGTTCGATGCCTGGGCGGTCAAGCTCAACGGCTTGGATAACGCCAAGGAAAAAATCAGCATGGCGGCGAACGTGGGCAACTGGGAAGCCTTCCGGGCGGCGCTCGGTGAGGTCAAGGGGCCGTTTCTTGAATTGCAGAAGGCTGCAACCGATGCCCCGAACGCAGAAGGCGCGGCAGCGGTGCGTTCTCTATTCGGTCAAGACCTGACTTACCTGTTTCAAAACGTCGGCATGACGCCGCCGGCCTCGCTCGATGAGGCACTGGCTAAGATCGAGGCAGCGGCCAACACACCGGGCCAAGAATCCAAGGCCGCAACGCTGGCTGTTACCATGCTCAACAATGCCAGCGCCCGCGCTTTTGAGCTGGTCGCAGGGCTTGGCAAAGCGGCCGGCGACAAGGTTCAGGCCGAGACGTTGGCACAACGCCAGGCAGTCGACACGGATCGGCGCGACAAGCTCGAAGGCCGCACCGTCGACGGCTACTTCGGCGGCTTTACAGAACGTCTTTTGACGGTCTGGAAACCCTGGCTAACTATGCTCCTGGTCGTGACGTTCGGCGGCTCCTGGTGGGCCACGAAACGCAGGCTTAACCCGGTAACGGCTGGCGCTGCTGCTGGGCTGGCCTACATGGTTCCCGGCACGGTGATGGCGCTCGCCTTTATCCTCGTTCCGTTCGTGTCGCAGTTGTTCATGATCGCCGCCACGCTGGCCGGCACAGTCGCAACCTATTTCTTTGCCGGCCCGGTGTTCGGCTGGCTGGCCGCTCGTGCGGGCGTCGATTCCCCGACCGGCAAACGGCTGGCCACCCTGGGCGGCACCCTGGAAAACCTCCGCGCAGGCCTGGGCGGTGCCCCTGCTGCTGGGCCTGGTTCTGACGTGGTGGGCAAGATGGCCGCCGCGCACGCTACGCACGGCTCGGCCCGCTGGGGCACGGCCGACGAAATGCGCCAGGGCGGCCACCTGGTCGCGCCTGGCAAGCCCGCCGGGTTCGCGCTGGCCCGCGTGCCGGATGCCCCCGCCGGCGTCGATCCGCGTTTCCGCTTCACCGGCCACGTTGTCACGGTCGCGCCGACCGGCTCCGGCAAGGGTATCGGCGCGGTGATTCCTAACCTCCTGGACTACCCCGGCAGCGCGTTGGTGCTGGACGTGAAGGGCGAAAACGCGGCCGTCACGGCACGCGCCCGCCGCGAGCTGGGGCATAAGGTTTTCGTGGTCGATCCGTTCGGCGTGA
>ERZ795055.3357-NODE-3357-length-11730-cov-4.991092_pt1 | contig 11730 bp, 11 predicted proteins | sample MGYA00375139_ERZ795055 | MGnify/ENA primary metagenome ERZ795055 (study PRJEB30184, sample SAMN05720283) | anaerobic digester metagenome | isolation source: active sludge of municipal wastewater-treating anaerobic digesters | place: USA | collected 2015-01-23 ...
CGGCCTCCTCACGAAGGCGCTGGGACTGTAGCCCTCGCGGTGACGGGCCGCCGCGACAGGCGGGGCCGCGCCAGGCGGCTCCGCGCGCGGCGTCATCGGGCCGCCGTCGCGCCGGTCCGGCCCGCGCTACTCGGCGAGGGCGCTCGCCCCCGAGACCGCCTCGGCCTTGGCCCTCGCGTAGGGCGGGACCGAGAAGGCGATCACCGCGAGGAGGACGAGGCCGACCGCGACCGGCGCGGCCCAGCTCCGCCTGTCGCCCGCGCGCGGCCCGAAGAGGCGGGCGCGGAGTACGCAGGTCGCGCCCGCGAGGAGGGCGCAGAGCGCCGTCGCGATGGGCGCGAAGGCGCAGAGGCTCCGGTAGCCGAGGACGTTCTCCCAGCTCGCGCCCGGATTGGGCAGGAGGGTGAGGACGGCTCCCAGGGCGAAGAGGCCCGAGAGGCCGAGAAGGGCGCCGTAGGCGCGGGGATTCTTTGCAGACATGCCTGACTCCTTTTCCGGCCGCTATCGGCCGGGATCAGTTCACTTCGCTTCGCATCGCGAGGGGCTTGAGCTCGAGGTCGAGCCCCTTGCGGGCGACGAGCTCGGCCCAGGCCTCCCTCGCCTCCGCGCTGCCGTAGTCGGCCACGCCCTTGAGCTCGCCGTAGATCGCGACGGAGCCCGCGCTCCTGAGCTCCTCGATCAGGGCTCCCGTGGAGGCGTCGGCCCTGCGCCCGTGGGCAAGGTAGAAGGCGAGGCCGACCGTGTAGGTCCACATCCGTCCGGCGATGCGCTCGATGGCCGGCCTTTCTAGGCGCCCCAGGGCGGGATCGTCGAAGAGGCGGTCCACGAGGCTCGCCCGGTAGCGCTCCAGAAGGTCGCCCTCGCCGGCGTCGAAGAGGGCGAAGAAGAGCCGGGGCTCGTCGCGGGCGAAGACGGCGAAGCCGACGCCTTGGTTCAGGAAACGTCCTTCCGTGTAGCGGTGCTCGACGCTCGCGTCCAGGAGCTCCAGGGCCTCGTCCAAGAGGGCCTCCCTGAGGCTCTCCATGGAGGAGAATGCCGAATAGACGGGCGCCGTCGAGGCGCCGAGCCTCGCGGCGACGGCGCGGGCGGAGAGGGCCTCGATGCCCTCCTTGCGCGCAAGGTCGAGGGCCGCGTCGAGGACGGATTCGGCGTTGAAGGTCAGGTTTCTGGGCATCGGCCGCTCCTGTATCACGGATGTAATATAACGAATGTTATGTTACGTCAAGCCCTCGACTCTGCGAGGGGTTCACCGCTTCATGATCTACAGGCATAGACAGAGATCATAACTGTCTATACAATAAACGACATGAGCGAACTCAATCTATCCGGAGCCTCCGTCGACGACCTGGCGCGGGGCTTTGCCCGCGACGAGGCGGGCCCGGGCTTCCGTTGCCTGGCCTGCGGCGCCCTCTTCGAGGACGGCCGGGCCTACCAGGAAGGCGAGGCCTTCCTCCTTCCCGAGCGCGCGGCGCGCGCCCACGTCCAGCGGGCCCACGGCGGGGCCTTCGCCCTCCTCCGCGGCCTGGGCGACGAGGCCGCCGGCCTCCCAGAGGTGCAGGGCAGGGTCTTGGGCCTCCTCCACGAGGGAAGGAGCGACGAGGAGATCGCCGCCCTCCTGGGGGGCAAATCCCCCTCCACCGTCCGCAACCACCGCTTCAACCTCCGGAAGCGCGAGGCGGAGGCGCGGGTCTTCCTGGCCCTGATGCGCCTCCTGGACGAGGGGGGCTCGGGCGCCGGCCGCTTCCTCGACTATCCGGCGGGCATGCCGGCCAAGGACGAGCGCGCGGCCGTCACCGAGGCGGAGGCGGCCGCCATCGAGGCGAGGCATCTCCGCGACCTCCCGGGAGGAGGCTTCGCCTTCGCCTCCTGGCCCAAGCGGCAGAAGGAGAAGCTTGTCCTCCTCCGCCGCGCGGCCGGCCTCTTCGAGGCGGGAAGGCGCTACTCGGAGCCCGAGGTGAACGCCATCCTCTCGCCCCTCTGGGACGACCACGTGACGATCCGCCGCTACCTCATCGAGTATCGTTTCCTGGCCCGGAAGCCCGACGGCAGCGAGTACTGGGTCGCCTGAAGGAGAAGCTCATGCCTGACGGAGGGACCATGGACGGAAGCCGCTGCGACTCGTACTGCGGGATCTACTGCGGCGCCTGCGACATCCTCGCGGCCTGCCGCCGCGGGGAGCCGGGAGCCTTCTCCGCCTACCTCAAGGAGAGGGTCCCTCCCGCCGGGGATTGGCGATGCAAGGGCTGCAAGAGCGACGAGGTCTTCGGGAACTGCGCGCGCTGCCCCATCCGCGCCTGCGCGAGGGAGCGGGGCCTCGAGTCCTGCGCCGCCTGCCCCGAGTTCCCCTGCGCGGCCTACTCGAGGCCGGACGCGGAGCGCCTCCTCGCGGAGCTGCCCCATCTCAAGCTCAACGCGGGCAATCTCGCCGCGATCGCGGAGCGGGGCGTCGAGGCCTGGCTCCGCGGGCAGGAGGAGCTCTGGAGGTGTCCGGAATGCGGCGCGCCCGACTCCTGGTACGCGGAGACCTGCCCCGTCTGCGGGGCCTCCCTGGCCGGGCGGAAGCCCTACGGAGCCACGAGCCCCTCGTAGGGCGCGAGGAGGGCCGAGTAGGCCTCGGCCAGGAGGGCCTCGAAGCGGGCCGGGTCGATGCCGCCCCGCCCCCTGGCGGCGTTCTTCACGAGGCTGTTCATGAGGACCTGGAAGAGGTAGATCCGGTCGTGGAGCTCCCCGCTCCTGGCCGGGTCCCGCACGAGGGCCTCGATCCTGCCGTAGGTGTAGCCGTAGACGGCGGCTATCCTCGGGTCGGAGCGGATGGGCACGAGGTTGGCCTCGAAGAGGAAGGCGTAGATCCTCGGCCGCTCCAGGGAGAAGGCGCGGAGAAGCTCGCCCAGGGCGACGTAGGCGCGAAGCGGCGAGCCCCGCTCGCCCGAGAGGTAGGGCTCGAGCCTCGCCTCGATCCCCGCAAGAAGGTTTTCGAAGCAGCCGAGCAGAGCCTCGCGGAGGATGGCCTCGCGGTTCTCGTAGTAGTTGTAGAGGGTCATCACCGAGCTGCCGAGGGCCGCCGCGAGCCGCCTCGTGGAGAAGCGCTCGTAGCCCTCGGCCTCGATGAGCTCTATCGTCTTGTCGATGATGACCCTGGTGTCCAGGAAGGCTTTCTCTCGGGGCATATGTTCTCCGCCTGCCCATCTTCCACGCGTCGGCGCCCAGGGTCAATCGACGGCTCGGCTACACCTGCACGTCCGACTTGCGGCGCATGAGCTCCTCGGGCGCGAAGAGGAGCTCGAAGGCGTCGCAGGCGATCTGCAGCTCCTCGTTCGTGGGGACGACCAGGATGGCGGTGGGGGAGTAGGGCGCCGAGACGACGCCCTCCGCGCTGCCGTCCGTCCGGTTCCTCTCGTAGTCCATGATGATGCCGATGTTCTCCAGGCGGTGGCAGATCCGCTCGCGCATGCGCCAGCCGTGCTGGCCCACGCCGCCCGTGAAGACGATCGCGTCCACGCGGAAGAGCTCCGCGGAGTAGGCGCCGATGTACTTCCGCACGCGGTGCGCGTAGACCTCCAGGGCTTCCGTCGCGTTCTTGTCCTTCGCGTCGACGGCGGCCTCCAGGTCGCGGAGGTCGTTGGAGATGCCCGAGAGGCCGAGGAGGCCGGACTTCTTGTTGATGAGGTTCGAGAGGTCCTTCGCCGTGTAGCCCCGCTCCTCCAGGAAGCCGAGGATGGCCGGGTCGATGTCGCCCGAGCGGGTGCCCATCATGAGGCCCTCCAGGGGGGTGAAGCCCATGGAGGTGTCGATGGAGCGGCCCTGCTCGATCGCGGTGATGGAGGCGCCGTTGCCCAGGTGGCAGGTGATGAGGTTCGTGTTGTCGGGGTGGCGCTTGAGGAGCTCGAGGGCGCGGCCCGCGACGTAGCGGTGGCTCGTGCCGTGGAAGCCGTAGCGGCGGATCTTGTACTTGTCGTAGAGCTCGCGGGGCAGGCCGTAGAGGTAGGCCGAGGGCGGCATGGTCTGGTGGAAGGCCGTGTCGAAGACGGCGACCTGGGGTATCCCGGGGAGGAGGCGCTCGGCCTCGCGGATGCCGGTGAGGTTGGCCGGGTTGTGGAGGGGGGCCAGCTCGACGTTCGCCTCGATGGCCTCGAGGACGGGTCCGTCGATGACGACGGAGGAGGCGAAGCGCTCGCCGCCGTGGACGACGCGGTGGCCGATGGCCTCGATCTCGCCGATGGAGCCGAGGATCCCCGCCTTGGGGTCGACCAGGGCCTTCGCGACCCTGGCCATGGCCTCGCCGTGGTCCTTGATGGGCTCGTCGAGCCTGATCTGCCCCTTGGGCGAGGTCTGGGTGAGTATGCCCTTCGCCTCGCCGATCCTTTCCACGGAGCCCTTGCCGAGGCTCTCGCGGTTGGGCATGAGGAACACCTCGTACTTGAGCGAGGAGCTGCCGCTGTTGAGGACGAGGATGCGCCTAGCGGCTCCCGCTTCCTTCATATTGAATCTCCCTTCGCCCGGCGGGTATTGAAATGCTCGTCGGTCCCACCCATAGTAAACCCGTTCCGGCCGTCCGTGAATGGCCGCCGAGAGGTGAAAACCATGTTTGAGTTCCGGACCCTGGACTCCGAAGCGCCCGCACGGCGCTACGCCGCCTTCATGGAGGCTTTTTCCGACTATTCCGTCCCCGTGGCCTGGAGCGAGGCCGAGTTCGACGCCGTGAACGCGCGGCGCGGCGCCGACTGGTCCCTCTCCCTGGGCGCCTACGAGGGCGGCCGCCTCGTGGGCTTCGTGATGAGCGGCTCGGGCGAATGGGGCGGCCGCAAGGCGGCCTACGACATGGGGACGGGGGTCGTGCCCTCCGCCCGGGGCTCGGGCCTGGCCGGCCTCCTCGCCGAGCGGCTCAAGGGCCTCCTGGCCGAGCGGGGCGTCGGGCTCTACCTCCTCGAGGTCATCCGCGACAACGCGCCCGCCCTCAAGACCTACGAGCGGGCCGGCTTCCGCAAGACCCGCGACTTCGAGTGCTCGGAAGGGACCTTCGTCGATCCCGGAAAGGCCCCGCCCGAGGGCGTGGCCGTCGGGGAGCTCGCCGCCTTTCCCCGCGCCGAGGCCGCCGCGATGCGCGACTGGGAGCCCTCTTGGCAGAATTCCGACGCCTCCGTGGCGCGTAACCCGACGCCCCTCGTCATCCTGGGCGCGCGCGAAGCCTCCGCCCCGGGCGCGGCGGGCGCCGCGGCCGGCCGGCTCCTCGGCTACGCGGTCGCCTCGCCCTCGGGCACGATCTGGCAGCTGGCCGTGGCCAGGGAGGCGCGGCGCCGGGGAATCGGCACGGCCCTCCTCCGCGGCCTCGCGGCGAGGACCGGGGGCGCCCTTCGGTACATCAACGCGCAGTCCGACGACGCAGGCACGAGGACCCTCCTTGCCCGCTCGGGCATCCGCGAGGACGTGGGCCAGTACGAGATGACGCTGGAGCTCGAGTAGCAGCGGGCCGGTGCGGGGGGACCGAAGCGACGATGCGCGGCCTTGGTCCTTGAAGACGGGGCCGGCCGCGCTATACTTGTCTGTATCTACGAATCGCAGCGGATAAGGAAGGAAAGGCGATGAAGCCTGGCCGAATCCTCCTCGTCCTCGCCGCCATGGTCCTGCCCCTCGCGTCCCACGCCCAGACGAGGATCCTCATCGAGTCGAGCGGCGGAGCCGAGGCCAGGGGCTTGGCGGGCATTGTCGAGCGTTGCGCCGTCCTGGCCCTGGAGCGTGCCGGCTTCGCTCCTGCCCAGGGCTCCGGGGCGGGCGAGGACCCGCCCGAGGCCCTCCTCCTCTGCTCCTCGAGCCTCGCCGCGGGCGGCTACGAGCTCAGCCTGGAGCTCCGCTCGGCCGCCGAGGGCCAAGCCCTCCTGGCCGAGGCCCGGCTCTCCGGGCCCTTGACCCTGGACCTGGACGAGCGCCTGATCGAGGAGGTCTCCGCCCTCGTCGCGCTCTCCGGCCTCGAGCCGGGGCCTCCTCCCGCGCCTCGGCCGGCGGTCGCGTCTCTCCCTGGGGACGCGGCTCCCCGAGCGGGCGCGGCCGCCCCGGCCTCCGCCTCGGCCGAGGCGCCGGTCCTGGCCCGGGCGCCCGCAGGCGGGGAGGCGGTCTTGATGACCGGCCCCGTTCCGATTTCCGCGGGCGGGGAGGCCCTGGTCATCCCGCAGTCGGGCGGTCCTCCCGCCCTCTCCCGCCTGGGCCTCGGTCTGTCGACGGCCCCCGTCCTCGTCGTCGGGGCGGCCTCCGACTACTTCCGCTTCGGCTTCGACGCCTCATGCTCCTTGGGATACTCCTTCCGATTCGGCTCCTTCTCCCTCGAGGCCGGCCTGCGCGCCGGCTACGCCCTCCTCTACTCGGCCGGCCAGGTCGGCGGCGAGGTCCACCTGGCCTCCCTGGGCCCCGAATTCAGGGGCCGTTGGCCAGCCGAAGGCAGGCTCAGCGCCTTCCTTCGCGCGGGCCTAGGTCCCCTCTACCTCGCGGTCGCTCCCGAGACCGGCGAGACTCTCGGCAAGATCCTTCCCGCCTGCTCCGCCGGACTCGGCCTGGAATTCCTGCCGAGTCCCGGCTTCTCCCTGGGACTCGAGGTCGGCCTCCTGGCCGTCTTCGAGCGCAACCTTCCCCTTCTCGGCCTCGCGCCGGGCCTTGTCGCCGCCTGGCGCCTCTAGGAGGTCCCCATGCTGCGCCGCGTGATGCTGCGCGTCCTCGTCGTCCTCGCCGCCCTGACCTGGGCCTGCGGGGATTTCGTCCTCTACGACGCCTTCCTGGAGCCCCTGAGCCTGAGCCCCTCCTCCGCCTACCTCATGGTCGCCGAAAGCCGGAGCTTCGAGGCCTCCGGCGGGACGCCGGGCTACCGCTACCGCCTTCGCTCCGGCGGAGGGAGCATCGATCCGGCGACGGGACTCTTCACCGCGCCGGCGACCGCGGGCGAGTGCCTGGTGGAGGTCGTGGACAGCGGGGGACGGACCGCGAGCGCCCTGGTCTCCGTCTTCGAGTCCCACGCCCTCGCCATCGTGCCGGCGGCCGCGGCGCTGCAGATCGGCGCCGCCCTCCAGTTCGAGGGCGCGGGCGGAGAGCCGCCTTATTCCTTCGTCCTGTACTCCGGCGTCGGAAGCGTGAGCCCGGCCGGCCTCTACCTCGCTTCTGCCGAGGGCGACGCCGTGGTGAAGATCTCCGACGGCGAAGGCTCGGTGGCGACCGCCTTCGTCTCCGTCCTGGCGCCCGCCGCCCTGACGATCACGCCCTTGTCGACGACCATCACCGCCGCTTCGACCTTCCAGTTCGTGGTCCTGGGCGGAACGCCCCCCTACGCCTTCGCGGTGACCGCCGGCCTGGGAAGCGTCAACGCGACGGGCCTCTACTCGGCGCCACCCGGCGCGACCACGGCGACGCTGCGCGCCAGCGATTCCGCCTCGCCGCCCGCCGTCGCCGTCGCGACGGTCACCGTCGTCTCAGGCGGGGCCCTGGGCCTCTCCTCCTCCTCGACGGCCGTGGAGGAGGGCGCGACGGCGAGCTTCCAGGCCTACGGCGGGACGCCGCCCTACGCGTATTCCCTGGCCGTCTCCGGCTCGGGCGGCTCCGTCGACGCGGGGACGGGGCTCTATACGGCGGGACACCTGGTCGGAGCGGCCAAGGACCGCGTCAGGGTGACCGACGCCGCCGGGGCGCCGGCCACCTTCGAGGTCGACGTCGACGTCCTCCCGGCGGCCCCCTCGGGCCTCACGGCCGACGGGAGCTACGGAGGGCCCAAGGACATCAGGCTCACCTGGACGGACAACTCCTCCTCCGAGGGGGGCTTCAGCATCGAGAGGAAGGAAGGGACGGGCGCCTACGCCTTCCTCGCGGCGACGGCCGCCGGCGCGACCTTCTACGACGACACGAACCTCGTCCCGAACGTGGGCTACAGCTACCGCCTCCGTTCTTTCTCGGGCGCGCTCTACTCGCCCTACTCCAACGAGGCTTTCGACGTGCCGAACAACTAGCGGAGGCTCTCCACCAGGGCCGCGAGGAGGCGGTCCAGCCGGCCGAGGTAGTCCTCGGCCGGTGCCTGCGCGGCGGCCGGCCCGGCGGCGGGCGCGGGCCGGACGGCTGCAGGCGGCTTCCCGTCGGCGGACGGATCGGCCGCGGCTTCGAGGCCGAGGCGGGCCTCCAGGCCGGCCAGGGCCGCGGAGGCCTTGGCGTAGGCCTCGGCCTCGCCGGCGCGGCGCTCCTCAAGGGCGATCCGCTCGAGGCTCCGGTCGAAGTCGTCGTAGATCGCGGGATCGCCGCGCTCGCGGGCCTGGGCGCCGGCGAGCTCGCGGAGCCTGAGCTTGGCCTCGAGGAGGGCGATGATGTCGGCCTCCGTGGGCGCGGCCGACGGGGGCAGGAAGGGGCGGGCCGAGGCCAGCTCCGCGGAGAGTTCATGGGCGAGCCTGTCGCTCCGCTCCCAGCGCTCGGCCTTCCGCGCTTCGCCTTCGGCGAGGGCGAGGCGGGCGGCCTCGAGCTCTCCGCGGGCCTCGGCGAGGCCGCCCCTCGCGCCGTCGAGCTCGCCCCTGGCCGCGGCCAGCTCCTCGTTGGCGCCGGCCAGCTCCTCGTTCGCCGCGGCGAGGGCGGCCTTGGCGCCGCCGAGCTCTTCCTTCGCCCCGCCGAGCTCGCCCTCGAGCCCGAGCCGCGTCGCGGCGAGGCTCCGCTCGAGCTCGAGGACGCGGGCCTGGGCCCTGTCCGCGGCAGCGGCCGCGAGGGCCGCCCTGGACTCGGCCGCCTCCTGAGCCTCGCGGGCCTTCGACAGCTCCTCCGCCTGGGCGCCGGCCGCTCCGCCCGCGGCCTGGACCCCGGCGAGCCGGGCCGCCGCCTGGGCATCGGCTTCGGCCTGGGCTTCGGCCCGAGCGGCCGCGAGGAGGGCTTCGTCGACGGCGGCGTAGGCCTCGCGGAGGAGGGCGGCGAGCTCGGGTCCGCCCGGTCCCGAGGCGCCGATCCGGTCGAGGAGGGTCCCCGCCGCGGCGGCACGGGAACGGGCCGCTTCCCTGTCGCCGGAGGCCGCGAGGCGCCGCGCCTCGGCGTAGACCCCGCGGAGCTGGCCAAGGAGGAAGGCGGCCTCGGCGCGCTCCTTCTCCAGGGCGGCCAGGCGCCGCGAGGACTCGGTCTCCAGGGCGGCGAGCTCGGCCCTGAGGCCCCGCTCCAGCTCCAGGCGCGCCGACTCGGCGGCTTCCCGGGCCGCCGCCTCCTCCGCGGACGCGGCCCGCGAGGCGGCGGCCGCTCCGCCCGCGGCGGGGCGCGGGGCCAGGCGGAGGCGCTCGAGCTCGGCGCGGATCTCCGCGATGCGCCGCTCCCTGTCGGAGAGGGCCAGCCTGGACTCCTCGCGGAGTCGCCCGATGAGGCTCTCCTCCACCTTGAGCCCGATCGCCCCGGCCCGCCTGGCCCCCGCGTAGCCCGCGCTCCGGCCCGGGGGGAAGAGGAGGAGGCCCAGGACGAGGAGGAGTGCCGCGGCCGCGTTGGCCGCGATCGGCAGGAGCAGCCCGCGCTTGCGCGCGGCCTTGGGACGCGGAGGGAGGGCCCGCTTCGCGAGGAAGAGGGCCTCGATGTCGGCGAGGATCCTGGCCCTGTCCTCCCTCGTGACGCCGTCCGCGCCTTCGAGGGCGGCCGCCCGCTCCCGGGCCTTCTGGGCCCTGTCCAAGAGGCCCCCCACTGTCCTACCTCCGCCATTCAACTCTAGCGCATGGGCGGGCCGGGGGCAAACGGCGGCGCGTCGCGCGCGGCGGCGAAGCCTCGGCGGCCGCCCCGCGGGGATGAGTCGGCGGCGGCCGTCCCGCGGGCGTCGGCCTCCGGGCCTCAGGCGGCCGATTTGTCCCGGCGCGGGCTTTGGACTATGCTTGTCGGCGTGAGGATAGCGCCGCGCATCGTCCTCCTCTTCCTCCCGGTCGTCGTCGTGCCGATGGCCTTCCAGACCCTGCTCGCCGCGGGCTCGGCCAGGGAGGGCATCGCGTCCATAGCGGCCGACCACCTGCGCTTCAAGACCGAGGAGCTGCTTCGCTTCGCCGACTCGCAGGCCGGGCTCCTGGAGGCGAACGGCCTCTCCGGCAAGCCCGAGTTCCAGGCGGCGGCGGTCGCGACCATCGCCTCCTACGCGGAGGGGCTGGCGAGGGCGCCGGGGGAGAGGATAGCCGCCGTCGACGCCGCGGGCCGGCTCGTCCTGCGGGCGGGGGACGGCGAGTGGACGCCTGAGGACTCGGAGGCCCTGGCGGCGCTCGCGGCGGGCGGCGAGGGCTGGCGGGAGCTCGACCTGCCCGGCGGGAAGCGGGTCTCCTTCGTCGCCGCCTTCCCGCCCTTCGGCTGGACCATCGCCGTCACCGTCCTGGAGGATCGCTTCTTCGGCCCCGTGTCGCGCATCGCGTTCCAGGGCGTGCTGGTCGGCGCGGTCGGCGCCGCCGCCGCCGCCCTCCTCCTCGCGGCCTTCGCCGGGCTCATCACGGAGCCGATCAGGCGGGTGGCGAAGGGGATGCGGGCCGTCGTGGAGACGGGCGACCTCTCCCGCCGCGTGAGCCTGCCCTACGACGACGAGATCGGCGACCTGGGCGACTCCTTCGACGCGATGGCCGGCTCCCTGGAGGCGGCCTACGCGGAGATCAAGGGCTACGCCCTGGACGCCGCGATCGCGCACAAGCGCGAGGCCCGCATCCGCAACATCTTCCAGAAGTTCGTGCCCGCGCCCGTCATCGAGCGCTTCTTCGCCTCGCCCGAGTCCATGCTCGTCGGCGAGGACCGCCAGCTCGCCGTGCTCTTCTCCGACATCAGGGGCTTCACCACCTATTCGGAGTCCCTGAGCTCGCGCGAGGTGGTGGCCACGCTGAACCGCTACTTCGGGAGGATGGCGGACGCGATCGTCCGGCACGAGGGCATCGTGGACAAGTACGTGGGCGACGAGCTCATGGCCTTCTTCGGCGCGCCGGTCCCCGACGAGCGGAGCGCCTACCACGCGGTGGCGGCCGCCTTCGACATGATCGCGGAGCTGGACGACTTCAACGCCTTCGAGCGGGAGCGGGGGAGGCGGCCCCTCTCCTTCGGCGTCGGCATCAACTACGGGGCGGTGACGATCGGGAACATCGGCTCCGAGAAGAAGATGGACTACACGGTCATCGGCGACATGGTGAACCTGGCCTCCAGGCTGGAGGGCCTCACGAAGTACTACCGCGAGCCCCTCATCGTCTCCGACTCGGTGCGCGGCCTCGTGGGGGACGATTTCCCCTGCAGGCTCATCGACCGCACGCGGGTGAAGGGCCGCGAGGGGGGGCTCTCGATCTACGCCGCGAGGCTCTCGCTCTCGCCGGAGGAGGAGAAGGCCTGGGCGATCCACGCCGAGGCCCTGGAGCTCTACTACGCGAGGCGCTTCGCCGAGGCGGCGGCGCGCTTCGGCGAGGTCCTGCGCCTCCTCCCCGACGACCCGGTCACCCTCATCTTCCTGGAGCGGAGCACGGTCTTCGCCTCCTCCCCGCCCCCGCCCGAGTGGGACGGGGTCGTCTCCCACCTGGAGAAATAGGGGCGCGGGGACACCCGGACCCCGCGGCCCCGCGCCGCCGCGGAGGCCGAGACCCGCCTCGGCGCCGGGCGGGTCGAACGGCGGCGCGGCGGGCCGAACGGCGGCGGCTCGGGCCGGGTCGCGCCGGGACGCAGCCGGCCGCGGAGGCCGCCAGAGCCGCTCCTAGGCCCGCAGGTACTCCGCGAGGAGGGCCAGGGTGTTGGCCATCGCGTCGCGGTGGG
>ERZ795055.3361-NODE-3361-length-11721-cov-4.755529_pt1 | contig 11721 bp, 5 predicted proteins | sample MGYA00375139_ERZ795055 | MGnify/ENA primary metagenome ERZ795055 (study PRJEB30184, sample SAMN05720283) | anaerobic digester metagenome | isolation source: active sludge of municipal wastewater-treating anaerobic digesters | place: USA | collected 2015-01-23 ...
CATCCGTCATTGTAAGATTATCCTTAAAATCACATTACATGCCCTATAGCCGTTACGCCCTTTATTTAGGTGTTATTCTGTTCGTTTCCCTTGCATCTTCGCTGAACAATCCGGCCCGTTCCCAACGCTTCACCATCAGCGGCCATATGGTGGAATCGGAAGGAAAGGAGACCATACCCGGTGTAAACATCTTTCTTAAAGGGACCAGCACAGGTACCATCTCCAACAATTACGGGTTTTATTCCATCAGCCCGATGAAGGATACCGTTGAAATCGTGTATTCATTTATCGGCTATGCCCCTCAGAACATCCGTTTTTTTCTGCACCGGGATACGGTGATCGACATCACCTTAAACCCGATCAGGCTAGAGACCTTTGTGGTGACCGCAGAAACCAACACCCCTATCAGCACCGAGAACCGGATGAGTGTGGTGAGTGTTCCCATACGGCAGATTCAGGAGATCCCTGCCCTGCTGGGCGAGAAGGATGTTTTCAAGGTATTGCAGCTCATGCCGGGGGTGCAGTCGGGAGGTGAAGGAACCAGCGGGCTGTATGTGCGCGGCGGCGGCCCTGACCAGAACCTGATCATTCTGGATGATGCACTGGTGTACAACGCCTTTCACCTGTTCGGCTTTTTCAGCCTCTTCAACGGGGATGCCCTGAAAAGTGTGGAGCTTTCAAAAGGGGGATTTCCCGCACGGTTCGGCGGCAGATTGTCGTCGGTGGTTGAGATGCAAATGAAGGACGGCAGCCGCAAAGGGTACCATGGCGAAGCTGGTATTGGACTGATATCGAGTAGGTTGATGCTTGAAGGCCCCATCATCAAAGACAAAGCCTCCTTTATTGTTTCCGGCAGAAGAACCTATCTTGATGTGCTGGCAAAGCCCTTTATCCCTGATGGTATATCGGCCGGATACTATTTTTATGACCTCAACGCCAAACTGAATTACGAGATCAGTCCCCGCGACCGGGTCTATGTAAGCGGCTATTTCGGCAGAGATAAATTTAACGTGGGAGAAGAAACAGACTGGGACGAATTTCAGGCAGGGATGTTCTGGCAGAATGCCACTACCACAGGCAGGTGGAACCACATTTTCAATCCCCGTTTGTTCACGAACACCTCCCTGATTTACAGCACCTACAGATTTAATGTCTTCTTTTCGCAATTTGAAAAGGAGAAGCTCATGCTCGATCTGGATTATATTTCTGATATTGAGGATGTAAGCATTAAGTCCGACTGGGAATACAGTCCTACGCCCAACCACCTGATCAGGGCCGGACTGCTGGTTACCTATCATACCTTCAGGCCCAGCGCGGTGGTGTTGAAAGCCATGGATATTGACGAATATACCTTCAAAGTAAGAAGACTCTTTTCATTCGAAAACGGATTGTATGTGGAGGATGAGCTGAGGCTGGGCGACAGGTTTAAAGCCAATGTGGGTATCAGGCTCAGCCATTTTACCACCAGGGACAAACAATATTTCAATCCTGAACCCCGCCTGATGGCTTCCTGGATGCTTGCCGATGACTTTTCAGCCAAGTTATCGTATGCCCACATGACCCAGTATGTGCACCTGATATCCAATTCAGGGCTGTCGCTGCCCACCGATTTATGGGTACCGACCACCGAGAACATCGCCCCCCAGCAATCGCAGCAGGTAGCCGCCGGCCTTGCCAAAGATCTGATTCCTCTGGGATTGAATGTATCCCTGGAAGGGTATTACAAGTATTCAAAAAATGTTTTGGGGTATTCAGAAGGGGCTTCATTCCTGATGTTTGAGGATCCTGAGTCGACCGAGGAGGTGAAGTGGGAAGATAATGTTACCCAGGGGCAGGGCTGGTCCTATGGTGCCGAATTTCTCCTGCAGCGAAAATTTGGTGCATTTACCGGATGGATCGGCTACACCCTCTCCTGGACCCAGTTGCAGTTTGATGAGGTAAATAATGGTGATAAGTTCTTTGCCAAATACGACCGGAGAAATGATATCTCGGTGGTGGGGATTTACAAACTGAACGACAAATTCACTTTTTCAGGCACCTGGGTGTATGGTACCGGAAACGCCATCAACCTGCCCACCGCAGAATACCCCGTGATTCCCCACAATGCAGAAATGAGTGAATGGCTTAACTGGACACGCGAAATCCCATCGTATGGAGCGAAAAATTCCCAGAGGATGGAACCGTATCACAGAATGGATCTGAGTGCCAGGTACACAAAAAAGCTCCCCAAATATGAACGTACTATTGAGTTTAGTGTGTTTAATCTCTACAACCGTAAAAACCCCTACTTCTATTTCCTTGATCAGGATTATGACCCCAACACAGGGCAATGGATGAATGTGGTGAAGAAAATCTCCATCTTCCCGGTCATACCCTCCATTTCCCTCAATTTCAAGTTTTAATCATTCTTTAATCAAAATCACAGTACCGGTATGAAATCCTCACATATAGCTTCTCTTCAAACTATAGGGCTGATTCTGTTTTCCATCCTCATCCTGTTTTTCTATTCATGTGAACCTGAGATTGTTACAAAAATAGATATCCCTGAGGAAGATCCAAAACTTTCGGTTAGTGCCTACCTGATCCCATCCGATACGATACATCAGATCTATATCGGCAAGTCGAAACCGCACAATGTACCTACGGATGAAAGCTGGGAAGTAGAAAATGCAGTGGCCACCATTTCCGATGGTTCCACTACTGTTACACTGACCAAAGCAGGGCTGGGCTATTATCAATTTTCCCAGGATGACCTTGAGATTGTACCCGGGAAAAAGTACCAGTTCAGCGCGTATGCTCCCGGATTCAAGCAGAGCGTGCATAGCTCATGCGTGGTGCCTGCACTGTTTGATCCGAAGCTTGAGGTGACATCCATTGATACGGTTACAACCAGTGAGATGACTTCCTGGGCTGTAAATTTCAAAATCATGGACAACCCCGGCACTGTTGACTTCTACCGCATCGTAGGGACTATGGAATTTATCGACACCACCACCTTTGAAATTATCCACATGCCAATGTCCCCTGCGCAACCCCGTTTCAGCATGTTCGACGATGCAGGAAGGGATGGAGCCTGGATTCCCCTGAGGTTCGACGGATACAACTATGAATGGATGGGTCAGGGATCAGGCCTGAAGCTGGTTTCCATCAATATTGATGTGCTTCGTACCGATGAACCGTACTACAAATTCCATTACCCGTTTGTAGTAAAGCAGTATTATCCTGATGACAATCCATTTACAGAGCCTGTGATCATCTTCAGCAACATCACAAACGGTTACGGAGTCTTTTGCAGTGCCGTGAAAAAGAGTTACCGGTTCCAGCAATAACCTACTGTCAGATATTCATCCCGCCACAGACCGAGATGATCTGGCCTGTGACATAGCTGCTGAGGTCGGATGCCAGGAACAGGCAGATATCAGCCACATCGGAGGGTTGTCCGGCCCTGCGCAGCGGAATTTTTTCGGCCCACTCCTTCTTCACGTCGTCGGGAAGTTTTGAGGTCATCTCTGTTTCGATGAATCCCGGAGCCACGGCATTGCAACGCACGTTTCTGGAACCCAACTCCTTGGCGATGGATTTGGTAAACCCGATCATACCGGCTTTTGAGGCTGCATAGTTCGACTGTCCTGCATTTCCGTTCACCCCAACCACAGAGGTCATGTTGATGATTGATCCGCTGCGCTGTTTCAGCATAAATTTCTGCACGGCCTTGGTGAGGTTGAAGACCGATTTAAGGTTCACCCTGATCACCATATCCCACTCTTCCTCTGACATGCGCATCAGCAGGTTGTCGCGGGTAATACCGGCGTTGTTCACCAGGATGTCGATCCGTCCCATCTTTTCAACGGTATCATTGGCGAGTTTTTCACAGGCGGCAAAATCCGAAGCATCCGATTCAAATGCAACAGCATTTACCCCCAGCTGCTTAATCTCCTCCACCAGCGCTTGGGCATGATCGTCAATCCGTATATCGGAAAAAGCGATGGAGCATCCCTGCCCCGCCAGTTTCAGCGCGATGGCTTTACCGATTCCCCGGGCTCCCCCGGTAACCAGTGCGGTTTTTCCTTCAAGTAGTTTCATGAGGATTGTGTATTTGTTGAGTTGTTTAGTTGTTTTACAGCCATTTCACCCATGGGAAATCCATTCGGTACACGAGTAGCGGGTGGTTGGGGAAGAGTCTGAAGGCGTAGTCGAACACTCCTGCCCTGCGGATGGGCACTGCGCAGTCGAACTGCAGCCTGCCGTTGCCCAGCGGGGTAACCGTCATCGTCTCTTTTGCAAAGACCTTATGCACAACATCCCTTCGCTTTTCGCCGAAAACCACTTCCACCCCCAGGTCGTCAGGTCCCAGTCCGGGAGCATCGATCACAACCGAAGCCCTGAAATCCTCTCCAAGGTTGAGGGGAGATATTGTGGAATCGGGGAAGTGCTTTTCGACCAGGGTAATATGCTCCCAGTGAAGCATGATGCGCCGTTTCCAGGCAGCCAGTTCCCGTGCATTTCTGTACCCGTCGAGGGTCATCAGGCTGTGCCGTCCGGCCAGTTTATGGTAGTACTGCGCGTGGTAATCGTTCAGCATCCGTTTCATAGTGAACCGTGGCGTGATGTATTTGAAGTTGTTGCGGATATAGCGTATCCAGCCCTGAGGGATCCCGTTGGCGTTCCGGTCGTAGTAGAGCGCAGCAATATGGTCTTCGATAATATTGTAGATCGATTCGGCATCCAGCTGATCCTGTAATACCCCGTCCAGATAGGTATTTTCTTCGGGGAGTGCCCATCCGGCTTCGGGTTGGTAACCTTCTGCCCACCAGCCATCGAGTACACTGAGGTTCAGTACACCGTTCATCGCGGCTTTCTCTCCCGAGGTACCTGATGCTTCCTGGGGCCGGGTAGGATTATTGAGCCACACATCACACCCCTGGGTCAGAAACCGGCCCAGTTCCATATCGTAGTTTTCTACAAACAGCACCTTCCCTTCGAAAGCGGGCTTGCGGCTGATCTCGACAATCCGTTTGATCAGGTCCTGGCCTGCCTTGTCGTTTGGATGGGCCTTGCCGGCAAATACAAACCGCAGGGGCCTTTTACGGTTGTTCAGCAGTTGTGATAAACGCTGTTCGTTGGAAAAAAGGAGTCCGGCCCTTTTATAGGTCGCAAATCTCCTGGCAAAACCGATGGTAAGCCACGGTTGCTCCAGGGTTTCGAGCACCCTGACAATATGGCCGGGTGATTCCTGCCGTGTGGTCATTTCTTTCCGCATCCGGATAGCAAGGTGCTTCAGCAGGTCGTTCCGCAGTTCGCACCGGGTGTTCCAGATCTCTTCATCGGTTATCTGGTCAATTGCTGCCCATACTGCATCCAGATGCTGATCCGAGAGGTCCGGCTTCAGGAAGCGGGTGTGGATAGACTGCCATTTATGGCTGGCCCAGGTGGGATAGTGTACTCCGTTGGTTACATGGCCAATATGCAGTTCATCCTCAAAATATCCCGGAAACATATCAATGAACATGGCGCGGCTCACCCTGCCATGCAGGGCACTTACACCGTTTACCTCCTGGGCGGTATTGATGGCCAGAACGCTCATGGAGAAATTTTCTGCCGGATCGTCAGGGTTGATTTTCCCCAGCGATATAAGTTCATCCCAGGTTATATGGTACCTTTCGGGGTAATGAGCGATATAAGCCCGCAGCATCTCCTCCGGGAAAGCATCATGCCCGGCAGGTACAGGGGTATGGGTGGTAAAAAGGGTGGATGCCCGTATCACCTCCAGTGCTTCCGGAAACGAGAGATACTGCTGCTGTACCAGGTCACGCAGACGTTCGAAATTCAGCAACGCGGCATGCCCTTCGTTGCAATGGTATAGGTCGGGGTTGATATCAAGTGCTTCGAGCAACCTGATCCCTCCCACCCCCAGCAACATCTCCTGCTTGAAGCGGTTCTCAAGATCACCACCGTAAAGCTGATGTGTTATAAAACGGTCGTGTGGTGCATTCTTCTCAGTATCAGCATCCAGAAGATACAGTTTCACCCTTCCTATGTCCACGCGCCACACTTTTGCATATACATTTCTGCCCGGAAAAGCGATGGAAATGGTGACCCATTCCCCTTGCGCATTGCGGATGGGATGGATCGGCAGGTCAGAGAATTTCTGCGGGTAATACCCGGCTTCCTGGTCACCGTATGGAGTGATTTTCTGCGTAAAATACCCATATCGGTAGAGTAAACCGATGCCTGTGATCTTTTTGTTGTCGTCGCTGGCCTCTTTCATATAGTCCCCTGCCAGTATTCCGAGGCCGCCTGAATAGATCTTCAGGCTTTCGTGAAGACCAAATTCCATTGAGAAATAGGCCACTTCGGGGAGGTCCTTTTCAGGCGGACTGGAAATATAGGCAGAGAACTCCTGGTATACCCCTTTAAGCTCATTTATAAAATTCTGATCATCTGCAAGTTCCATAAGCCTGTTGTAGCTTAGCAGCGACAGGAGCTTAACGGGATTATTTCCCGACTCCTGCCAGAGGTCGGGATCGATGGACCGGAAGAGATCTTCGGCTTTGTGGTTCCATGTCCACCACAGGTTATCTGACAGTTTTTTGAGGGGATCGAGCTGTGGGGGATAGGCACTTTTCACAAGGATTTTATTCCACTGGGGGGTGTCTTTCTCCTTCAGCAGGAAACGGCTTTTACCGTTCGAAAACGGATAGGGTTCAACGGCACCTCTTTCGCGTGCTTCTGCAAGGGCTTGCTGATAGCCGGTAAGATAAAACCCGATAAATTTCTGCCAGGTGGCCTCGCTGGCGATATCCATGGATTTCCGTGAAAGTTCAAGGTATGCCTCAGGGCTGAGGGAGAGCATTTTCCTGACCATGGCAGACAGTTCAGCTGTAACGGTAGTATCGGAATCATCGGTCCTCTGAATCACCTTAACTGCCGGAGAGGCCTCAGCGCCAAGGGATTGGATCCACCGGCCAAAACCGGCCAGGGAGGTGGTGGCTGTCGGGATTCCGTAGGCTATGCTCTCGAGCGGGGTATAGCCCCAGGGCTCATAGTAGCTTGGAAACAGTGTCAGGTCGAAGCCACTCAGAAACGCATAATAGTTCAGGTTAAAGATGCCGTCATTCCCGGTGAGGTACGTGGGCACAAAACAGACGAAAACCTTTCCTTCGGGATGGTTGCTGAGCCCCGCTGCTTCCATTTTCCTGAGCACAGGATCGATTTCCGGGGAATTCAGCATGTGGGTCAGGCTGTGATGGGCATGAGAGAGGGGAAACTGGGCATCTCCCTGAAGCCGGTTCAGAAGATCGGGCCTGGGGCCGTGGTGGTATGCCGGCACCGCGATTACCGCAAGGATCCTGCGGGGCCCTGTATCCCCGGAAGCCAGTTCTGCCATGGCATCAATAAACAGGTCGATCCCTTTGTTCCTGAACTCGTACCTGCCACTGGTAAGAACCAGCAGGGAATCGTCAGGAAAGGAGGTACCAAAAAGGGATTCGGCCACTCCGGTGATCCTCTTGCGGGCATCTTCCCTCATGGATTGTCTGAGGGATGTTTCCGGCACAAGGCGGCTGTCGAAGCCGTTCGGGGTAATCACATCAGGGCTTTTGCCCAGCAGATGCTGACACTCTTTGCCTGTAATTTCACTCACGGTCGTGAATACATCAGCCAGGTTTGCCGATAAAGTCTCCAGTGAATGCTTCGATTTCACCTGAAATTCGGCTGCCAGCAATTCAGGGCTCACCGATCCGAGGGAACTGTAAAGGGCTTTCCCGTTGCCTGCCATGGATCGGCCGAGCACGGTGGCATGCGTGGTAAACGCGGTGGCGATGCCGGGGGTATTTTTCCTGAGGTACAGGATCCCGGTACCGGTCATCCATTCATGGAACTGGGCCAGGACCCTGTCGCGCGGCGACAGGTGGATCCGGTAGTAGCTTTCAATCACCCTGGCTGCCGCATACCCAAACATGGCCGGTTCAATATAATCCCACTGCCCGCTGATGGAATCGAGCCCGCAGTCTTCCCAGAATACAGCAAAAATTTTGTCTTTTTCCGGGAAGAACGAGGTGAAATCCACTAGAATCGCAACAGGATTCCCTTCGGTCTTCCATCGCCCTACCCTGAAGTACAACCCTTCGCGTGCGGCATACTCGCGCCAGCTTTTCATCAGCATCAGGTCTTCTTCAAAATGGGGATGGTTCGTGGTTTCTTTCCACACATCAGGCCCGATCATTATCAGCTGATCATCTCTCTGCAGCAGCGATTTCAGCACAGGGGTCTTGGTAGCAATGACGGTATTGATACCTCCGATTTTGTTGCACACCTCCCATGATACCTCAAAAATAAAATCGGGTACCGGAAGATTCATCTCCTCTTCATTTCTTTCTGTCATACATAAAATGGATTACACATCGGGCATCTGGCCCGGACTATTTTACAGGGAACAATGCATTGGCTTTGATCAGGATATGCTCCCTGCTCAGCTCAATGCTGTCAAACTCAGGTTTATCGTATTTTTCAGCCAGTTCATTGTACCTCGAAAGCTCATCTTCGGTGAGGAATGGCATCATCCAGTCAGCAAATTCCTCCGGCATCCCGTGCATGGCGTACAGGAAGTCGTACATGTCGATCTCTTTCAGCAGCTTCTTCACTTCGGTTTTTTTCAGCGTTTTCAGGTCCTCCATCCTATTGAAACGGATCCCCCCGGAAGTAACCGGTGCAACGTTGGCAGAAGTGGCAACCCCATGTATTGGTACCGAAGGATAGACAGAAGTCCCTGTGGAGCTCTCGACACGTGTGATGAAATCAGAAAGGATATTCATGTAATTGATATACGCATCATAGGGTGTGCCGTACGGATTGAAGTACTTGTGCACATCCCCGTCGCTGAACCACTTCGTGCACATATAGTAGAAGTGGTCAGAAGTCTGCAGAAACCGCCAGTCGCGCAAAAGGTGCTCATTTCCCGGTTGTTTTACTAGGGTTTCGATGGCGTAAATTCTGTCGAAGGCATCATCCTGCAGCTCATTGCCAAGCCATGCGGTAAGGTCCCTCTCCTCATCGGCCCATGAAATCGGGTAAGGCACATGAATCGGTGCCACCGGCTGCAGGGTGTTGCTCACCTCCGAAGGGGTGTTAAACGTAAAGTCCGAGTGGGAGAATACCCTGCCCGGGAGGGCGCGCATAAAATCAAAGATGCCCGTTTCAGGCCACTGGTGCTCCCCGAAGGTTTCATAATCCATAAACAGGTTCACCACCTGTTGCTGGGAATCAATGGCGTTGAGCCAGTCGACAAATTTCTCCGTGGTAAGGGGCCATTCACTCCAGCTCTGCTGCGAAAACCGGAAGGCGATATCATCGCTTAACCTGAAATTCTTGAGCAGGAGCTTCAGCTTGGGATTGATGGCATTGCAATACAGGTAATTAGGGCTTTTCCATCCAAGGATGTGGCGTGCACCTTCGGTAAGCATAGTCTCGAAACCCATTTCGGCCACCATCTCCCCGATTCCGTCGGAATAGATCAGCTCGGTGTTCCTGAAGGCCCTGGTTTCTGCTCCGATAAGCTCCTTCATCCTTTTGCGGTGCATCTCCACCTGGGCAAAAAACTCCTCCTTGCTCTTCAGTGAAGGTAGGGCATGGCAATAGGTCTCTGAGAGAAATTCAACACAGCCGGTGGCTTCCAGCTCGCGGAAGGTATCCAGTACCTCGGGGGCATACATCTCAAACTGGTCGAGGGCGGTACCCGAAATGGAATAGCATATTTTAAAATCTTTGCCATAGATTTTGATCAGGTCCAGCATCAGACGGTTGGTGGGAAGGTAGCATTTGTCGGCCACCCGTCGCATGATATACCGGTTCTGATAGTCATCGAAGTAATGATGATCCTGACCAATCTGAAAGAACCTGTAGTTCTTCAGCCTGAAAGGCTGATGGACCTGGAAGTAGAAGCAGATCGAGCGCATATTTTACTGAATTGTAGGTTTACGAATAGATGAACTGTTTTCAGGGAAGAAGACTGCTGTACGCCTCTTTTACTTTGTGGGCAGCATTGTCCCATTTGAGGTTTTCGACTTCACGTTTCCCGTATTTGATGAACATATTGGATAATGCAGGATAATTGAGCAGGCCGTAAATGGAATCGGCCAGTGCATCGATATCCCAGAAATCGACTTTCAGGGCATGGTGCAACACTTCAGAAACACCTGACTGTTTTGAGATGACCACCGGCACATTGGAGCGCATGGCTTCCAGTGGTGAGATTCCAAAAGGTTCTGAAACAGAAGGCATTACATATACATCGCTGAGGGCAAACATCCGGTTTACCTCCTCCCCTTTCAGGAATCCGGTAAAATGAAACCGGGCACCCATTTTCAGGGCAGCCACACGGCGGATCATTTTATTCAGCATATCACCGGATCCAGCCATCACAAAACGGACGTTGGAATCCTTGTCGAGTACCTTTCGGGCCGCTTCCACAAAATAGTCAGGCCCCTTCTGGAAGGTGATCCTCCCCAGAAAGGTTACGATTTTTTCACGCAGGTGGCGCGATACCCCGTCGAGGTCATGGTCGAGCGGAATCACACCATTATGTACAGTTACCACTTTTGAGGGCGGTATTCCATACCGGTTGATTACGATGTTCCGTGTTAATTCACTCACAGCCACTACCAGATCAGCAGCTTCCATCCCTGCCCTTTCGATATCGTACACGAGCTGGTTTACGTTTTCTCCCGAACGGTCGAACTCCGTGGCGTGGATATGCACCACCAGCGGTTTTCCGGATACCCGTTTGGCCGCAATGCCTGCCTTGTAGGTAAGCCAGTCGTGGGCATGAATAATGTCATGCGGGTTCTGTTCGGCGTTAAAGGATGCGATCAGGGCATATTTTTCAACCTCTTCAAGAAGATTTGGGCCGTAAGAGCCCGAAAAGTTAAATCTCCGTGTGTAGAGTGATTCCTCAGATTCACCCACGGAGCTGCTGCTGCTCTCAAGCAACTGGTAATATTCTTCGAGGGAGACATAGGGTATCAGTTTCGAATTGACCTCCATGTATGAAAAGTTCTCCCAGAATTCGGTGTATTTTTTATCCCGCACATCTACAGGAATATCCGAAGCACCCAGGATCCGGGCTACGGAACCATCTTCATCGCCGTAGGCTTTAGGAACCACAAACAGGACATTAACGCCGTGGTTCAGCAAACCCTTCACCAACCCGTAACACGCGGTTCCCAAACCTCCTGAAATATGTGGAGGGAACTCCCATCCGAACATTAGTACACGCATTGCCTGGTAGTATTGATCGTTTGTAATTTCAACCTTGTATCAGATTGTTTGTCCCATTGATTTCAGCATACCGTTGATCCGGTGGAGTTCTGCCACACTCCACGCCTGGGAAATGGCCCCTCCTGCTTTATGGGGCGGGTTTCCTTCGTATACCTCCGACACGGTGCCAATTCCATCCTGCCGCATCACCACTTCAAAGTCGTTGAATATCTGCCGGATAAGCCACAGGCCTGATTGCCCGTAAATCTTCAGCCACCCCTCTGCAAAGTGCCCCAGCAGCCATGGCCAAACCGTACCCTGGTGGATAGCCCTGTCCCGATCTGCCTGATTACCGTAATAATCTCCCTTGTAGTCAGGATGATGCGGTGTAAGTGACCGCAGGCCCCGGGGCGTCAGGAGCTCTGACTTTACCACCTCCAGGATGCTTCGTGACTGTTCATCACTGAG
>ERZ795055.3363-NODE-3363-length-11718-cov-4.185287_pt1 | contig 11718 bp, 11 predicted proteins | sample MGYA00375139_ERZ795055 | MGnify/ENA primary metagenome ERZ795055 (study PRJEB30184, sample SAMN05720283) | anaerobic digester metagenome | isolation source: active sludge of municipal wastewater-treating anaerobic digesters | place: USA | collected 2015-01-23 ...
TGGACCTCTTCGACGAGAACTGGCAGTTCTTCACGCGTCCCCGCTACCTGCCTTTGTCGAAGTTCACCGGCAGCACCATAGACGCCGCGGATATCGCGGAGGGGACGATCGTCGAGCGGTCGCGCATCACGCATTCGATCATCGGCCTGCGGAGCGTCATCGGCGCAGGGACGGTGATCGAGGACTCGATCATCCTGGGCAATGACTTCTACGGCCGCAACGGAGGCGATGCCGGGAGGCCGCCGCTGGGCATAGGCCGTAACTGCGTGATACGGAAGGCGATCATCGATAAGAACGTCCACATCGGCGACGGCGTCCAGCTCGTTAACCGTGAGAAGATCTCCGAGTTCGAGAACGAGCACTGCGTGATCCGCAACGGCATCATCGTCATACCCAAGAACACCGTGATACCGGCGGGGACGGTCATCTGAAACCCTGAATTCCCAATGAACCAATGACCAAACCCCAGCGCGAACATTTTTATAATTCCTTGTAGGGCATTGGATAATTGGTCATTGGTCATTCCATAGGGGTCTCCCATGATAAAAAGCGTGATGGCAATTGTAACGATCGGCCTGCTCTGCGCTGAGGCCTTCGCCCAGATCCCGCGCGTCGGCGCTGAGGAAGAGGCGAACCGGAAACGCGAGCAGATCAGGTATCGATTGCCTGAATCGGCATTGATCGAGGTAGAGGGCGCGGGGGTCAATATGAGGACAAAAGAAGGCACCCTGCTCCAGCCGCTGCGCAAGCCCGCCTCTCAGCCGGTCGAAGAACTGCAAAACCCGCCTGAAACGAAACGCTGAAGACCCGCCGTTTCGTTCCTATTGTTCGAACAGCGCTCCGAGGATCTGCTCGACGTCGTCTCTTTTGATCTTCTTCGGGTTTGCCGCGGTCGACCCCGACGCGAGCGTCTCCTCGATGATCTTCTCCCGCTCGATCACCGGCAGGTTCTTGAACGGCGACGTGATCTCGAGCGAGGCGAGGAGCTCCGCCACCCGGTCGAGCAGGTCGACGCCTACAGCCGCGCTCAGCTCGTCGTATCTCTCTCCCATCGCCTTCCGGTTGATCTGGATCGACGGGATGAGGCAGAGCGAGCAGATGAGGCCGTGCGGCAGGTGGTACAGCGCTCCGATCGGGTGGGCGACGCCGTGGATGACGCCGAGGCGCGAATGGGAGAACGCGATCCCGCACAGGTAGCTCCCCAGGAGCAGCGCCGAGAGGTCGTCTTCGCCTCGCGTCCTGTACGCGCCGGCGAGATGTTCGTTGATAAGCGAAACCGCCTTGAGCGCCAGCGATCGCGTCAGCCAGCTGGCGTTCTTCGAAATATACGATTCGTACGCCTGGACCAGGGCATCCATCCCCGCGTGCGCTACGATCTCAGGCGGTATCCCTTCCATGAGGCCGGCGTCGAGGATGACGCGCCGCGCGAGGAACGAGCTGTCCCGTATCGACAGCTTCGTCTTCTTCGAGGGGTTGATGATCACCGAGTTGGTTGTCGCTTCCGACCCGGTCCCCGCGGTCGTGGGTACGGCGATGAACGGTATGCCGCGCTCCTCCAGGACGCCGCCCTCCTGATAATAGGCGGGCGGGCGTGCCGCGCGAAAGAGGCCGGCCGCCGCCTTCGCGAGGTCGAGGACGCTGCCGCCGCCGATCCCCGCTATCCACTCCACGCCGTGCTTTCTGCCGTCGTCGATGACCGCGCTGATCTCTTCCAGCTCCGGCTCGCCGCTCTTTGCGCGGCAATAGCGGACGGCCGTCATCGCCGGCCGCAGATGCCCGAGGATCCCGCTCAGTTTGTCAGGGCTTTCCAGGGAGCGGCCGTAGACGATCATTCCCTTCGACCCGAAAACCGACGCTTCGGCGCCGAGGGCCAGGGCCGCATCTTTTTTGAAGAGCGTTTTTTCGGGGATCAGCAGTTCGGATGGTATGTCCATATGCGCTAATGTCCGATGTCCAATTGACCGAATCCCAAGATCGTATCGGCGTCGAGACCTGTGCCGGCCGATGGATAACCGGTCATGTCGTTTGTTTTCCGTATACGACGATGATCGCCGTCATGACCAGGTCTTCGGCGCCGGTGTTCATCACGGCGTGGGATCCGCCTTTGCCGGTGACGATCGCGTCGCCGGGGGCGACAGCGGATTCCCTGCCGCTGTCGGTGACGACCCCGGACCCCCGCTGGACGATGAAGATCTCGTCTTCGCCGATATGCTCGTGGAGCCCGATCCCCGCGCCGGGCGGGATCGTCAGCTCGGCGCAAAGGCGGCAGGGGAAGTTGAGCTCGCCGCCGCCGAAATAGTGCCGGATCTTTACCTCGCCGGGAGCGCCGCGCATATTCTTGCGCGCCTCCGTTTTTTGTAGGTTCGCCTTCTTTATCATGGTATGCCTCCGTATCGATGGGCCGCAGGCATTATGCCAAATGGCCGGCCGTTTGACAAGCGGGCGAACATAGGGTAAAATAACGGCAGATAGAGGTTAAACGATATGGTCAGGAAAATCGTCATTTACCTGTTATGCTGCGCGCATGCAGCGTCGGCCGCCGGCGCTGGCGGGAGGTTCGCGCTTGCGCCGCACACGCAAACGGCCTCTCCCGAGTTCCTTGAAACCTACCGTGGAGCGGAGAGGGCCGGGGCGGCTAGGCGGTACGCGCGTCGCCTGGCGGACGCTTTGAGCGGGATGGTCATCGGTGAGGCCGGCCTGCCGGAAAGCCTGTCCGCCCTTATCGAATACGGCCCGTATGACCTCGCGGAGATCGGGAGGCGTATTTCTCTCGTCGAACGGTACAAGGCTTTTGCCGAGGGAGGAAAATTTCTTATCGCGCCGGAGAACAGCAATGAGGACGAGATCTGGGATATCTGCGACTTTCTTATCCTTTGCGGTATCTCGCCCAAGGAGATCTCCGGCATCTTCCCGACGGCCTATCGGGCTTTCGATATGCAGGGCGCCTACGAAGGCTATTTCTCCAGCGCGCTCAAGAAGAACTGGAAGCACGGCTATTACTACGCCCGGCGGGGAGACGAGTCGCTCATCAAGCGCCAGCCCTATCACACCAGCAGCGTCTACCGGGATTTCCTCGGCCTGCGGGACGGCGACACCTACGTCGACCTGATGGGCGGCGTCGGCGACGAGGCGGCGGGGATCGCTCAGAAGTATCCGGCCGTTCAGGTCGTCATGGTCGACGCGAACGCCCGCAACCTCCGCGAATCGATCCTCAAGGCCGCGGAACGGAAGCTGACGAACATCAAGTTCATTCAGGCGGACATCAGGGATATCGCGTCGAAAGGCCTGATCGGCGCGGGCGGGGCGCGGGCGGTCACGTTCACCGGCTGGGCGCTCGCCGGGTACGATATGCGCCAGCTGACCGACGCGTTCGGCGCGGCGCTCCGCCTGGTCAGGCCGGGCGGCGTCATCTTCTTCGATTCGCCCGACAGGAACGAGACGTTCGCGATGTACCTCGCCGCGCAGCGCGCAGGCGTCTATCTGAGGGCGGATCCCGGCCTGGACTCCGCCAAGGAAGAGGGGGTGACGCCTCACCGCTGGTTCGGCGCCAGGGTCGTCACTGCGGAGATGCTCTCGCCCCACGACGTCAGGCGGCTCCTGCTCTCAACGGAGGCGTTCCTCTGGGGATACGACGGCGTCATGACCGCGTATATGTCGCTGCTTCGCGCCGCCATGAGGCTCAAAGACAAAAGCGACCGAAAGGCCTTTGAAGACCTTACGGTCATGCGGCGCGGGAGGAACGCGCAGATCGTGCAGAGGATGCGGGCGTTCACGGAAGATTTTCGTTTCATACCCGCTTCGGGCGGCAGGGTGTTCGTGCAGGACGGGGAAGCCCACGCTCCCGACATGATCGGGGCGTACCGCCTCGATGCGCCGGAAGGGAAGGCGGCCGTCCTGGAGATGTGGGGCGATGCCCTCGATCTGCTCGCGGACCTGACCGATGACCTTGCCGCCGTGTCGTCGTTGAAATTCCGGCTGCTCAAGAAACAGGTGCCGGTGGCAGACGGCGAGTCTCCGGACGGCGTGATGAAGATGTTTAACGACGCCACCCAGCTCCTGACGCGTCAGCTCGAGGCGTGGACGCGCAAGACGCCCGAAGAGATCGAGGCCGCGTGCGCCGCGCTGGGCGTCATGCCGGTGCAGGCCGAGTACCGGCCGGATGCGGCGGCGATTTCTCCCGCCGATACCAGACGCCTGTTCCTCAGGACGCAGTGCGCGCTCTATATCAGCGAGGGCTTCGCGACGATCTTCGGGCCGCTGCTGGCTGTCCGCGCCGCTTTCTACGACGCTGACAGCGGGGAAGAGATCGACCGGTGCGTCAGTTCCGCCGCCGCTGTTTTGCGCGCCTGCGAGGACAACATGGAGCGGCTGAGCGGGAAGGGGCTGATCGCTCTTTCGAGCGGCGGCAAGCCGATGCCGCCGACGTCGTCGTTCGGCTATTCCGATGACCTGATCGTCACCCTGGAGCTGTATCGGGAGGAAAAGGCGCGGACGGTCGCCGACGCCGCGCGCCGCCTGCCCGCCGCGCTCGCGGCTCTCCAGGCGGACCTGGAGACGCTGCGTGGCATCAGAAAGAAAATTGCGGATAACCCCTCAATGCTCAAACAGGGCAAGGTTTCGGCGGAGCGCGTGTTGGAAAAGATGGACGATGCGATACGGCGCTGCGAGGCCGTCTGGAACGAGTGGGCGTTCAAATCTCCGGAAGAGGTGGAGGAGAAGCTCCTGTCGATGCGCGTCCTGCCGCCGCAGAAGGAGTTGGACGCCGTGCCGCTTCCGGCGCCGGGGGAGTTTACCGCCGGGTCGCCGGTCGAGAGCAGCAGCTGACGTATCCTACTTCTTTTTCAGGAAGAGGACCTTGATCTTCAGAGAGTAGTTGTAGACGGTGTCCACGGGGCCTATCGCGCGGACAGGGCCCACGCATTCCCATGTCGCGGGGCCGAACCCCCATCCCCATCCCTCATATTCATCGAACGGCCCGAACCCCTCCGTCGCCCAGTCGGTGGTCTCGCCGGTCGCAACTTCACGCGCTTCCCCGATCAGGACGGCGTCGGCGCCCTGCTTTTCTGCCTCCTGTACGATACGCGCCTCGATGTTTTTGCCTGAAATATCCTCGGGCGCGGTGACGATAGCCTTACCCATCACGGTGTAGGCGTTATCCGGGACGTCTTTCTTGTCGTAGAAGACGGCTGCAGCGGCCGTCGGCGCCGCGGTTTTTCCCATGTAATTGACATCCACCGTTTCACAGCCGCTCAGGACGGCGGCCAATCCGCATGCGACCGATAAGCTCAACAGATAATTGCGATAACGCATCGTTTCCTCCGTGGTTGCGCGCCTTCATCGGCGCAGGCAATACAGTATAGCATTCGTATCCCTGCTGCAATAGTAATCCGCCTGCGATATTTAAGCTTTCAGGCGCATTGTTTTCCTGCTACAATCCGATGCCGATATACAAGAGGAGGCACTAATGAACTGCTATCGGTCTTTAGCGGCAAACGAGGCGTACCGGCTGGTGGGCCACGGGCCGCTTGTCCTTGTCTCGACGCGCTCGCAGAGAGGGCGGTACGACATCGCCCCGGTCGCATGGAACTGCGCGGTCAACGATGACCCGACGCGCCTGCTCGTCGTGGTTGATAAAAACCACGCGACGGCCGCCAATATCCGGAAGCAGAAGTCGTTTATCGTGTCGGTGCCGCATGTCTCCCAGGCGCGCCTGGTGAAGGAGGCAGGGTCGGTCTCGGGAAAAAAGGCCGACAAGTTCCATACATTCGGCATCGATGCGTTCGGCGGGCAGAAGGTCGATGCGCTCATCCCGGCCGGCTGCGTCGGCTACGTCGAGTGCCGCCTGATCAAGACGCTGCGGGTCGAATTCGTCGACATCTTCGTCGGAGAATATCTTGCGGCCGGCGCCGAGACCACGGCTTTCGGCAAACGGCTCTTCGCCGAAAAGGCGGCGGGGAAAACGCTGCACCATCTCGGCGGGCGGCGTTTCGCGATACCGGGCGACAGGATCCTTTGACCATGAAAAAGCTGCTGCGAGCGCGGATAGCGCCGCTGGTGTTGACGGCGTCATTCGCCTTTATGCCGCTCTCTCTGGTGAGCGACGCGCTGTCGCCGCTGGCGTCCGACAATTTCGCCGGGAAGCGGTGGAAGGCCGAGTACCGTACGCCGCTCAGCGACGGCGAGATCTCTTTTCAGTGGCTCGGCACGGCCGGCTTCAGGGTCCAGAAGGGGGATACGGTCATCCTGATCGACCCGTACCTCACCCGGGTGCCGCTCCACGAGCTGTTCATCGCGCCGCTGCGTCCGAACGAGCGGCTGATCAGGGAAAAGATACCGCGCGCGGATTTTATCTTCGTTACCGACAGCCATTTCGACCATTTCATGGACGTGCCGGCCATCGCGCTCAGGACGGGCGCCAAGGTGGTGGGGTCGACGACGACGGCGAAGCTGCTGCGCATCCACGGGGTCTCGGAGCGGCAGATCGTCGAGGCGCGCGGCGGAGAGACGCTGCGCGCGGGGCCGTTCACGGTCCGGGTCGCTCGCGCGCGGCACGGAACGATCCTGGTCGTGAAGCCGTTCCTCTATGACGTCGACGCGCGGTCGCGGCCGCCGTTGTACGTTTGGGAGTACGGCAACCTCCAGAACCTTTGTTTCCATTTCGAGTCGGGCGGGTACCGCTTTTTCGCGACGTCGGGCGTCGAGATCGACGAGCGAGACGCGAAGGGTTTCGAGAGCGATCTGGCAATGGTCAACGTGACTGTTTTCGAGCCCGGGTCCGCCGGGCGGATGGCGGCCCTCACGAAACCGAAGGTCATCATGCCGACGCATTACGACAACTATTTCAACCCGTTGGAGAACGGTGTCGTGCCGTTCCCCTTTGCGACTATCGGCGTGATCGGGGAGCTCGAGCGGTCGGCGCCCGGCGCTCAGGTCGTGACGCTCGATTTCTTTCAGGAGTACCGCGCAACGTGCGAACAAAGGTAGGGGCATGAGCAGCAAGGCAGCCAGGGTCATAACGTATTACTCGAAGCTGATCGAGCGCTGGACCAAGGATTTCGCGAAGCTTATCAGGATCGAGCAGACCCTGCTTTCTCTGCCGTTCGCCTGCACCGGCGCGCTGCTCGCCGGCGGTATCCTGGCGTCGTACGAAAAGTGGCTCTGCGTCATCGTCGCGATCGTCTCCGCCCGGACGGCCGGGATAACGCTGAACCGGATCATCGACTTCAAGTACGACTCGATGAACCCGCGAAGCGGCGACCAGTCGCTCTCGCTTCGGCGCATGCGGCGGTCGTCGGGCGCGTTCAGCATGACGGTATCGATCGCGCTCCTGCTCTACTCGTCCTACAGCCTCAACCCGCTGTCGGTGGTGCTGTTCCCGCTCGTGTTCCTGCTGACCTGCGTTTATCCGCACGTCAAACGTTTTACCTGGGCGTCGCACTTCTTCCTCGGGCTTATCCTGGCGTGCGCGCCGCTGGGAGGGTGGATCGGCATCCGGGGATCGGTCGATCTGCCGATCGCCGTTTTTGCCGGCGCGACGATGTTCTGGGTGGCGGGATTCGACGTGATCTACGCGTGCCAGGACCACGACTTCGACAGGGAAAAGGGGCTTTGCTCCATACCGATCCGCTTCGGCGTCGATAACGCGCTGAACATCGCGCTCGGTTTCCACGCCGTGACGATACTGCTGCTGCTGGCGGCGGGGGTGATGCTCGACATGCATTCCGTCTATTACATCGGTGTCAGCGTCGGCGCGATGATCCTGATCTACGAGCACGGCCTGGTGGTGATAGACAAGCGGAGGTACGACAGCGGTTTCTTCGTCGCGAACACCTGGTTCAGCATCGTGCTGTTCGTCTTTACGCTGGCCGAAAAGGTGGCACAGGGGAATTAACGGGAGCGGCTGCGCGGCAGACGCGCGCAGCAGGGGAGATCTACCATGAAAGCGCGCGTCCTCATCAAGGCGGTCCGGGCTCCGTTTTTCACCGGGGCGGTCATACCTGTCGTCCTCGGCGCCGTCTATGCGTGGTATGCGCGCGGGGTTTTCCTCTGGCCGCGGTTCCTTCTGACCGTCCTCGGCGCCGTCCTTATCCACGGCGCTGCAAACCTCATCAACGACTATTTCGACCACCTGTCCGGCTGCGACGAGCTGAACCGGACGCCCACGCCCTTCAGCGGCGGGAGCCGCGTGATCCAGGAAGGCCTGATGACCCCGGGGCAGGTCCTGATCTATTCGCTGGCGCTTTTCGCCGCGGGCGGCGGCATCGGGCTTTTTCTCAACTATCTGTGCGGGACGAACGTCGTGCTTTTGCTGGGCGTCGCCGGCGTCGGCCTCAGCCTCGTCTACACGGCGGGGCCGTTCCGCATGGCGTACAACGGCCTCGGCGAGATAGCCGTCGGGATAGGCTTCGGGCCGCTCCTGGTGGCCGGCGCTTTTTACGTGCAGGCGCAGGCGCTGCCCGCGGGCGTTTTTTTCGTGTCTGTCCCGATGTCGCTCCTGATCGCTCTCATCCTCTATATCAACGAGTTCCCCGACCATGACGGCGACCGGGCGGCGGGCAAGAGGACGCTGGTCGTGATCCTCGGCAGGAAGAAAGCGGTCGCGGTCTATCACGCGGCGGTGGTTCTTGTCTATCTGTCGGTCCTCTTCCTGATACTGTCCCGCGTGCTGCCGTTCGCCTGCTCGATCGTTTTCCTCACTCTGCCGCTGGCGGCGCGGGCCTATATGATCTCCCGAAACAATTACGACAAGGTGTTCGAGCTCATCCCCGCGAACGCGATAACGATCGGCCTCCACGCGTCGATCGGCGTCCTCATGACGGCCGGGCTCATAATCGATAATCTTTTCTGATGGGCGGATCATCCCCCAATGTCAAAACCACCATGAGCTCCGGCAGATCGTTCACCTCTTTCAATAACCCCGCCCCCGAGCGAAGCGTCTACGTCCGGGAAATGTTCGACAGGATCGCCCGCTGGTACGACTTCCTCAACGCGGCGCTCAGCCTCGGCGTCGTGTACGTGTGGCGCGCGCGGCTCCTGCGCGAGGCGGAGTGCCCGCGGGGCGGCTCCGTCGTCGATCTCTGCACCGGCACAGGGAAGGTCCTGGAGGGGTTCCTCAAACGCAGCGGCATCGCCTCCGGCGTCGGCATCGACCTGTCGCCCGGGATGCTCCGGGTAGCCGCGGAGAAGGCGCGCAAAGAGGGGAACGCCGGCAGGCTCAGGTACGTCAATGCGCTGGCGGAGAAACCGCCGGTACGCGACGGCGCCTTCGACCGCGCGACGATCGCCTTCGGCCTGCGGAATGTCAGGGACGTTGAGCAGGTCTTCCGTGCGATGGCGGCGAGCGTCAGGGAGGGCGGGAAGGTGATCGCCCTCGAGTTGACGCTGCCGCGCAATTCTTTTTTGCAGGGCCTCTACCGCCGGTACCTCAGGGCGCTTCTCCCGCTCGTCGGCGGTGCGGTCACGGGAAATAGGGATGCCTACGACTACCTGACCGAGACGATCCTCGCCATTCCGGAAAGCGGCGTCATCGCCGGGATGATGGCCCGCGCCGGCCTCCGTAACGTCCGCATCATACCGCTCGCCTTCGGAAGTGCCACGCTGTTCATCGGGGAAAAATAGACGATAGGCGCTGCGGCTTGTCGTTGATCAGTTGTGGGAAGTTGTTCCCCTGAAGACCAGCCGCACAATATCGAAGAATGCCTTGTATCGAAATGTCGAGTATTTCGACGCGCCGAATCTTCTCGGGTGGTGCCTGATCCTGATCTCCGAGACCCTGCCGCCCCGTTTCTCGACAAGGATAGGGATGAAACGGTGCTCGTCCTTGTGGAATCTGATCCCTTCGATCGAGCGCTTGTTGAACGCCTTGAACCCGCAGTTGATATCGTGGATGGCTGTCTTGCAGGTCAGGCGTAAAAAGCAATTAAAGACATAAGATACCAGCACCTTCATCAGCGGATCCTGTCTTTTCCATCGCCACCCGCAGACCAGGTCTTGTCCCTTTTGCAGGGCGGCGATAAAGAGAGGGATATCGTCGGGGTCGTTCTGCAGATCGCCGTCCATGGTGATAATGACGTCGCCGCGGGCTTCCTGGAAACCGGCGACCAATGCGGCTGTCTTCCCCCTATTCGACGGGAATCCGATCGCGCGGACGGTGCCGTATCTCTTTCGGAGTTTCTCGAGAACGGCCGTTGTGCCGTCCGTACTGCCGTCGTCGATGACGATGACCTCGTGCAGCGGCGCGATCTTTGAGAGGATCTCGACTGTCCGCGCGCAGAGCGCTTCGAGCGTATCGGCTTCGTTAAGAGCGGGGATCACAACGCTTATATTCAATGCGCAGGCCTTCTTGTTATGGTGATCTTCCCCGAGGGGAAATGCCGCTCGATCAGGATATTCCCGTCGCCGGGAGGAACGTCAACCGGCTGGACGAGCACCGGCGGTTCGTCTGTTAAATTTTCGCGCTGGAACCAGCGGGATGACGGGACATAAATGAACGATATCTGTGTACCCGTTATCATCCGTTTGAACCGGCCTGTCCCTGCGATCTCATCGGTTATCAGTATCCCTCCGCCATCGATGGCGACGGTCCTTTTGAGCGTTGCCGGGGCGCGGCGATGAGAGAGGATCATCCTGCGTCGGAGACGTTCCTTTACGAGGTGATTAGCGAAAGAGACACGTCCCGCGGTCAGCTGGAACAGATAGAGAATGATCTGCTTGATCGGGGAGAGGATGTTTTCGCGTGTTTCCCTGAACGGACCTTCGACGCTGAACCCGTTTTCGTCCACGCTGACGGTTGTCGCCCCTGTTTCGTATCCGCTGAAAAGCTGCCGGGCTCCGTCAATGACGACGCCGCTGTCGGCAAGCCGTTTCCCGCGAGCGATGCAGACAAGCGCGCCGGTCATATGTACGTTTGCTATCAGCTCGAGATCTCCGAACCGGCGGACGAAGAGCCCCGCTTCCGGATAGTAACGGTAGTCTGCGCGCGCGATCGGCGTTTCATCGATCTCGTCCATCCCGTCGAGCGCCGCCTGCAGGAATGTATACGATATGTAGGTCAGGTATCTGTCGTCGAGCTGGTGGAGCGAGATCCCTCTGCCTCTCTCCAGACCTGCCCTGATGTTCCATGCGGCGAAGCGGGCCTGCTCGCTGATCGGGGCGAAGATCTCGAATCCGTCAGGGATCAAATACTCGGTGTGCCGGCTGCCGTAGACCCCTCCGGAGCTGCCGTCGGCGTGGATGAAATTGACGATAAAGTTGATCGCATGAGCGACGATCTCTTCTGTTTTCCGGGATCCGGTCTTTTTGAAGTACTTGGCCAGGTAATCTATGCTGAGCGAGAGATAGCCGATATCCGCGCCGGAGTACTCGAGGAACCATTCCTCCCGTTTCTGCGCCCGAGCGAGGGCGTCTTCATAGCCGTTTACCGCCGCCATCAGACGGTCGTCGCCTGTCAGGAGATAGGTGTTGTAGGTCGCGAGCAGCGCGCCCGTCTGCTGGTTGCACACCCGCTGTTCCGTCCTGTCTTTGATCCAGCCGGCCGCACGCGACAGCGCCGCGACCGCCCGATCGTAGTCGGCGATCCGGTCCGCCCCCATCAGCAGCAGCGTCTCGGAGATCGCGTAGGCCGAGAAGGCCGTGGCGACATAGCTCCCCTCATGCGGGTACCACTCGTTGAACGAACCGTTTCGCTCCTGTATCGAGCACCAGAAGGAAACGCCGGCG
>ERZ795055.3365-NODE-3365-length-11715-cov-4.845626_pt1 | contig 11715 bp, 9 predicted proteins | sample MGYA00375139_ERZ795055 | MGnify/ENA primary metagenome ERZ795055 (study PRJEB30184, sample SAMN05720283) | anaerobic digester metagenome | isolation source: active sludge of municipal wastewater-treating anaerobic digesters | place: USA | collected 2015-01-23 ...
GCCGCAAAACGGAGATCATACGGTCCGCCAGGATCCCCTTACACTCCGTGCAACCCTTGGCCGCCGCCGTGCACCATTCATGGACCGCGGAAGTCTGTTCCGAAGCAAAGATCTGATAATAACTATAAACATTGCATTGGTCAGGATGGCCCGGATCCTTCAAGCGGAGTCTCTTCGGGTCTGTGAACATCTTGCTGATCTTTTCGCGGACAATTTCTTCAGAATCCGAAAGGTTGATCGCGTTTTCGTAGCTCTTACTCATTTTCCGCCCATCCAACCCCAACAAACGGGGTGTAGGCGTAAGGATCGCATCACAATCCTGGAAAAGTTCTGTTTTGTAAAGAAAATTAAAACGCCGGGCGATCTCCCGGGCCAGTTCAATATGCGGAAGCTGATCTTCCCCCACCGGCACAGCTTGGGCCTTATAAAGCAGAATGTCCGCCGCTTGAAGGACGGGATACCCCAAGAAAGCATAGGTTTGAATATCCCGGGAAGTGATCTCACGAAGTTGCTCTTTATAGGTCGGAATGCGTTCCAGCCACCCTAACGGAGTCAAACAGCTGAAGATCATTTGCAATTCCAAATGCGCCGGGATCTGGGACTGGATGAAGATGATCGCGCGCTTTGGGTCGATCCCGCAGGCCAGCCAGTCCAAAACCATCTCAAAACTATACTCCGTCATGCGGGAGGCATTCTCATATTCCCCCATCAAGGCATGCCAATCCGCCACCGAGAAGATGCAATCATACTGATCCTGAAGTTTAGACCAGTTCGATAAGGCCCCGACGAGATGGCCCAGATGCAAACGACCCGTGGGCCGCATTCCGCTAAAAACCCTCTTTTTAGGATTCGGTTTCATCATGAAAGATTATAAAGTCCGAGCGATCTGTTCCAGATCATAAAGTTCCAGGATATCACCTTCCACCAACTTGTCGTAATTATTCAACGTCAAGCCGCATTCATACCCCTCAAGGACCTCGCGCACATCGTCCTTAAACCGTTTCAAGGTCCCGATCTCACCGGTATGGACAACCTCACCGTCACGGACCACATCGACTTTCATCTTGCGAGCCGCCCGTCCTTTGACCACAAAACAACCGGCGACCATTCCGGACTTGCTCAATTTGAACACTTGCCGGACTTCAATCCTTCCCAGAAAACGACGGTTGATCCTGGGAGCCAAAAGGCCCTCAAGGGACTTGCGCATATCATTGACCGCGTCATAAATGATGCGATACTGCCGGACGTCGACCGGGGTTTTCTCCAACTCCTGGGCCGCGCGCGGGTCAACACCGACATGAAACGCAATGATGATCGCGTTGGAGGCGACCGCCAGGATCACGTCCGATGTATTAACATCTCCCACTCCCATATGAATAAACTTGACTTTCACTTCTTCAGACGGGATTTTGGCCAAAGAATCACACAAAGCCTCAAGAGAACCCTGCACATCAGCCTTTAGGATCACGTTCAGTTCCCGGATCTGGCCGGCCTGGATCTGTGAATAAAGGTCCTCCAAAGTCACTCTTTTCTGCGCACTCAAACGGCTCCCTTTTAATTGTTCCTGCCGCCGTTGGGAAATATCCCTGGCTGTCCGCTCATCCTCAACAACATAAAACATCGACCCTGCATCCGGAACACCTTCAATACCCAAAACCTCAACGGGCGTAGAAGGTCCGGCTTCGGACAGGGAGCGGCCACGGCCATCGAACATCGCCTTGACCTTGCCCATGCAGGACCCAACCACCAAGAAATCATTCAGCCGAAGCGTCCCCGCCTGAACGATCATCGTCGCCACCGAACCACGTCCACCGCTCAAGTGGGCTTCCACAACGATCCCGGATGCTTTTTTATCCTTATTCGCTTTTAGCTCAAGCATCTCTGACTCAAGCAAAATCATTTCAAGAAGCTGTTCAACACCTTCTCCGGTCGACGCCGAAACGGGAACCGCGATGGTGTGCCCTCCCCAGTCTTCTGTCAAAAGGCCACGATCGCTCAACTGCTTTTTGACACGGTCAGGGTCCGCCCCTTCCCGGTCCATTTTATTAAGGGCCACAACGATCGGAACTTCGGCAGCCCGGGCATGCGCGATCGCTTCATCCGTCTGAGGCATGATCCCCTCATCAGCCGCCACGACCAGCACAACGATATCCGTGATATGCGCACCCCTGGCCCTCATGGCGGTGAATGCCTCATGGCCTGGCGTATCCAAAAACGTGATCGTCCCTCGAGGAACAATAACCGAATAAGCCCCGATATGTTGCGTGATCCCCCCATGCTCACTGTCAGCGACCTGGCTCTTGCGGATCCGGTCCAGCAACGACGTCTTTCCGTGGTCAACATGACCCATAAACGTGACCACGGGCGCTCTCGGCTGAAGCTGGCTCGGGTCATCCTCTTCCTCCCGATGCTCTTCCAAAAGCTGTTCCTCCTGGGTTTTGACCTTCACATATTCATAACCAAACGCCTTCGCCAATTCCGCGACAACATCTTCCCCAAGATTCTGATTGATATTGGCAAAAACATTCATCTGGATCAATTTCTGAAGGACAATACCCGTCTTTTGATTGATCGTGTTGGCGAAGTCTTTGACCGTTACCGGTATACGGACCTCAAGAGGCTTAAGCTGGTCCGGAGCAAAGTCTGACGTTTCTAAAACAGCCTGCCGCTCGGCGCTCGTCAAACCCGGCTGGGTCTTCGTTTCAAGAATTTCCACTCCCTTATGCTTTTTCTTCTTTTTATTGAAAGGTTTTAACGGAATGAACGGCTCAATCACCGCTTTCGCCTTGACAACCTTCTTGCCTTTCACAAATTTAGGACGGACACCCTCTTCTTCCTCAACCTCTTCTTTGTGCCCCTTTTCATGCTTGGCCTTTGTAGGAACACGCTGTTTCGATGCGTCCTTGGAGGCCTCGATCAAAGCGTCAGCTTCAGCAGCGGCTTTCATCGCATCTGAAATGCGTTTTTCTTCAGGAGAAAGCTCCTCCACCGCTTTAGATTGCTCACCCTCGCCCTTCACAGGGGACGGTCCGGCACCGGCAACAACCGCTTCAGGGGCTGCTTTTGTCATCTCATTTTCTGATGGAAGGGCCTCCCCGGATCCGGCCTCCCCGTCCGCAGCTTTCTGTTTGGCGTCTTTTTTGGATTCTTTCGGCTGCTCATCCTTCTCAACACCCTTGCCCTTCTTTTTGTCCTTATCAGGGAAGACCGTATCGAGATCTTTACCGCTCAAAACAATATCCGAAATCCGCCGGCGGCGAGGAGCACGCGCGGCCGATTCGGCCTTTTGGGCATTCTCTTTCAGGTCCTTGAGAAGCTCCGTCTTGAGAACAGTAACGACCGCCTTGCTCAGATCCTGATCGCCGTCTTTCGCCTTTAAATGCAAGGTCCTGAGCTTATCTAAAACCTTGTCGGTTGATGTCTTGAATTCTTTTGCAAGTTCTGAAACTTTCATGGGACTCTTTTCGTTAAAACGTCTAATTAAAAATAATCCATTACCGCAAGGAAGACCTATAGTTTTCCGTCCACCAAAGCCTTCGCCTGTGAAATAATGGATTCGGCCTTCATTTTACCCAAACCCTTAATAACTGTCAAATCGTCAACCGAAGCGGACGCCAGCTGTTCCAGGGTCGTAAACCCTGCTTCAGCCAATGCGGCAACGATCTTTTCTCCGACGCCGGACAAGCTGGTCAGGTCGGATCCATTTCCCGGGGCAGAAACCTCATCCGTCTGGTTGGAAACAGCGCCCTGCTCACTGTCCGAAGACTTGTTCTCCGTTTCTGCAGAGGCCTCTCCCCCCTCGACCTCCTGCTGATGCAACGCCCATTTTTCAGCAGTAAAGATGTTTAATTCCCATCCGACCAATTCGCTGGCCAGCCGGACATTCTGGCCCTTTTTCCCGATCGCCAAAGACAGCTGATCATCCGCCACGATCAGGTTCGCTTTCTTCTCCTCATAATTCAACTGGATCTGGGAGATCTCCGCGGGAGAAAGTGCGGCCTGAATATACTCCTTGATATCATCAGAATACCGGACAATATCGATCTTCTCGCCCTGCAGTTCGGAGACGATGTTCTTTACGCGGGCGCCCCTTAATCCGACACAGGCTCCGACACAATCCACTTTCTCGTCCTTGGAAGAAACCGCGATCTTGGAGCGGTCACCGACTGTCCGGGAGATCGATTTAATTTCAACGATCCCTTCGTAGATCTCCGGCACTTCCAGTTCGAACAAACGCTTCACCAACAAAGGCTCAGCCCGTGACAGAATGATCTGTGGCCCCCGCGTTTCGCGAGCCACCTCTTTGACCAGGACCTTGATCCTGTCCCCCTGTTTAAATTCCTCTTTCGGGGACTGCTCACTGCGGGGAATGAACCCTTCCGTCTTTCCCAGATCAATGATAAGATTGCCGCGTTCAAACCGGTAAACACTTCCGCTGACAATCTGGCCTTCCCGTGATTTATATTCATTGAAAACAACGTCTTTTTCCGCTTCACGGATCTTTTGAATAACGACCTGTTTGGCTGTTTGTGCCGCGATCCGGCCGAACTCGCTGGAACGGATCTCCTGATTATCCGCGTAAGCCGTCAGGCGTCCCGTCTTGCGGTCCAAAATGACACGGACTTCCTCTTCGTTCTCAACGGTCCAGACCTTACGGGCCGCAGAAGCCACCGCGGCCTCCACGGCTTGGATCAAAACCTCTTTATCAATACCCTTATCCCGCTCCAATTGATCGAGTATTGCAAGTAATTCTAAATTATCCATAATACAATCCTTCCTTAAATCAGTTGAACGCCTTTTTGTATATCCTGAATTTCTATCACCTGTTCATCATCTCCGATCATCATCACGATCCGGCCTTCATGAACATTCTTAAGCTGTCCTTCATATTGCAACGGCCCGTCAGAAGGGGCCTTCATATGAACCCTCACCATCCGCCCGATGACCCTCTTAAAATCCAACGCGTTGCGCATTGGATAGTCCAGGCCCGGCGATGAAACATTGACATCAAAATCCTTTAAATACTCATCCAAATCCATCTGTTGCGAAACCTTTCGGTTGAATTCCGCGCATTCATCCAAAGAAATCCCGCCTTGAGGCTTATCGACCAGCAGATCGATCCTCTTTGTGCTATGATGGACCGTCACCTTGCAGTCAAACAATTCCAATCCTGCATCGGCCAAAAAAGGCGCGATCTCAACGCGTATGGTTTTTATCAGATCCTCTGTTGCCATATTGTCAAACTCCCCTGCCCAGTTTCTTCAGACAAATATCCACGGCTTCATTGACCGGAAATTTTTCGGTGCTATTGGTCCTGCGGTCTTTTAGCTCTACGATCCCCTCCGCTGCGCCGCGCTTACCCACAACGATAGCGTAGGGAATACCGATCAGCTCCGCGTCGTTGAATTTCCGCCCGGCGCTTTCATCCCTGTCATCCAAAAGGGCGTCCAAACCACAGTTCCTTAGACCGTTGTAAAGTTTTTCAGCGAGATCCATAACAGCAACGTCCGTGACCTGCAACGCCAGAACCTCGACCTGAAACGGAGCGATCTCGACCGGCCAAACGATACCCTTTTCATCATGAAGGCATTCGATCACCGCTGCGATCAAACGGCTGACCCCGATCCCGTAACACCCCATGATCATCGGCTTTTGTTTGCCGTCCTCATCCAGAAAGACCGCGTTCAAAGAATTGCTGTATTTTGTCCCGAGCTGAAAGACATGCCCGATCTCAAGCGCCGATTTTTTAACAAGGGGTCCGTTACATTTTGGGCAAGCCGACCCCCCCTCGCTGAAATCCGTCGGAAGAGCCCCCCGATAACCGCAAGCCGGACACGCAGCGATGGCATCCTCACCGATCGGGCTTTCCACCATGAATTCATGCGAAATGCTTCCGCCCATCGCCCCAGAATCCGCCTCCACGATCACGATATCCAGCCCGCAGCGTTTAAAAATGCGCTGATAGGCCTGATACATCAGATCGTAGCTCTTTTTAAGGCCCTTTTCATCACGGTCAAAACTATAGGCATCTTTCATGATGAATTCCGCAGCCCTTACGATCCCGAACCGGGGACGCAATTCATCACGGAACTTTGTCTGGATCTGATATAAATTGACCGGCAACTGGCGATAGGAATGGATATACTGCTGCGCCAAATGCGTAATGATCTCTTCATGGGTCGGCCCCAGACAAAGCCTGCGGCCCCGCTGGTCCTCAAAACGGATCATAACATCTTTCATGCTCTCTACCCGGCCCGTTTTTTCCCAGATCTCGATGGGGTGCAAACACGGCAAAAAAACCTCATGGGCGCCGGCTTCGTTCATTTCCTGCCTGATCACTGATTCGATCCGGTTCAAAACTCTCAGGCCCAACGGCAAATAGGAATACACCCCGGCCGTCAGCATATTGACTAATCCTGCCCGCAGTGAAAGCTGGTGACTGACAGCTTCAGCCCCAGCAGGATTCTCTTTTAAAGTCGGAATAAAATATTTCGTCCAATACATTAACTTTTTCCCTTCTCAAAAAAACCATCCGGCAAACGGATGTCATGCCGGTCAAACTTGGTCATGAATGAAGGCATCCGCTTATCAAGGTCCCAATGGCCGATCACTTTTGAACCATCCTCCTCCTTGCCATCCTGCACAAAACGGAAAATATCCCGCAGCAGCGCATCCTTCTTTTCCAAATCATAATACACATCCGTGATATTGGTGATGCGCCGCACGCCATCCTTGAACAGCTCGATATGAACGACCAGATCGATCGCGCGTCCGATCTGTTTGCGGATCTCCGGCAGACTCAGCTTAAGCCCCGCCATCATGATCATGGTAACCATACGGTCAACGCAATCTTCCGGAGAGTCCGCGTGCACGACCGCTAAAGACCCCGAATGCCCGGAAGCGATCGACTGAATCAGGTCCATCATTTCATGGGAACGAACCTCACCGATAATGATCCGGTCCGGCCGCATTCTCAACGAATTGATGAACAAATCCTGGATCGTGATCTCACCACGTCCTTCAATGTTGGCCGGTTTTGTTTGAAGGGTCACGACATGCTCCTGCTTCAAACGCAACTCCGGTGTATCCTCGATCGTAATGATACGCTCTTCCTCTGAAATATGGCGTGAAAGGACATTGAGCGTTGTCGTCTTACCAGTACCGGTCGAACCACAAAAAACAATGTTTAATTTCGCCTGAATGCATGCGACAAGGAATGCCGCCATCTTCTGGTCAAGCATCTTAAGCCGGATCAAGTCGTCCAAAGAATTGATCTCTTTGGAAAATTTCCGGATCGTCAAGATCGGCCCTGATAAGGTACATGGAGGCATAATAACGTTCACGCGGGCGCCATCGGGCAAAGAAAAATCCGCATAAGGCGAAGATTCATCGACGCGTTGATTGGTCCCTGAAGCCGCCAGGATCTTCTGCACTGTGTGGATCACATGCTGAACACTGTCAAACTTCACATCCGAAAGCAGGATCTTACCATGACGCTGAATAAAAACCTTGTCCGGAGCATTCACCATGACCTCAGCGATCGTGTCATCCTCCATGAGAGGACGCAAAGGGCCCAGGCTGACGGTTGCCATCACGAATTCGCGCACCAGGGCGATCCGTTCCTCAGTCGCCAGATCGATATGCTCTTCGTAACACATCTCGCTGATGGCATGATCGACAAAAACCCGCAGCTCATCTTCCCTCATGCGGTCCTTCACCTTCAAAAAGTCCGTATGCTGGATCAAATGCCTGCTTACCCGACTTCGGATCTCTTCACTGACCATGCGCCCCTCCTTGAACTATGAATTAAGGCCTTTAAAAAAGCTCTTCACCTGATCGATCCATCCCATAGCCGCCACATCGTTATAGACAACAAAGACCATTAAACACATCAAAAGCGTGAACCCAACCTGATTGAAGCGCTCTTCGATCTTAAGAGGCAGCGGCTTCCCCCGCAAAACTTCCATCCCGATCAAGAACAAATGTCCTCCATCCAGGACCGGGATCGGGAATAAATTGAAAAGCGCCAAGCTCGCACTGATGATCGCCATCACAAGAACCAAGTAAGACAAGCCCATGGCCGCCGCATCAGCGATCACGTCAAAAATGCGGATCGGTCCGGCTAAAGCATCTTTCGCGGGCATCGCCCCTGTTACCACATGGAACAGCGCTGAGAGGGTCATTGAAATGACCTCCCAAAGCTTATCAGCCGCTTTTGCCAAAGCCTCGATCGGACCATACCGCAAAAAGGATATCTCCTCCCCCGGCTCGATACCGACGATCAAGCGCCGCTCTTCTTGACCAAAAATATTCTTCAGCGTTTCCTGCCGGGCGGCGACCGTCACGGACTGCTGCTTGTTTTCGCGCGTAATTTCAAAGACCAATTGCTGACTTTGCGACCCGGACACGATATCCTGCAGCTCTTCCCAAGACTTTATCAATGTCCCATTGATCGAAAGCACTTGGTCCCCGGCTCTTAATCCCGCTGCTTCAGCCGGAAAACCTTCCATGGTCTTTCCGATGACTGTGCCCAAGACCGGAAGCCCGGCGACGCATAACATATAAAAACACACATACGCGAACACAAAATTAATGATTGGCCCCATCGCCACGATCAACGCCCTGTGAAGAGGCCTGTGAGAAAAGAACTCGTTCTTTTTTCCCTTGCACTGGTTACGTTCATCACCGGCCATTTTCACATACCCTCCCAGCGGGATGGCTGAGACCATGAACTCCGTGCCCTTGGAGTGCCAGGAAAAAAGTTTTGGCCCAAACCCGATCGAAAAACGCTCCACCTCGACCCCCAGACAACGGGCCGCATAAAAATGTCCCCACTCGTGGACGATGATCAAGATACTCAAAACTGCCAAAAAAATCAATGTGCTCATGCACGCACCTTTATCATGTTCTTTTGATTAAACTTTTGCCTGCTGCTCAATGATCTCCACAGCACGCTCTCTCGCCCATTGATCGGCCCGCAAAACTTCTTCAACAGTCGAATACAAGACGCTTCGATGATCCGCAACGACCTCCGCCACAACATCATAGACCTGGGTAAAGCGGATCCTTCCATTTAAAAACGATTCCACAGCCACTTCATCCGCCGCATTCAAAACCGCCGGTAACGTCCCACCAGTCCTGGCGACGTCTAGCGCCAGGGCCAGGGAAGGAAACTTCTTTAAATCCGGCTTTTCAAAAGTCAGTTCTTTCAGCTCTACAAAATTCAATCCTTTAAGGCCCGATTCCAGTCGCTGAGGATATGTCAGCGCGAACTGGATCGGGATCCGCATGTCCGTGATCCCCAACTGGGCCAAGACCGATCCGTCACAAAACTCCACCATCGAATGGATAATCGCCTGCGGATGAACGACCACTTCAACCTGATCAGCACGCAGCCCGAACAGGCGCATGGCCTCAATCACCTCAAATCCCTTATTCATCAAGGTCGCTGAATCAACCGTGATCTTCCTTCCCATTTTCCAGCGCGGATGATCAAGGATCCTGGCAACGCTCAATCCATCGAAACGTTCAACATCCACATCCTTGAGCGCTCCGCCCGATGCTGTTAAAAAAACCTTCTTTAAAAAATCCCGGTCTTTCCCCTGCAGGCATTGAAAAATCGCGCTTTGTTCCGAATCAACCGGGATCACGGTCGCCCCGTTCTGCGCCGCTTCCTCCATGATCAGATCCCCGATCATCACCAGGGCTTCCTTGTTGGCTGGCGCAACGGTCTTGCCGCTGCGGACAGCCGTCAAAAACGGCTCCAGGGCAGCCCGCCCCGTAATAGCGATCAGAACAATATCCACGTCCGCTAACGCCGCCAGAAATTCCAGTTCTGTCTCAGCGTTAACGACCTTGATCCCCTTTCCAAAGAGCCTTGCCTCGACGTCCTTTACTTTCCCAGATGAAACACCAACAAATTTTGGATGGAAACGCTCCGCCTGCTTCAAAAGAACATCGTCCCTGTCAAAACCTGTTAATCCCAAAACTTCAAACCGCTCAGGAAACCGCGAGACCACCTCCAGCGCGTTCACACCGATCGAACCGGTGGATCCAAGGATCAAAATGTTTCGTTTGTGCATATCTAGCCTCTGAGAACAGACGACATATATAAATAGAACGCCGGCGCCGCGAACAATAAACTATCAATAATATCTAGAACTCCTCCCATGCCAGGAAGGAACTTCCCTGAATCTTTAATATTGCAATCGCGTTTGATCAGAGATTCGGAAAGGTCTCCCAACTGGCCCATCGCCCCAAAAAAAAGTCCCATCATGGCGACCTGCCACAGCGGGAATTCAGCTCCCGAGGGCAAGAAAGGAAAACAGGACATCGCAGCAACCATACTGAAGACCGCGCTTCCAACAGCGCCCTCCACTGATTTGTTCGGGCTGACCCGAGGCAATAGCGGATGTTTTCCAAGCCAGCTCCCGATCAATAACGCCCCGATATCTCCTGACTTGGTGACGATCAAGATAAAACCCAAGAGCTTGATACCATCCGTTCCGGGCAAAAGGAAACGGATCTTCACCAAGAAACTGAATAACCACGAAACATAAAACACCCCGAACATGGTCGTGGAAATCCCCACGATCGCGTTGGTGTTTTCCTTACGCGCGAACTGAAGAAGCAGGACCATCAAAAACATCAGAATGATAAAGAGCAGCTCCCAATTCTTGGTCAGCTCAAACTGATGATAGATCGTAAGCGGGATCATAACCCCTATGAAAATACCGATGTAGCTGTAGATCGGGATCCCTTTTTTCTTGATCATGTAAAAGAACTCATAGAGGCCTCCGATCGTAAGGCCGATGATCACCACCATAAAGACCCAATCAAAAAAGATCCCGGCCAGAATAATCGCGATGCTCACAACAGAACTTAAAAAGCGATCTCTAGACATCTTTTCCTCCGGCTTTCACTAAACACCTGCCACATCGCCAAAACGGCGTTCACGATGTTGATACTCCGCTATAGCTTTCCGGAATTCCTCTCCTGTAAAATCAGGCCAGCAAGATTCGGCAAAATAAAACTCCGCGTAAGACAACTGCCAAAGCAGGAAATTGCTGATCCTCTGTTCCCCTGAAGTCCGGATCAGAAGGTCCGGATCAGGCAATCCTTTCGTATACAATGAACGGCTAAAAGATTCCTCATCAAGGTCTTCAAGATCGAAGGCGCCCGCTTTAACATCTTCAACCACTTTACGGACCCCATCCAAGATCTCGGTTCGCGAACTATAATTAAACGCCAGGTTCAGGATCAACCCAGTGTTTTTTGAAGTCAACTTCGCCGTCCGTTCAAACTGCTTCAAGACGTGAGCCGGAACACCCTCCCGGCGACCGATAAACCGAAGCTGAATATTTAACCGCATTAACTCCCCGGATTTCAGATCCAGCGCTTTACAGATCGTTTGCATAAGCATCGAAACTTCAGCCTCAGGTCTCTTCCAATTCTCCTGAGAAAACGTGTAAAGCGTCAGAACCTTGATCCCCAGTTCCACAGCGACATCCACGATCTCCGCCACTCTCTTAACACCTTCAAGGTGTCCCTGAGTGCGGGGCATCTTTCGCCGTTCGGCCCAACGGCCATTGCCATCCATGATAATAGCAACATGCTGCGGTATTTTTTGCGTATCCATCGTTCTCAATCGTAATTAAAAAAAGAGGGGGATTATTCATCCCCCCGCGCCAAAAATCACAAAACTAGGCATCCTGG
>ERZ795055.3369-NODE-3369-length-11705-cov-4.279828_pt1 | contig 11705 bp, 7 predicted proteins | sample MGYA00375139_ERZ795055 | MGnify/ENA primary metagenome ERZ795055 (study PRJEB30184, sample SAMN05720283) | anaerobic digester metagenome | isolation source: active sludge of municipal wastewater-treating anaerobic digesters | place: USA | collected 2015-01-23 ...
CAGCTACAGCTCCAGTGCCAACCAGAGCTCCTGTACTGCCTACACCACCTGCGTTCCGGGTCGTTACGTTGCCGTCTCCGGAACCGCCACCACCGACCAGCAGTGCTCGGATTGCCTCGCGGGCTACACAACAACCAGTCCTAATCTCAGCAGTTGCACCGACATCAACGAGTGTCTCGCTGATAATGGTGGCTGCGCTCAGAGTTGCAGCAACGCCCCCGGATCTTACAACTGCGGTTGCAGCAGCGGCTTCTTGCTGAACGGGGACGCACATACGTGCGACGATATCGACGAATGTCTCGTAGAAAATGGTGGCTGCGGCACCCACGCTGCCTGTGTCAACACCATCGGCAGCTCCAGTTGCGACTGTAACATCGGCTACACTGGCGGCGTCTGCGACCAATGCGCCATCGGCTACCAAGACAAAGATGCCGACGGTAGCTGCACCGCCACCTGTGCGACATCGAGTCTCCTCTGCCTGCATGGCAGCTGTTCAGACACGAGCGGCACGGCCGTTTGCGTCTGCGATGCCGGTTATCAAGACTACGACACCAACAACAGCTGCGAGCCTACCTGCGCGCTGGCAGCTCTCTACTGCGGCGCCGGGACCTGTGACGACAGCTCTGGCCAGGCGCTGTGTATCTGCAACGTAGGCGGTGCAGAGTGCATCGGCCAAATCTGCAGCGGCATCGGCAACTGCATTCCGGAAACAGCTTGTGAGGTCGACAGCGATTGTACCGGGGACGCATGGTGCCATATCGCCACCGCCGAGTGCGAAAAGCGCCTGGATAATGGCGACCCGATGCCAACCGACCCACCGCACGCCACCCCCATTTTGGAGGGCCTCTGCACACTCGACGCTGCCGTGCTCGTATGCATAAGCGGTGTCTGCGACACCGGGGACGACGCCTGTGGCTACGCCAATGGCACGGGGCCATGTACCGATGGCAACGCTGCCAACCTCTGCCGTTCCGCGAGTTGCAGCCCAGGCGGACTCGTGTGCGTGCCTGCCACCAATGGCTGTGCCGTGGACGCTGATTGTGGTCTCTCCCAGTGGTGCGACAATCGCACCTGGAGTTGCAGTTCGAAACTAGCCAACGGCGTCGCACTCCCGGACGTGCCTGGCCACACCCCCACGTTGACCGGCAACTGCGATGCCACGGCGGCGAGTATTGTCTGTGCAAGTGAGATCTGTGACCCCCTCGATGACGCCTGCGGCTTGGACATCGGCCACGGCAGTTGTACCGAGGCCACCGCGCTGGCGGTCTGCCGCACTGGCGTTTGCAGTGTCACCGGCGTCTGTCGCGCCGCCGATGCTTGCCTGGCTGACGCTGACTGCAACATAGACAGCCACTATTGCAACACCGACACCGAGTTGTGTGTACCCAAGCTCCCCAACGGCACAGAGCTTCCAACTGTGGCCTCCCATGACCCAATCCTAGATGGCAGCTGTACTGTTGCCGCAGCAGCCGTGGTTTGCCAAGCCGCAGTTTGCGATGCCACAAACCACACGTGCGGCTACGGCATCGGCCACGGCCCTTGTACAAATGCAAACGCTGGCGTCGTCTGCCAATCGGGGGTCTGCAGCCTCGGCCTCCTTTGCATCCCGATCGACGGTTGCTCTGTCGATGAAGACTGTTCGACACTTACCTGGTGCAATAGTGAGACCTATGCCTGTGTGGCTAAGCTGCCGAACAACACGCAGATCCCCAACATCGACGGCCATGCACCTGAGCTCACAGGCAGTTGCACCGATGCAGTCGGCAACAGTGTCTGCACGGCTGGCGTTTGTGACACCCACGACGACCGTTGCGGCTTCGACGCCGGCACCGGCCCTTGTCTCGCAACTGACGCATCGATCGTGTGCCGCTCGGGGGTGTGCAGTGTCACTGGCGTCTGTCTGGCACCTGAGACGTGTCTGTCGGATGCCGATTGCGATACCGACACCCAGTACTGTGACACCGGAGCACAGCAATGCACGGGCAAGTTGGCCAACGGCGCGCAGATCCCTGTGGTCAGTAACCACGACCCAATCGTGGCAGGCAGTTGCACCGCGGCCGTGGCCCTCAGCATCTGCCAAAGCGGCGTCTGCGATGTCAGCGACCACCGTTGCGGTTATGCCAACGGCACCGGCACTTGCACGACCGAGAACGCCGCAGACCTGTGTCGGTCAGCGACCTGCGCCACCGAAGGAATCCACGCAGGGTTGTGCGTGGCCTGCGTGACAAGCCTGCAGTGCAGCGGCCTAAACGCAGTCTGCAATGGAGCGGAGAACCGCTGCGTACAATGCACGGCCGCTGAGCCTGACGCTTGCGTCGGCGCAACTCCCGTGTGTGATGCTGCGGCCTCGCTATGCAGCGCCTGTACCAATGACTTCGGCACGGCCGACGTGCTTGCCTGCCCCGATTCGAATGCGCCGATGTGTGTCCTGGCGGGAGTCAGCCGTGGTCAATGTGGAACCTGCACCGTGGATGCCGACTGTCTCGACCATGCGACCGGGCCGTTGTGTGACCCATCCAGCGGCGGATGCACCACCCTGTGCCGCGCCGATGCCGACTGCGACGTCGATGCTTGGTGCAACGCGGCCTCCGAAAGTTTGGGCCATTGCGTCTCAAAGCTCGACAATGGTGCAGCGCTCCCAGCAGAACCGATGGAAGTCGCAAGCTGCACCGCTCTGGTGGGCGAAAGAGTATGTCGCTCAGGAGTCTGCGACCTTGTCGATCAGGCGTGCGGCTACGCGGATGGCAATGGGCCGTGCACCGAAGATGCCGAATGCCGCAACCAGAGCTGCAATGCGGAAGGGATCTGCACAAACGACTGTACCAACGACGACCAGTGCCCAGTCACACAGTACTGTGATGCAACTGGCGGCTGCACCACGAAACGGATAGATGGCCAACCCTGCGACCGAGCTGGGCAATGCGTCGTTGGCCTCTGTGATGCTGCCGTTTGCGGCGGCCCCTACTCCGGGATGGTTGCAGGAGGCGGCGGCTTTGGCTGTCGCTGCAACGTCGGTATGCAGAGTGGGCTAGCGGGTCTCGGCGTCCTCTGGCTGTTGTTCCGCCGACGTAAACGAACGCTTACCTGACAAGCACAGACGCTTCTCCTGTCGCTGGTCAAACAACGCACTCAGACTTGCTCCCGCCACACAATTGCCTTACGTGAACCACACTCGTTGTTGGGGTGGTCGCGGCATCGACGCGCGGCCTGAGAACAAACCCATGAACCTGATCCGGGTAATACCGGCGGAGGGACTCAACGAGGGCGCAGGGGCCTGACCTAGGCACCGACGCAACCGCTTCCTCCGCGGTTCTACAGGTTACCTGCGATGACAGATACCCGACAACGGTGCATAACCGTGTGGCACCGTGCTTGCCCCTGCCTCTTGCTACTACTGCTCGGACTGGCGATGCGCCCGGCGATGGCGTTCGACCGTTTCGATGGCCCACATGCGCCTAGCCATTTTGGCGCCACAAGCAACGACGCAACCTTGGTCGTTAAGGGTGACCTGCGCCTGTCGATCCACGACTTGGAGGGTCGAGGCGGCCCAGGTTTCGACAGCCCTACCGACACCCGCACCATCGGAACCCGCAGCACCTATGCCAGCATCGATACTTGCTACCTTGCAGGCCGCCTGCAGTTGCAACCCAGTTTGGCCGTGAACACGAGCCTGGCACTCGACGCCACAGCCGCTCACCTCGATGAGGCCTGGTTCGATTTCCGGTTCGTAGGCCCAGCCGACACCTACCATCACGTCGAAGTCGGGCGACGCCCGCCCTTTGTCGCGACAGACCGCCGTACTGCCCGGTACCCACTGGCCGGGACGCTCTATTGGCGTAGCCCCGAAATGCACGTGACCTATGAGGTTGCGACGACGCCCCTTTCGCCCCTTGGAATCGCGGTGGGTATATCCGCGGCACTGGTCCGACCGCTGGGGTTCGCCCCTGTGCAAAACGCCGTCCGCGAGCGCGGCACGATCAATGTACTCAGCTACGACCCCGAGCGGGTCTACTCGGGCGTCAGCGGCATCTATGGCGGCAAATTCGCTCTGCGCGGCTGGGGTGTAACGCTCGAAGGCTTTGGCTTCGCCGGGCACTTGGCCGCTGAGGCCGGCACCGATGAGCTCTTGAGCAACTTCGACAACGTCCAGTCACTGGGAGGTAATGCAACACAACGTCAATTGCTTTGGGGCGGCGGCCGAGCCACGCTTGACCTCGCAGGCTTCTTGGCCAGCCTTGAAGCCATCACCTCCCAAGACGGTCTCCTGCAGCGCTTCACCTGGTACGCCCAGCTTTCCTACCCGTGGCGGCGTGGAACCGGCGCTGACCTTCTCCCGGGATTGGAACCGCTGGTTCGATACGAGCAGTACCGCCTACGCCATAGCACCGAGGTGCACGCGGACGGCCGGGCCTTACGATCCCCCGCACTTAGCCAGGCGATCACGTGGGATTTCGATATCACGACGCTGGCGTTAATCGCTCGGCTGTACCGCGAGTTCCTGGAGCTGCGCTGCGAGTATACCTTGGTGCGCGAATACAACGGCGTGCGCGCACTCCGCATCTCCAACTCCCCGTTTCGCAACAACGAAGCCCAGCTGGAACTGGCCGTGCGCTTCTAGTCACTCCCACTTAGCCATAACCCAAGGAGAAGTAAGATGACACGTATGGACCTATTCATGCTGACTTCATTATTGGCGGCACACGCTTGCACCAACGCCGATGCCACCCCTGCCGTCGGCCGACCGTACCGCGGCTTTCATGCTTTCACATTGCAGCTCGGCCAAAGCGAAAACCCAGAGACCGTGCGGCTCGTACCCAATGGTACCTTGGCCGTGTTGGGTTCCTCCAAGGCCAAACGCGTGACGCTGGTGCAGGTTGAAAAGAGTGCCCTCACGGTGCTACGCACACGCGCCTTGTTTCCAGACGATTCCGGCGAGAGCGAGTTAACCAACCTGGCGTTAAATCCAACGGGCGACTGGGCTGTGGTTACGCATTCGCTTGAGACTCGGGACCCGGACACTGGCGCGCAAACCAGTTGCGGCGGCGAGATCCTGTTCGTGAACACGACCGACAGCGTGAGTTTCGGAACGATTCTGGGTCGGGTACCCGTAGGACCCATGCCCGATGCGGTCGCCGTCTCAAGTGATGGCCATTGGGTGGCCGTGGCTAATGAGCGCGACAGCGCCTGGGGCGGCAAATGCCAGGTGCCGGGATACTCAGGCTCTGTCAGTCTCGTCGACATCTCGCAAGGCTTGTCCGCAGCTATCGAACGCAGCCGCGTGACGATGCTGGACGATGACACCGATGGCCGCGAGCCCGAGAGCCTCACGTTTGCCGCAGACAACGATCTGTTGGCGGTAACGCTACAAGACTCGCATGAGGTGGCGTTTATGCGGATCTCGGCGCTTGTAGATGGACCCGCGTGGGATTCCGATGACGTGCAGCTTGTGCGCCTACCAACCAATAGCCTGGGAATGGATCCGTGGCCCGACGGCATCGTTGCATTCCGCACAGCCTCCGGAGCCGAGTACTTCGCGGTGGCCGGTGAATGGAACGACACCCTGATGATTCTAGACCTGCAAGGACGGCTTGTGACCAACCACGAAATCGTAGCGAGTGAAGTCCCGAGCGATTTTCCCCGTGACCTGAGCGGTGAGGCGCCGCTGTTTCGGCCCGACTCGCTGGCGGTGTTTGAGGCAGATGGTAGTAGCTACCTGGCTGCGACGTTGAAACACTCAGGCGCCATTGGCATTTGGGAAGTGAAAGACCCTGCCACGATGACAGTCGCTGACGTCGTCAAGGTAGGGAACATAGATGCAGGGACCCCGACAACACCAAGCACTGTCGGAAGCGAAGGGCTTGCAGCCAGTGCCAATGGCGACACCCTGGTGTGTGCGAACGAAGGCGAAGGCTCGATAAGCTTGGTGCGGCCAGCGCCCTGAGCTCGACTCAAACACCCGCCTGCGGTTGCGGCGTGACAAGCTCCGCTGGCTCAGGTAGGTTGCGCCCGTGCTCGTTGGGGGCGAAAGGTCTCGACGGGGATACGGACGTGACGAGGAGCGTGTCGTGGGTGTCAGGCCGCCACGTAAAAACGGTATGACAAAACTTACAAGCCAACGATAACGTTGAGCTCGCTCTCGCTGCCTAAAAAGCAGTTGAAAGCCGTCGGCCACACCCCCCGCCTGTGGGGTATGAGTCCGGCGTAACAAAGCAGGCTAGGTCCGCGTTGGCGCCACGGCGACGCGGGTCGAGATAAGCCGGGGCTAACTCAGCAAGGAGCCAGTCGGCGGGCATCTTACTGAGGACATTTAAATGCCGGCTACGCACGTAGCGCCTCCCACTGAAGATTCTCGGACCCGGGTTCGATTCCCGGCGCCTCCACCATCTAATGCGGTCACTCTATTGAGGTTTTAGACACCCCCAACAAACGGCGCCCTTTCGATGAACTCGTGGCTTTGGCAACTCAGTGATGGCCGTCCTTGGTCTTGGAAGACTGCGGGTTGCACCTTTGTTTCGCGTGTCGCGTTGGTTACGGCATTGTTGGCGGTAGGCGCACGCGCATCAGCCGAACCTGTTGGGACGAAAAGGATAATTGGGTTTCATCCAACGACTGGCGACATACTGCTTCGCTGTTCGGAATGGTACGTTGCCCCGAATTCTGGATGGGAGGATGCCAAGGAGGTTGTGACCGTCGACATCATCGACGTAGCCTCGGGCAAGTCACGCCACGCCTTTCCAATAGATGGCCCCGGAGTTTGGTCGAACGGCTCTTCTGAGACGCGCGGCACGCGCTGGCAGAAGGCTCGTGCCGAGTTTGAAGAACTGGGATTCTTGGTTCAACAACAACCGGATCAACCGTTGGTCACAGCGTCGGAAGGCAAGCGCGTTGCGACTCCTATTCCCGACCATCTTGTCTGGACGACTGCGATTCAGAGTGCCTCCTTTTCTGGGAGCCTCTTCGTTCAGTGGGTAGCGATCGACAGCTATTTTATCTACTGGAGATCCGCAGCACAGCCGATTGGTTCAGCCGTCGTTTCTTTGGGAAAACTTCCCAGTATGGCTTGTGGAAATTATTCGGAGCCGCCTACAGACAACCAGTTCTCTGTTCTTGAGCATCGCAATCAGAGGGCGATTCTCCTGCTTCATGAAGGTCCTGGATGTGAGCCCAAGCTGTACGTTGTGACGGTGAAATCGGAGAAGCCACAGATCCTGCCCGCGGATTGTGACTGGAATTCAGCACTGAAACGAAAACCTTAGATCCTAGACCGCGCTGTCTTCATCAACACATTCCACCTCTCCTCCACCAACGGTTTGGTCGCATCAACTTGCACGTGCGTGTACCGCTCCGTAGCACCAGTGTCGGCGTGCCCCAGTAACTTCGCGATCATCTTCTGACCGACACCCATCACCGCGTAGCTCGACCCCGCTGAGTGCCGCGCCCCATGCGACGTGATGACCTTCACGCCGGCCTCGGCCGCCAACTCCCGATACCACCGGTTCAGCACTTTGTTGCTCAAGTACCCACCGCGCGGGTCCGGAAAGAGCAGCTTGTCATCACCTTGCTGCACCCACTCGCGTAGCTCGTCGGCGAGGGCACGGGGGATGACTTGGAAGCGCGCACGCTTGTTCTTGGTGGTGCCTACCGTCTTGCGCGCCATCGAGCGGCGCACCCAGAGGCCCGGTGCCGTGAGATCGAGGTCAGTCTTCTCAAACGCTCGCAGCTCCGAGAAGCGCACCCCGATCATGAGCTGTGTAAGAATGGCGAGCCGTTCGAGCGGGCGCGTGTCGCGCCACTGGTCGAGCTGAGCGATAGCCGCACGCTCTTCTTGCGGCGGCCACCAGTTGGCCGAATCCTCGGCCGTGCGGTCACGGCGAGCCCATGCCCTGCGGGTCACAGGGTTCTTCGTGACGTACTCGTACTCGATCGCCTTCTCAAAAATCCGATGCAACACACTCAAGTGGTTGTTCAAGCTCTTGGCCGAGTAACCCTTGCCATACTGGTGGCGCTCCTGGCGCTTCTTGGCTTTGTAGCGGTCGATATCGCGCACAGAAATTTCGGCGAGTACCAGGTGGCCGAGCTCGGGCAAAACGTGGTTCTTCAGAATGCTCAAGTCGCTTTCGACCTGCGACTCTCTGAGGCCGCCGCAGGCGTCGGCCAGTGCATGGCGGTCCGAGTCCTGTGCCCAAAACTGAGTCTCGTATTTTGCCCCCCCCCCCGGAACGGCACGGCACTGAGCGAATCGCCACGGCGCGAAACAGAATGAGCGCACCGTTGCAGCAGCCTGAGAAACCCGTGTAAGACGGCGGCAAGTCGCGTCACTGTAGGGGTTCTGGCGTTTAAGACGTTAACGCTAGCCGTTACAGTCGGTAGCGCGAGTTGGGCCTACAGGGTTCGCAAAGGATCGCGTGGGCAGATCACAATAGAGTCCCAAAGTTGTGTGGAGGAATAGCGATGACATCCCTTCGTTCAATCTCATCCGTCCGCGCCGCACGGGCATTGCCTTGGTTGATGATTTTCTTTCTCGGATGCGCCGCCCCGATGGCTGGGCGCAAGAACGATGGCGAAGTTACCGCCGTTCTGAAAGTCGGGACGTTTACTAGCGGGAAGAAAGTGATCCCGTTGTTCTACGATATGGGCAAGCTCCACCTCGCCAACATCAAGATGCCCGACCTCGTTGCGACCAACGGCAGTGAGCGCCTCGTTACGTTGCAACAGATCATCGTCGTCGGGCGTGCCGGCGCAAACGAAGCCGTGCGTTACACTTTTGACGGCGACGCGCTCTCCAACATTGTTGGTGAAGCAGGGATCAAGCTCAACAAGGCCCTCGCAGATCCGGCCAATGACGACGGCCTCAAGATTGGTCTTGGCGCAGTCTCAACCCGAGGCCCGTTCGTGGAGGGGCTGACGCTCAAGCCCGGCGAGGTCGCGGTGTTCAGGCTGTCTCGTCTCTCGTTCATCGAATACACAGGCCCCGCGAGCCTCACCGCCCTGGACATCAAGATTGTCGGTAACACTGAGGTTCCCACTCCCGCCTTCGGGGAGATTTCGTTCGAGTTGGATGCCCATGCCAGCAAGGCGGAGTACGTTTTTCCACTGGCCAAAACCAACGTCATGCTCGCCAACCTCCCTCTGAACCTGACGCAGCACCGTCAACAACACTCGCAGGAATTTGCGTTTGATATTGTTGGAATGGGGATGGACAAGTCGGGCGTGCTCAACACTTCAAACGGTGCCCCAACCAAACTCTCGGACTACATCATCTATCACAAGGACATCGTCGCAATCGGCGATGGTGTAGTCGTCGAAGTCGCGGAAGGCTTTCCCGAATCACGTATGGGCAACCCCAAGGAGTACACGGAAGCCTTCTTCGAGACGTTGCTCAAGGAGCTGGTCCCCAAGATCGGATTCAAGAATGCGCTGTGCGGCAACTACATCATCATCGACCATGGCAACGGAGAGTACTCGGCCTACATGCATGTCAGCGAGGGCACTATCAAAAAGAAGGTGGGCGACCATGTGACGGCCGGGGAGGCTATTGCCAAGGTCGGCAACACGGGCCATTCCACAGAACCACACCTTCATTTCCAGGTGATGGACGCTCAGGATTTTCTTGTTGCCAACGGTCTGCCCGTTATGTTTCGCAACGTGAAGCCGCAGGAGATGAATCAGAACATCTCAGCGTCCAACTCGCTTCTCTTCAGCGACTATTTGCTCTTCAACGAACTCGCTGGGGAATAGGTGCGAGTCTTCATCCGCGCGTGATCCGCACCCAACGAAATGAAATGACCCTTGGAAACCCGCCTTCGCTGGTGTTCACCCAATAGGTGAGGCACCTAGCGGCATAAACCCGGGTTTTGCAGTGATTAGACGAGCCGAATAGACGAGCGACAAGGTGCGTCCTTGTTGTGGTTGTTTCCATCTCAATGGGGCCGCTCACCATGTCTACGGTTCCAGGCGCGAATGGAGGCTCAAAATGATGTTCTTGCACCAACACGCCCTTCTCTGCCTGGCGCAAGTCGTTGGCTCGGCGATCAATTCTTCCACTCCCGTTGCAGCCGAGGTGCTGCCAATGGAACAAGTCGAGGCGTTTGCGTCCCAGGTGAGCCAGCAGGCTGGCGCTAGCGTCCGGGTTACTAGGATGGGCGGAGAGATCCGCTGCGAGATTGATGTGGAAGTGCTTGCGCCAAGTTCGGAACCGGGCGCGAGGCCTGAGAAGAGAACCTTCGCCGTCTTGGCTACGGCGTTGCCCTACATCGATGCAGAAACGCAACAGGCGCGCCTGGCTGCTGCCCTTCGAGCCGAGCGAGCCGACGGACGGGACCTGCGGCCAGCCTTGCCATGACCTCCGGCAGCGAATCATTGGTCTGCTGACTGAGTACCCGTCGCAGCCGGAGTAGGAGCCTGGCGAACAGCGACTGCATGTAATCTGGTGCCAACCAGCCTCTCCCACCGCGCCTCCACCAACGGCTTCGTCGCCTCAATCTGCACATGCGTGTACCGCTCGGTAGCGCCAGTGTCAGCGTGGCCAAGCAGCTTGGCGATCATCTTTTGGCCCACGCCCATCACCGCTGCCACGGCCGGAGCACCGTTCGCAAGGCCGCTGCAATGCCGCGTGATTGCTGTGGTTTTTTGACGGCAACGTCGAATGACTAGCTCCCGACAACAGAACGGACGCTCGTCGGGTCAGGGGGCCCTAACGCTCCGTCACTCTGATGGCCTGGAGGCCATGCAGAAGGTTGGTGCCGTCGACAGAAGAGATATTCAGCGTGTTCTGGCCGTTCACGACCGCCTGAGTAATGTCGATCGGTGTGGTGGAAAGCCCCGCGCTCACCGCGCCTAACTCAAATCGTTTGCCGTTCACATCGACGACCGCTTGCGACCACTTGCCAAGGTTGTCGGTGAGCGGCAGCTGATCGACTTCGAGACTGACCGTGACCCCCGCACGCGGGACGTGGGTCCACGTGGCCACGAAGTTCCGGCCTATCCAAATGCGCCAGATGCAGCCGTGCGCCTGCTTCCAATCGGCGGTATCCACGATGTCTTTCCAGGCACCGCTGATGGCCATGCCGCCCGTAACCGCCAACACGCAACTCTTGATGGAGGCCGAAGGCAACGCGCCGGGCGTCACGTCTACGCCCTCAAAGCGACATTGCACCTGCTTGGTCTTGTGGGTCTCTAGATTCCAACGGCAGTTGGCTTGCCCGGTTTTCAAGTCCCAGCCCGGCTCGTAGCCCGCAAGCACGCCATCCCAATAGAGTTCGTAACCGATAGGCTTGCCGTCGAAGCTGCACAGCACCTTCACTTTACCGGCGTACTTCTTGGTCACGGCCACGCAATCGATGATGGCGTCAGCGAACGACAACGTCGGCTCGCTCTTCACCAAGCGGTCATTCTGAAACTGTTGGTAGCCGCGCACCGCACTGGGCTCGGAGGCCACCGTCCGCGGGGGTTGCGCCGATGCCCCACAGTCAGGGCGCAGCTCAAACAACTGACACACGGCGAGCTCGATCGCCTGCAAATACAGATTTTCGTCGTTAGTCACCTGGGCCTTGCTGCGTCGCTTCACCACGTGTTGCTTCGCGTCGATAAGCGACAGCGTGACAATGACATTGTCGCCCAGCTTACTGACCGAGCCGGTGACCAACCAGCCGACGCCAAGCGCACCGCCAATCTCTGCCGCGCAGCTAACGTCGTTGCAGCCGGTG
>ERZ795055.3370-NODE-3370-length-11704-cov-4.280797_pt1 | contig 11704 bp, 8 predicted proteins | sample MGYA00375139_ERZ795055 | MGnify/ENA primary metagenome ERZ795055 (study PRJEB30184, sample SAMN05720283) | anaerobic digester metagenome | isolation source: active sludge of municipal wastewater-treating anaerobic digesters | place: USA | collected 2015-01-23 ...
GTGGGCGGCGGTGCCGAACGCCCCCGTCACGAGCCACGCAAGCAGCAGGCTCGACCGCCCCAGGCCGGCCATCCCCCGCGCAACCCGGCGCATATTCAAGGGTCCCAAGTGCCTCATGTAAGCCCCCTTTCTCCCGGTCCTTGTCGGTCAGCGAGCCACAGCGCGGTAAAAGCGGGCCGCGCGGCTCAGGGTGTCCGGATCGAGCCACTGGAAGGCGGCGCTCACCGGCCGATTGGTCGAGACTGCCGTCCATGTCTTCAGATTCGGCGATGCCTCGATGACATAGGAAACATTGGGCAGACAGACCACCGTCAGTTGCACCGCGCCGTTGGCCAGTCGGACGACGTCGATCGACGGACGGATGTTGGGCGGCTCGGGCTGCTGCAAGGGCAGGTAGACATTGTCAATAAAGGCCCGGTCCAGCCCTTCGCTGTAATTGGCGTCTTTCGCGTACCGCCACTCGAGCACTCTGCGCCCTTCGTTGATCGGGAACATGAAGGTCTGCCAGAGCACATCGCCGCTCCATCGCCCCAGGCGCCGGCCGTCGACGTAGAATTCGAGCGCGTCCCACCCTTCTTCGGAGCTGACGCTCAAATCGAACGCCCCCGTCCCGTCGTAGAGATAGCTGATCAGGATCAGCGAGCTGGTCTGCCCATTCCCGATCGAGCCGCTTTGCGCCACGTATTGGCCCTCGACCATCGCCACCGACCATCCCTTGGCGCCGCTCCCCGTCCAGGGCAGCCGGCTCAGATCGCCGCTGCCGAACGTGTCGCTGTAGCTCTTCAAACCAAACCTCGCGATCAGACTGCGGTTTCGGTCCATCACAAGGCGCAGCGGGTTCTGGGTCGACACCACCTGGCCCCCGCTGTCCTCCCAATGCACGAATAGATAGTCGGTGGCCGGTATCGCGTTCACGAACACTTCACTGCCCTCCGGGTAAAGCCCGCTCGGGGGCGACACGGTCCCGCCCAGGGGGGCCGTGAGGTCGAGACTGTAGAGCGTCTCGGTGATGCTGAACACGTAGGTCAGGATGACGTTGCCCGCCGACCCGCCGTAGCCGTCCACGGCGATGTAATAGAGCTGGTTGCCAACGACTTTCTGACGCAACTGGCTGTGGCCGGAACCGGGAAACGCCTCGTCGTTGCTGGCCACCTCGAGCAGGTTGGTCAGGGCCGTCCCGATGTAGAGCCCCAGCAGCGTGTCGAAGTCCGAGCCTTCCGTGCTCAACATCAGCTCGCCCGAATACGGCGCCCGCCAGGCATACCAAACCGAGTGCCCCCCCTCGTTCATGGCATGCAACGGTTCCCCCGGCTCAATCGTCGCGTCGACGCTGCCCGCCGACTCGACCCCGCCGTCTTCTCCGAGCAGGATGGCATTGGCGAACATGTCATGGATCGGATTGACGTAGCGGACCACCACAGCGGCCGGCGGGCCGGCGTTGCCGTTGTAATCGTAGCCCACCGCGCGGACCAGGTTCGTGCCGACCGGCAGGGTCAGCACCGCGTTCCACGCCTCGGTTCCACCCGCAACGACCTGGTTGGTGTCGTTGTTCACCTGGAGCACCACGCGCTCAACGCCCGACTCGTTGGCTGTCCGCTCCTTGGCCGAGCCCTGGAACGCCACGTTGGGCGCGGCGAACACCGATTGGCTGGCCGGGCTGGCGATCGTCACCACCGGCCCGTCGGCGTCCGGTTGCGCCCCCGCGGCCACACGCAGTCGGACCTGGCCCATCGCTTCGCTATCGTAGCCCGAAACCGCGATCCGATAGGTCGAGCCGGCGCGCGCGTTGAAATTGACGTGCGCGCGCAGGTTGTTCACGACGTCGTTGGTCCCCGATTTCACCTCGACCAGATTCGAGATGGTCGTTCCGGTGTAGACAGCCAGCACGGCGTCGAAATCGCTTCCGCCAAGGTCCACCAGCACATTGGTCGTGAAGTTCGGCGACCAGTTCCACCAGACCGACGAAGCCACGCTGGCGACCTGTGCATGCCGAGGCTCGCCCGGCTCGAGCGATGCGAACGAATTCGAGGAAACCACCACTCCCCCGCCGGTTGCGATGCGGAACGCGTTGGTGAACTTGTCGTTCATCGGGCGCGGCAGGATCGTGTACTCGAACTCGTTGGTCTGCACCATCGGTTCGATCGGCGGGTCCGGCGGCCGCTCGGTCGGCGGCGCCTCGCCGGAACTGACCAGCCGCAGGATCTGAACGGTCGGCGTGACAACGTAGGGCGTGATCAGGTAAGCGCTGAACACGGCGTTGGTCGCCTCGGCGTCCGGAGGTTGCCCGTCGTCCAGGAACGCGATGTTGGTCTGCGCGCCGAACTCGCCGGCAATCACAATGTTCGTGAACGCATCGGCATTGCTGACGGTCACAAACACCGCGTTCGTCGACTCGCTGATCATGAAGCTCCCGTTGGTGGGAAGCACATCGAGTTCGAAGGCGGGCAGATTGGTTTGAGCGCGACCTTCGAGCACGGCGACGAGACCAATTGCCCAACAGGCCTGCAGTAGGTGCAATTTCGACATAGTCAGTCTTTCCCTTCGTTTGTCGCCAGCCCCGCCGTCGCCGCCTCCGGACAATCTGGCCCAATGCGACCCTGAGCCGGTGTATGCGCGGCATTCTGCATGGCGGTCACCCCCAAAAGCAAGCAGTTGTCGCGCCGTTTTCGCGGCCCGACCTTCGAACCTCGCAGTTGACGCTTGGCGCGCGGCGGTTACCTTAGGCCGAAAACTTGAAAGGAGTTCGCCGCTTATGCCGCCCAAGACCACCGAGAAAACTGCCGACAGACCCTTGCCTGACGCCGCAAAGGCCGTCGCCACCCGACAGCGGGATCTGGATGCCGCCATTTCCACCATCACAAAAGCCTACGGCGAAGGCAGCATCATGCGCCTGGGCGACGCGCGCGCACAGGTGAAGATCGACGTGATCCCGACCGGCGCGCTGGCGCTGGACCTCGCCCTCGGGGTGGGGGGCATTCCCCGAGGCCGAGTGGTCGAGATTTTCGGGCCGGAATCCTCAGGCAAGACGACGCTCATGCTGCATGTCGTCGCCAACGCGCAGCGGATGGGCGGCCTGGCGGCATTCATCGATGCCGAGCATGCGCTCGATCCCGGCTATGCCAAACGGCTCGGGGTGAATCTCAACGACCTGCTGGTGTCGCAGCCCGACAGTGGTGAGGAAGCGCTCTCGATCTGCGAGACCCTCGCCCGATCCAACGCCCTCGACGTGATCGTGATCGATTCGGTCGCCGCCCTGGTTCCCAAGGCGGAGCTCGAAGGCGAGATGGGAATGGCCACCATGGGGATGCAGGCGCGCCTGATGAGTCAGGCGCTGCGCAAGCTCACCGCCCTCCTGTCCAAGGCCAGAACCACCTGCATCTTCACCAATCAGATCCGCGAAAAGGTCGGCATCATGTTCGGCAACCCCGAGACCACGCCGGGAGGCAAAGCCCTCAAGTTCTACGCCAGCGTGCGGCTCGATATCCGCCGCAAGGAGGCCATCAAAGACACCGCCGGCGCCGTCATCGGCAGCCATGTCAAGGTCAAGGTGGTGAAGAACAAGGTCGCCCCGCCGTTCGTCGAGGCCGAGTTCGACATCCTCTTCAATCACGGCATCAACAAGGAAGGCAGCCTCCTCGATGTCGGCCTCGACGCAGGCGTGGTCGAGAAGAAAGGCGCCTGGCTGCAGTTCAACGGCGAGTTGGTCGGCCAGGGCAGGGACGCCGCACAAAAAGCCCTCATCGAGAAACCCGATTTGGGTCAGAAGATCCTCGAAGCCATCCTCGCCAAACGCGCCGCCGCGGCCGAGCAGACGGCCTAGCCCTTCGGTTCCCATCCCTCCCGATACTCGCGCTGCCAGAGCGCCATCGAGCGATCGTCACCCGCGATCCGCCCGGTCTTGGGATCGCACTCGATCGTGCGACCCGTCCGCCATGCAATGTTCCCCAGGTGGCAGAGCAGAGTGCTCCGATGCCCTTCCTCGATGTCCGCCGCCGGACGCCGCCCCGTCCGGATGCAATCGAGGAAATTCTGGAGATGCGGCGCGTCGCCACCCGTGCCGGCCACTTGCTCGATCTCCTTGGCGTTGGCGTCGAAGAGCCGATAGCCGGTCCCGTCTGTGATCAATGTCCCCTTGTCGCCATAGAAACCCGCCCCGAACCCCGACCCTTCCAACCCGAACCGATGGCAACTCCGCCCCTCCCACGCAATCGCTTTGTCACCGAAATCGAACGTGGCCGTCTGGGTGTCGGGCGACTCCTGGTCGTCGTCGAAATGATAGCGCCCCCCCGCGGACGTGACCCGTTTGGGGAAGTCGACCCCGAGTCCCCACCGGCACATGTCCAGCGCGTGAATTCCATTGTTGCCGAGCTCACCCGTCCCCCAGTGCCAGAACCAATGCCAGTGATAGTGAACGCAGTTGTCTCGAAACGGACGCTCGGGCGCGGGCCCTTGCCACAGCGCCCAGTCCAGCCAGGCCGGGACCGGTATCTCGCTTCCGCGCCCGATCGAACCGCGGCTGTTGTTGTACCAGGCGCGGGCGAACCGCACCGGGCCGAGCGCGCCGCCGTGGACCAGTTCCATGGCCTGGGTCACCTGGGGAAAGGAGCGTCGCTGCGTGCCCACCTGCACGACGCGGTTGTGCCGGCGCGCCGCGGCAATCGCCAGCTCGCCCTCGCGCGCATTGTGGGTCGCCGGCTTCTCGACGTAAACGTGCTTGCCCGCCGCGCACGCCAGGATCGTGGCCGGCCCGTGCCAATGGTCCGGCGCCGCAATCACAAGGGCGTCCACCTCCGGATCCTCGACTACGCGGCGCACATCCCTTTCGCCCCGCGGAGCGCGGCCCTGCTCGCGGCTTGCCGCCTGGATGCCCTTGGCGATGGCTCGCTCGTCCACGTCGCACACCACGGCAGTCTCGACCCCCGGCAGCTTCGCGAAGCTGCGCGCCAGATCGCTGCCCCGCCCGTTGGTTCCCATGAAAGCGAGCACGATGCGGTCGTTCGCCCCGGGAACCCCGGCCCCCAGGCCGCCCCAGCATGTCAGCCCGGCGGTTGCAATGGCGGAATGGCGGAGAAACCCGCGGCGAGACAATGAAGTGTTCATAGGGCGATGCATAGGCCGATATCCAAGGTCAATATTGCTGGCAGTTTGCAGGCGTGCGCGCCATCACACTTCTGAATTGTGACCAGGCGCGGTTCATGGGCTCTCGAATCGAGTGCAAGACTCTACTTGAGCGCGGCGTAGACCCGATGGACATCGTCGTGATCGTCCAGGGCGTTCAGGAAGTCGACAACCTGCTGGCGCTGATCGGAAGGCAGATCGATCAGGTTCTTTGCCACAAAGGCCATCTCGGAGGTCACCACGGTCCATTGCGCGGCCGTCAGACCCCGAGCCACTCCGACGAGATCATTGCGCTCGCACGTGAACCGCGCCCCCAACCGGCCTTCGGGCACATCCGAATCCGCCCACGGTTCCACACTCTGAGCGCCGGCCTCGATCGCCACAGTCTCCAGATCGAGCGAGGAACCGCCGTGGTGCGCCTCGATCAGTCCGACATGATCGAACATCCACGCGACACTCCCGGGAGTCCCCAGGCTCCCCGCCTGAAACAAATGCCGGATCTCGGGCGCGGTCCGATTCCGGTTGTCGGTCAGGCACTCGACAATGACAGGGACCTTGTTCGGCGCGAACCCCTCGTAAATCACCGACTCGATCGCGGCCGAATCCGCCCCCTGTCCCGTGCCCTTCTTGATGGCGCGTTCGATGGTGTCGCGCGTCACCGAACTCTTCCGCGCCTTCTCGACCGCCGCCGCCAGGCGGGGATTCAGATGCGGATCGCCGCCGCCCATCTTCGCCGCGACAATCAACTCGCGCACCAGTTTGTTGACAAGCTGGCCCTTCTTCTGCGCCGCGGCCTCGCGTCCGGCCTGCTTCCATTGTGCTCCCATAAAACGCCGTCTGCCTTGTGTTGCGGACAAGGTTAGCCGAAAGACCGGACGACCGGAAGCAATTCCTGATCCGGCCGCGCAATGCATTGTGGTCTCGGGAATACCGGCGTATACTCGCTCCCCAGCAATCGACATCCACCCCTTCACGATATGAAAACCCATGGCTCAATCGCCCTGATGTTGGCCGCCTGGCTGCTGGCCGCGCTGGCGTCGCCCCGAATCCAGTCCGCCCCCCTTGCCGATCCCCCGGCCCAGACGCCCTCCAGCACGCCCCCGGGCACTGGACTTGTCGGACACTGGCAGGGATCGCTCAAGCCCGCGCCGATGCTCGAGTTGCGGCTGGCTCTCGAACTGACCAAAGGACCCGCGGGCGATCTGGCGGGTGTCATGGTGAGCCTCGATCAGGGCGGGGTGCGGATTCCTCTCACCCACGTCAGCGAGCACGACGGCGCGGTGCGCATCGAGGCCAAGAGCATCGGCGGCGAGTTCGAAGGCACATTGAACAGCGACCGATCGGAACTGGCTGGGCAATGGCGGCAGGCCGGCCAATCCGTGCCGTTGACCTGGACGCGGGTGTCTGGCCCGCCAAAGCTCAGCCGCCCCCAGGAACCGAAGAAACCGTATCCCTACACCGAGGAAGAGGCCCGGATCGAAAGCGGAACACCCACCGTGACCTTGGCCGGCACCTTGACACTCCCTCAGGGCTCGGGGCCGCATCCCGCTGTCGTCCTCATCACCGGATCGGGCGCCCAGGACCGCGATGAGGCGGTCATGGGACACCGGCCATTTCTCGTGCTGGCCGATTCCCTGACCCGACGCGGAATCGCCGTCCTCCGCTGCGACGACCGCGGTGTCGGCAAGTCCACAGGCGACTTCGCGCGCGCGACGGCCTCGGATTTCATCCAGGACACGCTCGCGCAGGTGACTTGGCTGGCCCGCCGCCCGGAGATCAATCCCCGCACCGTCGGTCTGCTCGGCCACAGCGAAGGAGGCATCATCGCGCCCCGGGCAGCCGTCCAGTCCACCAACGTCGCGTTCATCGTGTTGCTCGCAGGTGTGGGTGTCCCGATGGAGGATCTGCTGATTCGGCAAGGACAGGACATTGGCCGGGTGATGGGCGCGGACGAGGCGACTCTGGCGAGGAACACGGCGCTCCAGCACGCGATCTTCCGTGTCGTCAGGGAGGAGAAGGACGCGGCGGCGATGGAAACGCGGATCCGGCAACTCATCAACGAGCAGATCGCCTCACAGACCGAGGCGCAGCGGAACGCCGTCGGGCTCACCGATGCCATGATCGAGGGGCAAATCCGGATGGCTTCATCCCCGTGGTTCCGCGACCTGCTCACGTATGACCCGCACCCCACACTCAGAGCCGTGAAATGCCCGGTCCTGGCTGTAAACGGCGAGAAGGATCTGCAAGTGTCGCCCCGAGACAATCTGGCGGCGATCCGGAAAGCCCTGGCGGACGGCGGCAACTACAACGTTAAGACGATCGAATTTCCCAGCCTGAACCACCTGTTTCAGACTTGCAAGACCGGGGCAATCTCCGAGTACGGCCAGATCGAAGAGACATGCCACCCGGCTGTCTTGAAGGAGGTCTCGACATGGATCCTCTCGACCACCGCGCGCATTGCCGCGCGGAACTGAGGGGCGGATTCCAACCGCGATGCGTGCTGTGGCGGGAGGGCATGTGGCCTCGACGTGCCGCGCGCCGTTCTCAGTTTTCCCCTTGTCCCTCCCGCGGGCTTTCTCCATGCTCGCGCGCACGATGGCCGATCGGCTCATTTCAGGGGCTTTAAGCAAACCGGACGCCGCGCTCGAGATGACGCTGCGGCCCTCGCTGTTTTCCGAGTTCGCCGGCCAGATCAAGGTGCGCGAACGCATCGAGATCGCCGTGCAGGCGGCCCGCCAGCGCAAGGAACCGCTCGACCACATCCTTCTCAACGGCCCGCCCGGCCTGGGCAAGACAACCCTGGCGCACATCATCGCCAAAGCCATGAACGCCGGCCTCAAGTGCACCAGCGGCCCGACGATCGAGAAGGCGGGCGATTTGGCCGGCCTCCTCACCAACCTCGAGGAAGGCGACGTGCTGTTCATCGATGAGATTCACCGGCTGCAGAAGACGATCGAGGAGTACCTCTACCCCGCCATGGAGGACTTCAAACTCGATATCATCATCGACCAGGGCCCCAACGCCCGCAGCGTCCGCCTCAACCTGCCCCGCTTCACGCTCATCGGCGCCACCACACGCAGCGGACTGCTGACCGCGCCGTTGCTCACCCGGTTCGCCGTGCGCGAACGGCTCGATTACTACAGCGCCGAACAACTCCAGACCATCGTCCTCCGCTCCGCCCGCCTCCTGTCGATCGACACGGATCCGGACGGGGCGACCGAGATCGCCCGGCGCAGCCGCGGCACGCCGCGCATCGCAAATAACCTGCTTCGACGCGTCCGCGATTATGCCCAGGTCAAGGGCGACGGCCGAATCACGTCCGCCATCGCCGACAAGGCGCTGGCCATGCTCGAGATCGACGAGAACGGCCTCGACGAAATGGACAAGCGCATCCTCGAATCGATCATCGTCAAGTTCGGCGGCGGACCCGTCGGCGTCAGTTCGCTCGCCGTGGCCGTTGGCGAGGAACCCGATACCCTCGAAGAGGTGTACGAGCCTTACCTGATCATGGAAGGTTACCTCAAACGCACTCCCCAGGGGCGCGTCGCCACAGAGTTGAGTTACCGCAAACTGGGTCTCAAAAGCCCCGGCGCCCAACCCGCCCTGTTCTAGCCCCTTTCTGGGCAGCACCAATCTCCGCTCCCGCGGAGGCGGAGATGGGTGCTGGCCAGCCGATTTCCTTTGCCGTTGCGGGGCGGTCTCTGCGAAGTTGTGCCCCGGAATGAAAACGCCCAATTGCCTTCTCCCCGTGGGCCGACTCGGACGGCAGAGACCACCTGCCCACAGAGCGGCACGGACAGCAGGGCTGCTCCTGGCCGCCGCGCTTGCCCTGGCCGCCGGGGATCTCGTGGCCCAAAACACCCCAGCCGTCGGCACAGACTCGGGACTTAAACCGATTCCCGATGCCGATCTGCAAAAGATTCGGTCAGCCCTCCCTGCCCAGGCAATCGTCCCGCCCCGGAAACCGCGCAAGCTCCTGCTCTTCGTCCGCAACGTCGGGTACGGTGGGCATCCCTCGGCCGAATACGCCAACCACGCCTTCACGCTCATGGGCGAGAAGACGGGCGCGTTCCAAGCCGTCGTGAGCCGCGACCCGGAGGTATTCCGGCGCGACAGCCTCGAGCAGTTCGACGCGGTCTTCTTCAACAACAACGTCGGCAACCTGTTCACCGATCCCGAGCTCCGACGCAGCCTGGTCGAGTTCGTGACCGGCGGCGGCGGCATGCTCGGCCTGCATGGCACAACCGTCGCCTTCACGCAATGGCCGGGCGCGACCGAGGACTGGCCCGAGTTTGGCCAGATGATCGGCGCGCGCGGGGCAAACCATCGCGAGGCCACCGAACACGTGTTCATTAAGCTCGACGACCCGCCTCATCCGTTGAACGCCGTCTTCGGCGGTCAGGGCTGGGAGTTTCGGGACGAGTTCTTTCGTGTCCACGACCCTTACGGACGCCATCGCGTGCGCGTGCTGTTCAGCATCGATACCGAGAAGACCGACCTGGCCAAGGGCCGCGGCGCAGCCCCACTCGAGCGCGCGGACAACGATTTTGCCCTGGCCTGGATTCGCAACTACGGGCGGGGCCGGACGTTCTACTGCACCATCGCCCACAACCCGTACGTGTTCTGGGATCCCAAAATGCTCCAGTTCTACCTCGGCGCGATCCAGTTCGCCCTGGGCGATTTGCCGGCCCCCACCACCCCGAGCGCATGGCTCACGCCTGCCGTCCGCGCCCAGGAAAAGCTCGGCTGGCGCCTCGGCCTCGAGGCCTACACCTTCCACAGGGTCACTTTCTTCGAAACAATCGAGCGGACGGCGAGGCTCGGGTTGCCGTACGTCGGCGGGTTGAGCTTCCAGAAAGTCAGCGCCGATATTCCCAAGAACTTCGAGCCCGGCCTCAGCGATGACGAATTGCGTGCGGTCCGGCTCAAGCTGGCCGACGCAGGGTTGCGGATGCTCACGTTCTACATCCAGGAGATCCCGGGGGACGAAGACGGGTGTCGCAAGGTGTTCGAGTTCGGACGCAAGCTCGGCCTCGAGACATTCATGACCGAACCGAAAGTCGAGTCGCTCGACACCATCGAGCGGTTCGCGAACGAGTACGGCATCAACGTGGCGCTGCACAACCACGACCAGAAAGCTTCACCCCATTACTTCAGTCCCGACGCCATCCTCAAGGTCTGCGCCGGACGCGGACCGCGGATCGGCGCCGCCGCTGACGTCGGCTACTGGATGCGGGGCGGAATCGATCCGGTCGCCGGCATTCGCCAACTCGGCCCGCGGTTGTTGACCCTCCAAATGCACGATCTCAACGAACTCACACCCCAAGGCGCCGACGTGCCCTGGGGCGCCGGCCAGGGGCGATCCGGACAGATCTTTCGCGAAATCCTGCGCCTGGGATTGAAACCGACGATGATCGGACTCGAATACTCGAAGGACTTCGACGATAACCTGTCCGCCGTGGCCCAGTGCGCCGAATTCTTCAACCAACTGACCCTGCAACTGACCCGATGAGCACTTCAACCCCCACCCGCGTCGCCGTCGCCGCGCTCCAGCAAGCCTTCGACACCCTGGCCCGATACAACCGCGGTTCCGGACGCGACACGCTCAAACCGATCGACGACGCCGCTATGGCGGCCGCGGCCGATGCCGGCCTCCGCGCCGACATCCAAGCGCGGCTGGTCGCAACGCTCCGCAGCCCGGCGTCCGCCGTCGCCAAGGAGTACGCCTGCGGACGACTCGCTCTCATCGGCGGTCCAGAAGCTGTTCCCGCTCTGGCCGACTTGCTGCCGAACACCGACCTCGCGCACCCCGCCACTGATGCCCTCCAGCGGATGACCTGTGACGAAGCGGTGAGGGCTCTGCGCGAGAACTTGCCCAAGCTCGCCGGGCTCCCGCTGACTGGCGTCATCACCGCCCTGGGCGCGCGCCGCGATTTGGCCAGCGTGGGCGCATTGACCGCCCTGCTTTCAAACACCGACGCGGCCGTGGCATCCGCCGCGGCCGCCGCCCTGGGTGAGATCGGATCTCCAGCGGCCGCGACGGCGCTCAGGGAGCTCCTGACCAAAGCGCCTCCCGCATGGAACGGGGTACTTGCTGACGCTTGCCTGCTCTGCGCCAGGAGACTCGATGCCTCTGGCAACCCCGCGGAGGCGCGTGCGATCGCCGACGCCTTGCTGAGCGCCGGTCTGGCGTCGTACGTGCGCGACGCGATCAAAGGGCTTGATCTGCAATAGATACTGGACGGCCGCTCGCTCTTCCTCCAGCACCCCGGCCTGCCGATCCCGGCTCAGACCGAGCAGAGCTGCGCGCGTCTCGCGACCCGAGTTCGCGCGCTTCATTCACAACACAAGAGCGCGACGTCGGTCAGACGTCCCGCAAGGCAGGAACCGCCAGGGAGAGAGACTGCGTCGCAGGGCACTCAATTCATCCATTCAAGGCCCTCCACAAAACACACAAAACACATATATAGTGACAGGTTCTTAATTATTGACATGTCTTTGGTGTTGGCGTACCTGTGCGTGCAGCAATGTCGAGGTGATGGAGTGAGTGTCATGAGTGTCATGAGTGTAATGGAGTGAATTGAAA
>ERZ795055.3371-NODE-3371-length-11700-cov-22.102533_pt1 | contig 11700 bp, 10 predicted proteins | sample MGYA00375139_ERZ795055 | MGnify/ENA primary metagenome ERZ795055 (study PRJEB30184, sample SAMN05720283) | anaerobic digester metagenome | isolation source: active sludge of municipal wastewater-treating anaerobic digesters | place: USA | collected 2015-01-23 ...
ATGCCCGCTTCTTCCCGGAGAATTTCCGCAGCATCGAGAATCGTCTCAAGTGCCTGCACCGTTCCCAAATTGCCTGTGAATACGACATTAAATCCGGCCCCAAAGTTGACGGGGCAATCTTCCATTTTCCCTGGCTCAGAAAACGCGAAATCTCCAGGATTCGGATGATAGCAAACGGGTGTGCTGCCAGCCATTTTCCGCACCGGATCAACAAATGCCCGTGATTGGACCAGAAGCAGATCGTTCTTTCGGTAGATCCAGCGAACCACACTCGAAACGGCGGCAAGCAGCCTGTGACTACGTATGAAACCCGTTGCACTAAGACTTTCAGGCCACAGATCTTGAACCCAGGTAACCAGCGAAGCGTTTTTCAGTTTAGCAAGCCAGATAGCCGGGATTGCCTGGAGAATGGGCGATGGGGCAAAAACCAATATAAAGTCAATATTTTGCCGGCGTAGCAACCATGGACCGAGAGCGGCAGCGAAACAAACGAAAGAAAGATAATTCAGCACAAGACCCAACGCTGAGCCTTGCCCCCTAGGAAGAAGTGGAACACGCAAGATCGTGACCTCATCGTGCTGCTCGCCCCCCATCGACCACCAAGAATACCCTTTAAAAGGCACACCTTCCGGGTAGTTAGGTTGGCCCGTCAGCACTAGCACGTCACAACCCTCGTCCCGGAGTGCCTGTACAACCTCCGTAATACGAAAAATCTCCGGCCAGTAATACTGGGACACGACAAGAACACGCATGCGGGCAGATCCACCTAAACCATTTCCGCCCTGCGCCACACCTTCCGATTCACGAAATCGGTATAGCTCTGAATTATGCGAAGCACCTTCTCGGACACGTTATCCGGCGAGTAATCAGTAACAAGATGAAGCGCACGATATTCGCCACGCGGTTGGCTATCCAGAATGGCCAAGCCCTGCAAGACGCGATCAGTGCTCAAGCCAACCATCATCACTGCAGCCTCCTCGAACCCTTCAGGGCGCTCATGAACTTCGCGTAGATTCAGGGCCGGAAAGTTCAGGATGGACGACTCCTCAGTAATCGTTCCACTGTCCGACAGGACGCAGCGCGCCTCCGTCTGCAACTTGATGTAGTCGAGAAAACCGAACGGCTTCAAGAACTGCACCAGCGGATGTGCCTCCAGATTCAGGACCTCCAACCTTTTGCGCGTACGCGGATGAGTCGAAACGATAACTGGCTCTTGATATTTCTCAGCCAATGCATTCAGAATGCTGAACAGCTTTTCGAGGTTTTCAGGCGAGTCCACATTTTCTTCGCGATGCGAACTCACAACGAAGTAACGTCGCGCTGACAGTCCAAGTTGCTCCAGCACTTTCGAAGTTTTGATCCCCGGCATATAGTGCTCGATAACCTCACGCATGGGACTGCCCGTCTTTATTACCTGATCAGGCGGCAATCCCTCGCGCAACAGGTAATCACGAGCGATTTCGCTGTAGGTCAAGTTGATATCCGAGGTGTGATCGACGATGCGTCGGTTGATTTCTTCCGGCACCCGGAAATCAAAGCAGCGGTTACCCGCCTCCATATGGAATATTGGTATCTTTCTCCGCTTCGCCGCTATGGCAGCCAGGGAACTGTTGGTATCACCCAAAAGCAGAAGCGCCTCGGGCTGATGTTCGTGAAGCGCCTTGTCGGCCGCCATGATCACCTGCCCGATCGTCTCGGCAGCTGTTGCTCCGGCCGCTTCCAGGAACATGTCGGGCTTCCGTATCCCAAGATCGCTGAAAAAAACTTCATTCAGCTCGTAATCGTAGTTCTGGCCGGTGTGAACCAGCACGTGTTCGCAATGCGCATCAAGTTTTGCGATAGTGCGCGACAAACGAATGATCTCCGGGCGCGTCCCGACGATCGTCATGACCTTGAGCTTACGCATCAATTGCCTCACGAATGATGTCCAACTTCAGCAGCGTCTGCTTCACCCCCTCAACATCGAGTCGATGCGTATTGTGCGAGGTGTAATCATCGATGCTGGAAACCTCGGTCTCACCCTCAACAAAGTATTTGGCGTAGTTCAAGTCCCGGGAATCCGCGGGAATTCGATAGTAGTCGCCGAGATCTTCCGAACGCGCCATTTCTTCACGAGAAAGCAGCGACTCGTAAAGTTTTTCTCCATGGCGAGTACCAATGATCTTGATTTCATTGTCACTGCCAAGCAATTCCTTCATCGCCTGAGCCAGATCGCCCACCGTGGACGCCGGCGCCTTCTGGACAAAGATGTCGCCAGGTCGCGCATGCTCGAAAGCGTATAGCACAAGATCCACCGACTCCTCCAAGGTCATAAGAAAGCGGGTCATGCTCGGATCAGTAATGGTCAGTGGCTTACCAGACCGCAGTTGGTCCAGAAAAAGTGGAATAACGGAACCTCGCGAAGCCATTACATTGCCATAGCGCGTCGCAGAAAGAACAGTCTTGCCCGGATCACAAAGGCGCGACTTTGCCACCATCAGCTTCTCCATCATCGCCTTCGAAATACCCATGGCATTGATCGGATATACCGCCTTGTCGGTGCTCAACACCACGCAGCGCTTTACCTCATTGGCAATGGCCGCACGCATAACATTCTCGGCACCCAGCACGTTTGTGCGTACCGCCTCCATTGGGTAGAACTCGCATGACGGAACCTGCTTCAATGCGGCCGCATGGAAAACATAGTCAACCCCACGCAATGCATCATGGACGCTGTCGTAGTCGCGCACATCGCCAATGTAGAACTTCACCTTGTCGCTCTTCAGCGCGATGCGCATATCCTCCTGCTTCTTTTCGTCACGGCTGAATATTCGAATCTCGGAGAAATCAGAATGCAGGAAGCGCTGGAGAACCGCATTACCAAATGAGCCGGTACCCCCGGTAATCAACAAAATCTTATCTTTGAACATAATTTTCCTTTCAGATGTTGATCTAGCGAAAGTCCTTCATGGATTTCACCAATTCAGCCCACGGCTTTGGCTGGAATCCAGTAATTGAACGGAACCGCGAAGAATCCAGCGAACGGTCGATCGCAAAACTCTCATCTGCTTCGATGTCGACGGTCTTGCCGTAAGCCTCCGCAACGAGCCTCAAAAAGTCATACTTATTGATCGGCTCAGCGGACACATGATAGAGACCGCGCAAATTTTGGTTCGGCAGGATGTAGTCCCGGATCAGGCGAGCAATTTCCACCGTAGGCAAACCGGAAAATATAGCCCTCTTGAATCCCCTTACCGCCCCGCTCTGTGAGAGAAACCAACCCACCAGACTTCTCGCGCCTTCAAGTTCGTGACCGATGATCGACGTTCTCAGTGTGATGGCATTTGGATAATCAACCTCGCCCAGAAATTTGCTACGCCCGTACAGATCCGTCGCATCTGAAGGGTCAGCCTCAGTGTACATCCCCTTGCAACCCGAAAACACGCAATCTGTGCTCATGTGCACAAAACGCGCTCCAGCAACGGCACATAAACGTGCCATGCGATGAGGCAGTAACGAATTGACAGGGATTGCCGCCAACGGATCCCCAGCCTCCGCGAGCTGCTTGACCAGTCCAATGCAGTTAATCACCACATCGGGTCTCGTATCGCCAAAAACACGTATTAGATTATCAATATTCTCGACATCAACGCCGCTGATCAGCCCGCACTGAAAAGACTCGGGAAAGAATTTCTTGGAACGTTCACCCCGCACCGTTCCAATGACTTCTAGACCATTGCTTTGGGAAAACAAGCGAAAAGTTGCGCTACCCAGCATGCCGGATGCACCTAAAACCAGTACCCTCATGTTAGAAACACTCCGTTTGTTAGTGCTAGTCTTTAATATCAACTAAGTCCGGACCCCGCTGACCCAGTGCGAGCATCCATTCAAGACTCTAAAGTACAATGCGGCCAATCTGATCAAAAAACATATCTTCCCAAACAGTCGCATAACCTCGCTGCCGTTCGATTCCAAACAATCCTTCACGAGGTATGTTGGTAGCAACAACCTCCGCGCAAGCAAGCCAATCGACTAACGGCCGATTTCGCCCGCAACAACGCCGTCCTTCTATCTGCTCCACCGCTAAAAAACCCCAGTATTATTATTAATAAAACCGTTTAAATAACTCGTCTATCATACAATGGCTCTATAATCCGTAGCAACGGAAGCAAATAAATTAGAAATATTTAGACCACAAGTAACCTAAGCCCTGGGAACACGAGCATGTAAATTTATCAGATTAAGACTAGCAACAGAAATTAAGACAAAAAAACAAATTAATATTGGAATTAAAGTAATGCCAAAATAAAGATTAGAAAAATGGAAAAAATTAATTGAAACATAACCAACAATCAACGATCCACATATTCTACCAAAGACACGATTTGAGCAGCACAAATTATTTATTACAGCCAAAAACGCTCCATATACCAATCCACCGATCACCACACCAGGAAAACCGAAATTTGCATAAAATATACTCCATGTCTCAAAAGGAAAGCTAGACGCGATCAAATCTGAAACAGGCATACCAGGCACAATTTTTGTACCCAAATAAATATTATATAGATACACACCATCATCAATCGGTGGTTTTCCAACGCACATAGAAACCGGACAAAAAAGATAAGCCAAATCAGACCAACTCGTCCCGGCCCAAATCGTATCCCACGTAAAGTAGTCAATTACCAATAGTTCAACCTGCGGTACAGCGAGGCGCTGGAATATCTCCTGCCAATTATTAGCGATAGCCAAACCAAATGCCTCAGTGGAACCCATGTAAATATCCATGGCATCCTCCTGCCTTAGCAGTGGAGTAAGAATAAACAAACAAAGCCCCAAGATGTATAACGGTAAAAGACGAACATCAAACAACTTGAACGGTGGCTTTCCATCAATAAAAAATAGGTACATAAACCAAAAAACAAACAAGCCAACAGACAGAGACCTTCCGCCATACGCCAAGTACATACAGCCAGCCAGAAATAATACAATAAAAAACTGAGTTAACTTGTTAAGTTTAGCCGAGAAAATAATCACAACTGTAGCTAAAGCCCATAAAATGGTAATAAAAAACGCGTTACCCTTTATGATATCGCCTCTTGAAATCAAATTACCCCACAGATTTTGGAGCCCACCGATCATTTCAAAATATCCGATGAAAACCAAAGAAAACACAACTAAAGACGATAAGATCACAGGCAAAGGAACAACATAGTCAAAAGCAACAACAAAATACCGCCGCGCAATAATCATATAAACCATAAACGCGGAAATAATAAAAAAGGTTTTTGAAACAATCAAACTAACGAAATTTTCCAGGTTATAAATTTTAGGATCAAGCTCTTCAGGCAAGAAAGTTTCATCAAAAAAGTAAAACGGAACCTTGACGACAAACCAAAACAACACAAGAAGAAAAACTATACCGCCGTGCCCCTTAACCTTAATAACTAAAATCGCAATTAAAATCAAAAAAAGCAAGTGGACAAAATTCAACAATCCAATCATAGACAGAACCAATCGAAACATTCAATCATTGCAGACCGTGAGATCACGCCCAAGAATCATCTATGCATGCAGCCAAATTAGAAAGGCGCGAGAGAAAATTAAGATATACTACCCTGATTACGGCGATTAGCGAAAGCATTATCGATTCGGAGAGCATTTTTAACTGCACAGACGCTTAGCGAGAGTAACGATATTAAATTTGAATACCCTAAAACGCTGGAGCAATCAAAATAAGAGCAGTGGCAAAATGCTCTGATAAATCCATTAACTGTATTAGTTATCGAAAAATCACGCGCCTTAAGTATGCAAGCCGCCGATGACGACTCCCACGCATTCTCATCGCGCATAATAGAAATAACGACATCGCAAATGCTCAGAGTTTCACGACCAGGAACCATTTCGTGGTAAGTATAACCAGCGGCGTCACTCAAAAATCCATATGTAACAGGCTCTACAGAAGACTCAATTCCAATTACAGAAGGGATGCCAAGAGCTGAAGCTTCAATTATTGCAGTTCCACTACCGACAAATACAAAAGCACCATTTAAGACCTTATCCATGTCGCTATAATCAATGCACCCCTTAAACAGCACCGAATCCTGAACACCAAGTGAGACAGCTAAATCTTCCAATTCCTTCCGACAAGGCCCATCGCCATATATCTCATAAACTATTTTCGGATTTATTTTCAAGAATTCGCGCATGCATTTAATAACATGCCAGTTATATGTTTTAAAATTATGCAAATTACCTATAGATACAATTCGACCAGACTTTGCATCACCGACACCACCACTAACATTCATCGGCAAAGTTACGCCGACGGGCACCAGAGTTGAATTGACATAGTTAACACCAAAAAACTTTGAGTGCGAGTCACGGCTTGCCTCGTTAAAAAAAATCAAGGACTGGGAATCGAGAACGGAGAAAAGTCTTCTTGCCTCATTAGAAAAATAGTAATCAACACCAGCAAACATAAACTCATTTTGATGATAGATACCAACAGTTAATTTTATTGCGCTTAGCCCTCGTTTTAGCATGCGAGCAACAAATAAAAGACCGAACAACCCCATAACATGCACTTCGCGATCATGCTCTTCCAGTAGAGCATCTAAGCGCCTTAAATCAAGCGGTAAAAAACTTCCAGCTTGGTTATTAAAAAAACGACGAAACATAGGTTTTGAAAAGGTACTCAGACATGACACATCAGCCCATTTTTCAAGTTCCTTTAGCAGCGCAATATCCACCTGATTAAACATCACCAATACCCTAGGCCGTTTTCCTCGCACATTCAAATCACGACACATCCTGATCAAGAATGTAGTTCCACCATTCATCGGAAGAGCATTGGCTATAAAAATCATTATCTTTGATCCAAATTTAATTTCATGAAGCAAATAAAATGCTAAAGCAACATAAATGTATATTTCGCAGACAAATAGACAATTTTAATATTTTTTTAAAATGATAAATTTGGGTGCCTTCACATTACCTGCACGACACAACTATACGCTATAGTTTATAATTCTCAACACGTGCCGATGAGACGTTTCGTTCCACCATTAATTTTAAAGGCTTTTGAATTTCAATCATTACGAATTACATCGGGTGTAGATTACAAATCCGACAATTGACATGCAAAGATACAGAAAATAGGTTAGCACATAGGCCTGAGTAATCTCAGTAAGCGCTCCGCCGTAAGAAATCGCAACAATGGAGAGCCCGACATAGAGCCCCGCCTGTATAAATTCAGCAAAAATATAGATCTTCGTGGCTGCCTTGGCCACAGCCAGAAATCCAATTACATAAGAGCACAGTCTGAATAAGTCGCCTATCAACTGGAGTCCAATAAAATCTGCCATGCGATCAAAATCTGCGGAAAAGAGCAGGCGTATCACAAACGATCTTAGCAAATATGTCAGCAACGCAAATAACGCAAATACAACCAATATCACCACGAAATAGCGCAAGACCAACCTGATAATGTCTGCGCGTTCAAAAGCTGACGACAACTTCGGCATGTAGCTTGTTGCAAGGAAAACCGCAAAAAATCCAAGGTAAGCCCCCGACAAACGTATCATTGCTTGCCACACACCGGCTACCTCGTATCCCAACGCTGACGTAATACGTGTTCGGAGAATTATTTCTGCCAATGGGAAAAGAGTGGCTGAAGCCAGCAACATCATGCTAAACCTGCCAAGGCGCAATGCGTTAGCTCGATCAATCGAAAGCTTGATCAACCGTGTCAAGCGAGAGCGCTTGACCATCCAAATTGCAGGAACACCAGTGCAGCACGTAACTAGCAGCAACGAAAGAGCAGCCCCCTCCAAACCGAAGCTAGTGATTAAAAGATAGACAATGGGTAGCGATCCGAGATACCCCACAGCTGTGACCCCTGCAAAGATATCTGGACGCCTCAACCCATTAGCGATAGCAACCACTGCGGTACCAATGAAACACAGGAGGTGTGCGGCCCCAACGCAAAATACTAGCCAAGCATAATGGCTGCTACCAAATAGCAAGCGCGAAATCGGGTTCGCTAGAAATGCACAAACAAATAAAACAATGGCCGAGAACACTAAACCATAAACAGTTGCAGCACCGATGAACTTAGCCATCACACGGGGCTGCGATCGAAATTCGGCCACGTATTTTGTAATTCCGTTTGCAATTCCGCCACCCGCAAATACAGATACCATCGTCGCCAAACTCATGAAATGACCAAGCAATCCCATGCCAACCGGGCCGACAAACACCGCTATCATCTTCACCGTAACGAGGTTTACGGCCATTCTCAGTCCATGTGCAGTTAGAGCAGCGACTGGTGCAGAAAATAAACTCCGTATTAACGACAATCGTTGCGTCATAAGACTAAAATTTAGTCAGCGAGTCAATGCTGCGATAACTGCTTCAGCGACATAATCCACATCATCGTCAGACATCTCAAAGTAGAGTGGCAATCGAAGCAGTCGATCGGCATAGTAATCACTGTTCGGTAACAGGCGGTCACCATGTCGTTCTTTGAAATAGGGACTACTGTGAAGCGGCAAGTAGTGAAACACCGCAAGGATCTCTCGCTCACGCAAAGAGGAAATCAAATGGCTGCGCTGCGCCAAGTCCTTCGTAATGAGATAAAACATATGTGCATTGTTAGTCGCGAATTCTGGAACATACGGTAGACGCACCCCATGTAGCGGCAAGAAACCTGAAAAATGAGATAAATAACGCTTCCAAATCGCAATGCGACGATGTTGTATAATCTCCATGACCTCAAGTTGGGCATACAGGTATGCAGCAATAATATCCGATGGCAAGAATGAGGAGCCAATATCTACCCATCCATATTTATCAACCTCTCCCCTGAAAAATGAACTACGGTTAGTTCCTTTTTCTCTGATTATTTCTGCTCGAGCGCTAAACTCCGCATCATTTATCGCCAGAAGTCCTCCCTCACCAGAGATAACATTTTTTGTCTCATGGAAAGAGAATGTCCCAAATTTACCAATCGAACCAAGGGAGCGTCCTTTATAGAATGAGTCTATAGCTTGTGCAGCATCTTCAACGACAGGTATGCCTTTAGCATCCGCTATCGACATGATACGATCCATATCACAAGCAATCCCTGCGTAATGCACAACGATGATCGCCTTCGTTCTTGCCGTGATCAATCGCTCAATTTCATCCGGGTCAATATTTGGATTGACTTCACAGCTGTCTGAAAAAATCAGTTTTGCCCCCCTGAGTGCGAAGGCATTAGCCGTCGACACAAACGTAAACGAAGGAAGAATTACTTCGTCACCTGGCTGTATATCCAAAAGAATTGCGGCCATCTCGAGGGCGTCGGTACAAGATGTCGTCAATAATGTTTTTTTAAACCCATATTTTTCTTCGAAAAATTCGTGACACTTCTTTGTAAATATGCCATCTCCGGAAATTTTTCCAGACGCAACGGACTGAGCGATATACACAAGTTCGCGGCCGTGTAAGTATGGTTTATTAAACGGTATCATTTGAAATCTCTTTCAATAGCTTTGCTTCAAGCTCAAGCAAATTTTTTTTCCGTTCCTTCACCCGGCGGGCAGGATTTCCGACATAAATACCCCACGGTTCAGTGCTCTTATTTACAAGAGAAAGCGCGCCTACGGAGCAACCCAAAGAAATTTCAACTCCTGGAAACACGATTGAGCCAGCACCAACAATGACGTGTCGAGCCAAAATAACGGGGGCTTTCTTTTCATTCTTGTAGGCATCTGGAACTGTAGGGTTTGTGAGAGTTCGACCAGAATAATCGTCAGACTGACTAAATATCTGAACATAGTATGCTAAGCCAGAGAAATCTTGCATGAAAATACCTTGCTCTCCACCAGCAACTAAGCAGTGCGGTGCAATATGTACAAATTTACCAATCACGACCCTGCCAGAGATAACACAAAAATCATCTATTCGTGAATGATCTCCTATCTCAATTTGATCTGCATTATAGATACTTGCCTTGTCGCTTATCTTCACATCATTACCCAAGAACTTGAACCCAACATTTTCTAACTGTTTATCTGTCAAATAAGCCACTTAACCCCCTGTTTTAAATAAAGCGAGCAAATATCTTCCATAACCATTCTTCCTTAGAGCATGCTTTAGTCGATACAAACCTTCAGTCGTTATAGAAGGCAATGTCGTTAATGCAAGGCACTTTACAACCTTGCCGGGTTTCTATAATTTCCACATAATTCGCGGCATCAAGATTACTTTCATGGGTGCATGTGTCGAACCAAGCGACCCAAATATAAGCAGTTGCAGTTCAAACACAGGAGGCAGTAGATCATCCGCTTGTCGTAGATCGGGAAAAGTTGCTTGGAGAACGACAAGGTGGCCGGGTGCAGCCGCCGTGGATGAGGCCCTTGCGGGTGGTCGCGTTTTCCCCATATTAACTGCCGACCCATTGCTGCTAGGCGCCACTGATAGGATTTTCCACCCAAAGCTTGGTTGTCGAGGCACCGCCTCACCGTTTTTCTGGTGCCGGTCGCGAAGGTTTCTGCCGGCTTCCTACCGAGTTCGCGCTCGATCTTTATCGCGTCGATAGCGCAGCGGCGGTCATAACCGGCGCGATCCGGGGCGTAGGTAATCTGTTCCTTGTAGGGCTTGCCATAGACGCGCGGGCGTAGTTCGTCGAGGATGGCACACCGGGTGTGGACGAAGTCGAGATTGGGTTTTTCGTTCCAGCCGGCGATGTTGTAGGTGTGCCCTAGACTGTTCGTTTCGAGGACGTTGCGGATGGTGCTGCAGTGGTCTTTGACATAGAGCCAGTCGCGAATCTTCTGGCCGTCACGAAAGATAGGCAGTGGCTTGCCGGTGTCGTTGACGCTTACCAGCACGGTACCTCTTTGCGCATTGGCAAAGGCAATAGGCGATTCAATCGCAGTCTTGTCGCATGATGCCTTGTATTCAAGCACCTGCGATTCGCCTTGGGTGAGGAGCGGACGAATAGTCAAGGTCACTCCACCGTCACCGATTTAGCCAAATTCCGCGGCTTATCCACATCGGTCCCCTTGACCAGCGCCGCATGGTAGGACAGCAACTGTAGCGGAATGCCATGCAGGATCGGCGAGAGTTCGCCGTAATGCTCCGGCAGGCGCAGGATATGCACGCCTTCCGAGGCGCCGATTTCCGAGTCCTTGTCGGCGAAGACATAAAGCTCACCACCGCGCGCCTGGACTTCCCTGAGATTGGACTTCAACTTGTCGAGCAGGTCGTCGTTTGGGGCAACCGAAATTACTGGCATGTCGCTGTCGACCAGCGCCAGCGGCCCGTGCTTGAGTTCGCCGGCCGGGTAGGCTTCGGCGTGGATGTAGGAGATTTCCTTGAGCTTCAGGGCGCCTTCCATGGCGATCGGGTAGTGGCGGCCACGCCCGAGGAAGAGCGCATGATGCTTGTCGGCAAAACGCTGGGCCCAGGCCTTGATCTCTCTTTCGAGGCCGAGAACCTTGTTGACCGCAACCGGCAGGTGGCGCAACTGGTCGATGTAGGCGCTTTCGTCTTTGGCAGTCAGGCGTTGCTTGACCTTGGCCATCACTAGCGTCAGCAGGAACAGGGCAGCCAGCTGGGTGGTGAAGGCCTTGGTCGAGGCGACGCCGATTTCCGGGCCGGCGCGGGTGATGAAGCGCAGGGCGCATTCGCGGACGATGGCCGATTCCGGGACGTTGCAGATGGCCAGCG
>ERZ795055.3374-NODE-3374-length-11697-cov-106.233036_pt1 | contig 11697 bp, 13 predicted proteins | sample MGYA00375139_ERZ795055 | MGnify/ENA primary metagenome ERZ795055 (study PRJEB30184, sample SAMN05720283) | anaerobic digester metagenome | isolation source: active sludge of municipal wastewater-treating anaerobic digesters | place: USA | collected 2015-01-23 ...
TCGATCAGCTTTCCGGTCGCACCATGGGGGTGCGCGCCGACATCACGCCGCAGACGGCGCGCATCGATGCCCATCTGCTCAATCATAAAGGCGTGACCCGCCTGTGCTACTGCGACAGCGTGCTGCACACCCTGCCGGCGACCATCTCCGCCAGCCGCGAACCGGTGCAGATCGGCGCCGAACTCTACGGCCATGCCGGCATTGCTGCCGATCTGGCGGTGATCCGCCTGATGGCCGCGGCTTTCGCCCGCATCAAGGTGCCGGTCAGCCGCATCGACCTCGGGCATGTCGGCATCTTCCGCGCCCTGGCCGAAGCCGCCGGTTTGCCGAGAGAATCCGAAGAAGCGGTGCTCAACCTGCTGCAGGCCAAGGATGTGCCGGGCCTGAGCGAGGCCTGCGCCGAGGTGCCTTCGCCCTATCGCGAAGCCCTGCAGCGCCTGCCGCAGCTCTATGGCGGTGCCGAGGTGCTCGAGCGCGCGGCCGCCGAGTTGCCGGCCCTGCCGGGGATCGTCGCCGCGCTCGACGGACTGCGCCATCTCGTCGAGGCGGCGCCCGACTTGCCGTTCTCGATCGATCTTTCCGACCTGCGCGGCTATCACTATCACAACGGTGTCGTCTTCGCCGCCTATTGCCCGGGCTATCCGGCGGCGATTGCGCTTGGCGGTCGCTACGACGGCGCCGGCAAGGCCTTCGGGCGCGACCGTCCGGCCACGGGGTTTTCGATGGATTTGCGCGAAGTGGTGCGCCTGGCACCGGCCGGCAAGCCATCGGGCGCGATCCTGGCGCCGTCGGCGGCCCATGACGGCAGGCTCGCCGCGCATATCGCCGCGTTGCGCGAACAGGGAGAGGTCGTCGTCGAACTGCTGCCGGGCGAAAGCGCCTGCGAGGGGCCGGTTTGCGACAGAAAGCTGGCCCAGGTCGGCGAGCAATGGATCATTGAAGCAATACAAGAGGACTAGAAAATGGCCAAGAATGTCATCGTGGTGGGAACCCAGTGGGGGGACGAGGGGAAGGGCAAGATCGTCGATTGGCTGACCGACCACGCCCAGGGCGTGGTGCGCTTCCAGGGCGGGCATAACGCCGGCCATACGCTGGTCGTCGGCGAGCAGGTGTACAAGCTCAATCTGGTGCCGTCGGGCATCGTGCGCGACGGCGTCAAGTGCTATATCGGCAACGGCGTGGTGCTCGACATCCATCATCTGCTTGCGGAAATCGCCGAACTGGAAAAGGGCGGCATCGATGTCCGTTCGCGCCTCCGGATCAGCCCGGGCTGCCCGCTGATCCTGCCCTACCACTCGGCCATCGACAAGGCGCGCGAAAGCGTCAAGGCCGAAGACAAGAAGATCGGCACGACCGGCAAGGGCATCGGCCCGACCTACGAAGACAAGGTGTCGCGGCGCGGCCTGCGCGTCTATGACCTGTTCCATCCGGAACGTTTCGCCGAGAAGCTGAAAGAGGTGCTGGAGTACCACAACTTCGTGCTGACCCAGTATTTCAAGGCGCCGGCGGTCGACTACCAGATGGTGCTCGACCAAGCGATGGCCGATGCCGAGCAGATTCGTCCGCTGGTCGCCGATGTGTCGGCGGCCCTCTACGAAGCCAACCAGGCCGGCCAGAACCTGCTGTTCGAAGGCGCCCAAGGCACCTTGCTCGACATCGACCACGGCACCTATCCGTTCGTCACTTCGTCCAACTGCGTCGCCGGCCAGGCGGCCGCCGGCTCGGGCATCGGCCCCGGCATGCTGCACTACGTGCTGGGCATCACCAAGGCTTATTGCACGCGCGTCGGTGGCGGCCCGTTCCCGAGCGAACTCGATATCGATACGCCGGGCGTACCTGGCTACCAGATGTCGCAGGTGGGCAAGGAATTCGGCACCGTCACCGGGCGCAAGCGCCGTTGCGGCTGGTTCGATGCTGCCGCGCTGCGCCGTTCCGGCCGCATCAACGGCCTGACCGGCCTGTGCATCACCAAGCTCGACGTGCTCGACGGTCTGCAAGAACTCAGCATCTGCACTGGCTACAAGCTCGATGGCAAGGTCATCGACCTGCTGCCCATCGGTGCCGACGAAGTCGCGCGTTGCGAGCCGATCTACGAGACGATGCCGGGCTGGTCGACGACGACCTTCGGTGCCAAGCGCTGGGAAGACCTGCCGGTCAACGCCCAAGCCTATCTCAATCGCCTGGAGGAACTCTGTCAGGTGCCAATCGCCATCATTTCCACCGGTCCGGAGCGCGACGAAACCATCCTGCGCCAGCATCCGTTCAAGTAAGCGCCTCTGGCTGCCGGGAGGCAGCCGGTTGCGGTCAACGGGCCTTAAAGGCCCGTTTTTCGTTGACCTGCGGCGATCAGTATTCGGGATAGCGCCAGTAACCAGGCTGCGGTGCGACATAAACCGCCTGCGGCGCCTCGATATAGACGGGCTGCCGCTGCACGTAGACCGGCGGCGGGGGCGGCGTGTAGTAGGTTGAGGCGGCAATGCCGGCGGCGATGCCGGTGATCGCCAGCACGGCGGCCGGGCCGGCCCAGCCGGAACCCCGGTAATAGCCGCCCTCGTGCTGGTGGTGGCGTGGCGGGCCACCGTAATAGCCGCCGTGGCGACCGTGGTCGGCCAGTGCGGTGGTCGAGGCGCCCAACGTCAGGGCGAGGGCGATGCAGAGGGAGCGAAGGGGCGTTTTCATAAGCCGAATAACGCGGCTCGACGGCGAAGGATGACGATCTGCCGGGCGGGAATTGTGAGCATTTGTTACAAAGCGTCCGCTTGCCCTGTGAGACAATGCTGCGCGAGTCGACAAGCGCCTGTTGCGGTCGACCGGAAAAAAGCGGCGAAAATGAAAAAAGGCCTTGTCAAGACAAGGCCTTCGATCAAAATCGCTGGTGCCCAGGAAGGGACTCGAACCCCCACGGAGTTACCCGCTAGTACCTGAATCTGGCGCCGTTTGGCTCAACCATGCGGCTTTTGCCTGTTTCTCGTTCCGCAATCCAGTACATTAACTGGGCAAACAAATTCAAAAGCTTACAGTGCGCGAAGGCCATTTTGCGGAACGGTTACTTCCATTTTCTGACTAGATCAGAGTGCGCAACCTTGCCCTTCCGATTGCGGGTGTAATGCTCAGTCATTGATGCGCTGGCGTGGCCCATCAGCGCTTGAGCGGCATCGAGATTCTTAGCCTCTCTGATATCGGTCGCCGCCTTTGCCCGAAGGTCTCTGAACTGGAATCCCTTGGCAACGACCCCGGCGGACTCCCGCGCCTTTTCAAACCTGCTGCGCAACTTAGCCTTCGTCATTGGCCTCCCGGCTTCATCAACCAGCAGAGCGATGGTCTGAACAGGAAATTTGCGCTTCCTGGCAATGATCCGATTGATGACTTCTTCGAGGTCGCCTGCGATCGGCACGCGCACCTTTGCCCCGCGCTTCGTCTGTTTGGTGGCCAATGCTAAATCCTTGATGCTGGTTTCAGTCATGCGGATGCAATCGATTGGCCGCTGGCCAACCAGATAGGCAATGTCGATGGCGTCTTTCAGGCCGTCGGACGCGTGTTCATAGACTGCTGCCAACACCTCATCTTCGGTATAGACATCCTGCCGCCCTGGAAGCCGTTCACGCCGAATGGCTGCAACAGGGTTGTATTGCACCCAGCCGCGCGCCATTGAGTAACGGTAGATCATGGACAGGATAGAGACTTCGCGCAAAGCACGGTGGCGTGATTCCTTGCTCCGGTCGTCCATGTAGAGCTGGATCAGTGGCGAGTCGACTTGATCGATGGGTGCTTCGCCGAATTTCTCGGCCAGTTTGTCCAGGGCGAACTTGTAGTCATCTTGCGTTCCGGTGGCCAGCTTCTGGTAACTGTCGCTGGCCATGTAGTGGCCAATGACATAGCCGACGTTGAGAACAACCGGAGCTTTTTGTTTGTTCAGGTCGGACCACTTGCGGACAGCCAGCACGTAATCCGATCCGAGCGATATTTCCTTACGTGGCTTGCCGCCAGTGTCGAAGAAGTAATAGGTCTTGTCGCCACGCTTTCGAGCGCGCATGTGCGGCAACAGGTTGAGATTTACACTCGGTTTTCTGCCCATGACGGCACCCACTTTTTAGGTTCTGCCTTGGCCTTCTGGCCTTCGATTGCAGTGCAGGCAACTACTGGATGTCCAGACGCATTGACGAAGAATGGTATTCCCATTTTCTTGAGTTGCGCAATCTGGCTGCTTTTGCGGCGCCAGCCGGTCAGGGCGATCAGTTCATCGGGTTCGAGGAACATTTTTTGCCTCCATCATGTTCTCTTTTTCAGCCCGCATCGCCAGTGCCCTGCGCACTGCAGCTTCCGCATCGACAACAAGCCTGCCAGATTGCCGGTTCCAGGGAAATTGTCTTGGCCATGGTGGTTTCTACTTGATGCGGGTTAGCTTGGCTACACGGATTTGGTTTTGCCGATTCATGCGACTGGCAGGTTGGCAGGTTGGGGAGATGGATCTGATATAGGCATACAGGCGGCGCATGTTGGCACCTGTATCAAGATCGCGACGAAGGTGGAATTCACGTTCTTTCATGGTGTTCTCCTAGCAAGATACCCGGCGCGATTCAGTGGCCGGATGGTTGAATGCAATGATTTCCGCAGTTCTAACGTTGGTCAAAAGGTCAGCAATGCGCTCCTGCATTGCCTCAAGTTCGGAAGCTAACTGGCGAGAGGTAGCTGAAGAGCGCAGAGCAGTGTTTTCCACCTCCAATTCGGCAATGCGCTCAAGGTGTGTGTCGACCTAGGATTCCAGAACGGAAAGGCGGTTGTGCAGGAATGGAATTCCGTTGATTTCCTCTGGTGTAACGGCCAACTTGCCCACGTCTGGCGAAACCAGTTCGCCGGTCTTTCGGTTGATGAACCAACCATCCCAGCGCTTGTGCGATGTTCTAAAAACAGCATCCAGAGTGAGCAAGCGTAGGGCTTCAAAGGCTGCGAAAGGGGTTGTTTTTTTCTCTGCTTCCCAAGCTTTGACTTCGTATTGCGTTACCCGGAGATAGGTTGCTGTTTGGGCAATTGAGAGCTTCGCCATGGTCTGCCGAAAAAATCTGAAGCGTTGCCCAGTGATTTCCCGCCAAGGCTCTGAATCGATCAGCCAGTTTGGCAGGGCGCTTCCGAAAGCCTTGGCAAGCCTGGATGCTTCTGATCCGTTGATCCAATAGAGATCAACGCCATTCATATACGCGGCCCACATGGTTTTATGTGTCGGACTTGAGACAAGGTTGCAGGTTTTCCTGCTAGTGGTATTCTTTTTCGCAGCCATTGCTATTGCTCCTATCAATAGTCATTTGGTTGGGCAGGTGCTGGTTTGGTCGCCGGCGCACCTGCCCTTTTTCTTTTCAAGCGGGTATTTCTTCAGCTACCAGGTATCCGCTACCAAAAACTCTCCGTTTCCGATGGCTCGATCCGTGGGTTACAGGTGTTCCTTTGATGGCTTCTATGTAGTCGTCAATGTCGGCCTGTGCAGTGCTCGGGCTTCCACAAGAACTGGCAACGTAGCGAAGGAAATCGCCGGCCTTGTTTCTGGACAGCAGCACCTGGAACTGCTCTTCTGTGAGTTCCCCAATCCAAGACTCCTTAGGCATAGCGGCATCAGCCAGTTGCTCGTCGGATTGCTCGGCGTCGATACCCAGCAGGTTTTTTTTCAGCCCTGGCGACCAGGACAACATTCTCTTCCCCTGGAAGACCGTGGCATATTCCCTGAATTGATGGGCTGACCATCCGTCACCATTCATTGCCCAGGACAGCAACTGGAAAGGCGTGAAGTGGGTGATGCCACCATACTGGCCAGCAGCGCCGATTTTCGAATGTGGGCGGGTAAGTTCGGAACTTGCCCCCCATCGTTCATCCCGCCCGAATTTGGCGATGTACTCAGCTGCGTGCTCTCCACCGCGGACATTGAGGCCACGCTCCATCATCGCGGTGAGTTTCGATTTTTCGCCAAGGCCGGCCCGGAACAGATGATCAACCCATGCCGACTTGAGAGCTTGGATCGGTTCACTATCCAGGTTGCCTTCATCGTCAGTGCGGATGCCATCATCGAACATCTTCTCCCCCAGGCCATTGCGGGAACAGAAGACAAGATCGTGTGTGTGCGGGTGCCAGCCGTTTTCCAGGCTGACAGTGACTTCGAGGCTGCGAACGCTGCCAAGGCGTCCAGCGCTGCCATTCTTGCCGAGGATGCGCTTGTACGGTGATGATTCCTTGAAGGTCTTCAGTGCTTTGCCGAAGCGTTCGATCAGCTCCTGCAATGGGTGGTCGGCTTCATGGGGAAAGGTCAATGTGAGAAGGTAGGCGGTGCCATGGTTCCTGACGTGGGCGACCATGGCTTGCTGTAGTTCTCCCCGGCGAGCCTCGGTGATCTTGGCGGCACATACCGGGCAATGCCAGACAGAACCACAGGTGGCCACCCCGGAGAATCTGGCGTTTGACCCATCCTTAACCCGGTACACCCCAACGTCGGCGCTGGCGCTGACAATTGTTCGATGGCACCAGCAGACGCGTTTTTGCTCTTCCGCCGGCAAGTTGCGGTCATAGATCAGGGTTTGAGACATGCGCAGCAAAAGAAAGCGCTCAACCTTCGCTTTCAACTTTTCGGAGAAGTCGCCCCGAAAGCCTTGCCTAGCAACGATGTCAGAGGATTTCGCACTTATACCGAGAATAATATGAGGGGCTTTGGGGACGGCGGCTTGAACGACAGTGGCGGTAGTCATACGGAAACGGGGAGAACTTCCAGGCGGGCGCCACGAAAAGCTGCGGCTGCGCGCATAGCGACGCCAGCGGCAATGTTGGAATGGTCGTAGTGGGTGGCGTGATTTTGCGCAGAGCAGGGGCGCAGCAAACCGCCTTCCCAGGCGATGTAATTCCCCTTCAGGTTGGGCTGGGCACCACTGCCACGCTCAAAGCGAATGATGAAGCGGGTGGCAGTCATTGCATGGTTTCCCCGGCAGTGCTGGCCATTGGCCGAACGGCGTCGAGAAAGCGCCGCAACCCTTCTGAATCTATCGCCGCGTGGATGATTCGGTTTTGGGTCGATATCGATAGTTCTTCCCAGCGGTCGTGCCGATAGTTCAAAGGCAGTTCGGCTACCTTGAGCAGTGCGGCGCGGTATCCCGCTGTAAGCTGGTTCCAGGCTTTCCCCTGGGGTTCATTGGTGCATCCGAGAATGGCGCGGCAGGCGTCAATTTTGGATTTTATTTCGGTGGTCGCCGGCACGATTGCTTTCAACTTTTCTTCACCAGATTGGTGCTCTGTTGAGAGTTGGCGTAGAGCGCCAGGCCGATCAGCACAGCGACGACGACAATTGCGGTTCCTGATCCTTTGCCGGACAGCATCGAGACTGGGGCGATGGGATTCATTCGTCACCTCCTTCCGATTCCTGTTCGCTTGCTTCAGCAACTTGTTTTGTCGCTGCCTTTACCGGTTGAGTGCTGACGGCTGCCATAGGGGATTTGGCAAAGAACATGGATAGCAGGTGTGAATGCGTTGATGGATCTTCAACAGGTGGCAGTTCAGAAACGATGTTCCGGCCTTGCAGCATGCGGAATAGCAAATAGTTCTCGGCCATGGCACCGAAGAGTTCGCGTTGCTTGTCCTCGGTTGATTCATCGTAATTGCCGAGAAATCCTTTTTTGAGCGGGGATTGCAGGAGGCTGGCGATCCGCTCGTCGTTCAAATCCATGCGTTCGAGCATCTGGTCGACCGTTTCAGGCGCGATCTTGTCGCTGACGTAGAAGCACATGCGAGAGACAGGCTGAACCATCGAACCACCAGGGGCACGCGCCTGTGGTGTGGTTGGGAGCGGTGCGCTTGTTGCAGTTTCGGCGAAGTCGATGCCCTTCTGTGCGTAGTAGTCACGCAGGGCTTCCAGGAAAGGCATGTCTGGCACGAAACGACCAGTTTCGAAATTCTTGAGCTTGTGGCCAGGAAGGCCGCTCTCTTCGATTACGTTGGCTTGGGTTAGGCCGGTTTGGAATCGAGCAGCACGAGACTGCTCGGCAGTGATTGGCAGGGAAGCAGGGATTTTCATTTTCCATCTCTGGTGTGCAACGTAACGTTGCGATGGAAATGACTATCGCACAACCATAGTAAAATTACAAGAGCAACGTAAAATTGCATTTTCGGGAAAAAGAAAGCGCCCAGAGGGCGCTGTTCGTCGAGCTTGTTACTCCCCTTGCTCTTGTTCTTTCCTTGCAAATAAAATCAGGCGCAATTCTTCCGCCGTCTCTAGAAGCGCTTGGTTTGCCTCCCTATCCATATCGTCGTCGAACCCCTTGTTCCATCCGCGCAACAAGCCCAGCATTAATTCCATGATGGCCATTCGATGATGCGGGTGAAGCCTTTTGAAACAATAGATCAGGGCTGCAACTACCTCAGGGTTTGACCCACCAATGACACCGTATCGATATCTATCAAGAAATGTGTCGAATGGGTCATCTATTCCGTAGATGAAATAAGAGGGCGTCACGCGTAATACTTCACACAATAGGCGTAGTTCGCGTGGTCCCGGCCTATTTGTTCCTGCCTCATAAAGAGAGATTACTGCCCGAGACAGGCCCTTTTCATCCTTGTCTGCACGCTTGGTTAGGTCAGCCAATTGTCCCTGAGTCAATCCTTTTGCTTCGCGAGCACGCTGAAGCCTGTCACCTAACTCTTGTTCAGGCTCGCTCTCCAAAATCCCTAACCTACGGGGGGGGCTATGCAGCTTTTCTTCCGTCGCCAATCTGTCGGCGAACTCGGCTTGCGATGCGAGTTCGTTTAAGGCGTCAAGCTGGCCTTTGGCCTCTTTGGATATTCGTTTGGTGTTTTTTTTCTTTTCTGCCATGGCTGCCAACGGGTTGGAAATATGGTTAAACCGGCTGGGTTTCCGCGAGTTTTCAGGCTTTCATCCCGTTGCGGTAGGCCAGAACTATAGCCCCCGAATCCCCCAGCCGTCAAAGTTATGGCCGTGCAGGTTTATTCAAAATGCGAGCTTGTATTGCTCAAGTATTTTGACCGTCTGAGGTAGCCCCTGCTTGAGCAAGGTATCCAGCAACTCTTCTGGGGTGCGTGGTGGGTTTTTGAGCGCGCTGCGCTGTGCAGCGATAGCGGCAAGAACCTTGGCCGTGTTCAGATCGAACAGGTCGACGATGAAATCATCAGGGTGAATCGCTTCGATTCCGTACTTCTCAAGTGCAGTTTTCGGAAAATCTTTCAAGTTGAATGTGATGATCAGTTCCGCGCCGCTCTTGATGCCGGCAGCCACTACATGCCGATCATCCTTGTCGGGAAGATCGATACATTGAATCAGGTGCTGGTAATCATCGACCATGCAGTCATGGCAGTTGGTGTTGATGAGTTCGACGGTGCGAGTCAGCTTGTTTGCCAGTTCAGGGCGATTCTGGAGCAAATTCTGAACCCACTCTGCCTCTATTTCCTTTGACCAGCGCGCCCGGAAGAGTCCGCATGAGGCCAACCGCAGGAGCAAGTCCCGCAGCGGCGCTGGGTAGAAAACGTTGGCGTCGTAGATTACTGTGAATCTGCTCATCAGTACCCCATTTCAAGTTCCTGGGCTTGCGCTACCAGCTCATCCAGGCTGGATTTTCTTGCAGCCGCCTCTTGCTCTTTGAATGCGAGCAAAGCGCCATATTGAACCCTTCGATGGGTGCCTACTTTGCGATAGGTGATCTTCCCTTCATCCAGGATCTTGATGAGATATGGGCGAGACACCATCAGCAGATCAGCAGCCTCCTGGGTAGTTAGTTCGGCATGTACGGGCACCACCTGGACAGCATTACCTTGCCCGATGTTCACCAGGATATCCATCAGCAACTGAAAAGCTGCACTCGGCAAGCGAACGATTTGTTCGCTCTCCCCATGCCTGACGGTGATTTCCTGTACTTCTTCCTTGGTCTCAATGATCATTGATAGCTCTCGGCTGCCTTCTTTAGCCAGCGCGATTTCCTGGTCAGTTGGCAAGTGAGGCAATCCATTCTTGACCGGCGCATTCATCATCCTTCTCCTTGTGTTTCTTTGATGGCGCCCAATTGCTCTACTGGCATATCCGATGAGCGCCGCTCCCATAAGCGTTAATGTAGGCTAATTCTGCGTTAATCGCAATAAACGAAACAGTCGAAATGTACGAAATGTGATCTGCCCAGGCCATAGGCCTTGTTCACCATATTGCTTTGCAACCCATTGATATTTGGAGTGCAAAATGGCGCGCTCTCAGTGGTTTTGAAGTTGGCAAAGTTGTTAGCCAGCAGCCGGAAACCCGGCGAGCATGTGGCCAATCGATGATATTGGAATGGGTTTCGGGTGGGGTTACGAACCCCATATTCTGCTGTTTTATGCCCAAGAAACGACAAAGGACACCGAAGTGTCCTTGATCATTTTGCGGAAATAATCGCTGTTTGCGGAAATGCTGCTAGCGGTTACTATCGCTGAATCGCTGGTGCCCAGGAAGGGACTCGAACCCCCACGGAGTTACCCGCTAGTACCTGAAACTAGTGCGTCTACCAATTCCGCCACCTGGGCACAGGTGCGAAGAGCCGCGAATTATAAAGAAAGAAAAAGACATGTCAAGAAAAAAACTCTCCAAAGTCCGTCGCGCCGATCCGTTCTTCGAGCGCGAATCCACCCGTTATGAATTCCCGCTGCCATCGCGCGAATATGTTTCCCAGATTCTTGCCGATGAAGGTCGGCCGCTGAGCTTCATCGAATTGACCGAATTGCTCGACATCGCCGGCAGCGAACGCGAGATGTTCCAGCGCCGCCTCGGCGCCATGGAGCGCGAAGGCCAACTGATGCGCAACCGCAAGGGCGCCTATATCCTGCCCGAGCGCGCCAGCCTGACGGCGGGCAAGATCCAGGGGCATCAGGACGGCTATGGCTTCCTGATTCCCGATGACGGCAGCGCCGACATCTTTCTCGACCAGCACCAGATGGGCAAGGTGCTGCATGGCGATCGCGCCCTGGTGCGGGTTGTCGGCATCGACCGCAAGGGGCGGCCGGAGGGCAGCATCGTCGAGGTCACCGAACGTGCCAATACCCGGGTCGTCGGCCGCGTCTTCGTCGAGCATGGTGTGGTGTTCGTGGTGCCGGAAAACCGTCGCATCGCCCAGGACATCCTGGTGCCGCCCGAGAAGAAGGGCAAGATCAAGCCGCAATCCGGGCAGGTGGTGATGGTCGATATCATCGAACAGCCGAGCAAGTTCTCGCAGCCGATCGGCCGCATCACCGAGGTGCTCGGCACCTATGCCGACCCCGGCATGGAGATCGAGATTGCCTTGCGCAAGCACGATCTGCCCTTCGAGTTCTCGAAGCCGGCGCTGGAGGAGAACAAGGCGCTGCCGGACAAGGTGAAGAAGTCCGACCTGGCCGGGCGCGAGGATTTGCGCGACTTGCCGCTGGTAACCATCGACGGCGAAACGGCGCGCGATTTTGACGATGCCGTGTTCTGCGAAAAAAAGGGCCGTGGCTGGCGGTTGGTGGTGGCGATTGCCGATGTTTCGCATTACGTCAAGCCGGGCATGACGCTCGACAAGGAGGCGATGGAACGCGGCAATTCGGTCTATTTCCCGCGCCGCGTGATCCCGATGCTGCCGGAAAAGCTGTCGAACGGCATCTGTTCGCTGAACCCGGACGTCGACCGCATGGCGATGGTTTGCGACATGGACATCAGCGCTGCCGGCAAGATCGGCAAGT
>ERZ795055.3376-NODE-3376-length-11697-cov-4.333448_pt1 | contig 11697 bp, 13 predicted proteins | sample MGYA00375139_ERZ795055 | MGnify/ENA primary metagenome ERZ795055 (study PRJEB30184, sample SAMN05720283) | anaerobic digester metagenome | isolation source: active sludge of municipal wastewater-treating anaerobic digesters | place: USA | collected 2015-01-23 ...
AGCATGTCGCGCCAGAACGCATAGCTGCCGCCGCGATAGCGCACCAGCTTTCCCGGCCCGTTCGGGTGGGTGAAATAGGAATGCAGGAAGGCCTCGTTCCACGCCGCGATCTTCTCCACCGTGGTGCCTTCGGGCACCGGGGCGTTGCCCTGACAGATGTTGCCCTGCATGTCGACGTTGAAGTACGGCGCTTGATACAGCGCTGTGCTCGGTGTCGGTCGCATCGTCCCCTTCACGGCCCACACCCGCCATACCTTGCTGGAAACAGCGAACACCAAGCCCGGATGAGGCACGCTCTCGCCGCGCTCACGCCCGCCGAAGTCTTCCGCATGTTCCTCTTCCACCCGGACCGCGATGTGGTGGCGGGCCGGCGGCACCCACCAGACCAGCGCGTCACCGTCCATGAAGAGGACGGTTTCCGGCAGGAAACCGCCGTGGGCGGCGCGCTTGAGCAGGGCACGGGCCAAATCCATCGCTGCACGGGGCGTCATGGCCTGCCCGGCACCGATGACCGGCTCGCCGTCGACTTCCTTGATGTCGTGGACCGTAGCCAGCGCACTGCCCTGCTGGCCGTCGTAGATCAGGACCGCCCGGCGCAGGTGCACGGTGCCGGTACTCGGGGCCTGGATGAAAAACTCGGCTTCGTTCATGGTCATTACCTCCATGACCAGTCTCCCGCCGAGAGCCGATGAATCAAGGCATCGATGCGCCGGATGGCCTCGAAGCGATCCGTCATCGCTTGCTGCCATGCGGCGAAGGCACCGGGATCGTCGAGCGGCACCCGGACCTCCCCCATCGATTCGCAGTAGTCGCCTTGATGGGCAAGATTCAGGAGGTCGTCGTAGATGCGCGTGGTGACGTCGCCCTCACGCCACGACAGCACTGCGCCGAAGCCGACGAACTCGCCATCCGCATCCGGACGGAAGCTGTCATCCAAGTCCAGCGTAGCCAGCGCCAGCGCGTCCTCGGCCACCGCCTTGGCGTTCGGATCGGACAGGCGCCTGATCGCCCGGCGCAGGAAGCGGGCGCACTGCGGCAGTTCCAGTCCTCGCGGCCAGCACCTCGCCCACTTGGGGTAAGCGGCTTTCAAGGTCGCCTTGGCGACCATTTCGGCCCGCATCGCTTCGCGTTCCTCCTCGTCCTCGCCGCAGTTCATATCGAGTGCGGTTTCTTCGTCGTCCTCACCGCACCAATACAGATAGCTCGATACGTCGCAGGCGATGTCCGGGGTGAAGACTGGATAGACCCAGGCGCTCTGGCGTCGAAGGACGTGCAGGACTACCGCGCCGAGGCCGGGCGCCTGTCGGCTCAACGCCACCAGCCCGTCCCCCACCGGCCATTCCTGCTCGTGGTATTCGCCCCACGAGGCTTCCACCGCGCCGAAATCCAAGTCTTTGGTTTGCTGACTATTGAAATAACCGTAGTAGTCGCCTTCGCGGGAAAGCGTGTGCAGGCCGAAGCGCGGATTGAGGCAGTGCAACGGGCCGATCTGGCGCTTGAGCCAGTGATCGAGGGCCTGTTGGCAGGCGCCCAGCGAATCCGACCAGATAGCCGGAATGTCCGCCTCGGCGAAGGCCTCGGCCTCGATCAGGAAGCGCGACACGGTGGCGTTGGCCACCAGGAGCGGCCCCGGCGCGATGGTGCGCGGCACCTGTGCGTCGATGCGCGGCAGGGCAAGCGCTCTCATGGCAGCGGTGCCAGCATGTCACTGCTTGGCAGGACGCGGGCCGACTGACGCTCGCCCCCCTCGCGCAGGGAACGCAGCACGAAGGCCCCCCAGGCGCTGCCGCGCTGCTGCGTGCCGGAGCGGGTAAGCGCACGGGCGAGTTTCCCGCGCAGGTCCGTCGCCCCCTCGGCCTCGGCTTCGGCGGCGGCCTTGAGGGCGGTCAGGCGTTCGCCCCGCTCACCAGTACCCCCCTTCGTGCCCACGGCCTTGCGGAAGGTGTATTCCTGCACGCCACCCACCACCTCCCCGGCCTCAACCTCGGCGCTGATGAGTTCCGGGTATTGGGCACTGTAGAGATCGCGGACTTCACGGGGCGTCATGCCGGGCACATCCGGCAGCGCCACGCCGTTGTATCGGAAAACCCGCCGGATTTCATTGATCGCAATCGTCATGCTTTGGCTCCTGTCGTCTGGCCTCCCCCATCGGGTGGCCCTTGCGATCAGTGTCTCGCCGCCCTGCCCGCTTTCAAGATCGGGACTCAGCCGAACAGATCGTAGGAATCGGCGCCGGTGGCCGTCGTGGCAGCTTGCTGCGGAGTGCCGCCAGCCTCTTCGATACCATCATCGCCCAAGCCATCTGGCGTATCGATCTGCCCTTTGGCAGGAGCCTTCGGCGCAGCGGCTGCGTAGGTAGGCTTGACTGCCTTGGTCATCGCCTCACCCGCCTTCTTGGCCGACGCTGCCTTGGCAGCTTGCAGCACTTCCTGCGTCGCCTCAGCCTGTGCCGCAAGGCTCTGACGAACCTCCCGGTAACCCTTCAACACCCCGACGAACTCCGCATCGAACTCGTCCGGCGTTGCGGTCAGGCTCAATGCCTTGGTCAGGGCCGGCTCGTCCACGTCCTTTCTGGGTTTCGGGATCACGTTGATCGTCATCCGCTCTGTCTTCTCGTCGGCGCTAATCACCATCGTCAGCGTGGCGCTGGTCGCCAACTCGTAAAGCTCATTGAACATCGTCATGTCACGCTCCTTCAAAAAAGAAATGCCTTCGAGACCATGCTACGAAGGCATTTGGGGTTTTCCAGTGGCTGCGCCGCTCAGGCAGCGAGGGCTTCTTCTTCCGCAGGGGCAGCCGCCGAATGCGGAAGGCCGTCGCTTGCCTGAACGATCGACGCCGCCGAAACAGCGCGGCGCGGGTACTGCATGACAACAGGCACGTTACCTTCGTAGGCGAACCCCGGCACGGCCAGTAGCGATTTGATGAAGTCGCCCTTCTTCTTCGCCCGCACCAGCTTGAAAGCCGCGCCCATCTTCGCTTTCAGGCCAACCTCGCCGGCCAGGGATTCCAACTCGCTCAGGGTGAACAGTTCGAGGAATTCCGTGTTCCATTTGAAGTGACGGCCCTCGTCGACCTCCAGGTAGTTCAACAAGGCCTCCAGATCGCGCAAACCAACGCCGAAAGCCGCCGAAGCGGTGACCGCCAGCATCAACTGCTCCAGATGCTGCGCTTCAATGGCATCGGCCTCGGGCAGGATGGCGGCAAAGTCGAGTCGCTCAACCACCCACGGCCCCGCAATCCGCCGGGCGACCTGTCCGAACTCGGCCGTGCGGACATCGCCGGTATGGCCGGCGCGAGCCAGCGCGATCATCACGCGGCGGTTACGCTCGGGCTGCATCATCAGTTCCCTTGCTGCCCATTTGCGCCACTCGGCAACACGGTAGTCCTTCACCCGCTGCGGGGTCTGATTTGCGGGCTGCTCAACGGTGGTGGCAGGATTCGCTGTGCCGGACAATTTGCGTTTTGCTGGTGTTTTGCCGGTTTTTGATGGAACCGTTTGCTCGTTCTCGCGCTGTGCCTTGCGCCAAGCCGCCACTTTCAACGTGTAGCAGGCCGCATCGAAGCATTGCGAATGGGTCACGTCGCCGTAGCTGCCCGGCAGCGCCGATACTGCGCAGCCAAAGGAAGCGCAGCCTTGGCAGGCGGTGTATTGCGCGTCGCCGACGCCGAATTCGCCGTCGGCTGCCACCGGCAGGTAGGCGCTGCCATCGGTCGGCTTCACGACCTGCACCAGCGGGTACTGGTCGCGCATCCCTTGGGCCTTGGCGTCCACCGCCAGCAGGGTCAGTTCGTCGTAATGCGTGGGGTGCTGGCAGTAGCCTTCGCCCAAGCTCTCGTCGAAGAGGCCGGACTGCCGGGCCGAGTTATGCGGGCAGGCCGAGCATTGGGCGGTATCGAAAATGGCGGCGGCCAACTGCCGGGCAAAGCGGCCCAACTGCTCCTTGAGGACGCCCACCTGCACCTTGTGCGCCAGGATTCCGGCCAGGACCGCGTCCTGCTTGTCGGGTGGCACGCCTGCCAACAGTTCGGCGTGGCCGAGTTGAATCCGGCGATGCGTGAGTGCCTCCAGGACAGCCGGTGTGCAGGTCAGCAGGGCCAGCCGCCGCTCCAGCAGTTCGGGCTTCCAGCCGAGGCTCGCCGCCGCGCCTTCCTTGTCGCCCTTGTAGCGCATCAGCATGCGTTTCGCCGCCAGGGCCTCCTCGGCATGGGACATGGGGGCGCGGTGGTGGTTCTCGATGGTGGCAAACGCCTCGGCCTGCTCGTCGTTCAGGGCTTCGATCACGACGGGCATATCGTAGTCGTCGCCAAAGACATTCTTGGCCCCACGCCAGCGGCGCTCCCCGGCCACGATCTCGTAGCGTTCCGTACCGGGGATGGGTCGAACGAAGATGGGCTGGATGACGCGACCGGCGGCACGCAGGCCGGCCTCCAGTTCCGCCATTTCGTCCGGGTCGAAGTAGGTTCGGGGATTCTTGCCCTGCACGATGCGGTGCAGTGGCAGTGTGGGATTGGTGGGTGTCGTCATGAAAGTCTCCTGTGTAGGACATGTTCATGCTCTCGCGGGTGGGACGGTATTCAAGCGTGTACAGCGCCGAGTGACACTCCACAGGAGGCAGCCCATCCGTCATTTCGCCGCTGACTGGCCAGCATCCTTGGTCGCTTCGATCAACTCGTCCACCGCCTGCATGGCCCGGCGCAGACTGAGTGCGAGAGAACCGTCGTCATGGTGTTGGGCATTGAGTTCGCACCGCTTTCCCTGATCGATCCGATTCCAGGCACGTTCGGCCTTGAGAAGGAAATGGGCGACCTCGAACAAGGCACCCCTGTCGTCCGGCGTGATCCGCGCCAGCAGTTCTTGATCGAGCAACATGGTCAGGCCCTCGTCGAATGAGCACGTCCCATGAAGCGTTTCATGCGTGCCACAAGCTGCCGGTGGTGATCGGGGAAGTGGGTGAGGTTCGGGTCGCTGGCGTCCTGCCGCCACCAGATGCTGGCGTAGTCAGAGACAAGAGCGTTGTAGCCGCATTCCGGCCCGTCCTCCTCAAACTCAGCGCACAGCCGCTGGATGGCCTCACGGTGACTGAGCCGGCGCAACGAAACCAGTGCATCGGGAGTCCAGACCACCCAGACATTGCCGCCGAAGGCGCGGATCGCATCCATGCCCGAACAGACGAAAAAGTCATCCCAGGCATCCTTGCTGTTGGCCTTGCTATCGAACCGATCCGTCCAGCGTGCGGTCGGCGAAAGCCAAGCCTCCAGGACGCAGCCTCCCATCTCGTACATCCCGTATTCGTAGGCGACGGTGAGCGACTCGCTCAGGCAGATGCCGGTGCCGGTGTAGCTACGGGAGCGTGAGCGTTGGAAACCACCGCGCAAAATAGCGCGGGCGGCTGCATCGCGGGTACCGTGGTAGAGGGGACCGATGAGATTTGACGTTGAGGTATTCATGTCCCTCAGCGTCTCACCGGAACAAACCGACGCAAGCCTCTTCAGGCGCGTAAAATTGCCCCTCGTTCAGCCTGACCCCCCTGACCTGCGCGAGATCGGCGAAGGGGAGAAAACTTTCCGCTCGCCCAACCTGTCCCGTCGATGTCGTCGCTGTTTTACTCTTTGCTCAAAGTCTTCGAATCTCCCAGCGGCTATCTCGTCGAAATCGCCCGCACCACACGGGACGGTCCCGACGCCTGGGTCAATGAATGGATTTGGCTCGAAAAGCGGCACGCGATCACTTTGCAGCCCGCCGAAGACGGTAAAGGGTTCGCCTTCGAAGAGGGCATTCTGTACCTGAACCACCCGCAAGCTGAGCTGCGCTGGTCGAGCGGTCGCTCGGAGGCACTCAAACGCCGGGACACCCAGGCACTTCCTCTTCCGGCCCGTGGCCTGCTGGAACTTCACCTGAGCTGACGAAGGAATCCGGGTTTTCCTGTCGGTACTCGTTGTTGCCGGCCAGACCTACGTGATGGGCTCGTACAAAACCGACGGCCATCGCCTCAATCCCCTTCGGTTTCGACGTAGCCAAATCGAAGAGACCGGAAAATCTCCTGTGAGGACGGATGGGCCGCGACATAGGCCGCATGCTCTTCCGCTGCCCAAGGCACGAACACGATATCGGTCACCCCGCTACAGGCGATGATCTTGTCCAACTTGGCGGGATCGACATAGGCCGCCAGCACCGGCCCATTCAGTTTGCGTAGCTGGATTTTCTCGGTCAACAGCTGGATCGTGATGCCTTTGAGATCCAGCTTGTTGTCCCGATCCAGCACGCGGGTCACGTCTTCGCCGAATACGCTGCTGATCACCCCGTCCAGGTTGTTCTTCGTATGCACGGCCAGTCCCATCGTCGTGCCCCCACGCGTCTGCAACAGCGCACCGCAGTGGCGAAAGGCGGTCCGCAACGCCTCCTCATCGGGGCCGATAGAACAGGTATGAAATCGATCAATCGTCATGGCATCCGAACCTCCAAGGCAATCCTGCAAATCTCCGGCGCAATCGGCCGCTCGGTCATAGACGCCCTGCCGACCTCAAGGCCGCTTCGACGTTGGCGAGCGGTAGCATCAGCGACCGCGGCGCATCCAGCAGAGGTAGCGCCCCGTAGGCCATGTACCAACCGGCTGCGTGATCGTTCTTGGCGTCGATCAACAGGGCAACACCGCCGACCTCGGCGGCGGCCAGGATGCAGCGGCGGCCAGCGGACAGTAGCAGTTGCCCGCCCAGGCTGTGGCCCTGCACCGTCCGGTCGACCGCCAGGCGCCCCAGACGAAACACCGGCACCTCGTAGCGTGCAAGGCCTCGCTTCACCACGGCCGGAACACGGGCATAATTGATCGATGCCGGACTCAGGCTGTAGAACCCCAGGACACGCTTGCCGTCGTCGACCGGCGTGGCAACGAAGGTTTTCGCGCCGCCCTTCTCGTGACTCTGACGGGCGTGGCGCCACAGGAACTCGTTCAGTTCGGCTTCGCCGCAGTCGAAAGCCGCACGGTCATGGGCCTTCGCGATGGCTTCCTCGCGCCAATCCGGCAGCGTCATGCGTGCTTCGGCATGCGGCGCGCCGCCGCCAGGAGCTTGGCGTTAGGTGCCGGCGGATTCTCCAACGCATCGAGCACCCGCAGGCTGTCACGCTCGGACAAGGTCAGATGTTCAGCTTGCTCGATGACCTTGCGGGCGGCATCGAGCGCATGGCGGAGGATGAAATCCGTCATGTCGGTGTGTTCCAGCGCGACGGCACGGATCAGCATCGCCTTGTCGTCCGCGCGAACGCGCAGGGCAAGCCGGCTGTTATCTTCAACGACGGCACGAGGCATGATGGGCTCCTTTTCTGTACATATTGAAATTGTACACCTGCGCAGCAATCACGTACACTTTGAATGCGTACAGACTTCACCTACAAACATACCCCGGCGGTAGCCGACAATGCCGCATAGGCCGCCAGGTCGATCACTGCATCCGCCATAGCGGTCAGTTCGGAGGTCTGGGAGATGAAGAATTCCCGCCGGTAGCCGCCCAAGCGCAGCACTTCGCGTTTCATCGCCATGAACATGCGCTTGCGGGCCGGGTCCAGCGCCCCGTCGGCCTCGTCGCTGAACAGTGCACCGTAGCAACGCCCGCTATGCTGGGCGAGATAGAGGGCCACGGCACGCACCAGGCATTCGTTCACCCATAGCCGTTCGCCCCCGCTCATCTGTTCGACGCGTTTGCTCTGCCCTGACTCCCCATCGTGCACCTCGATGACGAAACCCTCGCGCTGCTCGCCCTTCTTCGTCTCGACCTGAGTCAGCAGGGAGATGGTGAAACGCGAACCGTAGCAGGCCAGCAGTAGGTCATTGGCCAGCCCGGCCAGGGTCGGTCCGGCATCGTCGATGGCCAGCGCGATCAATCCATCGTTGCTCAGGCACTTGGCGAGCAGGTTCCAGTCCCCCAGTTGCGTTTCGACGTTGGCGATGCGCCTCGCCGCGGCCTGCCGCTGCGCTTCCAACTCCCATACCTGGCGATCCAGAGAGGCCCGTGCTTCGGCATCCTTGACCGCCTGTAGGTGATCATGATCGGCCTGGGCGGCATTCTGTTGGGCGGTCGCCACGGCGTTTTGCGCCTCGCTCAGCAAGCGGACATCGAAGGGCGCAGGCAAGGTGGCCAGCGAGGCATCCAGCCGGTCGAGCATCTGCCGGTAATGCTTCGCCTGCTGCCCATGTTGTGCCGCCAGCGCCTGCAAGGTGGTGTCGATAGCCTGCCGCTCGTCACGCTCTTCCGGGGCTTCGGTATCCGTTTGGCCGGCGGCGGGCAGCAGGGCCAGTTCCCGGTCGACGTCGGCCAGCCGCGCCCTGGCCTGGCGAATTTCCCCTTCCCGCGCCGATAGCTGGGTATAGCGAATGGTGCGTTCCCGGGTTCGATTTTCCAGCACCTCAGCCCGGGCCAGTTCCTGTGGCGCCTCCTTCAGGCGCTGCCATTCGACATCCAGCCGGTCCAACTCACGCCGGGCAGCCCCTTTCTCGTCGGCCAGTCGGCGGATCGCAGCGCGGGCATCGGGCAACAAGGTCTGCGCTTCGCGGGCATCGCCGAGGAGCTGGCACTGGCCCTGCAGGTTGCTCCCGACACAGGGCACCTCGCGGGTGAGCCCGAAACGGCGGTTCAGGTCTTCGGCGCGCAAGGCGGCCTGCCCGGCTTCCCGCTCGATGGCCTGGAATCGCTGACCGACAGCATCCCGCAGAGTAACGCATTGGCGCAGGTCCGACACCCGCTCGCGTGCCGCCTGGGCACGGACCGAGCGGGCAGCGAGCAAAGCGTCAGCCAGTGGAGCACGCTGGACGGCGTGGCGCACGGCAGCCTCGGCTTGCAGAATGTCCTCGCACTGCTGACGCTGGCGGGCCAGTATCTGGCGCTGCGATGCCGCCAGGGCCTTGCGGTTGGCGATACGCCGGTCGAGTTGCTCGAGGCGCTGCCGCTGGCTGCCTTCCTGCGCCTCGATGGTGTCGATCGCCTGCCTGCCCGCCTGGATCAGATCCGCTCGTTCGGTGTTCAACTGGCTACGCCGGAGCTCGGTGCCACTGGATTGATCGAAGGTGGCCTGCAACTGCGCCAGCCGCGTGCGGGCATTCTCCAGGACTTGTTGCCGTCCGCGCTGGGTTTGCGCCAGCGATTCGACACGGGCCGGCGCATCCGCCAGCCGTTGCCGTTCGGCCTCAAGGCGCTGCCCCTGGGTGTCGAGCCCGGCCTGTTCTTGTCGCACGGCGACCAGCCCGGCCTTCAGCAGATCGGCTATCTGGGCGGCCTTGCGACCTTCGTCCCGGATGCCTTCCTGCCCCAGCAGATCGGCGAGCAGGGTCTTGATCTCGCCCGCCTGGTAGGCGCTCAACTGGCGTTTGCCCTGGGCAGAGAAGGCGGCGGTGAAGAAGGTCTCGGCGCTGCCCAGGAGATGTTCGACGCAGCGGACGTAGGAGCCGGTCTTGCCGTCGGAGACCGTACCGTCGGGAAGCTGCAGCGGTCGCCATCGGCCGGCGTCGTCCTGGGCGAACAGGTAGGCCTCGGTAGCGCGCCGGCCGTTGTTGCGGATCACGACCTGCGAACGGTAGCGCCGCCCCTCGTGGGACCAGACCAGGTCCTTTTCCGCCTCCGGCAGGCAAACCTGGTCGTAGAACGAGAAGCCGCCGGCCCCGGCCACCGCGGCACGCGAGGGCATGATCAGGTAAGGGTGCAGATTTTCGAGCAGCGTGGTCTTGCCACGGCCGTTGGGTCCGGCCAGCGCGACCAGTTGAGCATCGCCCGCCAGCCGCTCCAGATCGAGGGTGACGACATCGAGCCCGAGGCCATCGCGAATGCCGCGAAAGCCTTTCAAGGTCAGGGAAAGGGGATACATCGCTGGGTGCTCCTGTCCTGAATTCAGAGCTTCCAGCTTCCCATCGCTGCGGCCGGCTTCAAGGGGTGCCATCGCCCTACCCACCTGCCTGTGGATGCCCGCCGAAACTCACCGCTTTCCGGTGGGCCTGCGGGTGGCGTCCATCACCAAGGCATTGCCACCCCTAGCCGATCCGGGAGACTGGAACGGTCTCAAGCGATCCCCGATCGCCCCTCCCCCTTGGAGAGGTCCGGCACCTCGCCGGCGGCGCAGCCGTTACCTGCCTTCTACGAGATTTCTTTTTGCCATCGCGCATCGCGCGCCCCCCTCGGGAAGACGTTCCCGATCGGGGAGGTGTTCCCACTTTCCTGGAGACACCTCAATGCCCAGACAGATCATGAACATCGGCCCCGTACCGACCGACGAGTCCGCCGCCCAAGTCGGCCGGCCCGACTATGACGACCAGTCGCTACGCCAGTGCCACGTCTTCAAACGGATGCTGGAACGGCTCCACCCCACCCCGGCGGACGGCTCCGCAACCTTGGTGATCAAGTCCTTCCCGCACGATTTCGACAGCTACCGGGAAGTCTGCGTCCGCTACGACGACAGCGATCCCGTTGCCACCGATTACGCCTTCGCCCTGGAAAGCGACACGCCGGCCGAATGGGATGCCATCGCCCGTTACGAGTTGATCTGGTTCGAACGCCTGGGCGCCCTGAATCGCGCCATGCATGCGGGGGAGATGTCGCAAACCGAGGTCCCCGAAACCTACCGCTCCGGCCAGTTGCCCGAATTGCCCGCCAACCAGACTTTCAGCGAGCTGCTCGCTGCCTTCCCCCTCTGATCCCGGTCACGTCATCCCCGGCTCAAGCCGGAACGTGCCCAGCCTTTCCTTCATCAGGAGAAATGCCATGAACCGCGAAACCCTTCGCGAAGGTCTGACCGCGCTCGTCGCGGCGGCCATCCCCAAAAATGCGCGGCGCATCAGCTGCGCCTATTTCGATGATCAACCCCAGCGCAACGCCTTCGGTCTGCGTATCGACCCCTACCCGGCCGAGGGCCGCATGGTGGCGATCACCGACGAGGCCTTCATCATCAAAACGGCGCGCACGAGCTTTATCGCGGTCGACCGCGTGCTGGCCACCCGCTGCCCCGCGATGGGCGACACAGTGCGGGTCACGCCATATTACCGCCGCGATTTTTTCGGCGAGCGGCTGGATGCCCACAGGCAGGAAAGCTGGTCCGGTAGCGACGGCCAGACCCATACCATGACCGTGCTCACCCTGGGCGGCAAAACGGCGCGTATCCCGCTGCCCGCAACGCCCACCTGCCCCTACGTGCTCGATATGGTCGAGCAGTTGGAGAATCTGCCCACTCCGGATGGCCAGCGCACCATTGCAAACATGTTGGTGGATGCCAAAGCCCACGCCATCGCGGTGGTCGATCCGGAAGACGAGATGCTCTTCGAAACGCCGCCGGAGATCAGCTTCGCGGTTGCGACGCAAAAATTCGCCGGACGCATAGCCGTCGTGTATGACCGGGGCGACGACCTCTACGTGGTGGAGCTGCGCCAGGGCGGCACCGTCGTGACGCGCATCGAGGAGGTTGATTTCATGAGCCTCGCCGCGCTCCTGACGGACCTCATCGACGATGGGCGCTGGCGCCGCATCGAGGTTGAAATCCTCCAAGCAAACCATTGACTCGTCCCAATTGCCGTTTTTCTTCAGCCCCGCTTCGGCGGGGTATTTTTTGGCGATCACTTCTGCCGCAATACCCCTATTACGATGCTTCAAGCATCTCTATCCGCGCAGATGGCAAGTCAGGTGCTGCCTCCGACCGGAGCAGACGCGCCGCGATCTCCGCCG
>ERZ795055.3379-NODE-3379-length-11688-cov-4.917046_pt1 | contig 11688 bp, 10 predicted proteins | sample MGYA00375139_ERZ795055 | MGnify/ENA primary metagenome ERZ795055 (study PRJEB30184, sample SAMN05720283) | anaerobic digester metagenome | isolation source: active sludge of municipal wastewater-treating anaerobic digesters | place: USA | collected 2015-01-23 ...
ATAAAGGCTTGCAGTGTGATGATCAGGATATGAAACATAGCCCACGCCCAGTTCAGGGCCAGACCGAAGACACCCATCAGGAACCCGGCGCTGAATATCACAGCAATCAGGATGAAGATCAACTCACCAGCATACATATTGCCGAACAGTCGCAAGCCCAGTGAAAACGGCTTGGCTATCAGGGTTACGAACTCAAGGAGAAAATTAACAGGTACCAGAATGGCCTGAACCGCCACATTCTTGCTGTTGAATGGATGCAGAGTCAGCTCCCCAAGGAACCCGCTGACACCCTTGACCTTGATGCTGTAATAAATGATCAGGGCAAAAACCGAAATCGCCATGCCAAGGGTGGCATTTGGATCAGTAGTAGGCACTACCCGGAAGAACAGATGGTCGTTGCCGGAGATTGTCGCCGCCAGCATTGGTAGCCAATCCACAGGCACCAGGTCCATCAGGTTCATCAGGAAAATCCAGACGAAAATCGTTAATGCCAGCGGAGCGATTACAGCATTCTTGCCATGAAAGGTGTCCTTCACACTCTGATCGACAAACTCAACCATCAGTTCGACGAAATTTTGCAACGCGCCTGGCTGACCACTGGTTGCACGTATAGCCGCTGCGCGAAACAGCAGAATGAAAATCAGCCCGAGAAAAACAGACCAGCCAAGGGTGTCCACATGAAACGCCCAGAAGCCCATCTCCTTTGCCTGCTCTGCATTATGCGCAAAGCCCCATTCACCATTAGGCAGCTGGCCAAAGGTCAGATTCTGCAGGTGATGTTTGATGTAGCCGGAAACGCTTTCTGCTGCCATTTTTACCTCAACCGCTCTAAGGTCTCAAAGGTTTAGCTTTTATCAGCAAAGGTGCAAACCAGCTGACCATCTGGGTCAGAATGAACGCTGCGAAAACTGCTCGAGCATCCAGTGGCGTGACACCTGCAAAAACCAACGCAAAAAGCGTTGCCGTCAAAATAAATTTTCCTGCTTCGCCTGCATAAAACGACTTGAGGATGTCCCTGGCTGCACGTGCGCCGCCGTAGCGGAAAGCCTTTTGTGCAAAGTACAGATTGGGGAGCCATGCTATCACTCCACCAAGCAAGCCTGAATAACCAGCTACCCATCCAAGCCAAACCAGTAACAGCGCAGAAATCAGAATTACAAAAATCAGTTGAGCTATCAGCACATGAAAAACCGGTAACCGAGTTAGCGGCAAGCGTTTCTGCGCACGCACGGTCATTCGGTGTAACTCCTCTTGTGCCGACCACCACCGAATACCCAAGTGGCGTATTTCGTGGCGACAAATCAGCTGCGGAGTATAAGTCTCCTCGAGTTGCCCATCAACCGCTGGTCGGTATTTTCCGACCAAGTACAGCAACTAGCGAATATGAGCCAATACACCCTGTAATTCATCCAGGGAGTTATAACGAATGACCAGCTGGCCTTTGCCTTTCTGGCCATGCTTGATTTGCACAGGAGAGCCCAGCTTCTCAGCCAGTCGCTGTTCCAGGCGGATTATGTCCGGATCTGCCTTTACTGCTTCAACAGGCTTCTGTTTGCTGCTGAGCCACTGCCTGACCAATGCTTCGGTCTGTCGAACTGTCAGCCCCCGTGCGACAACATGCCGCGCGCCCTCAACCTGACTTTCCAGCGGTAAGCCCAAGAGTGCCCTCGCGTGGCCCATCTCCAGATCACCATGTGAAAGAAGTATCTTGATCTCTTCAGGCAAAGCCGTGAGACGTAGCAGGTTAGCTACGGTAGCCCGGGATTTTCCAACTGCATCGGCAACCTGCTGCTGGGTCAACTGAAATTCTTGCTGTAGTCGCTGCAGGGCAAATGCTTCTTCAATAGGGTTCAGGTCTTCACGCTGGATGTTTTCGATAAGCGCCATGGCTATGGCTGCTTCATCAGGAATATCTCTGACCAATGCCGCTATTTTATCCAGACCTGCTTGCTGGGTAGCACGCCAGCGCCGCTCTCCTGCAACTATTTCAAAGCGACCATTGGCGATGGGCCGTACGACAATCGGCTGCATCAGGCCTTGCGCCTTGATCGATTGAGCCAACTCTTCCAGCGCTTCGGGATCCATATCCCGCCGTGGCTGGTATTTACCACGCTGAATCAGATCTACCGGTAGATTCTGCAACTCTCTGGCTTCAGTACTCGCAGCTTCCTGCTGCAATGCAGACGAACTGCTTCCGTTTAAAAGTGCATCCAATCCACGGCCGAGGCCACGCTTTTTCAGAGCCATGTAAATTCCTTATGCCGTAGCAGCTTTTTGGCTAATTCGTTGACGCCGGGACATTTCTCCGGCGAGAGCGAGGTATGCCTGTGCCCCACGTGACTGTTTGTCATAAACCAGTGCCGGCATGCCGTGGCTTGGAGCTTCAGCCAGGCGAATATTGCGCGGAATCACCGTCTGATATAGCTGATCGCCAAAATGCTCTTTTAACTGGGTAGACACGTCGTTGGTCAGGCTCATGCGCGGGTCGTACATAGTGCGCAGCAAACCTTCAATTTTCAGAGCCGGATTCAGCATCTGCGCTATGCGCTGAATGGAGTTGATCAGGTCAGACAACCCTTCCAGCGCAAAGTATTCGCATTGCATCGGTATGATCACACCATCCGCCGCTACCAAAGCATTGACCGTCAACATCGACAACGACGGCGGGCAGTCGATCAGGATGTAATCGTAATTGTCGCGGATTGGCGCGAGTGCATAGCGCAAGCGGCTTTCCTTCATGCGCATTTCCAGCAAGGCAACTTCTGCAGCCGTAAGGTCTCGATTAGCCGGCAGCAGCTGATAGCCGCCATGCTCGGAAAACTGCATGGCAGTACCAAGATCACACTCGCCAATCAACACATCGTAGATAGAGTGCTTAAGCGCATGCTTGTCGATCCCGCTGCCCATTGTCGCGTTGCCCTGCGGGTCAAGGTCTATCAGCAAAACACGACGTTTGGTGGCTACCAGGGATGCTGCCAAATTGATGCAGGTGGTGGTCTTGCCCACACCACCTTTCTGGTTGGCAATTGCAAATACCTTGGCCATGAATTGCTGTCTCTTTCCGTTAAATCGTTCGTTGCAGTATCAGCAGATGGCGCTGACCTTGGCAACCTGGAACCCGTAATACATTTGATCCAAGCAGGCGGAAATCTGCTGGCAACTCTTGCAGCTCATCATCTGGATGCAGACCTTTCATTGCCAGCCAGCGTGTTTGTGTTCCACCCAGATGTCGCGTCAAGTTGGAAAAGTCCGCTAGCGAACTGAATGCCCGTGAACAGATACCATCAAATGGTTGTTCCGGTGTGAAGTCCTCGACTCTGCTGTGCACAACCTCGAGGTTGTTTAACTGCAGCTCAATTTTTACCTGCGTGAGAAAGCGCGTTTTCTTGCCATTCGAGTCGAGTACAGTGAAGCGTAATTGCGGAAACATTATGGCTAACGGTATTCCCGGCATTCCACCACCGCTGCCTACATCCAGCCAGTTAGCGCCGCCCTGGGCTACGCAGGAAACCACACTCAAACTGTCGAGTAGATGGCGAGAAACCATTTCATCGGGATCACGCACGGCAGTCAGGTTGTAGGCCTTGTTCCACTTGATCAGTAATTCAAGATACGCCAGCAACTTGCCTTGTTGAAGCGGATCAATCTCTATTCCAAGCTGCTTTGCTCCGTGCAGCAACTCTTCTGCGTGAGCCAGAGTAACTGCCGAATTCAAGCGCTCTGCTCCATCTGCCGTCCAGCACTACGTTTTTTCAAGTAAATCATCAATAGCGAGATAGCCGCGGGCGTAACACCTGGTATGCGCGATGCCTGACCAAGTGTTTGCGGACGGCTGGCTGCCAGCTTGAGCTGAACCTCTTTGGACAACCCGGAAATAGCGCTGTAATCGATATCTGCTGCTAACAACGTATTTTCACTGGCACGCACACGCTGGATTTCTTCCTGCTGCCGATCGATATAGCCGGCGTACTTGGTTTTGATTTCAACCTGTTCGCAAACCTGTGGATCGCTGGCACCCTCACCGGTAATGGCTATCAAGCCTGCGTAATCTATTTCTGGGCGCGTCAACAAGTTCAGCAAGTTGTACTCGTGCGTGAGCGGCGTACCAAAGTGCTCGGCAATGGCCGTGCCCTGCGGAGTATCGGGCCTGACCCAGGTACTTTTCAGACGCTGTTCTTCAAGCGCGATTGCCTCACGCTTGCTATCAAACGCAGACCAGCGACGATCATCAACCAGACCGAGTTCACGGCCTTTTTCAGTCAAGCGCAGATCCGCGTTGTCTTCACGCAGGATCAGCCGGTATTCAGCCCGTGATGTGAACATTCGATAAGGCTCCTGGGTACCCAGTGTTATCAGGTCATCAACCAGAACACCGATATAGGCCTCATCGCGCCTCGGACACCAAGCATCCTTGCCGAGCGCTTGTAAAGCAGCGTTGGTTCCCGCCAACAGCCCTTGTGCAGCGGCTTCTTCATAACCGGTAGTGCCGTTTATCTGACCAGCAAAAAACAAACCTGAAATGACTTTGGTTTCCAGGCTGTACTTCAGATCACGCGGGTCAAAATAGTCATATTCAATGGCATAGCCCGGGCGGATGATATGGGCATTTTCCATGCCGCGAATCGATCTGACGATTTCTAATTGGACATCAAATGGCAACGAGGTGGAGATCCCGTTTGGATACAACTCATGGGTATCAAGTCCTTCAGGCTCAATGAATACCTGATGACTGTCCTTGTCGGCAAAACGATGAATCTTGTCTTCGATGGAGGGGCAATAGCGTGGCCCAATACCTTCGATAACTCCCGAATACATCGGTGAACGGTCGAGATTGGCAGCAATGATTTCGTGGGTGCGGGCATTGGTATGAGTTATCCAGCAGCTCACTTGCTGTGGATGCTCGGCTTGTGATCCGAGAAAGGACATTACTGGCAAAGGCGTATCACCAGGTTGCTCGGTCATTACCGAGTAATCCACCGAACGGCCATCAATGCGCGGAGGTGTTCCAGTTTTTAAGCGACCGACTCGTAACGGAAATTCACGTAAACGCCTGGCCAGCGCAGTTGATGGTGGATCACCAGCTCGACCACCTGAATAACTTTGCATGCCTATGTGGATAAGTCCGCCGAGGAATGTTCCGGTAGTCAGCACCACAGCGGCTGCATGGAACTTCAGACCCATCTGGGTCACTACGCCACAGACTTGACCATCGCTGACCATAAGATCATCGCAGGATTGCTGAAATATCCACAGGTTCGGCTGGTTTTCCAATGTGTATCGAATAGCTGCTTTGTACAACACACGGTCAGCTTGAGCGCGTGTTGCCCGTACTGCGGGACCCTTACGACTGTTGAGCACACGAAACTGGATACCAGCCTTGTCGGTAGCCTGCGCCATAGCGCCACCGAGAGCATCGATTTCTTTTACCAGATGGCTCTTGCCAATTCCGCCAATCGCCGGGTTGCAGCTCATCTGTCCAAGTGTTTCAACGTTATGCGTGAGCAGTAATGTCTTCACGCCCATGCGAGCAGCTGCGAGAGCTGCTTCAGTACCAGCATGGCCGCCACCAATCACGATGACATCAAAACGGGAAGGGAAATCCACCACGCACCTCGTGCCTGTTGAAAATGGGGTTTGGAAAGACCGCAGAGTATAGGGATTTCCCTCTACTGAATGAAGCTCTTTGGACAAATTTTAACCAATGGCAGAAGCCAGGCTGTTAACAAGAATAAAATATAAAGAATTCTTTAAAGACTCTTTTTATTGTTATTAATGGTGTGAGCAACTTCTGTTGATAACGTTCTGAAAGCCTCTATTTCATTGGCTTACAAAGAAAATGTAAGCTGTGAGTTTACTGCCTGTATCAAGGGGGAAAGCAGTACGTAAGCTGTGTATGGAAAGGCTACTTATGCACAGGCCAGTCTATGCTCGTACTTAACCCGAGCTTATGAACTGCCCTCAGGGTCAGTTTTCCACATAGCTCAGGAGCGATAAAAAGGATTTTCAAAGGCATTTATTGTTGGTTTTCACCAGCAACCGATACTTTCAGCACAGCATTTACTTGCCAATGCAGAAGCTTGAGAAGATCCGCCCAAGCAGTTCATCCGAGCTGAATGTCCCGGTAATTTCACCGATGGCCTGTTGGGCGTGCCTGAGGTCTTCTGCAAGCAGTTCACCTGCTCCGGTCGCAGTCAGTTGAGTTCTGCCATGCTCCAGGGACTGTGCTGCTTGCTGCAAGGCTTGCAGATGCCTTTGCCTGGCGCTGAAGTTACTTTCTGTTGTCTGCGAGAAGCCCATGCAAGACTTCAGATGTTCACGCAATAGATCCAGACCACTGCAGGATTTTGCGCTCAGATTGATACTGACATGCCCATCAGGGCAGCTTTCAAGGCCAACGGTTTCACCTGACAAATCAACCTTGTTTTTGATCAGGGTTACTTTTTCAGGGTCAGGTCGCTGTTGAAGAAATTCAGGCCAAAGCGAAGCTGGATCTACGGCTTCGGGTGATGTTGCATCAACCACCAGCAATATCCGATCCGCGCTATTGATCGCTGTCAGGGCGCGCGCTACACCGATTTTTTCTACCTGATCCTCGGTTGCTCTCAGCCCGGCAGTGTCAATGATGTGTAGCGGCATACCATCGATATGAATATGTTCGCGCAATACATCACGTGTGGTTCCTGCAACCTCGGTCACGATGGCGGCATCCCGACCGGCCAGAGCATTGAGTAGGCTGGATTTCCCGGCATTTGGCCGTCCGGCGATGACCACCGTCATACCGTCACGTAACAAGGCGCCCTGGTTCGCTTCACGTAATACCTGCTGCAGTTCAGTACGCAGGGCATCGAGCATTTTCAGGACATGACCATCAGCCAGAAAGTCGATTTCCTCTTCCGGAAAATCGATAGCGGCTTCGACGTAAATCCGCAAATTGATCAGTTGTTCGGTCAGCAGGTTAATACGTCTGGAAAATTCGCCTTGTAGCGAGCGCAAGGCATTGCGCGCAGCCTGCGTCGAGCTGGCTTCAATCAGGTCAGCTATAGCTTCAGCCTGAGCCAGATCCAGTTTGTCGTTAAGAAAGGCACGCTCACTGAACTCGCCTGGACGTGCCAGGCGTGCGCCTAAACTCAGGCAGTGTTGCAACAACATGTCCAGAACCACTGGGCCACCATGACCCTGCAGTTCAATTACATCTTCACCGGTAAATGAGTTTGGTCCTGGAAAGAACAGCAGTAGGCCTTCATCCAGTACTTGCTGGTCTTCACCGTTGAAGGGGCCGTAATGAGCATGACGTGGGATGGGCTCCCTGGCGCAGATAGAAACGGCCAGCTCCCGTGCGAGAGGCCCAGACACTCGGACAATACCCACGCCCCCCCTGCCCTGTGCAGTGGCTATTGCGACGATGGTGTTTTTGTTGGGAGCGATCATCTACCCGTACCTCTGTGCTGGATAGCAAGACGCCCCACTAGGGGGCGTCTTTGTACAGGGTTATATCAAGCCGCGGCTGCCTTGCTGGCAGCTTCTATCTTCCGCGTGATATACCACTGCTGGGCAATAGACAGGATGTTGTTGACCACCCAATACAGCACCAGACCAGCCGGGAACCAGAGGAAGAAAAAGGTGAAGATGACAGGCATCATTTTCATCACCTTGGCCTGCATTGGATCCGGCGGGGTCGGATTCAACTGCATCTGGATGAACATGGTGGCACCCATGATGATCGGCAACAGAAAGAACGGATCCTTGATCGACAGATCGGTAATCCAGAACATCCAGGGTGCCTGACGCATTTCAACGCTTTCCAGCAGCACCCAATAAAGTGCCAGGAATACTGGCATCTGCACCAGTATCGGCAGACAACCACCCAAAGGATTGATCTTTTCCTTCTTGTACAACTCCATCATTGCCTGCGACATCTTCTGCCGGTCATCGCCAAACTGTTCTTTCAAAGAGGCAAGTTTTGGCGCTACTGCGCGCATGCGCGCCATGGACTTATAGCTGGCAGCAGAAAGCGGGAAGAAGAACAGCTTGATAATCATGGTCAGGACGATGATGGACCAGCCCCAGTTTCCAAGCAGTGCGTGAATATTTTCAAGCAACCAGAAAATCGGCTGGGCAATGAACCAGAGCATGCCGTAATCAACCGTTAACTCCAGCCCTGGCGCAAGTGTTTTCAGATTGCCCTGAATTTTAGGGCCGGCGTACAGGCTGACGGAGGTTTCAGCTTGTGAGGCAGCCGGAATATTCATGGCTGCTGCAGTAAAACCAACGATGTAATTGCCGTTGCTGTCTCTGCGAGCAGTTACCTGATTGGTTTCATCTTTTGGCGAAATCCAGGCTGTGACGAAGTAGTGCTGCAGCCAGGCAACCCAACCGCCATCAACCTTCTGGCTAAGCGATTTATCATCCATGTCGGACATGGAGATTTTTGTATAAGGTTTGTCTGCAGTCCAGATTGCGGCGCCCAGGTAAGTGGCAGTGCCTGTTGCAGTTGTCGAAGATGGATCACCGCTGGAGTCGCGCTTGATCTGAGCAAACAGGTTACCTGTCCAGGCTGTCGAAGACTGGTTGTCAATCTTGTAAGCCACAGCCAGATCGTACTGACCGCGCTTCAAGGTGAAGCGTTTGGTGTAGTTGACGCCGGCATCATTGAAATGCAGCTCTACAACCAACTGATCTTCACCATCTTTGAGCCGGTATTCGCGTTTCTCGCTCGAATACAGTGGACGGCCAGTTGCACGGGCATCTGGCCCATTGCTACCGGTAAGACCGCTCTGGGCAATATAAAGATGTTGTGGATTGTCATTGAACAGCTGGAAAGGGATGTCCGGGTTACTCTGATTCAGCGGATACTTTGGCAGGTTCAGCTGAACGATATCACCGCCACGTGGATCAATCGCCAGTTGTAATACATCCGTTTCTACACGAATGAAGTCACTGCTGATCGCAGCTGTATTGCTAGTAGGCTGATTACGGGGAACATCGGCGCTGGGAATGTCACCGGCAGTGTTTGCACTGCTTTCCGGCACTGAAGGAATAGATGAAGAATTATTTGCAGTCGAATTTTCGACTTGCGGCTGACTTACCTGACCGTAGTCTTCGCTCCACTGCAAAACCATCAGGTATGAAACAACAGCAAGGGCGACTATCGGAAGTGCGCGTTTGATATCCATGATTACTCGACGAGCGAAGGGGATCGGGAGGATTGAATAGGCGGAACGGGATCAAATCCGCCTGGGTTCCAGGGGTGACAGCGACCCAGTCTACGCAGGGCCAGCCAGCCACCATGCATCACGCCATGCAGCTCGATGGCTTCATGGGCGTAACAGGAACAACTGGGATAGAAACGACAATGATTGGCCATCAGCGGGCTGATGGCGTAACGATAAAACTGGATCGTACCAAGGGCCAGTTTACGCATCTCGGTTTTGCGCCTCTCCCGAGTCGACAACAGGTTGCGTTTCGTTATTCTGAGTGCGCTGGATGCGCTTCCAGAACTTGCCAAACTGTCGAGTAATTTCGACATTATTCGACTCGGCAATACCTTTTCGCGCAACAACTACAATATCCCAGCCACCCATCAAAGCTTGATGTTGACGAAAGGATTCTCGTATCAGGCGTTTCAAGCGATTTCGTTCAACGGAAAGCTTTACGCTTTTTTTGCCAATCACCATGCCAATACGCGGGTGATCCAAACCGTTTTCACGGACAAGAAGCAGTACGCTCTTGCCAGGAATTTTGCCACCAGGTGAATCAAACACAGCCTTGAACTGGCGCGGAATCAGCAGGCGTTTGTCCCGACTGAAATCCAGATTCACCCCTGCAGCCGAATCGATTAAACAGCTAGACGCTTGCGGCCTTTGGCACGACGGCGCGACAGAACGATACGACCATTCTTGGTGGCCATACGGGCACGGAAACCGTGGGTACGAGCGCGCTTGATGGTGCTTGGCTGGAAAGTACGTTTCATGATGCTTACCTGGTTACAGAGGAGCCGAAAATAGCCCCGTTTAAGGAGACCGGGCATTCTAGAGAAAGAAGCACTTCAGGTCAATTTCATCTATTGATTAATTCTGGAGTTTTTCTCGGCCCGCAAGGATGTTTGTAAAGTCCATGAAATGCGGGCTTTTATGCGTGTTCAGCAGCTGTGGATAGAATTATGGGATATATCTGTCTGTGGAGTGGATGATCGATTCTACAGGTGCTCAATTGCTAAAGTATTCGGCGTGCAATTATCCGCATAACATATTGAAATATAATAAAAATATTGTAAATAAATGCTTGCTAAATTTAGCACCTGGTTGGTGCGATTACCCCACGTGTGCATAACAATATACGTGTGGATAACATGGTGTCTCCTCAGTACAATGCAAGCTGATTGCCTATTCTGATTTGAGGGTTACCGTGTGTCTGTGGAGCTTTGGTTGCAGTGCGTTGAATTGTTCCGTGATGAACTGCCCGCCCAGCAATTCAATACTTGGATACGCCCCCTGCAAGTTGAAGCTGACGGCGAGAATTTGCGAGTTTATGCGCCAAACCGGTTTGTTCTGGATTGGGTGAATGAAAAATACATGGGAAGGCTGCTTGAGTTGCTGGATGAGCGTGCCGATAACATCGCGCCGCAAGTTTCGTTATTGATCGGTAGTAAGCGTAATGACCATCAACCACCCCGCATTGCAGCCTCGGTCAAGATGGCTGAGGCAACTGCGGCAGCTGCAACACCAGTAGCCCTGACTGTCGCCCAGCCCGCAGTGGATTCACCGTCGCAGAATCCAATTTCCCAAGATCGCAAGGTTCAGGTTGAGGGTGCTCTCAAGCACAGCAGCTATCTGAATCGGACATTTACCTTTGAGAACTTCGTTGAGGGTAAGTCCAACCAACTGGCCAGGGCTGCTGCCTGGCAAGTAGCGGATAATCCAAAGCATGGCTACAACCCGTTGTTTCTTTACGGCGGAGTTGGCTTGGGTAAAACCCACCTGATGCATGCAGTGGGCAACCACCTGTTGAAAAAAAATCCGAATGCCAAGGTGGTCTACCTGCACTCGGAGCGGTTTGTTGCCGACATGGTCAAGGCTCTGCAGCTCAATGCAATCAACGAGTTCAAGCGCTTCTATCGGTCGGTCGATGCACTGCTGATTGACGACATCCAATTCTTTGCCAAAAAGGAGCGTTCGCAGGAAGAGTTCTTTCACACTTTCAATGCACTGCTTGAGGGTGGGCAGCAGGTGATTCTCACCAGCGACCGTTATCCCAAAGAAATCGATGGTCTGGAAGAGCGCTTGAAATCCAGATTCGGTTGGGGGCTAACCGTGGCAGTTGAGCCGCCAGAGCTTGAGACGCGAGTAGCCATCCTGATGAAGAAGGCCGAACAGGCGCGGGTTGATCTGCCCCATGACGCGGCGTTCTTTATCGCACAAAAGATTCGCTCCAACGTGCGTGAGCTGGAAGGCGCACTCAAGCGCGTGATTGCTCATGCCCACTTTATGGGCAAGGAAATAACCATTGAGCTGATTCGCGAATCGCTCAAAGACTTGTTGGCGCTACAGGACAAGCTGGTCAGCATTGATAATATTCAGCGCACGGCTGCCGAGTATTACAAAATCAAAATTTCCGACATGCTCTCAAAGCGCCGCTCACGTTCAGTTGCCCGCCCGCGTCAGGTTGCCATGGCTCTTTCCAAAGAGTTGA
>ERZ795055.3380-NODE-3380-length-11686-cov-5.577680_pt1 | contig 11686 bp, 9 predicted proteins | sample MGYA00375139_ERZ795055 | MGnify/ENA primary metagenome ERZ795055 (study PRJEB30184, sample SAMN05720283) | anaerobic digester metagenome | isolation source: active sludge of municipal wastewater-treating anaerobic digesters | place: USA | collected 2015-01-23 ...
AGCGACATGCTGGGCGACTGGAACCTGTACACCCTGCCCGGTAATCCCCTCAACGATACCAGCTGGACCGATTTCCCGTCCATAGCGCTTACCCGCGATGAACTGTTCATCACCGGAAACCTCCTCAATTACGGCACCTCCTGGCAAACCTCCTTCCGGCAGACGGTGGTGTGGCAGGTGAATAAGTTTAACGGCTATGCCGGCGATTCACTTGAAACAAAACTTTGGAAAGATATTGCATTCGATAATGTTAATATACGTAATATCAATCCGATACAGGGTGGTGAAGCATTAGAAGGACTCAATATCTACCTCCTTTCAAACCGAAATTTTACCCTCTATTCCGATTCGGTATTCCTCCTCGAAATCACCGGAAACCTCAAAAAGCAGGATGCCGACCTGAAGATTACCTGCCTGAAAGCCGATCCGGGGTATGGAGCTCCTCCTGATGCAAAGCAGCCCAAATCCAACGACAAACTGGCCACAAACGACGCGCGGGTGCTGGGAGGATTTCTGCGCAACAACACCATCCAGTTCGTGGCCAATACCATCGACACCACCACAGGCAGTGCAGTAATATACCACGGAATTATTAAAAATGTGAACAGCAGGCCTGAACTGAAGGGAAAACTGATCACAGAACCTCAGATGGAATTCGGGTACCCCAATATCTCCTACAGTGGCAATTCACGCTTCAGCCAGCAGGCTATCATCGGCTTTAACCACACCGGAGATTCAATCCTGCCCGGGGTATCCGTGATCGCATACGATGGTAACGGGGGCTATTCTGAAAGGGTGGTGATCAAACAGGGGGAGGAGCTGATCAACATCTTCTCGGGCACCTATGAGCGGTGGGGCGATTATACCGGAAACCAACGCAAATACAACGAGCCGGGCAAGGTGTGGGTGGCGGGGATGTTTGGCATCAAGGTGGGCCTTGCCAAGCGCCTCAGCACGCAGATTGCAGAGGTGATGACAGGCGTCCCTGAGGAGCCTGTGGTGATAAAAAGCACTGCCCTGGAGGCAACCCTTTATCCAAACCCGGTTACCGATCTGTTTGCCATGGACTTTACCCTTGATCAGGCACAGCGCATTACCATCGAAATCCGCAGCGTAACCGGACAGTTGCTGCACCGCTTTCTGGAGGAGGACCTGACCCCGGGACGCAAATCGCTTACATTCTCCACCGCCCACCTCCCCCAGGGGACCCACCTGCTGATGATCACCGGAAATGAAGGGAAGGTGCTCTTCCTTGAGAAGATTATCAGGATCTGAGGATACCGGAGTATCCCACCAACCCAGCCTCGATGCCAAGTGCCGCCATCAACGCGTTAAAAGCCCCTCCCATTTTAGGGGAGGGGTTGGGGAGGGGTTTTTCGGCCACCGAGTTCTATAACTACAGCTCTTCAAGGATAGGCATGGTTACCCAACCGGAAGCCCTTACTCAGCTAACAAACGATACTCTGCGCCACACCCAAACCCTGGGTTACAAGGTGTACGAGTTCAGTAACCATTTAGGCAACGTACTCACCACTTTCTCAGACCGGAAGATTGCGGTAGAAAACATCTCAGACCAGGGGCATTTGGCCTGGTACACCTCCGAAATCCTCTCATCCACCGATTACTACCCCTTTGGCTTCCAGATGCCCGGCCGGGTGTATGAAGCGGATGGGTATCGGTATGGGTTTAACGGTAAAGAGCAAGACCCCGAAACCTACGGCACAGGCAATGTGTACGATTATGGCTTCCGCATCTACAACCCACGGATTGGCAGGTTTTTAAGTGTGGATCCGTTGTTTAAGGAATATCCTTGGTATACTTCATATCAATTTGCGGGCAATAAGCCGATATCGGCCATTGATTTGGATGGATTGGAAGAACTAATCGTTGTTCGCTTTTTTGATCAGGATAAATATACTGGCCACTGTGCTATTAGAATACCATATCCATATATGCGAGATGAGAATCGCAGACGAGGTGGGGATATGCAAATTATCGAATTAGATTATTCGCAACAAGCGGCATTCATTGATGCAATTGAAAGTGTTACTTACAGTGATCCGGCAGAATATGAAAAACTTTGGGTGTATTTGCGAAACCCCGTTGTTCAAGATGATGGTACTATTGATTATTCACAAGGCACGTTTAAAGGGGAATATCGGAGTACGATGGCCGAAGGCTATAGGGCTTTTAATAAAGGTCTTATTAAGGCTCAGGGTTGGGCAAAGGAATTATATGGAAAACTAGCTAGTCTTGTTCAATTAACACAAAAAGAGCCAACATATACGATACAATACCCATATGATAAATCAATTCCTATTAGTGTGTCTAATGAGACAATAGAGAACTTAAAGACCTCTCTGATTACAAATCCTGATCTTAAAATAAATATATTTGGGTATACCAGCAGTGAGAACAATACTGGTGACGTGGATTATAATAAAACTCTTTCACAAGAACGGGCTGATTTTATGAAAAAGTATTTAATTGATAATGGGATTGATGCAAACAGGATTTTGAATTGTGAAGGGCGCGGTGACGTAAACCCTGTTGCATCAAATGATACTCAAGCAGGTAAAGAGCAAAATAGAAGAGTAGAAATTGAGGTAACTTATCAAAAAACTCAGTAGTTATGAAATATTTAGTTATTGCAGTATTTATTTTTGTTTATGGTATTACCAAAAGTCAAGTATCCATTGAAACTAATGTGTATATTGATACAATTGAAGGATTAGTACAAATCGACAGTCAAATAACATACCTTAGAATTCCAGATTCAACTTTCTTTTTTCACTTTCAAAACATTAAATTTCTCTATCTTGAGGGAGGCAATATTAAATCAGAATCAGAACAGGTTACGTTTGGAAAAAATTTAGAAACCATAAATAGTTTTCTTAAAACATATTACAAGAATGGTCAACTTAAATCAATTCAATATTACATCAATGGAAATCTTTATGGACCTTGTGTATCATACTATGAAAATGGAATTGTTGATTCAATAGGTTTTTATTGGACTGATTCAATACATCCGCACCGATTAAGAAATACTATCAGGTGTGACACAATTATTGATAAGGAGATAGGGATTTTTGTAACTTGCATTCAAGAAATGATTTCTGTAAAAGATCAAATCTGGGAATATTTTAACTACAACGGCCAGTTAGTCAAAAAGGAATATTGGAACAAGGGAATGCTAATTCGTAGAGAGTTATATTAATTATAGAATTCATCTTTAAATATTTAGTAAAATATCCATCGCATAGATCTACATTATTGTTTTAATGAATGAAAAGGCAACTGAAATCATTAATAGATAGAATATCTCTACGACCAGTTTCAGGATGCGTGATGATGATGTGAAGATTACAGAAACCAAACATTAGCCTCTAAAACCCAGCCGCAATGATCAGTGCAGTCCTGACACACCCCTGCCCGAACACTACCCAGCAGCACATGAATGTGGGCAAGGGTGTTGCTAGCAGCCTCTGGATCGTAACCGGCAAAGTAAGCGAAGTGATATTTAGTCCGGCGAAGAAGGATTACAACCTCGCCTTTCGCTACGATCCCATGGGAAACCGGATTGCCAAAATACAGAAGCCCAAAAACTGGGTTGACGAAGAGGAATGGACCATCACCTGGTACGCAAGGGATGCCCAGGGAAACGTGCTAGCGGTGTACACCAAACCAACAAACAGCACCGCCTTTGCCGCCAGTGAGTTCAACATTTATGGTTCATCCAGGATTGGCATGGTTACCCAGCCGGAAGCCCTTTCTCAGCTCACAAACGATACTCTGCGCCACACCCAAACCCTGGGCTACAAGGTGTACGAGTTCAGTAACCATTTAGGAAACGTACTCACCACCTTCTCAGACCGGAAGATTGCGGTAGAAAACATCTCAGACCAGGGGCATGTGGCCTGGTACACCTCCGAAATCCTCTCATCCACCGATTACTACCCCTTTGGCTTCCAGATGCCCGGCCGGGTGTATGAAGCGGATGGGTATCGGTATGGGTTTAATGGCATGGAGAAAGATGATGAGCTCAAAGGCAGCGGTAACAGCTACGATTTCGGCGCCCGGATTTATGATCCGAGGGTAGGGAGATGGTTGGCGGTGGATCCTTTTTTTTACAAAGTTCCATCAATGACACCATATAGATTTGGTTTCTGTAGTCCATTAACTTACAAAGATATAAATGGCCTTCTTGAAGCTCCTTTGTTTGGTACAGTTTTGTATTATGAACATGTTGTTAAAAAAATTGTTAAAAGTTTTATTCAAAAAGCCATAAAAAGTCTAGGGCATAAAAGACAAGAATACAATTATGCCTTTGAAAGCATTCAATATCTTCCTCCCAAAACCACAGAGCAAAAACAAGCTGAGTCTAATGGAATGTTGATTGTTGTAACATCAAATTTTTTTAAGATAAGGTCCGTTGGCTCTTCGCCTCATCTTGGAGTTGACTTCAGAGCAAAAGAAGGAACTAATGTGTACTCTTTTGGTGATGGAGTGGTTGTCTCTTCTGGAGAAGCAGATGGAATTGGGAAGTTTGTTGTAATAGAATATTCAAATGGAGATAAAGTTAGATTTGGACACTTAAGTTCCATTAATGAATTTAAGAAGGGTGAAAAAGTTCTTGAGGGTCAGATCATTGGGAAGAGTGGTAAAACAGGAGGAAATTATGCGGCACATCTTCATGTTGATGCTGTTGATAAAGATGGTAGATTGGTAGATCCACTAACTAGATCTTATGGTACAACTTCCAATAAAGAATTCTTTGAAAAATTCGGTGGTGATGCCCTTAAACTAAAAGAATATAAAGAAGAGAAAATTAAAGAATCAAAAGAAATGCAACAAGCTATACTCAGCGTCCAACTTAAAAAAGATGAGATATCGAGACATGACAGAATACCATATGTAAAAAATCAAACCCAACAATAAAACATGAAGCGACTTTATTGGATCATCGTTACTCCTTTATTTATTCTTGGATGTGTGTCAAAACCTGATTCAACAAATCATTCACTAAGCTATGTGAATCAGCTTGATAGTGTAAATAAATCAAATGCTATTTCAAATGAAAATGAAATAAAAATGTATGAGAAAGTTAATGAAGATACATTTGCAATAACAAATAGATATTTTTCACTTTTTTGCCTTGATTCTTCAGTGGATTATTTATTGATGAATCTTAAGAAAATATGCTCAAATGTTGAGTTAGATACAATTATTGACCCAAATTCCTCAGAAGAATGGCCAACCAATGATATTATCAGATGCTCTGCTTCATATAAACCAGATTGTGCTTTCTATTTGCAATGGTATGCTGAAAGTAAGCTGCCATTCAATATGTTTACAGAGTCAACCTGTTTTTCATCCTTTGGTGTACAAGTTGGAATGACTATTCAAGAACTGAACAATTTAAACATTGCCTTTGAGGTAGTACCTATGGATTATGAATTTCCAGAAGAAGTTTTGATTAGCCTAAAATCAAATAGAAAAATTATTTATGAAATAAAACTTAATTTAGAAGATAGGTTAAAGCTTCAAAATTCTGAAATATTAGTAAATAATTACAATATTGCAAATTTTATTAACACTAGAAAATCCAAGGTTTCTAAGATTTATAACACGCTTTAGTGAACTGTATTTTTTTATATAAACCCAAGCAAGAACTAAACACATATCCCCATGCCCCCACGCCTCATCCTCTTTCTGTTCGCGCTGGCATTCGCAGTAAACACTGCCACCGCCTCCACCCACCACAGCCTGAACCTGTTGCGGGGCAGCGAAGTTGCTGTTGAGGCGGAGCTTGGCATAAGTGATGCGTGGGTTGGGTAATGGAAAAGTTAACAGCAACATACCCATCTTAACCACAAATCCGTTATCTTTGTGCAAACAATTGATCCGATATGCGTTATCCAGGTTCAAATAACTATGAGACGATTTGTATATCGAATCGATATTTTAACAAACTTTAAAAAATGGTTCAGCGGATATATATTGATACCTCAATAGTAGGTGGTTACTTTGATGAGGAATTCAAAGAAACAACCATCATGTTGTTTCAAAGGCTTGAAAACAGGGAGGTTAAATTCGTTGTTTCTGATTTGCTTGACCTTGAACTGATTAACGCACCTTCATACGTTAAAGAATTGCTTTTCAAGTTTCCGCCAGACTTTTTCGAAAGAGTTGAATTGACAGCCGAAGCCCTAATATTGGCAGATACCTATATTGATGAAAAGGTAGTTGGAAAAACAAGTATTGTAGATTGCCGTCATATTGCATTGGCGACAATCCACAAAGTGGATGTTTTAGCAAGTTGGAACTTCAAGCATATAGTAAATCTGGACAAGATAAAAGGTTACAATTCTGTAAACCTTAGACTTGGTTACTCAATGATTGAAATTAGAAGCCCTAAAGACCTGGTCAATTATGAAGACGAATAAAAAAAAGGAAAAGACATTAGACGCAGTAAAAATGATGCGTGAGATCCGGGACAGAATTAGTCAGGAAACTCAAAACATGACCTTTGAGCAATTAAAGGCATACATTAAAGAAAATCTGACTAAAAACAAAGCAAAGCTTGTGGGACAGTAGCAAGCTCCGGAACCATAACCGAACAACAGGAAAATCACTTTCATTAGCCCCACCCACCCAGCCCCTTCATATCCCGCTCCCCACACGCTTGCTGTTGCCCTTGCTCACAACTGCCTCCACCCACCGCACCATGAACCTGTTGCGGGGCAGGGGGGTGGCCAATAGTTGGGTGCTTTTATGGGCTTCAGGCGAACATCGCCCCGATAAGCTCCTGGTAACGCTGGTGTATCACATCGCGCTTCACGCTCATTTTCGGGGTGAGCTCACCGGTGGGTTGTGACCACTCATCCGGAAGAAGCTCAAATTTTTTGATTTGTTCCGTATTTCCCAGGTTCTGGTTGATGCGGTCGATCTCCTTCCTGAAACGCTGCCGTACAGAAGGATTCTGCACCATCTCCTCCGGTGAGGTAAAGGGAATCTCCTTCACATGGCACCACGCTTTCAGGTGCAGGAAGTCGGGCACCAGCAGGGCTGCGGCAAATTTCTGGTTTTCCCCTACCACTATGGCGTTGTCGATAAAGGGCGATTCTTTCAGTTTGTCCTCTATCAATCCGGGTGCGATGTATTTGCCGAAGGAGGTTTTGAACAGTTCTTTCTTCCTGCCGGTAATCTGCAGGAACCGTCCATCCACCATCCTCCCCATATCGCCGGTATGCAGCCATCCCTCTTCATCGATGGTGGCTGCAGTGAGCCCTGGATCCTTGTAATATCCCTGCATGATGCTGGGCCCTCTGGCCAGGATCTCCTGATCCTCAGCTATTTTCACTTCCACATGCGCAAGAGCTGGCCCTACCGTCCCCACCCGGCAGGCACCGGGTTCGAGCAGGTTCACCGCAATTACAGGCGATGATTCGGTGAGCCCATAGCCTTCCAGGATTGGCATTCCGGCTGCCCAGAAAGTGCGTGCCAGCCTGGGCTGTAATGCTGCGCCCCCCGAAATGATCACCATGATTCTTCCTCCAAGGGCTGCCTGCCATTTCGAGAATATGAGCTTTCGGGCCAGTTTGAGCTGCAACCTGTACCCTACAGAATATTTCACCCCTGGTTCAAACTTCAGTGCCAGTTTTACGGCCCGGAAAAACAGCTGCTTTTTGATCCCCTTCAGATCGCGCCCTTTGGCGATGATCTTGTCGTACACCTTCTCTATCAGCCTGGGGACCGTGGTAAAGATGTGGGGCCGGATCTCTTTGATGTTGTCAGCGATTGTGGCAATGCTTTCAGCATAGTAGATCGACAGGCCAACGTACTGAAACAGATAGTTGATCATCCGTTCATAGATGTGGCACAAGGGAAGGTAACTCACAGCACAGCCCTGTTCTTTAATTGGCGGTATATCTTCGCAATCGAGGAAATTGGTGATGATGTTCCGGTGCGACAGCATCACCCCTTTGGGTTGGCCGGTGGTGCCTGATGTGTAGATGATGGTAGCCAGGTCATCCGGCAGCACCTTCGCCATCCTTTGTTCCAGCTCTTCGGGCACAGGGTTCTGCTTTCCCAGCTCAATCACTTCGCCCAGGTGGCGGAATTCCTTCCAGTCTTTGATGGTAAAGATCTCCTTCAGGCTGGGGATATCCCCTTCGATCCCCTCGATTTTATGGTAGAGCTCCTTGCCTGCCAGAAAAACATACACCACTTCCGCGTGGTTGAGGATATAGCGATAGTCATCCTGGCTGATGGTGGGGTACACGGGTATGTGGATGGCACCCACACGCATGATGGCCATATCGAGGAAATTCCATTCGGGACGGCTGTTCAGAATGGTAGCGATCCGGTCGCCCGGTTGCACCCCCAGTGCGATCAGGCCGTAACTGATCTGTTCTACGATATCGAAATAGGCTTCAGCGGAGTATCGCTTCCACTGCCCGTCTTCTTTACCTGCCAGTACATCGTTTTTGAATGAAAAGAGGGCTTTTGACCTGTCAACAATGTCAAACAGCCTCGCCACCTGGTAATCTGCCATTGAATTCCGGTATTTGGTTTTATGCTAAAAAAGGGGATAAAGATAAAAGTTTCCCATTAACGGATACACCGGAAAGTGAAAACTCTGCCCGTCAGCTTCTCCTGATCAACCCTGCCGAAGCCTGTGCCGTGGGCAGCACCAGCACGTCTGCGATGTTTACATGTGCGGGGGCCCGGGCCACCCACCATGCGATTTCCGCAATATCGTTTCCGGTGAGCGGCGTAAATCCCTGATAAACGCCCTCTGCACGCGCTGAGTCCCCTTTGAAACGCACCTGTGAAAACTCGGTTTCGGCGGCACCCGGTGCAATCTGGCTCACGCGGATCCCTGCATCCATCAGGTCTATACGCATGGCTTTGCTCAGGGCATCCACCGCAAATTTGGTAGCGCAGTACACATTGCCTGCCGGGTACACCTCCCTGCCGGCGATGGACCCGATGTTGATGATGTGCCCGGTGCCCGCCTGAACCATCCACCGTGAAACGATCGCCGTGATGTACAGGAGCCCTTTGATGTTCGTATCGATCATCGTGTCCCAGTCGGAAATACTCCCTTCCTGGATCCTGTCGAGTCCCAGGGCCAGCCCTGCGTTGTTCACCAGCAGGCCGGGTTGTTTCCAATCCGTGGGGAGGCTTTTCAATGCCGCTTCGGTGGCTTGGCGGTCGGTAATGTCAAAGGACAGCGGCCTCACGGAGGGGCTGCCGGCAGCGATCAGTTCCGGCACCAGGGCAGCGAGCCTGTCGCCGCGCCGTCCGCAAACCACCAGCCGGTATCCGCCGGAAGCAAACCTGCGGGCAATGGCTTCTCCGATGCCTGCGGTGGCGCCTGTGATGATGGCAATGGGGGAGTGGGGGACATTCATTTCTTATGGTGTTTTTCGATCCAGAGGCGTGCATTTACGAAGGCTTCGATCCAGGGTGATACCTCGTCGGCAGCGTTACCGTTGTACCATGCCCAGTTCCAGGGGTGAACAGATCGTTCCAGGTGAGGCATCATGGCCAGATGCCTGCCGTCGGCGCTGCAGATGGCCGCAGCGTCGTAGTCGGAGCCGTTGGGATTGCCCGGGTAGGCATGGTAGGTATACCGGGCCGGGATATGGTATTCATTTTCAGGCAACGGCAGTTCAAACCGCCCTTCTCCGTGTGCCACCCAGATGCCCAATCGGCTTCCTGCCAGTGATCCCAGCATGACACTATGATTTTGTTCTATATCGATGGTGAGGAACGCCGATTCGAATTTCCCAGAACGGTTATGGTGCATCACAGGTGGCCTGGGATGATCGGGGTAAAGCAGCCCCAGGGCCACCATCAGCTGGCAGCCGTTGCACACCCCCAGGCTCAGGGTGTCGGGCCGGGTATAAAATCTGTCGAGTGCCTCCTTTGCCGCGGGATTGAAGAGGAAAGCCCCTGTCCATCCCCTGGCAGAACCCAGCACATCAGAGTTCGAAAACCCTCCCACAAAAACAATAAACTGCAGATCTTCAAGGGTCTCCCGCCCCGACATCAGGTCGGTCATGTGGATGTCCCGCACATCAAATCCGGCCAGGTACATTGACCATGCCATTTCACGGTCCCCGTTTACCCCTTTTTCACGGATGATTCCGGCCCGGATTCCGGTGGGGGTTTCCCGCAACGGATCGATGCCGAAGGAGGCGAAGGAGCCTTTGAAATGCTTCGGAAACCGATACTGGAGAGGCTGGGATGCGAAGTTTCTGTAACGCTCATCTGCCCACTGTTCACCACTTTGCTTCTTGTCGAGCAGCCATGAACTTTTGAACCAGAGGTTCCGCATCCTCTCTACGGAAAGGGACAGCTCGCCGCCTTCATATCTGAGGGCAGCAATACCGTCAGTGGTCACTTTTCCAAGTACGTGGTACCGGAGTCCGGAAGCCAGCAGCAGGGATTCAGCTCTGTCAGTGTCACGGACCTGTATCACCACACCGGGTTGTTCCGAAAAAAGTACATGGTTGGGCATCAAGCCTTCAGGCACTGTTAAATCTGCACAAAATCCTGTCTTACAGGTCGGGAAGGCCATCTCCAGCAGGGTGGTGATGAGACCTCCTGCCGAAATGTCGTGGCCGGCCAGGATGAGTCCCTCCCGGATCATGGCCTGCACAAGACCGAACCCTTTTTTCAGTGTTTCCGGTGTCACATCCGGAGTGTCAGAACCCAGTTCCTGCATCACCTGGCTGTAAGCGCTGCCACCCAGTGCCAGGTTATTCACCGAGAAATCGATATGGATCAGAAGGCTCTCCGGTACAGGTTTCAGGTCGGGGGTAATACAATGTGTGATATCGTCCACTTCCGCTACGCTGCTTATGATCACCGTTCCGGGTCCGATTACCTTGCTGCCATCGGGGTATTTCTGGGTCATCGAAAGGGAGTCTTTGCCCGTAGGAATATTGATACCCAGGGCCACGCAGAAATCGCTGACGGCTTCCACGGCCTCGTACAACCGTGCATCTTCACCTGGGTTGCGGCATGGCCACATCCAGTTGGCGCTCAGCGAAACACCGGCCAATCCGTGGGTCAGGGGTGCCCATACCAGGTTGGTGAGGGCCTCCGCCACAGCCAGCCGCGATCCGGCTGCCGGGTCAATCAGGGCCGCAGCCGGTGCATGCCCGATAGAGGTGGCAATTCCTGCCTTTCCCGTGTAATCCAGCGCCACCACCGCCAGGTTGTTCAGTGGGAGCTGCAGTTCCCCGGTACATTGTTGCAGGGCAACACGCCCGGTTACCGAACGGTCGACCTTGTTGGTAAGCCAGTCCTTGCAGGCCACCGACTCAAGCTGCAGCACTGCCTCAAGTGCCTGCTGTAACTCAGGCATTACCGGCACAGACTCTCTGTCACGGGGCAGGGTAGTGTCTTCAAGCACGGTGCGGGGAGGTTTTCCGAACAGGTCGGCCAGCTCCAGGTCAATAGGGGTAGTTTCTGTGCCGGGGCCGGAGAAAAGGAGACGATGGTTCCCCGTAACGCGTCCAACCACGTACATGGGTGCCCTTTCCCTTTCTGCCACCTGCTGCAGCAGCCGGAGGTCACCGGGGTGTATGATCAGTCCCATCCGCTCCTGCGATTCGTTTCCGATGATCTCCCGGGCGGAGAGGGTAGGGTCGCCCACCGGCAGTTT
>ERZ795055.3383-NODE-3383-length-11679-cov-4.937285_pt1 | contig 11679 bp, 10 predicted proteins | sample MGYA00375139_ERZ795055 | MGnify/ENA primary metagenome ERZ795055 (study PRJEB30184, sample SAMN05720283) | anaerobic digester metagenome | isolation source: active sludge of municipal wastewater-treating anaerobic digesters | place: USA | collected 2015-01-23 ...
GTCTTGGAGCGGCACCTCGATGGCCACACCGCACGTTTCTGGGGTGGCGGCGCTGATCCTCTCGCTGGCCCCGGCTTTTTCCATTGCCGACGCCAAGGCCCAAATCCTCGCCAGCGTGGATGTCGTGCCTTCGCTGGCGGGCCAAGTGATGACGGGCGGGCGGCTGAACGCGCGCCAGGCGCTCGGGGCTTCCGAACTGCCGCTCGACACCACCGCTCCTGCGCCCGTGGCCGACCTCGCCGCTACCCCAGATTCACCAACCTCAGTCACCCTCACCTGGACTGCGCCCGGAGAGGACGGCAACGTTGGCACGGCCTACCTCTACGACATTCGGTATTCAATAAATCCAATCCTCAATGAGGCAGATTTTACCGCTGCCGTGCGAGCCAACGGCGAACCGAACCCACAACTCGCCGGAACACCAGAGACAATCACGGTTGAGGATTTGCCAGACAACCGGACCTGGTATTTTGTGCTGAAGACGATCGACGAGGTCGGCCACGCTTCGGAGCTCTCAAATCCAGCCTCAGCGACACTGCCACTCGCCGACTGGCACTCCTTGCTGATGGGTTGGGGCCAGAACCTGGGCAATTATGTGAGCCTGGAAGTCACTTCGCAGGGCTATTGGTCCGTCGCGTACGATGACGGCGCGGCGGGACTCTTGAAGTGTGCGGTTTATTACGGGGAACCGGGCTATCACATCGAAACCGTGGAGGGCGGCGGCGTTGGCGCTGCGGTGGCGTATGACGCCAGCGGGGAGCCGAGGGTCAGCCATGTGTACGGAGCCAAACTGCTGTTCGCCAGCCGGATCGGGCTCGCTTCGTGGACCAGCACGGAGATTGAACGCAAGGATGTTCTCGCTGGCGACACGTCCCTGGTCTATGACGGCTCCGGGCGGGCGTGCATCAGTTATACCAAAACGGGGCGATCCAAGGGGCTGTGGCTTGCGCGCTTGAACGGCTCGACTTGGGCCCTTCAACTCGTGGATGGCCTCAAAGGCACTATGTACAACCAGATGGCGGTGGATGCGGCGGGGAACCCGGTCATTGCCTACTCGGTCGATGCGAACGGGGATGGCACCGTGGATACGCTCAAACTGGCGCGCTACAACGGCACATCCTGGAGCAGCTCGGTCGTCGAGGCGGGCGGCAGATCGGCGACGGTGGCCTTCGACACGGCAGGTAATCCCGCGGTGGCGCACTGGGACGCCGCGACCGGCGAGCTTCGCTTCCTGCGTTGGAACGGCACCGAGTGGAGCGTTGCGGAAACCGTGGAGGCCGGGCCGTCGATTACCGGCTGTTCCCTGGCGTTTGACCCGGAGGGCTATGCGTACCTGGTTTACGGTTCGACGGAGCTGCGGCTCGCCCGGCGCGATCCCAATTCCGGGGTCTGGACCGTGTCCGTTGTGGACCCGGACAGCCGGGGCGGCCTGCGGAACTCCGTCAAGCGAGGCCCGCTGATGAAGCCGACCGGGGTGGCCTATCGCGGGCCTGCGTACGGCGGCTATCCGAGCACCGTGCAGTTGGCCTTGAGAATGACGCCCTATTAGCGCCACGCAAACCCAACCGATGAAAGCTCACCCATGCAGCGCTCAAAGACCAGGCAATGAGGCAATGGGGTCGCATCTACATATTTGACAATTGGACTCTAGCGGGTTCGCAGCGGGGCGTCCAGCAAGACAAGAGCTCAGAGGGGGGAAGAGATATGTCAAATATGTAGATGCGACCCCATTGGGGCTCCACTCCGCCAATTCGCCCCACGGGTCTCTCTGCCATTTCTTTCGCAGCACCACGACGCGGAACTGGCGCGACACTTCCTCGCTGCCGCCGATGACGTAGCGGATTTCCGCCGCCAGTTGCTCGATGTCCTGCCCGGCCTCAAACAGCTTGTCGTTCCTCGCGTTGGCCAGCAGCTTGCCCTCGGCATTTTCTTCTTCCTTGAAGACCAGCCGATTTCCGACCGGGTGGATGTTGAAGCTGTTCTCACGGATGAGCGCCATTTCGGCGGCGAAGCCGTTGTCGTCAATGGGCTGGTCACGCGTGATGTCCACCTGTAGCTCCAGCGGCTCCGCGCCGTTGACCCGCTCGGCGCTGAGGGACCGCAACCAGAGGGCGCTGATGATGTCCGCCGCGTACGGCACGTTCTTGTCCGGCTCCTGAACAGCAGTGCGCACCGCCTCAAGGTTGCGCTGCGCCTTTTGGAGCAGGGTGCGATGAAGCTGGTTGGCGACAGAACTTAACAGGGACGTAACGCAGCCCTTGTCGTTGGTGATGTCGAAATCCGCAGCGGTGATGACGGGCGACGATTCGCCGCGCTTCTTGAACAGGTCAACGAGGATGCGGATGAGGTCGCGGGTTTCCTGCGCTTCCGTGGCGACGAGCACCTGATCTTCGAGCAGCCGCATGAGCACCGGCGAATACGGCCACGCTTCGACAAACTCAGCCCGCTTGGCGTCGTGTTGCGAGGGTGGGATTTCAGCCAAGCGCAGGTACTCGTCCACATGCGGCTTGATGCAACCATTGATGTCCGGCGCAGCCACGTTGAGACGGTTCTGGAAAATGCGGTAGAGCAGCAGACGTTGGCGGTCCTTCTTGGCCTGTGTGCCCTGAAAATCCACGAGCACCGGCTGGATGCGGTGAATCTGTTGGTACGCCTGCGACTGGTTGTCGCGGATGGACACGACGAGCGTCAGGAAGTCGGGATGGTCGTTGGCGATCTCGGACAACAACTGGATGAAGTTGAAGGCCCAGTTGCGCCACGGGTACTGCTGCGTGTTGGTCAGGCCGTCGTACCAAGTTTGGAATTCGTCGAGTAGGAGGGCGGTGGGCCGTGCTTTGAACATCTCCAGCAACAAGTCGGTGCCCGGAACATTCGTCTTGCCCGCGCCCAGACTGTCCCATTTGCCCTTGATGTAGGCACCGTTGGGATGCCGGTCGAACAGGAGTTCCCACAGAAATTTGTAGCGCTGCTGGTGCAAGCTCTCCGCGATGACCTCGACATCGGAGCGCGACTGGAGCGTGGTCAACTCCGGGCGGTTCAGTTTGGCTGCCCAGTCGGCCAGCCACGCCGTTGCTGCCGCCGGGTCTTTCATGACGTGGAACAGCGCCGCCATCAAGTGGGACTTGCCTTGGCCGCGTCCACCAAGCAGAACGATGGGGCGGGCCTTGTCCGGTTGGGCGGCCTCCAGCACCTTGAGCAAGTCCACCGACGGGTACGTGATGCTCAGAAACTCTGCAGCGGGCTTTTTCAACACGCCGGTCGTCTGGTCGGCAGAAAAATCAATCGTGGTGCCCTTGAGCCGTTCACCTTTGAATTCGTCGCGGAGTTTTAGATCAAGCATAATGGATGATTAGGTGTCAATTGTGATACAGCACCATTGCTGTCCGGCTGTTGAAGGTTTCAAAATGATTTAGAACTAATGTTCATGTGGGCGGAAACAACCTTGGGGGTAAGGAAAGATTTCAACTCGTTGCCTCGGTTTTGCGCGAAAGGCCCTCCAGTTGCTCAGCGGAAACGGGCATTTCCTGAAACCGTTTCTGGAGGGCAATTTCGTTGGTTTGCGACTGCGCGAGTTCCGCGCTGATTTCAGACAGGCGTTTCTCGAAATCCGAGGCGGCATGCCGATCACGTCTTACGTGGATGGCAATGCCGACGGCCAGCAGCACGGGCAACATTGCCCCAACAACAATCCCCGTCCAGGAAATGAGCGTTCGATGGCGGAGATTTCGGCCAAGGACAACATCGCGAGCGCACTGAGGGCAGTTCGAAATACTGCCAGTGGAATCGCCGTTGAATTGATACCAAGCGCCACAGTGCGAGCAACTTTCCCATTGGATTCCCTGTTTGCTCACATTGCCCTCCGTTGAGCGGCGGAATAGCCGGACCAAAAGGTCATCCTTTTGTGCGCATGGTAGCAATTTTGCTGATTTGGCGATTGAAAGGCAACCCTGGAATGGCTGAGAGTTGACCGGGGTAGGGTACTATTCTGCAGGCGCAGACCGTCGGAGGCCCCGCGATCCCGCCCCCGGCCTGGGTCTGCCAGCCGACCGACCGGCGGACGCTGGAGCAAGCGCCGCAGGATCCTAAACGCCAACCTCGATGGCACCGCGCGCGCCGGACGCCGACGGTCGACCGCCGCCGGGCCGGGCGCGAGGGCCTGCGCCGCTATCCGGCTGGCCGGACGAGGGCGCTCTGGTCCGGTCCGCCGGGACGCCCACCGCCACAAGGCCGGCCGCCCGGGCATCCGGAAGGCGCCCACGTCCCGAGGGCCACGCAAGCGCCGGGCGCCGGGCAAGCTCGATGGGCGCGCCGCGCTCCGGCACTGACAGCCATCCGGCTGGGCGAGGGCCGGCATCATCCCGAGTGCAACGCATCGAGGGCGAGCGGGCTGCACGCCGGGATCCTGGCCGGCTGGGATCCGATCCACCGACGGGCATCCCGAGGCCCTGGCCGCCGGGCGATTCGGGCCGAGCCCTGCACCGCGCACGGGATCCTGGCGACATGGCGATCCGCGAGGGCGATGCGGACCCGCCCTTGCCGGTTAGCTCAAGGCCGCTGGAAGCGCATGTAACCGCCCCGGCCGAGCAACCGGCTGCACGTCGTAGCTCGCCGGGATTGCCAAAGGATTGCCAAAGGGCTGTTTTCGCCGGGCATCCTGAATTCCTCCTAACTCCTTGATTCTCAACTGGCGCATCCGTCAGGAGTTGAACCTGAAACCTTCTGATCCGTAGTCAGATGCTCTATCCAATTGAGCTACGGATGCACCTTGGGACCCTGGCGAGCCGGGGTACCGCCGTGGCGGCGGGGGCAACCTTAATGGCCGCAGGCCCCACACCGCAACAGCAAATATGTGACATGAAAATGGAGGGACCGCAAGCCCCTTTCGATCGGCCCGGATGGGCGGCTGCCTGGAAACGATCGAACCGCTGGGGGGGCGTAATCCCGGCGCTATGCCTGGGGCGGTTCCGCGGGAGCGGCTTGGGCAGGCAGACGCGCAGCCGCAGCGGGCCGGGGATCGGTATCGGCCGGCTGAGCGGCGGGAGATGGGGGCGGAGGGGCGGCTGGGGCGGGCGGCGGAACCGTTTCAGCGCGCGAGGACGCTGCCTTCGCAGGGGCATGTTTCTTGCGCTTGACATAGGCTTCGCGGCGCCGGCGCTTCTGGTTTTTGTTGTATTGTTTGCTCATATGAACTTATCTTCGCCACTGCATTCGATCGAGGTCGAAATATGAAGCGTGGCACTCAGCGATTCAACCTAATTATGGCGCTTCTGCTCCTGCCGCTGCTGGGATGCCAGAGCACCTCGCCGGACGGGGAGAAGGCAAAGGACGCCAGCTATTTGCGCCTGCACCTGGAGACCTTCCCCGACGGCACCCATCGGACACAGGTCGTCCCTGTCTATCGGGCTTCTCCGGTGGAAATCTGCATTTTCACCCAGCCATTCCTGAGCGAGGTGGACATCGACCGGGCCTGGGTCGTCGACGAGCCCGGCAGCTTCGCCATCCGAATCCAGTTCGAGGAGAAGCACGGCGCCCGCGTTCTCGACATGACGACCACCGCCTACAAAGGCCAGCGCGTCGCCATTTACGCCGACTTCGGACAGGCGCGCTGGCTGGCCGCGCCGGTCATCACCCGCCGCGTCTCTGACGGCATGTTGACCTTCACGCCGGACGCCACTCGCGAGGAAGCCGATCGCATCGTCAGCGGCCTCAATCGGGTCGCCGACAAGCTTCGCAAGAAACGGCAGTGACCGATCCAGCCCACGATCACCGAATGGACGCCGTCGATCCCCGCCCTCACTGGAAACGATCCCAGCACGAATCCTGCCCGGCCTTCCGGTTGGCTGGCCATGCTGTCTTGGCGCGATGGCTGGCAGTCTGGCTCGCTGCTGCCGCAATCCCGACGCCCGCCCAGCCGTTCGGGTTGCCCACCGCCAACCGCGCGATCTGGCAGGATGGCGGCGAAAACCGCTTTTTCGTCGGGCCAGCCGGACGCACGTGGGAGGGGGGCCTGTTCGGCTGCGTCCGAACCAGCGGCCAGCAGCTTCACGAAGGGATCGACATCCGATGCATCCAGCGCGATCGCCAGAAGGAGCCTGTGGATCCGGTCCTCGCCGCCGCTGCGGGGACGGTGGCCTATGTCAACCGCAAGTCCTCCCTCTCGAACTACGGCCAATACCTCATCCTGAAACACCGGATCGATGACATCGAGGTCTACACGCTCTATGCCCATCTGAGGGAGATTCGCTCCAGTCTCGGTCCGGGGGACGCGATCGCGCAGGGAGAAAAGATCGCCGTGCTGGGCCGGACATCCAATACCAGCCAGGGCATCTCGCGCGACCTGGCCCATCTCCATTTCGAGATCGGCCTTCTGGTCAACGACCGGTTTCCCGCCTGGTACAAGGCGAACTATCCCACCCAGCGCAACGACCATGGAGTGTGGAACGGGCAGAACCTCCTCGGCCTCGATCCGCGGCTGGTCTTTCTTTTCCAGCGCGCCCGCGGAAAGGCGTTTCATCTGCGCGATTTCATCCAGGACCAGACGGCGCTGTGCCGAGTTCTGGTGCGGGATCCGGATTTTCCATTCGTTCGACGCTACGCCCCCCTGATCGAGCCGAATCAAACGGCTGCCCGGCTGGGCGTGGCGGGATATGAAATCGCGCTCAACTACTGCGGCGTGCCGATCCGGATCATTCCCCGCGCGGCCAGCGAGTTCGCCTCCTCAGCCAAGTACCGTCTGCTGTCGGTCAATGCCGCCGAGCAGTCCAAGAACCCCTGCCGCCGCCTGGTTTCGCGGAACGGCTCCCGCTGGGTGCTCACCTCCGCGGGAACGCGGTTGCTGGACCTGCTGACATATTAGGGCGCATTCGGAGGCGCGGGGGTTCATCGCCCGGGCCGCCATGGGATGTAGGAGATGGAGCCGCGCGGAGGCTCGAGCTATTGCCTGTGGGATTCGGTCTTCTGAATTTGGCGGCGGGCCAGGGCCAGTCCTTGATCGAGGGTATGGAACTGCCCGTCGAGCTGGGCCTCGTAACATGCATCCAATATGGGCCGGAATGCCGGACCTGGAACAAGCCCCAGTTGCTCCAGATGACGGCCCATGACGATCGGCTTGGGCGCGCTGTCCCGGACCTTCAATGCGGTGGCGCGTTCGATCAGCCATGCGCCGGCGGGAAATCCGTCGAAAGGCCGCGGGGGGCGCCCCTGCTGATCGGCGCGCGCGACGCGCACCAACCGGTCGATCCGCCCCACCCTGCGCGCCAGCCGCCGCACGGCGCTGTCTCCGGCCTGAGCGTCGAAGAGCTCCTGGGGACGCAGGTGGGCCAGCACGAGCGGAATCACCGCTTCGATCAAATCCCTTTGCCGGGTCATACGGCCCAGGAAAGCCCGGGTGGGCGCTTCGCCGGCCGCCTCATGGCCGGGCGACCGAATCCGGCCCTCCTCGAACCGGGTGGCGGCCGGCTTGCCCAGATCATGGCAGAGGATGGCCAGCCCGACGATCAGATCTTCGGTGTCCAGCCCCGTCCGCTCGGCCGCAAATGCGTCCAGGCAGTGCCCCGTGTGAACCCAGACCGTTCCTTCCGGATGCCAGGCGGGATCCTGGGGACATCCGATCAGCGCCTCGAGCTCGGGGAAATAGCGCACCCAGCCGCTGTCCTGCAGGAATGACAAACCCAGCGAAGGACGCCGCCCCAGCAGCAGCAGCTTGCGCCACTCCTCGAAGACCCGTTCAGGGACCAAATCCTCGAAACCGATCGACCGGCACAGCGCGAGGGTTGCAGGATCGGCTTCGAGCTCGAACCGGGCGGCGAGCTGCATGCCGCGCAACACCCGGAGCGGATCCTCGCCGAACTGGTCCGACACATGCCGCAGCCGCTTCGCCTCGAGATCGGCCATCCCGCCAAACGGATCGATGACCTCGCCGGTCAGAGGATCCCAAGCGATGGCGTTCATGGTGAAATCACGCCGGCGAGCGGCTTCGGCCGGCGTCAGCGACGGATCCGCCATCACCTCGAAGCCGCGATGGCCGAGGCCGGCCTTGGACTCGCGGCGCGGCACGGAGATATCGACCGGGAGCCGGCGCAGCTTCAGGACGCCGAAGGCTTGGCCGACCAGGTCCAGCGGAAAGCGCGCGCCGATCAGCCGCCGCAGCCGTCCGGGGTCGACCCCATACACTTCGAAGTCGAGGTCCTTGGCGGCCAGGCCCAGGGCCGCGTCCCGCACTCCCCCGCCCACCAGCAAGGCCCGCCCGCCGGCCTCGCGCGCCATCCGGCAGATCGTCTCGGCGGCCTCCGCCAAATCACGCTGGGCATAGCATATCTCCATCGCGTTGGCCCCCGAGTTTGCCCCGCGGCCCAGCGGGCGTCAAAACGATACTGCACGCAAGGTTTCGGTTGCCTCCATCACCGGTTCGGCTAATCTCAACATCAGCTGTAGCGGCAAACCAGCTGTGGCGACGCAACCAAAACCGCATGCATAACCGTTTGATCCAATTCGCCGGCCGCCTGCGTTCGATGATCGGCGAGAGCGCGGGCTCGGACCTCCCTTCCGAATCCGCCGGCCGGGCGGGAGAAGAAGATCGGTTCAACGAGCTGGCGCTCGACCTGTTCGACTGCCATTTCGAGCTCAATCCTGTCTATCGCCGGTTTTGCACGAACCGCGGGGTTGAATCAGGGCGCTTGGCCGATTGGCGGCAGATTCCCGCTCTGCCTTCGAGCGCCTTTCGCGCATGCGCGATCACGTGTCTGGATCCCGGAGAATGGACAGCGGAGTTTCGCTCGAGCGGGACGACGGATGCATCCCCAGCCCGCCATTATCACTGCCCTGAGTCGCTGGCGCTCTACCGGGAATCGATCTGGCCCTGGTTCCGGCAAAATGTCCGCCCAGGGCTTGTCCCCGGCGCGGCCGATCCGCCGCGAGTTTTGTCTCTTATCCCGTCGTTTGCGGACGCGCCGCATTCCTCGCTGGCATGCATGATCGATTCGATCCTCGAGCGGCTCGGGGCTCGGGATGCGGTCCGGGCCGGCCGGGTCGATCGGGCGGGCGCTTGGGCTCTCGACATCGCATCCGCGACCGCGGCGCTCGATGCCGGCCAGGCGGAGGGGCGCCCGCTCCTGATCCTCGGCACCGCAATCGCGTTCGTTCAGCTCCTCGAGGCGATCGAATCGGCGGGCGCCCTCTATCGCTTGCCGCCCGGCACTCGAATCATGGAAACCGGCGGCTACAAAAGCCGAGCCCGCACCTTCTCGCGGCCCGCCCTTGTGCGGCGGCTCGAGCGCGCGTTCGGCGTCCCGCGCACGCATGTCGTCGGTGAATACGGCATGTGCGAGCTCAGCTCGCAAGGCTATACCCGGCCGGTTCCGATGGCCGCCCCCTCGAGCGGCGGCGATTCTCCTCCCCGGTCGGCAGGCATGCCTGTCTGGCACGACTCCCCTGCCCTGCCCTTCTTTCGATTCCCGCCTTGGGCGCGGGTGCGGATCCGATCCCCCGAGACCGGCGAGCTGGCCGGATCACGGGAGCCAGGCCTCATCGAGGTCGTTGACCTGGCGAATGTCGCGTCGGTTCTGGCGCTGCAGACCCTGGACCTGGGCCGGCTCGATCTCGAAGGGGTCGAGCTCATCGGGCGCGCCCGCGACGCCGAGCCTCGAGGCTGTTCGAGGCTGATGGTTGAGACCGTCTGATCCGATGGAACGGCCCGATTATTTTCTGGTGGATCTGCCGGCCGAAGCGGAGTGCAGGCCGGAGCTCGTCAGCGCCGCCGCGCAAACCTTGAAACGGAACCGCGAGCTGTATCTGCGGGACCGCCCGACCCGGCACACGATTGCGGATTTCTGCGAGGTGGCGAGCCGATGGCTGGATCCTTCCTACCCATTGCGGCAGGAGGCGCTGGATCTCGGCGCGGCGAAGACGGGATTCTCGGGCCCGACGCTCGAGCGCGGCCTCGATAGCTGGTTCCAGCAGATCAATCCAGCCAGCCTGGACGCCCTGATCCGGCAGGAGCTGGGCCATTCGCAGCGGCTGGATGGGTTCTCGGCCGGGGACGCCGAGCGGTCGGGGGCGCGGATGAGCCTGGCGAACGGCCCCGAGCTGCTGGTCCACTTCGCGGCGGGGAACCTCCCGATTCCTGCCTTTCAGAGCATTCTCCTGGGCCTGCTGGCCCGCGCCGCCCAGTTCGTGAAGTGCGCTTCTCATGCGGCCGCGCTGCCTCGGTTGTTCGCTCACTCGATCTACGAGGTCTCCCCGAAGCTGGGGGCTTGTCTCGAGCTGGCCGCCTGGCCTGGCGGCGATGAGCCGCTGGAGTCCGCCCTTTTTGCGGAGGCGGATTGCGTCACCGCCACCGGCTCCGACGAGGCTCTGGCGTCCATCCGGCGGCGGCTGCCCCCGCAAGTCCGGTTCCTGGGCTACGGGCACCGGATCAGCTTCGCGTTTGTCGCCCACGAGATCGCGCGCGATCCGGAAGCGGCGGCTCAGACGGCTCACGAAGCGGCGCGCGACATCTCGGCATGGGATCAGCAGGGCTGCCTCTCGCCGCATGTCATCTACGTCGAGAATGGCGGCCGCCGGCTGTCCGAGGATTTCGCCGGGCGTCTTGCGGATGCCATGGCGTGCCGGGAACAAGTCGAGCCCCGCGGGCCCCTGTCCGTGTCCGCCGCCGCCGCGATCGCCGCCCGCCGCGCGTTTTATGAAGTCCGAGCTGCGGCATCACCCGACACCATCATCTGGTTCAGCCCGGGGTCCACCGCATGGACCGTGGTTTACGAGGCCGACCCGCGATTCCAGCCCTCCTGCTTGAACCGGTTCGTTTACGTGAAAGGCGTCTCCGACCTCGTGGAGGCCCTGCAGGCCGCCGATTCGGTCCGCACTTGCACCTCGGCCGTCGGCCTCGCGGCGCCCGCTGCGCGCCAGGTTCCATTGGCCACCTCCATCGCCCGATGGGGCGCCACCCGAATCTGCCCGATCGGCCAGATGCAGAATCCGCCCATCTCCTGGCGGCATGACGGCCGGCCTGCGCTCGCCGATCTTCTCACCTGGTCCGATTGGGAAACCCCATCCACCTATGCGCATTGAGCTCCGCAAGTCCTTTCAATTCGAGGCAGCCCATTTCCTGCCTCATCTTCCCCCCGCCCACAAGTGCCGGCGCATCCATGGCCACAGCTTCGAGGTCGAGATCGCCGTCCGAGGCGAGATGGATCCCCGGATGGGCTGGCTTCTCGATTACGCCGACCTGGCTGCAGCCTTCAAGCCCATTTGGGAGCAGCTCGATCACAACTTCCTCAACGAAATCGAGGGCCTCGAAAACCCCACCAGCGAAAACATCGCCCTCTGGATTTGGGCCCGCCTCCAGCCCGCCCTCCCGCAGATCGCGGAGATCGTCGTCGCCGAGACCTGCTCCGCCCGATGCGTCTATCGCGGCGACGCATTGCATTGAACTCTCCTCCCTCCGCAGCGGCCGACGTTCAGAGGCGAACGGCATGTTTTCTGCTCCTCTCCCATCGTGGACTGTAATTGCTTTTCTCAGCTCCGGTTTGGGCCCAGTATGGATTCGGAAATGCATGTTCGAGCGGGATTTTTGGGGCTTAGGGTCTGTGCAAAAATTACTTCCGATTTTGGCGGGAGCGCCGCCGGGCCAGATGCGAGGCGCAAGGGAGGGAGTGTATCCCCAGCGATACTCGACCGACCGAG
>ERZ795055.3387-NODE-3387-length-11675-cov-4.599398_pt1 | contig 11675 bp, 12 predicted proteins | sample MGYA00375139_ERZ795055 | MGnify/ENA primary metagenome ERZ795055 (study PRJEB30184, sample SAMN05720283) | anaerobic digester metagenome | isolation source: active sludge of municipal wastewater-treating anaerobic digesters | place: USA | collected 2015-01-23 ...
CCCTATTCGGCGAGCAGATTGTGCCCGTCCGGGTCAAGGCCGGCCTGACCCTGGTCATCGCCGTCCTCTTGTACCCGACGGTGTCCTCATCTTTGCCGGCGGTTCCCACCGATTTTATCCCGCTGCTGTTCCGGATGATATCCGAGACCCTGATCGGGGTCGCCCTGGGTTTTGCCGCCCGGCTCATTTTTGCGGCAGCGCAACTGGCGGGAGAGATGATCGGTTTTCAGATAGGTTTTTCGGTGGCCAACGTGATCGACCCCGTTTCCAGCGTCAGCGTGTCCCTGATCGGCCAGGTGCAGTACCTGTTTGCCCTGCTGATATTTCTGATCACCAACTCCCACCATATCTTTTTTGCCGCCATTGCGGACAGCTTCCGCCTCGTCCCGCTGCTTTCCTTCCATATTTCGGGGGACTTCATGACATTAATGATGAGCCTGTGCCGGGACATGTTTGTCCTTGCGGTCAAACTCAGTATCCCGGTTATTGCGGTGATCCTGTTTACCAATGTGGGGTTGGGCATTGTGGCCCGGACGGTGCCGCAGATCAATGTCTTTATCGTCGGCTTTCCCCTGCAGATCACGATCGGCCTGATCTTTTTCGGCCTGTCGCTCCCGCTGTGCGGATCGCTCCTGCAGAGCGCCTATGGGCACCTGGGAGAATCGGTTTACGCCCTCATGCGGGTGATGAAATAGCAGACACGGGAGAAAGGATCTTTGTGTCTGGATAATTGACGCCATCGTCATAAAACGGATAGGAAACGTGCCATATGGCGGAAGAAGATCAGGGCCAGGAACGAACTGAACAAGCTACACCCAAACGGCGGGAAGAGGCGCGGGAAAAGGGCCAGGTTGCCGTCAGCCGGGAGGTGGCCTCCGCCATCGTGCTGGGCGCATCGCTGATCTATTTCTATTTCGGAAGCGGTCATCTCATGGAAGGCATTGTCGAGATCATGAAGGCAACCTTCCGGGATGCGGGCCATGTGGCCCTCAGTCAGGAAAATTTCCATGCCCTCATGCTCACGCTGGTTTACAAGGTCTTTCTCCTGATTTTTCCCCTGCTGCTGGCGGTTTTCGTTGCCGGGTTTCTGGCCAATGTGCTGCAGGTCGGCTTTATGTTTTCCTGGGAAGCCGTCCAGCCCAAACTTTCAAAGATCGACCCGTTCAAGGGACTTAAACGCCTGTTTTCACTCAGATCTCTTGTTGAGCTGGTGAAGAGCCTGTTCAAAATTTCTGTAGTCGGACTCATTGCCTACCTGGTGATTATCCATGAAATTCCAGCGCTGTTTCCCCTGGCGGACCAGTCGATCTGGGGGATGCTCTTATTCATCGGCCGGGTTGCCTTCAAGATCATGATGCTCACCTGCTTTGTCCTGCTGGTCATGGCGCTGTTGGATTACCTCTACCAGCGCTGGGAGTTCGAGAAGAGCATCCGCATGTCGCGGCAGGAGATCAAGGATGAGTTCAAGCATACCGAGGGTGATCCGCTCATAAAATCGAGAATCAAACGGCTCCAGCGCGATATCGCCCGAAAAAGGATGATGGCGGGCATCCCCAAGGCGGATGTGATCATTACCAACCCCACCCATCTGGCCATTGCCATCCGTTACGATCAGGAAAACATGAACGCCCCGGTTGTGGTTGCCAAGGGCGCGGGACATGTGGCGGAGAAAATCAAGGAAATTGCAGCAGAACACAAAATTCCCATCGTGGAAAACAAACCTGTGGCACAGGTATTGTATAAGATTGCCAATATAGGGGACATGATTCCCGCGGATTTGTATCGGGCCGTGGCGGAAATTCTGGCCTATGTGTACAGACTGAAAGAAAAGAGTGCGATGGCATAACATGGCGGCAGCGGAAACAACACAGAATGCATATACTTGGGATTGGCTGAAAAGCAACAGCGCCATCGTGGCTCTGGCGGTGATCGGTATCCTGGCCGTCATGATCGTACCCTTGCCCAAGATCATCCTCGATATCCTTCTTTCTCTGAATATTACCATTGCCATGATCATCCTGCTCATGGCCATGTATGTCCTCAAACCGCTTGATTTTTCGTCCTTTCCGTCTGTCCTGCTGATTGCCACCCTGTTCCGTCTGGCCCTCAATGTCGCTTCCACGCGGCTGATTCTGCTCCACGGAGGAGAGGGAACGGATGCGGCCGGGCAGGTGATCAAGGCCTTCGGTACCTTCGTCGTCGGCGGCAACTATGTCGTCGGTCTGATCGTCTTTACGGTTTTGGTCCTGATCAACTTTGTCGTCATCACCAAGGGCTCGACGCGAATCGCCGAAGTCGCCGCCCGCTTTACCCTGGACGCCATGCCGGGCAAGCAGATGAGCATCGACGCCGACCTGAACGCCGGCATGATTACGGATGTCGAAGCCAGGAGGAGACGAAGCGAAGTTGAGAAAGAGGCAAACTTCTACGGCGCCATGGACGGTGCGAGCAAATTCGTCCGGGGCGATGCCGTGGCCGGGATCATTATCGTGCTGGTGAATGTCATCGGCGGTCTCATCGTCGGCGTTCTGCAAAACGACATGTCGGTCGTGGATGCGGCGAAAAACTACACCCTGCTGACCGTCGGCGACGGTCTGGTCACCCAGGTCCCGGCCCTGATTGTTTCCACCGCGGCCGGTATGCTGGTAACCCGTAATACGGCCTCGATCGATCTGGGTGGTGAACTCCAGGCCCAGTTGTTCATGCATCCCCGGGCCATCGCCACAGCGGCGGGTATGCTCTTCATCTTCGGCCTCATTCCGGGCATGCCGAAACTGGCCTTCTTTACCATCGCCCTGGTCATGGGTGGCCTGGCGATGAAACTTTACAAGACCAAAGCCGCCACGCCGGAAATCGAGGAAGAGGAAGTTCCGGCGGCGCCGCCGTCGGATGCGCAGGACCTGTTCGTGCCGATCGATCCCCTCGGGTTGGAAGTGGGGTATGGCCTGATTTCCCTGGTGGATACGTCCCAGGGCGGTGAACTGCTGCAGCGGATCAAGATGCTGAGGAAACAGCTTGCCCTGGAAATGGGTTTTGTCATGCCGGCCATTCACATCCGGGACAATCTGCAGTTGAAACCGAACGAATACTCCTTCCTGATGAAAGGGGTGGAGATTGCCCGCGGGGAGTTGATGCCGGGCCATCACCTGGTCATCATGTCCGAAGACAAGGGACCGAAGATCCGCGGTATCGAAACCAAAGAACCCGCTTTCGGCCTCCCCGCCGTCTGGATTCCTGAGCGGGAAAAGGAATCCATTCAGGCCAAGGGGATGATCGTCGTCGATCCGGCGACGGTTGTGACCACCCACGTTACGGAACTCGTCAAATCCCATGCGGATGAACTGCTGGGCAGACAGGAAGTGCAGACCATGCTCGACCAGCTGGCCCAGACTTACCCCAAGGTGGTGGAAGAACTCGTGCCGAAGGTGGTGCCTCTGGGGGTGCTGCAGAAAGTGCTCCAGCGGCTCCTGCGGGAACGGATTTCCGTCCGCAACCTGATGACGATCATCGAAATGCTGGCGGATTATATTTCCATCACCAAGAACGTCGATATTCTGACAGGCTATGTCCGCCAGGCTCTTTCGCGCGTCATCACCAAGCAGTACGAGGACGCCGAGGGCAACATCAATGTCATGATGGTTTCTCCTGAGATTGAGGACATCATCAATCGTTCGATTCAGCACACGGAATACGAATCCTTTGTTTCCCCCGACCCGAATGTCGTACGCCAGATGGTCGGCAATCTGCAGAATTCGGTGAGTACGTTCACGGCCCAGGGGCTGCAGCCGATCGTGCTCTGTTCGCCGGCGGTGCGGATCCATCTGCGGAATATTCTGGAGCGGTTCTTTCCCAACATGGTGGTGCTTTCCCACAATGAAATATCCCGGGAGGCAAGTATCCGGTCATTAGGAATGGTGGAGTTGTAAGATGCAGATCAAACGTTACGAAGCAAAAAGCACACAGGAAGCCCTGGGAAAAATCAAAAAGGAACTGGGGCCGGATGCGATTATTCTTTCGAGCAAGCAGCTTTCCGGCGGTAAAAGTCCTCTGGTGGAAGTGGTTGCGGGAAAAGATCCGGGAGAAACCGTACATCCCCGCCTTTCTCGCGGCAACCCTTATGGAAGCGCTAAAACGCCTCCTCCCGTCATCCCCGAGGCGAAAGACGAGAAACCGGAATGGGCGGGATTGCGCGAGGACATCGACGAACTGAAGGGCCTGTTACGGGAACTGAAAAAACGCGATGAAATATTTGATGAATTCGGAGAAGTCAAGGATCGCCTGAATGTGCTGTTCGATCTTCTGGGGTTAAAAGACAAGGGCGAGAAAAGTCAGCTTGCCCAGGTCTATTCACGTCTCGTTGCCCAGGGTGTTTCGAAAAAGAGCGCCTGCGTGCTCCTGGAGATGCTCAACCGGGGGGCGATGGCGGAGCGCATCGGTAAGCCGGAAGAGGGATTGATGATGGTGGAGGAGTTAATCCGGAGCCGTTTCAGACGGAAACAGGCGGTGCAAACGGAAGGGCGGATCAAGGTTTTTGTGGGTCCGACCGGTGTGGGAAAAACAACGACGATCGCCAAACTGGCCGCCCATTATGCCCTGGGCGGAAAGCGCCGGGTGGGACTGGTCACAACCGATACATATCGCATTGCCGCCCCCGAACAGTTGAGAACCTATGCGCGGATCATGGATATTCCCATGCAGATTGCCTCGGATGAGAACGGTCTGCAAAAAGTGATCGAGGGATATGCAGACCGGGATATTATTCTGATCGACACCCCCGGTACGGGGCTGAATGACCTTTCTCATTTGAACCGGACGAAGAGCCTGTTCGATCATCGTGACGGCGTCGATGTAAGTCTGCTGCTCAGCATGTCATCCAGTCAGGAAAATTTGTACGATACCCTCGCCCGTTACGAAGATCTGCGCATCGACCAGGTCATTCTGACAAAAGTGGACGAGTGCCGCCGGTTTGGTTTTCTTTTTGATTTGATGGAAAAGGCACAAAAACCCGTGCCGTATGTCACAACGGGGCAAAATGTACCCAAGGATATTCAGGCGGTGAACTCGGGGGATCTGGCAAAATTGATTGTAGGTGGAACGCTTCATTAAAAAGGAAGCCGGTCGGGCCGAATGAAATGGGTCATGGCCGGAGAGAATGAGAGGTTGGAACATTGGATCAGGCATCTGCACTCAGAGCAATTAGAAACAAGAGGGCTATCCCCCCCGGTGAATTGGTTGCCCCTTTGGAGATGGAAAAACCTGTACGGTATAAATTGAAGAACCGGGTCCGGGTCATTGCCGTCACCAGCGGCAAGGGCGGCGTTGGGAAAACCAATATTTCCGCGAATCTGGCCCATCTTCTGGCGAAAATGAAAAAGAAAGTCCTGGTGCTGGATGCCGATGTCGGCCTGGCCAACATTGATGTTATTCTGGGGCTGACGCCGAAATTCAATCTTTATCATGTGTTAACCGGAGAGAAGACCCTGAAGGACGTGATCGTACAGGGACCGGGTGGATTTATGATCCTGCCTTCCGCTTCCGGCATTCAGGAAATGTCCGATCTGTCGAAGGGGCACAAATTGACCCTGATCGACGAGATCAAATCCCTGCGGGAAGAACTGGATTTCATGCTCATCGATACGGGAGCCGGTATTGCGGGAAACGTCATGTACTTCAATATGGCGGCCCAGGAAATCATCGTGGTGACCTCTCCCGAACCGACCGCCATCACCGATGCCTATGCCATGATCAAGGTATTGAACCAGCGGCACGCCAAAGAACGATTCCGGGTGCTGGTGAATATGGTGAAAAGCGAAGAGGAGGCCAGGGAGGTTTTTACCCGTCTGAATCAGGCGACCAGTCATTTCTTAAATGTGACGGTGGAATATCTGGGCCATGTTATCCAGGATGATCATATTTCGGACGCCGTGCGGAAACAGAAACCTTTTGTGAGCCTCTTTCCCAATTCCCCGGCCAGCAGGTGTCTGCAAGGCCTGGCGGAGAAAATCAGCCGGGAAGAGCCCGAACACGATACGACGGGAACCCTCGGGTTTTTCTGGGATGCGATTTAGTAAAAGGCCGTGACGAAAAAAGAACGCGATCAACTCATCATGAAGTACGTACCCCTCGTCAAAAACGTCGTGGGGAGAATCACGGCCAGGCTGCCCAGTCATGTCGTCGACCGGGAGGATTTGATTCATGTTGGGGTGATCGGGTTGATGTCGGCTCTGGAAAAATATGATGCGAACCGGAATGTCCAGTTTGAAACCTATGCCCGTTTTCGCATTCGGGGCGCCGTGCTTGACGAAATGCGTTCCCGGGACTGGGTGCCGCGTTCTACGCGGAGCAAGGACAATAAACTCGAAGCGGCATTTGAAAAGTTGCAGAGGAAATTGGGCCGTTCCCCTGACGAGGAGGAAGTCGCGGAATTTCTGAAGATGACGATGGATGAATACTTCCAGCTTCTGGACGAATCCCGCTGCATTTCGATGATCAGCAGTGAAGATCTGCCCGGGGATTACCTCGACAGTTTGAGCCGGGAGGAAATGCTGGAAACCATTGATCACGGAAATCCTCTGGAGCTGCTGAAAAGCAGTGAACTGAGGGATGGGATGAAAAGGGCGGTCAATCAATTGCCCGAGAAAGAAAGACTGGTCCTTGCTTTGTACTATTATGAAGAACTGACCATGAAGGAAATCGGGAAAGTACTGAACCTCACCGAATCACGGGTTTGTCAGCTTCACACCCAGGCGATTCTGCGGCTTCGGGGTGTTACGAGGCATCTGCATTGAGAAAAGAGATTTTTCGTCAGAAAGATAAAAAAAGATGGTGAGAAAAGCAGAACTTGATAAAATGGACCTCCCTCTCGAAACGGAGGAGGCCCTCATTCCGGAGGCGCCGGAAGAAGCCCCCGTGGCGGAGGTGGAGAAGAAAAGCTGGCTTTCCGCGCGCGGCAGGCGTTTCAAACTGGGGCTTTTCGGCGTGATCGGGTGTCTGCTCATTTCCGGTGTGGCCTTTGGGATTTGGAGTGCCGTCGGGATCTACAAAGAGAAGAAAGCGACTTTGGCCCGGGAAAAGGCTGCGGTCGCACAGGCTCTCGCTTCTGCGTCGCCGCGGCTGGTCTTCAAGGATTTTTTGATTCCCCTGCCGGAGGGAAGCGGTTACCGCATACTGATGATTAACTTTGTGGCCGAACTGAGTAAAAACAAAAAACAGGCCGATCTGAACACCAACGCCGGTATCCGGCGTCAGGTCATGAACGCCATTCAGTTAAGGGGAAATGAGCTCTTGTCCGCGGGAAACAACCGGGACCTGCTGAAGCAGGACTTGACGGTTCTGATGAACCAGATCCTCGGCGAGGGCGCGGTGACGAAAGTGTATCTTGTTGATTATACCTTTATTTAAACGTGATCGGATGACCGGATCACCGGTTGTTGAAATATCGTGAGGAGAGCAACCATGGAGAGAGCGGAATATTACAATGCCTTGCGGGAGCAGTTCCTGGCGACGATGTATGACGAACTCATGCCCGGAATTCTTCACAATTTCGCCAATCCCCTGAATGGGATCATGGGCCGGGCCAAACTGCTCCAGCGCCGCCTCGACGATCATGTGCGCAAGATCCGGGAGCGTTATCCCGATGTGGCGTTCGGATTGAAGGAAGATTATGAAAAACTTCTGAAGGATGTGGGCTCCATCAATCAGGAATCGGATAAGTTTTCCGATCTTTTCTGGGATGTGGCGAGAAAATTTCAGGGGATTGCTGAGGACCGGCCGGAGAAGATCAATCTGTCGCAATTGCTGACCGCCGAGATGCGTTTTACCGATTTTTATCTTTCCTTTAAGCACGAGGTCAAAAAGAACTTGACGTTCAAGGAAGATCTTCCTGATGTAACGGGTTCCCTGGCGGATTACTCCCTGAGTTTTTTTGCCCTGATCCGCCGTGCCATGATGGCCATGAAAAACGGATCGACCAAAGAATTCTTCATTTCTACGGACAATGACGAGCAGATGGTTTATGTCCGCCTGCGGGACACGGGCCTGCCGTTTTCCGGGGAGAGTTTGTGTTTTGTGGATAAACTGGCTGAAAACGCGGAACTTCCGGCAACGTCTTCTCTTCCGGATGGTTTTTCCCATGCATGTCTTCTTCTCAAATATCATGGCGCTCAGATTCATTTTTCCCGTGACGCCGATTTCAATGAAGTGGTGGTGGCCATTCCCTATCGATAGGAGACGCGGCATGAAATCGCATGATCATTTATCGGCAGACGGATGAATAAGGGGGAGCAAGGGGGAAAAGCGCCATGGTCAGAGCAATCGACGCCCAACAGTCTATCCTGCAGTCCCATCAAATGGAAAAGGTCCAGAATGTACAGCAGCAGCACGCGGATATGCAGCAGCGGTATTTCAATCTCCAGTTGACGGAAGAGCGGCGGCTGCAGAAAGAAAAAGTCAAGGACCTGGAGCAGAAAGAGGCGTCGCATGCCATCAAAGACACCTTCGACCGCGAAGAGAAAAGGCGGGAGACGAAAGATGGACATGCCAGGGAAGAGGCTGAAGCGCCGCAGCCCGATGAGAACCTCGACGATGAACCCATCCCGGGCAGTCATATCGACATAAAGGCCTAAAATGAATATCCAGTTGCTGCTGATTATCCAAATCGCCGTTGAGGCTATCCTCTGTATCGCCGTAGTGTTTCTGCTTTTCCAGGGTTTCGGCAAGTCGCGAAAGGAACCGCCGATGCCCGTCCCGGCCAAGACCGACCTGGCGCAATTGAAAGCGCTCCTCGACGAATCCCGGGAGGAATTTCAGAATTTTCAGGAGGCGATGGACCGGGGACGGAAAACACTGGGCGATATGATCCGCCAGATCGACGACCGTGAGAAGGCTCTGGCATTATTGATGGAGGAAGCGGAGAAGAAACTGAGTCAGGAAAAACCCCGGGGGTTCTCCGGCGGGATGGAAGAAAACCTCCGATACAAGGATGCCGCCTGCCTGATCCGTCAGGGGAAATCGGACCGGGAAATTGCCCGGGAATGTGGGGTGACGGAAGGAGAACTCGCCCTGATCAAGGGCCTGTTGAGCGCCGGAAATGAGCCGGTCTGATGCCGATTAACCAGATTACGGGTATTGCATCCCAGCTGCTGATCAAGGCCATCCAGCAGAGATACGAATCACAGGGCTTTCCCCGGATGCAGCCGGGGGAGACCCTGGAAGCGCAGGTGGCGCAAAAGCTGGACGGCAACAAAGTGGTCGTCATGATCAAGGGCGCCCAGGTGACGGCGGAAGCCACCATTCCCCTCCAGGTCGGTCAAAAAATCAACGTCCAGGTCGAGACGCTTCAACCGCAGATTCTTCTGCGACTGACTTCGGGTACCGCTGAAGGCGAAGCAACTCAGGCCGCCGGTTACCTGAAGGCGCTTCGCACCCCGCCCCAAGCCGCCGCTCCGCTGCAGTTGGGGGAGACCCTGGAAGCGCAGGTGGCGCAGAAACTGGACGCCAACAGGGTGGTCGTCATGTTGAAAGGCGCCCCGGTTACGGCGGAGACAACCATTCCCCTGCAGGTGGGTCAGAAGATCAATGTCGAAGTTCAAAGTCTGCAGCCCCAGATACTGCTGCGTCTGGTTTCAGGGGATGCCGGGGGAGAGCAGGCCCGCATCACCGGTTACCTGAAAGCCTTCCGCACCGAACCCCAGGCCATGACGGAACTGTTCCAATCCGGCGGGCCCCTGTTCAGTCCGGAAAGTTTGAAAACCCTGTCACACGGCCTGCTGAGGGACCGGTCGCAGGTCCTGGGCCAGATGATCCGCACGTTGATCTTTTCCACGGAAACCATGGAAAACCCCCTTTTTATCCGGGATTTTATGGCCCGGGCGGGTTTTTTGCTGGAGCATAACCTGGGAAAGGCCCTGACGGAAAATCAAGCCGCTGCGTTCAACGTTCAACCGCAGGGGGATAATCTGAAAAGCGCTTTGATCGACCTGAGCGCGGGAATCCGCACGTGGCTGAATACCCGTCCGGACATTCCGGAAGCGGAAGCGGCAAAACTGATGCGGCTGGCCGAATATGCCGACCGCTCGGTCCGGACCCTGGAAACCCAGCAGGTGCTCAACGTGGTGTCCCGGGAACAGGATAACCGCTTTATGGTCCAGATTCCCTTGCTTTCTCCCAGGGGCCGACGATGCAGGATATCTTTATCGAATTCGACGGAAGCCGCGGCGAGGAAGGTAGGGAAGCGGGTGCGCCTTTCCGCGTGGTGTTTTTCCTCAATCTAGACGTGCTGGGAGAGATGATGATCGACGTTGGCATCAGGGGACAGGAACTGACGGCCGATCTGTCGTGCCAAAGGGTTGACACGGTGGGGCTTGTCTCGTCAGGTCTTGAAGAATTAAGGGAAAATCTCGATTCGCTGGGATTCCGGGTGATGCGGATGACCTGTGATATCCGCGATGATATCACTTTAACCAAGCATGATTATGTCCGGAATTCATCCTGGTATGAAGGCGACGTCATCAATTTCTTCGCCTGACGGGAAAGATCGAACCTCTTGTGGCTTTTCGAGGAATCGTCTCATGAAACCAAAACATAAAAGAACCGTCGCCGCCGCGATTCAATACGATCCGGAAAAAGATGCCGCCCCCCGAGTCACCGCCAAGGGTAAGGGCTATGTGGCCGATAAGATTATTGAACTGGCCAAAAAGCATGGTATTCCCGTCAAAAACGATCCCGGCCTGGTGGAGATCCTGAGCCGTCTGGATATTGACGAGCAGATCCCCGTTGAAGTTTACCGTGCCGTGGCGGAGATCCTCGCCTTCGTTTATTCCTTAAATTCGAACCGATCTTAGGATATTACTCCGGCAAATAAACATAATAATCGTCATACCGGATCTGGAAACTGTGTCGCAATGTCATCCTGAAGCGGTAGCCGAAGGATCTCTGTCTTTCAACATGATGAATTGATTAGATTCTTCACTTCGTGCAGAATGACCACAAACGTAAAAGAGGCATTACGACACAGTCTCTCCACCGGAATGATAATTTGATATATTATTGCCGGAACAATCATTCCGTCCCGGCTCTGCCGGGAAATATTTTCCTCTTTTTTCATGCAACTCTTATCGCCAAACCATTTGGGATGATTCAATTTGCTGACACGGGCATTTTCTTTTCGTTGTTCCGGCAGACAAATATTTGACGCATAAAAGATGCGATGCCTGTTTTCAGCGGATTACCGTCGATTCTTCTCGCTTAAGTATCCAGGCAGGCGGTCAAGTTTCCCGCCGTGAACCCACCCCGACTTCGATATCTCCCCGTTTGGTACGCGACTTGCTTTGTACCGGGTAAAGATTACGCGGAGGTTATAAAAACCATGTCCTACACCATTCTCGATATCGCCGGCGTCGCCGCCGTTAAGGTGAATCAACTGGATCTGGTGTCGAATAACATCGCCAACGCGGCAACACCCGGTTACAAGACCGAGCATATGATGGCATCCGTCGGTGATAACGTGGCCGATCCGACGAACGATCAGGTGCCCGAGGTGACCACGGCGGTTTACATCGATTTTACCCAGGGCGTTCTGGAGAGAACGGGAAACAACCTGGACGTGGCGATTCAGGGCGAGGGCTTCTTCGAGATAGAGACAGCGGCGGGACCGGCCTACACCCGGGCGGGCAACT
>ERZ795055.3393-NODE-3393-length-11665-cov-3.405426_pt1 | contig 11665 bp, 11 predicted proteins | sample MGYA00375139_ERZ795055 | MGnify/ENA primary metagenome ERZ795055 (study PRJEB30184, sample SAMN05720283) | anaerobic digester metagenome | isolation source: active sludge of municipal wastewater-treating anaerobic digesters | place: USA | collected 2015-01-23 ...
ATGATCTATGTTCAAAAGGATGCGAGACCGAGATAGGCACGATATTTTTAAATCCGGGGAAAGCGTGCATGGCTGTGAAAAGGGAGATCCTCAGATCGGAAAGCTCCATAAAAGCGGCAGTTTACACTGTCACGCCTAAAAATCCCGTTATGACAGGGCTCAGGAACAGGATAAAGAACGGAATAGATGTCGATCTCATATTTGACAACTGGAAAGGTGATGATTCCGCAATAGTGAACGGCAGGGCTTTCAAGTATCTTTCCTCGATCGGCGCAGATGTCAGATATGATGAAAAACCTGAAAAAAATGATACTCTTTTCCACCATAAGTTTGCAGTCATCGACCACTCTACGACCATTTTCGGTTCAATGAACTGGACGGCTTCCGGCTGTTACAAAAACCGCGAGATAACAGTCATCAGCCATGACCCAAAGATCGCCAAAGAATTCGAAAGTTTCTTTGACAGTTATAACAGATAAAAGATCAATCCGAAGAAGTGGCAGACTGTGCCTGCTATAACGAAAAGGTGCCAGATGAAGTGGAAGAACTTTATGCTGTCGATGAGGTAGAATACCGAGCCGAGCGTGTAGCAGAGCCCTCCTGCAAGTATCCACATGAAAAGTCCAAACGGCATTACCGCCATAAGTGGTTCAATGGCGATTATCACAAGCCAGCCCATTGCGAGATATATTGAAATGGAGACCCATTTGAACCTGTTGAGGAATGCGATCTGATAGACTGTTCCTGCTATCGCAAGTCCCCACGCGGTGCTGAAAAGGGTCCAGCCCCATGCGCCTTTGAGAAGGATTAGAGCGATCGGTGTATATGTTCCGGCTATCAGGAAAAATATCGCGATGTGGTCCATGTATCTGAAAACGGCTTTTGTCTTTTTATGTGTGAAAGCGTGATAAAGGGTTGAAGCCGTATAGAGAATTATCATTGAACTGCCGAAAATGGCGAAGCTTACGATCTTTACGGCATCACCTGTTCCAGCCGCCATTACAAGCGATATGACAAGCCCTGCTATGGAAAGCGCAGTTCCGATTCCGTGGGTGACTGAATGGGATATTTCCTCTCCCGTCGTGTAGGGAGCAGAAACTTTTATTTTCATGTCATTTACCTTTTTTAAGTTCAAAAACATTGACTGGTTCTATGGTTCCGTCAGATCTGCCTATCCATTTGACTATTCCAAACTGTCTTTTTGTTTTTTTATAGTTTTTGAGGATATTTTTTTTCAAAGATTCGGGGATCCGTTTTTCGTTTACTACTACGGTCGGATAGTTCCTTTCAATGAATGAATTAAGGACCATCTCCGAGAACTCTTTTTTTCTTTTCTTGTTGCTAAGCATGTCATTTATCAGACATGTGTGGGCGGATGGAGTCTTCCCTGCAAGATATGCCATGTAGCCAGAAGGAAGAACAAGAACATCCCCTTTTGTGTTTTCAACGAATGCGAGGAGCTTTTCAGAGTATTTCGTAATTTTTGCTGAAGGTCTGTAGCTAAGAGGGTTGAAAGCCCCGATGGCCGATTGAACGATCACTGCTACAGCAATTATGGCAACGGTTTTTGTGCTGTTTGCGGAATTCTTGAAAAGTATCGCCGTGAAAAGAGCCGTCATCATGAAAAACGGAATGAACACATTGGTAGCTCCTCCGACCTTGATCCTGCCCAGATATGTGGCGGCAAGAACTGACATCGCGAGAAGCAGATAGAACATTGCTCTGCTTTTTTTCATGGATGTAAAAATTGAAATCGCGAACCATACGGCAAGTATCGTGAACGGAAGTCTGTATTTCAGGATGTCTTCCGTGAAAAAGCTCAGGAATCTTGTTGATATAGTTCCGTGATTGGCCGGCATTTCAAGAACGAGATACTCGAACCAGCCGTATGTGAGTTCGTTAAGAGCGATAAAAGAGAAAAGTGTGAGGGGTGCGAGCGACAGAGCAAAAAAGAGGATATTTTTCCTGTGAATGAAAATTCCGGCGGTAAAAAGCCCTCCGGCAAATATGACGGCGCTCTGCTTGGTCATTATTGAAAGGAACATTAGAACTCCGGCATAGAAAAGCGGCCTTCTTCCTTCGCTGAATCTGACAAGATATGCCGCCCACATGAAAAGGGCGAGAGACAGCATGTCGCTTCTTGCAAGGAAGAACCAGTTGGCGCAAAGCCAGTATGTCGATGCAAAAAGTCCTGATGCGAATATCCCTGCTGTGTTAGAAGATGTTTCCTTCCTTGCCCACATGAATAGAGTAATGAGGATGGAAAGTGTAGAAATAGCACTTATTATTCTCAAAATGCTCAAAGAAACACCGAAAAAACTGCATAATGCGGCACTCAGATAAAAATATACCGGAGTATAAGGTGAAGGCACAAAATCTATTGAAGGAGCTGTATATATAGGTTTTCCGTCAAGTATCCTGATAATATGGTCCATCATAGGACCTTCAATCCATTCAAGGGGAAAATTAAAGGGGATCTGATATGCGGCAATATAAAAAAGTACAAATATGCTGTAAGCTGAAAATATCCATACCGCAAAGGGCAGATATTTTTTTATCACTGCCAGTCTTTCCATACGGGGTCGAATCCGATCTTTTTTAAAACTTGTGTCATCTGTTCGGGTGTTCTGCTGTCTTCAACTTCGAACTGCTGAAGGTCATTGCCGGTATTGCAGTATCCGCCCGGTGCTGTTGAAGAGCCTGCGCTGATATTTGTGAATGCAAGAGGTATCACCGTATCTCTGAAATCAGGGTGTTCGCGGGTCGAAAGGCTCATTCCTGTCTCTGGAAAAAGCAGTCTGAGAGCGCATGCAAGCTGAACGAACTCTCTGTCAGTCACTGTCCTGAATGAATCATTTACCCCGGCTGCATTCCTTATTCTCGGGAAAGATATCGAATATTCGCTTTTCCAGTTGTTTTTCATCAGACTGTTCAAATGCTCTGCAAGAGCGGCGGCATCTTCACGGAAATCGTTCAATCCCAGAAGAAATCCTATTCCTATTTTAGAAATTCCGGCTCTTGAACCTCTTTCAGCTGTCATAAGCCGCCAGTCATAGTCCTTTTTTCTGCCGGAAGCATGGACCTTGTCATAGATCTCCCTGTTGTATGTCTCCTGATAGATGTAAAGCCCGTCAAGGTGAGAATCTCGGACCAGAGCTCTGTATTCCTCTTCACCCAGAGGAGCTATTTCAATGCTTACACAGGTAAAACCGATCTCGTGCATTTTACGGATGACCGGTATCAGAAGATCGGGATTTGAACTTTCCGGATGCTCTCCTGCTACAAGAAGTATGGTTTTGAATCCCTTGCTTCTTATGAATTGCGCCTCGGCCGTTATCTCGGCAATGGAGAGCTTTTTTCGAGAGATATTGTTCTTCGCATTGAATCCGCAGTAAATGCAGCCGTTTGTGCACCTGTTGTCATAGTACAGCGGAATGTAGAGCGATATCGCTCTGCCGAACCTTTTTCTTGTCAGTTCCATTGATCTGGACGCCATTTTCTTCAAAAGTTCATTGTCAACTTCCGTAGATAGAAGAAGCCTGAATTCATCGATAGTTATACGGTCCGAGTTTATTATCTTTAATATCTCAAACTGTTCCTGGGTTGTCATGTCAGCCTACAATTTATCAATGAAATCGAGTTCGGGGCTTGATGCCTGTGCTGATTCGTATTTTGAAGGTATGCCTGCGGCTTTTCCGAGAGCGGCCGCTTCAACAGCCAGTTTGAACGCAAGACCCATTTTTTCGGGGTCTTTCGCTGTGGCTATTGCCGTGTTCACCAGCACGAAATCAGCACCCATCTCTATTGCTTTCGCTGCGTCCGACGGTGCTCCTATCCCTGCATCGACAACAACCGGGACTCTCGCCTGCTCAATGATTATCCTTATCATGTCGCCCATTATTATGCCTTTGTTGGTCCCTATGGGTGAGGCAAGAGGCATTACTGTGGCGGCACCGGCATCCTGAAGCCGTAGTGCAAGCATAGGGTCTGCATTTATGTAAGGAAGCACGGTAAATCCTTTTTTCACAAGTATTTCAGTAGCTTTCAGCGTTTCTACAGGGTCAGGGAGCAGGTATCTCGGTTCCGGAGTGAGTTCAAGTTTCACCCATTTCGGAAGTCCTGCGGCCTCGGCCAGTTCAGCATAGAAAACCGCTTCTTCGGCAGTTCTCGCTCCTGCAGTATTGGGAAGTATTGTGATGAACTTGTTTTCAAGAAGGGGTTTAAGTAGAGATTCTCCCTTTCCGAGGTCCATCCTCCGCAATGAAGCGGTTACAACCTGAGTCCCTGAGCTTTTTATAGAAGATACCATCTCCTCGTTCGACCTGTATTTTCCGGTTCCCAGAAAAAGTCTTGAACTGAATTGCATATCTCCTATCTTAGGTATGGATTTCATTTCATTCTCCGGTCATTTTGCAAGTTCGAGCATTTTTTCGAGCGCGATCCTTGCTTTCTTTGCAGTATTTTCAGGTACATCGATCTCATGAATGCCGAGTTCGAGAGATTCAAGTATGTGTCCCGGCATTATCCTTTTCATGTTGACACAGTGAAGGCTTGCAGTCGTGAGCTCTATGAATTCAGCGGACCTGTCGGCCTTGCTCAGAGGATATGTTATCCCCGATTCGGTAACTATTATGTACTGCCGGTATTTTTTTTCCTTTACAAGTTCTTCCATCTGACCTGTTGAAAGTATGAGATCGGCAGTCTTTCTTGTTTCAGCAGGACATTCCGGATGCATCAGTACAACAGCACCGGGGAAAAGCTTTTTTGTTTCCATGACATCTGCGGCTTTTACGGCATCATGGACAGGGCAGAACCCGTTCCAGCAGATTATCTCTTTTTCTGGGACCTGTTCTGCAACATAGCTCCCGAGATGTCTGTCAGGAACGAAAAGTATCCTTTTTTCATCAATTTTTCTGACTATCTTTACAGCATTGGAGCTTGTTACACAGACATCACTGAGCGCTTTCGTCCGTACATCGCTGTTGACATAGCACACGACAGCGGCGTCAGGGTACTGGCTCTTGAAATTGAGGAGTTTGAACTCGTCTATCATTCCGGCCATCGGGCATCCCGCTTCAAGAACAGGCAGAAGCACTCTTTTCTCCGGTGACAGTATCTTCGCGGTTTCAGCCATGAACCTGACACCTGCAAAAATTATTGTGTCATAACCGTCAGCACTGGCGGCTTTTTTTGAAAGTCCGTAGCTGTCTCCCACAAAGTCGGCGAGGTCCTGCACTTCGGGATGAGTATAAGTATGGGCAAGTATCACCGCATTCTGCTCCTTTTTGAGCGCGGCGATCCTTTTAGCTGTATCTGTCATTTGAGGTTTCTGACTTCCTTGACTTCGGGGATCTGTCTCTTGATGTGCTGTTCTATTCCCATTTTGAGGGTCATCTGGCTCATCGGACAGCCTGCGCAGGCACCCTGAAGTTTAACGGTAACTATTCCGTCATTGCTGATATCGATAAGTTCGACATCTCCGCCGTCCCTCTGAAGGGCTGGGCGCACCTGATCAAGAACTTCCTTGACCTTTTCCTTCCAAGCAGTTTCTGTCATAAAGATCTCCTTCCGGACAAAGTCCTTAAAAATTTTACAAAGACCGCACTCAAGAAGTTATCTTATCCCGCCCGCCATGTCAAGGAACTTGTTAATTCCGATTAATTGAAAAAAGTAATAATCAATGTATAATTCAGTAATTTTCTTGAGGTTAGAATTTGATGGATAAAAGAGAAGTTTTAGAGAAATTGAAAAAATTCTCTGACATTGTAGTGGAGAAATATAATCCATTGAAAATTGTCCTTTTCGGTTCTTACGCAAAGGGAACAAATAAAGAAGAAAGTGACATAGATGTTGCTGTAATTGTTGAGAAGATTGATGGCAGTTTTCTTGAGAAAGAAGCAGGACTTTACAAGATCAGAAGAAACATTGATGAAAACATCGAGCCGGTCCTTTTTGAAGCCGGTTCAGATAAAAGCGGATTCCTTGACAGCATCCTCAGTTACGGTGAAGTGATTTACCAGAGGTAGTTTGAGATTAGGAAAAATTTATTTATAAGGCAGTCGCATAGAATTGTAAAAAAACTTATAATTTTATATTCTGGATGTACTTTTTTAAAAAGAGAGGCGTGTATGAAAATGATTTGCATGTTGTTAATAATGATAGTTTCTTTTAATTTGTTCGGTTACTACTCCAATGATAAAAAACTCGAGTTTAAAAATTATCTTAAAAACAAGAACTTAACGGAGTTGGAAAATCTTATTAAGGCAAATGGCTCTCCTGACTTTTTATTTGATGATGAAGAAATATCTCCGCTTCAATATGCGGTTCATGTTGAAGATGTTAATTTGATTAAGCTTTTACTTCGATACAATGCGAATATAAACTTCAGAGGTTACGATAAAGATCCTTTACCATCCCCGATATTTATGTCAATAGATAAAGGAAATATTGAAATTTTTAAGATTTTTGCCGAAAGCAAATCTTTCAATAAAGATAGTCAGGAAAACGATTGCACTCTTTTACTTGCTGCTCTAAACGGAAAGCAAGTTAAAATAGCAAAATTTTTGATAGAAAAAGGAGCTGATGTTAAAAAATGCGGAAATAAAAGAACGGGTTGCCCACTGCATCTAACTGCGGTTTTAGGATTAAATGATATAATGATAGAGATAATATCAAAAGGCGTTGACATTAATGACGAATTTAATGAATTTACTCCGTTGATGTATGCCTTAATTAACGGACAGATAGAAGCAGCAGCAGTTCTTTTAAAAAATGGAGCTGATCCATACAAAACCTTTAATAAAGAAAATCATGATATTAGAAAATTGGTTGGCAACAGTAGTGATGAGCTTGTTAAGAAATTTGTCAATTCTATTTTTGAATATAAAGTCTGCCCGATACTCACTTCATATTTTGAAAAAGTGAATAAAGATGAGTCGGATTACAGGCCAGTTAGACTATTAGACAAAAAGACTCTCGGGATTATTGATAATAATGGTCGCATAACAGCTAAAGTTCAGGCAAATAGAATATCTTATCCTTCAAACGGCATTGTCTGGTTTGAAAATACAGAGCCCGGGAAATACACTAAAAAATATGGTTTTATGAGCGTTGCAGGCAAGATAATTTCGAAACCCGTTTATGATGATGTTACTGAGTTTATTAACGAATTTGCATGGGTTAAAAAAGATGGACGATGGGCATTGATTGATAAAAACGGGAAAGTTTTAACTCAATTTGTTTTTGATGAACCTGTTGCGATCACAAAGGACTTCAAACTGGGTCGGATTGGTTCCTTGTTGAAGCTTGTAGATAAGGAAAACAGAGTTTTAGACATTAAAATACCGGAAGGATATGAGCTTGTTACTCCTAAGAATTATCCTGAAGTAAATAATGGAAACTATTTGGTTAAGAAAGAAGATCATTATATTTTAACGGCTCCTTCAGGTGATAAAATCTTTGAAAATAATGGGGAATGTTCTTTGTTGTTTGAAGGCGGTTCAGGAAGGTTTAAAAAAAATTATGAACATGGTTTGTTTTCTGAGGAAGGTAAAATAATTACACAATTTTATCTTGAATCCATGGATGAAAAAGCCAATAACGGTTTTTTTACCGTTTCAAGAAGGTTGTACAGCATGAAAACACAAAAGGCATTTTTAGATTCATGTGGAAATATTCTTGGAAGCGAATGGTTCGATGATGTTAAAGAGTTTACAAAAAGGGGGAAAGCCATTTACAAAAAGGGTGATTTATGGGGAATAATTGAATATACAGGAAAAAAGATCGGACAGCCGGTGTATGAAAAAATTGATTACATTAACTTGTCATTAAGTAATGATTTAATTGCAGTAAAAAAGGATGGAAGGTGGGGGTTTATTAATTCTGAAGGAGAAGAGAAAATCCCATTCTCGTTTAATGATGCAGCTTCTTTTAAAAACGGGAGAGCCACAGTGCTTGAAGGCAATCAGTGGTGGGTAATAGATGAAAGCGGCAAAAAGATATTCAAAGTTTCAGGTAAAGGATATTTCCAATGTAATCTATTGTTTGACGAAGGATCTGTTTATAACAAAAGCGGTAAATCTCTTCCGTATATACCTTATTATAATGAAACCATAGAGTTCGGAGGTTTTTAATGAGACTGTCTGCTAAAACGGGATTTTTAATGTTGTTTTCCTTCCTTTTTTTGGGTTGCAATGCAAACATTGAGGGAAATTTTCTGTGTGACACAGAATTAATGTCAATTAAAAAGGAAAATGAACAGACAGTTCTTAAAATAGTGAGAATTTCTCCTGTCGCAGAATTATCAGAGGCAAGAAATACACTTTCATTAGTGAAAAATGAAAATGTATATACAACATCTGTTTTCGGATCGACAATTTCTGTGTCAAAAGCTGAAGAAGGCATTATGTTTGTTGGTCCAAATGGTTCTCAAGTTTGCAAAATCATTGATTTAAGTTCTGGAAAATCTGATTTTTCTGAAGAAAAAGTAAAGAATTATATCCAAATAAAAGTAATAGATATAATAAAGAAAGATCTTGACTCAAAATCATATAACTGTGGATCATATGGTTTAAGTAAAAACAAACAGGAACATCTTAAAAATCTTATTGAAAAAGTATACTATACTGCAATAAAAAATACATCGAAAAAAGAGCATTTATTCTTTGATGAGTATGAATTCGAATCATATATTGTTTTTCCTGAGTTTAAGAACGGAATAGAATCCAAAATCTGTAAAAGTAAAAAATATGTATGGGGGCGGGAAAAATGCCTTTCTTGGGAGGATGGAGCCGTGGAGATTAGAACAAATTCCTATTCTCTTAAAATAAAAGGGAAAATCTATGAACCAAGATTTTCTGAAATTAAAGAAAAGGATAATTTTGTAATAAGCCGTATCGGTAATAGTGAAAAACATTTGTTCACTGATGCAATATGCAAAGACATTTTTCTTTCAAAAGATGCGTTGAATTATCAGGAAACCGTTATTAAAAAATAATCCATTATTGATGTCTCAGTCTCTATATTTCAATTCTTTTCTTAATATTCTCAATGTATTGAACCAGTTCCTCTTTTGTCGGCAGATAAAGTTTGTACTTGCTTGCAAATATCTGATCGTTTTCTTCCGGAAGTGTGAATTTCACAAGCATGTCTGATTTCTCCATGCAGAGTATTATGCCGATTGTTCTGTTTTCATCTTCAGTTTTTACTTCTCTGTCGTAATAATTGACATACATCTGCATCTGTCCTATATCCTGATGTTTCAGATCGCCTTTTTTAAGGTCTATAATAACAAAAGATTTTAAGAGCCGGTTGTAAAACACAAGATCAATATAAAAGTGTCTTTCATCAAATGAGATTCTTTTCTGTCTTGCAACAAATGTAAATCCTTTGCCAAGTTCCAGAAGAAATTTCTGAAGATTATCTATTATCGCCTGCTCAAATTCTGTTTCCGAATATTCACTCTTTTCTTCAAGTCCGAGAAATTCAAGTATATACGGGTCTTTCACAACATCTTCAGCTTTTTTAATTGTTTGTCCGGCATTTGCAAGTTCAAGCACTTTATCTTTGTTTTTGCTTAATGCCAGCCGTTCAAAAAGAGCAGAGTCAATTTGCCTTTTGAGTTCGCGTACAGACCAGCTTTCCTTTTTTGTTTCGATTTCATAAAAACTGCGTTTCAGTTCGTCGTCAATTCGAATAAGCATAAGATAATGAGTCCATGATAAATCGAATAAATCCAAGCCGTTACTTGATTGGCTAATCAGTGATTGGCTTTTTGTTTTTTCTCTGTAAGTGATAAAAAACTGCTTCATGTTTTTGAGATTACTAAGAGAAAAACCATTCCCGAATTCTTTTGAAAGCTTTACAGAAAGCTCTTTGAGAGTCTCTTTACCATATTCAGCCCTGTCTTTTCCACCCTGTTCGTGTTCAACGATAATCCGTCCGATTTCAAAATATGTTGAAACCATTGTAGTGTTTACTGTTTTTATTATCTGAGATTTAGCTGCGTTTATGATTCTGGAGATGTTTTCAAAAAGCATGTTTTCTATTTTATCGATCTTTTTTCCCATAATACCTCCCTATCTCAATTCTCTAACCTTAATCCTTCCCAGTCCGAATCCTGCATTTTTTCCTAAATGAAAAAGTTCGCCTGCTTCAAGGAGCGACCTTTCAAATGGTGTAAAGCTTCCTGACAGCTCCATGGTTCCTTTTATTCCGCCAAGAAGCATTGTTGTTTTCTGCCTTCCCGACCATCTTTTATTTTCAACCCATCTTATGTCTGATGAAACAAGTTTTTCATCAATATCCTTTATTTCCTTTATTTTCGGAATAGGTGATGATTCCCCATACATTCCGCTTAAAATTTCAACCCTTCTCATTAGACTTTTAAGAAGATCACCATAGCTGATTTTATCAACATATTTGCCATTCTTTTTAAATCGCAAAGGTGAAACAAATTCAATAAGATACTTCTTTTTTGCCCCTTTTCCAGAGTTTGCACCGGCAATCCATTCTTTTCTGCTGATTGACATGTCAAGTTGCCCATCTTTGAGAATTTCACTGTCATTACTGTTTACACTTTCAACTGAATATTTTATCCTTTCTCTGCCGATACCGTTTTCGCCTCCTTTTGATATTGAATAGAAGAGATATGGAAAATAATCAACAGCTTTTCCGATCAGAGTAATATTCAAATCAATTTTATCGAAAGATGTTTTTTCGTTGTTGTCAACGCTCAGAATAAAAGGGTGGCTTGCATAATTTCTTCCTGTAAGAATAGTGTTGTCCTTATTTATTGGTGACTCAAAAATAACGCTGTAAGCACATTGAAACCTGAGATCACACTCTTCACATTTTCTATTTTTGAACAGACAGCTTAAGTTAAGCAGTTCCATTCCCATGACTGATCTGAAAAGAAACTCAGGTATTGTGTCAAATTTAATGGCAGTTTCAGGTTTAATCTTAATTTTAAAAACGGAATATTCGACTTTCACGATTTCCTCCATTCAATTTTTAATGATATTTTAGTTTTTAAAAGTCCTTTATCCAGTATTTATTCAAATCCAAAAAACTTGATAATATAAAGGTTGGAAATTATTATACCGCCGGCTTATAAACTTGTAATTCCGGAGTTGTCATGTTCGATGTGAAGCTGATAATTGAAAACAAAGATAAGGTCTTGAAAAGCCTGATGAATCGTAATTTCAAGGACCTGTCTGTGGTGGATGAGATAATCGCCCTGAGCGAAAAAAGGAAGGTTCTTGTGACCGAGTCCGAACAGACGAGGGCGAAACAGAACCAGCGTTCAAAGGACATGCCTGTTATCATGAAGAACGGCACGGAAGAAGAGAAAGCCGCTATAAAAGAAGAGCTCAAAGTGCTCAGCGAAAAGGTGAAAGCGTACGGACCTGAAGTAAAAGCTGTTGAAGATAAGATAACCACGATTCTTATGTCAATACCCAACATGATAGCTGATGATGCGCCTATCGGAAAGGACGAAACGGCGAATCCTGTCGTGAAAGTATGGGGAGAAAAACCGGAATTCTCATTCAAACCGCTTGAACACTTTGATGTTGCGCCTAATGCAATAGACCTTGAAAGGGGTGTAAAGCTCAGCGGATCGAGGTTCGTCGTTTACAAAGGCGACCTTGCGATGCTCGAAAGGGCT
>ERZ795055.3396-NODE-3396-length-11659-cov-6.058083_pt1 | contig 11659 bp, 5 predicted proteins | sample MGYA00375139_ERZ795055 | MGnify/ENA primary metagenome ERZ795055 (study PRJEB30184, sample SAMN05720283) | anaerobic digester metagenome | isolation source: active sludge of municipal wastewater-treating anaerobic digesters | place: USA | collected 2015-01-23 ...
ACTTGACCACACCGTCTATCTTGCGGACCGTGAAGTAGTCGCGCGGGATGATTTTCACGAAGACGTACGAGCTGATGAGAGGTTTTTCGACCAGTTTCTTGCGGTCGGACCACTGGCGGAGTGTTTTCTGGAGGGGGAGAAATGTTTCGATGTCGAGTTCCCCGATACGGTCACTGACCCGTTTCTCGGCCCTGGAGTTTGTATAGACGGCATACCAGGCCTTCTCAGGTTTCTTCAGTTCCTTTGGCGGCGTGCCCGTCCCGGATTGTGCCTGTGCACCTGCCCCGGGTTGGGATTGCGCACCTTCCCCCGATTGCGGCTGTGCGCCATACCCCGATTGCGGCTGTGCGTCCGCCACCGGTCCTGGGTGTACGTTCACCTCCGGCTGTGACTGAGTTTCTTCCATGGTCCTTTCGATCAGTATGCAAAAATAATAAAAAGTCTGAAGGTCTGAGGGTCTGAGGGTCTGAAGGTCTAAAGGTCTAAAGGTCGGAAATCAGGAATCACCTAATCTTTTCCTGACGAAATCCTCCCATGTCAGAACTCCTATATTTCCTGAGATTGTTGAATCGGCGCCACGATAAATAACTGTTTTTCTTATCGCATTGCCAGCTGACAGGTCAGGAAATGACTTCAGGTTCTTCAGGTAGTCGGTATTAAAAGTCTGTCCGGCCTTAATTTCAATTGCATCAATCCGGTTACCTTCACTTTCAATTATGCAATCTATTTCCCGCCCGTTACTTTCACGCCAGTACCAGATTGAGGGACGTTTTCCCTTATGGACTGCGGATTTAATCAGCTCGCTGATAACAAGGTTCTCAAACAGGGCGCCAACCAGGTAATGCCCTGATAGCATTGCCGGATCCTGTATCCTGAGAAGGGAGGAGGCAACTCCCGTATCGTAAAAGTACAGCTTCGGAGCTTTGATTATTCGCTTGTTAAAATTCCGGTGATAGGGCTGAAGCAGGAATATAATGTAACTGGCTTCAAGCAAAGAGAGCCAGGCCTTGGCGGTATTCACAGAAATTCCCGCATCGTTTGCCAGGGAGGTAAGATTGAGCAGTTGCCCCATTCTGCCTGCACAAAGCCCCAGAAATCCCGAGAATGTCCGGAGGTTTTCAATTGCCCTGAGAGTGCGTATATCCCGCTCAATATATGTCTGCAGATAAGAAGGGTAGAAATCACCGGGCAGTATCTGCTGATCGTAAATGCGTGGGTAAAATCCGTTGATGATCAACCGGGACGGGTCATTTTCCCCATAAGCCAGGAGCTCATTTGTGTCAAACGGAAGAAGCACATTGACACTTACCCTTCCCGCAAGTGACTGACTTATCTGGCTATTCAGCAGAAAGCTCTGCGAGCCTGAAAGGATATACTGTCCATTCATTCTTCTTTCGTCAGATACAACCTGAAGCCAGCTGAACAGTGAAGGAAGGTTCTGTGCTTCATCGAAAATCACTCCGGGCCCTGCCTCCTTCAGAAATCCGATTGGATCAGCTGATACCATCTCCCTGATATCAATTCTCTCCAGGTTAAAATATTTGTACTCACTGAAGTCATTCCTCAGGAGAGTAGTTTTTCCTGATTGTCTTGGTCCGGTTAATGAGACCACAGGAAACTTTTCGAGCATTGTTTTCAGGTGTTGAACTATTCTTCTTCTGACAATCATTTTATGTTATTTTGCATTTCAATTGCAAATATACATAATTCTCGGGAAATCTAAACATGATACAAGCCTGACCCGATGGCTTAGACCTTCGGACCTTTGAACCTTCCGGCCTGCAATTCCAAGACCTCCCTCTGCAAAAGGGACCATATTAAATAAATTATGCAAAAAGACTATAATAAAACAATTCGTTAACCTATTGCTTTTACCGAAAAGATTTCTTTAACTTTGATATACATCCTCCGGGATGAAAGTTTCTGCAATTAGTTTACTTAGTCATATTTTAATCTAACTGTCTATGAAAAAGCTCGTTATTTTCTTATGCGGCCTTATGGCCACAATTGTTGTTAACTCTCAACAATTGAGTTATTCCTATGATGCTGCCGGCAACAGAATCAGCCGGACTATTTATCTGGGACTCAAGAGCGCTGATGTTCAGCAGCCCGAGTTTACAGAAACAATTGCCAAAAAGGAGATAAAAATCTATCCAAACCCGGTAGAGAGTTTATTGTCCGTTTCAATAGCAGGATTAGGCAATGAGACTGTCAGCGAATGTTTGATCTACACCCTGGCAGGAGCCCTGGTAAAACGAGAAAAAATCAGGAGTGAGCTCACCACCCTGGACATGAGCAGTTTCAGCAGCGGCACATATGTGCTGCAGATTCTTATAGACGGAGAGAAGTCCGTCTGGAAAATTGTTAAAGAATAACCCTGAAAAATCAACTGCCATGAATCCAAAATACAGTATTAAAATCAATACTGCAGTTAGCTGCATTTTGTTGCTGGTTATGTCCGGCATAAACCTGACTGCACAGAACACGGCCGGAAGGCTCCCGAGTGAAAAGAACCTGCTGGTTCTAAGACCCCCGGAAGTCAGAACCGAGATACATCCCGTTATACGGTCACGCGAGGCATTTGAATACTATGCCAACAGAGAGAATAAGTCAGTTTCGGCACTAAAATCCGGGGAGAAGGGGTCACAGTTAAGCAGCACCTCTGCCATCACACTGAAATCAAGTGTTCTGGGGGGAGGTGATCCTCTCTCTCATATCCCGATACAGGTTCAGGTCAACACCGGTTACAGAGTCGGAAGCATTCCAATCCAGTCTTCCGTCACGCCCGCCGGCGGCGTCGCCTATTCGGTCCCGGTCGCCTGCGCAGCAGGAAGAAACGGACTTCAGCCCAATATCTCCCTCAGCTATAACAGTATGGGCGGCAACGGCCCGGTTGGATTCGGATGGGGGATTTCAGGGTTATCATCAATTACGAGGGTACCTTTCAACAGGTATTATAACGGATATACTGCGCCAATGCAGCTTAGCACATCAGATCCGTTCGTGCTCGATGGCAATCGAATCATCCCCTCATTATCAGGCCAGTTCGAGACAGAACAGGGTAATATAAAAGTGGTTCCGGTTATATCCGGCTCAGCAGTAGCTTACTTCAATGTATACTACCCTGACGGAAAGACCGTAATATATGGCTTTACAGATAATCAGAACAACCGGATGTTCTATCCTGTAACCAGGATTACCGATATCCTTGGCAATGTAATGGAATTCAGCTACATCACACGCGGAAATCACTATTATATAAATACCATAACCTACGGAAAGAATAACAGTTTTGCCCACTATGCCAATATCAGCTTCACATACAAGACAAGGCCTGATATCACTACTACCTGGTACGGGGGAGTGATGATAACCGAAGATTATCTGCTTGACAGGATCACCGCCTATTCCGGAAGCGATGTGCTTCATTCATATACGTTTACTTATGTCCTGGACAAGGTTTCACTGCTTGACCGGATTGACTGCGATAATCTCAATCCCCTCAAATTCTATTACGGATACAGCGACAACCAGACTGCATCTCTGAACAAATCAGAGGCAACCCTTTATTACTATTTTGAGAATACTGTTCCGCTTATCGTAAGGAAAGGCAAGTTCGATTGGGGCACTGATGATGATGCATTGATGTCGTACCCGGATAAAAATAATTCTGTCCTCTATTTTAAAAAGCGTTTCTTGTTGCCTGATATAGCATATTATTATACTGAATACAATTCTGCCCAGGAGCTGCTTATCTATCAATCACTGGCTGAATCATTTCCAATTCCGGATAACCTTGTTGCCGGAAGCGGTTTCATGGAGCTTACATCAGGCGATTTTGACGGGAAGCCCGGAGAGGAGGTTGTCAGAATTAATAATACGGTTGTGAATAATTATGACAGGGTTACCTTCACGGTCTATCAGCCAAATTTATACTCAGGGTTGGCCGAGTCATATACACGAGCATGGGATCTTAATTCTGCCCTTTCTTATAATAACAGCAGCCCCAGCACATTCTGGCCCAAAAGCTATTTTACAGGCGATTTCAATGGTGACGGAAGGGTGGATATGTTATGTGTATCAATGAATTATCCACTTGGTAAAACAGATAAGAAATCCAAGTGCACCCTGATCGACCTGTATAATAACGTCAAAATGTATGACGCATTCAAGTTCGAATTCGAAAGGGGAAATGATCAGATCATCCCTATGGATTATAACGGTGACGGCAAGACTGACATTTGTTTCTTTAATGCCTCCGGAATGTATGTTTATTCCTTCAGCGGCAGTGGTACCACACAAAGTCTTGACCTGGTATCCTCCACAACTGCTTTCAACAGGAATACTTTAATCACCAGGACTGTCCTGACCGGCGATCTGAACGCTGACGGGATGGTTGACCTGATTGTGGCTCCCTACAAATCATACTATACGTCGTACCCGATTTCTGTCCCGGTCTGGGCTCCTGCAATATGCCCCTACTGCGGCGGTGATTATCCGATAACAGATGAATACGCTCATACATGCAGGCATTGTTCAAACTATATTGAAGCGTCGTCAACCTGCCTGGATTGCGGGAGCCCACTTCAGTCTTATTGTGACGGTGTGCCTGTCAGCGGATCAGGATTATGCTGCCCGATCCACGGAAGCACAGTCTACAGGGAAATTTCAGAATATATTAATAACGGCAATTCATGGGATGTCTATTACGGAACCGGCGATAAGAACTCCCCGTTCTCAAAAGTCACACAAACCTTCCTGAACGTAACGGATAATGACAAATTCATCATTCAGGACGTCGATCAGGACGGTTCATATGATATAGTCAGGAAGTACGGTTCATCGCTTTATGTCTACCCCACAAAGAACGGAGCGCTGAATCCTGAAAGCAGTTCAATGCTCATGACTTATCTGACCTATTCTTCATCCAACCTTGTGCCTTCATCAATTTCTCAGCCCAATTTCTACAACTTTCTCATGAGTATTTACAATGAAAAGCTTACCAGGATCAATACAACAAGAAATGAGGGCAAACAAAGGCTGCTGACCGGGTCAGTCTCAAGTACCGGCATTGTTCAGAGAAACTACTATAATCAGCTGAATGACGGTTACGGTGTTGCCAATCCCTCCGGCATTATTTACACCCCGGGATACAATGCCACCTTCCCCAATGAAAACTTCATGGGTCCTTTGTGGGTTACATCAATGCAGGAGACTTTTCATAATGGGATTCTGTCAGAAAACCTGTCATATAACTATTATAATGCAATCATTCACCGGCAGGGACTCGGGTTCAGGGGCTTTGAAAAAATGACCACGACTAACCTGATAAATAACCATTATACCGAAAAAACAATCAATCCGTTGAATTATGGTATCCCTGTCAGGGATAATTCGACCACGGCTGAGACTACATACCAGGCAACTGCAACAGTAGCCTCCAATAAGAAGCTGACAATACGGGTCAACAGCGCCACGTCAACGGACAAGGTTAAAAACACAACAAAAACAATTAGTTACACCTATGACACTTATAACAATCCGCTGACTGAAAATATAAATTACGGTGGTGGGATCACCACCCTTACCAGTCAGACATATCTCAACGGGACAGGCACGCCTTATATTCTTGGCGTACCCGGGACAAAGACCGTGACAAGGACCCGTGGTGGTTCATCGTGGATTGACAAGGAGGAGATACTGTATTTCCCGAATTATCTGCCAAAGCTGAAGCGAACCTACACCGGAACAGGCGGTACGCTGAAGACCGCGGAGGTTCGATGGAATTATGATTCAAACGGCAACCTGACGTCCGAGACCTCTGCTCCGTATGATGTTACTGATTTTATAGGTACAAATTACGCCTATGATGCCACAGGCAGGTACCCTGCTTCTGAAACAAATGCATTCGGGCAGACAACAACTTATTCGAATTATGATAAGTACGGCAATGCCAGGACTATAACAAACCACAAAGGCCAGGCAACAACCAGGAATTTCGACCAGTGGGGTCAGTTAACCTCTGTTGTCTATCCTTATGGTGTTACAGAGAGTACTTCATACAGCTGGGGAAGTCCGGGATTGTATTATGTCAGTAACACTGTAACAGGTAAACCCGCTACCAGGGTCTATTATGATGCTTTAAGCAGGGAGGTAAGACAGTCAAACCAGAGGTTTGACGGATCATGGCAGAACGTTGACAAGGTATATGACAACCTCGGTCGTCTCCAGAAAGTGTCAATGCCTTTCAAAGGGAGCACGGCGTCTTACTGGAATACATACACTTATGATAGTTACGACAGACCACTTTCGGTTGTTGAAAGCTCAGGGAAATTAACGACATGGAGCTATTCTGGAACCAATTTAACAGAAACAAAAGAAGGAATTGCATCAACAAAAAGTTTTGATGCCTCCGGTATGTTAATCGGTGCCAGTGACCCAGGAGGAACTATTTCATATGCCATTCGTCCCGACGGGCAACCCTCATCAACTACGACCTCTGGAAATATAGTGACGACTTTCGGTTATGATTCATATGGCAGATCAACTTCTGTTACCGACCCCAGTGCCGGCACACAGACTTTCAGCTATGCATATGAAAATAACCTGCTTGTTGAAACCAGGACTGACGCCAATGGTAAAACAATTATTACCCGGCGTGACAGGTACGGCAGGGTCACAAATACGAACAGACCTGAATTTAACACCATATACTCGTATAATTCAGATGGTTTGCTCCTGAATGAGACATCACCGAATTCCACTTCCCGGAATTATGAGTATGATGCATTTGGCCGCATTGCGAAAATGAAGGAATTTGTCCCAGATGGAAAATATCTGGAAAAAACCTACACCTATTCAGACGGTAATGTGTCAACCATAGCATACAATTCCCAGGGAGGACTGATAGGTACTGAGTACTATTCTTATGCATATGGTCACAGATCTGAAATAAAGCTTAATAACACCACTTCAATATGGAAACTGACATCTGAGAATGATTATGGTCAGCCAATCACAATCCAGACAGGACCGTTAGCAAAAAGTTTCAGTTACACTACGTACGGAATGCCGGTCCGAAGAATGGCCGGCAGTCTGCAGGATTTCAATTACAGTTTTGATGCGCAAAATGGTAATCTGCTCAGCAGGAAAGATAACAAAAGGAACATTACCGAAAGTTTCCAGTATGACAACCTGAATAGGTTAAGTATGGTTGGAGGCACTGCGGTCACCTACAGCTCATCAGGAAATCTGACCTATATGCCTGGCACCGGAACGCTTGCATATGCCTCACCATCCTTACCCTATGCGGTAACAATGCTGACACCTGACGGAAATGCCGTTCCTGCGCGTGAACAGCAGGTGACATATACTTCATTCAACAGGCCTGCTTCGATATCAGAAAACGGAGTAATTGCCACATTCACTTATAATTCAGCAGGAGACCGGGTGAAGATGAGTGTGACAAACAGTGGGACTGTTGTGTGTACAAGATATTATATGTCTGGCCAATATGAAGTAGATTCAAATAACAATACCGAAAGGCTGTACCTGGGAGGTGACTTTTATTCAGCACCTGCGGTTTTTGTCAAAGAAACCGGAGTATGGAAATTATACTACCTGTGCCGTGACTACCTGGGGAGCATTACCCACATTGCCAATGCTGATGGCACTCTGAAGCAGGAGATGAGTTATTCCGCATGGGGGCGTCTTCGTAACCCCGTAACACAGGCTGTTTATGCTCCGGGTGCGGAACCTGCTCTCTTTTTAGGAAGAGGTTATACCGGACATGAATATCTTCCCTGGTTCGGACTCATCAATATGAATGCCCGTCTCTATGACCCGGCACTTGGAAGATTCCTTTCCCCGGATCCGTATGTTCAGTTGATCGACTTTACTCAGAATTATAACAGGTACAGCTATTGCCTGAATAATCCTCTCCGGTATACTGATCCCAGTGGCGAACTCTTTATTATTGACGATATTATTTTTGCCGCCATAATCGGGGCATTTATTAATACCGCCGTCCAGATGTTGTCAGGTAATATTAATAGTGCCGGAGATTTCTTTTTAGCTTTTGGAATAGGTGCACTGGCCGGAGCTGCAGGTGCGTTCGTGGGGCAGGCAGTAGCAGGAGCTCTTGCCTTTGGAGGCTTCGCGGGCGGCGCGATATCAGGAGCGGCCGGCGGAGCTGCGGGTGGATTCATTAACGGAGGCGGCAATGCCTGGGCAAATGGAGCAAGTTTCATGGACGGTTTAAAGGCCGGATTGTTAGGCGGAGGTATGGGCGCTCTGACAGGCGGACTGGTAGGTGGAGTGACACGAGGTGTTGCTGACCTTCGCAAAGGTTATAGTTTCTGGGATGGAAGCAAGGTTGACGAGTTCGTAATTGGGCCCTCAAAATATGAAGCTCTGGCTGAGGGTTACAACAAAAGCATGAGCGCTGAGACAAATGATCTAATGCTCGAGGCCAGAATGTATGATGTCTATGGCGTCAGTGAAGGCGACTTTAATATCCATAACATTACAACCAAAACAGACATGGGTTATGGGATGACAAATAAGGGCATCTACGTGAGTCTAAAAAACAATCAGCTTGTGGGAGGCTATTGCAGATACTACTCTACAGGCAGCTATTCTGATATCCATATTTCGCCATATTATGCAGGAGGTGACCTTGTAAATTTCCAGGCTGTCGCCGGTCACGAACTTATCCATGCTTATCATCACTTTGTTATGCCGACAACATGGAATACCACAAATACAATAAATAGCGAAAGGGCTGCCTATAAATATACATATAAAACCTATTTGAATAATGGCTATTTCAAAGAGGCTCTGAGGACAATGCAACGTGCAATGTTTAATACAAGTGGACCATTCTGGGGCCATTTTCCCATCGAGTACCAGATACCTTCACCATATAAATTCTTTTAGGAGACACAAAAATGAGAAAACTATTAATTCTATTCTGTATGATATTCAATTTTAATGCCCTTCATACCCAACCCGCAGGGATATACACACTGAGGATTCCTCCGACAGACACTGAATCCAATTTGTACCTGTTCAAATCAGGCACATATTACCTCGAGCTTATGGAAATTCTTTCAGATGACCTCGTTGAATCATTTATTCTGTCGTACGGAAATTATGCGGTCAATGGTAACTCCGTTTCACTTCACGATAAGGTGAACGGTTTCACCATGGAACTTAAATCAGAAGGACAGAGTCTGGAAGTGATTAAGTCTTTCACTTGCCTTATGAACCTGAAATTTTTCTATTATGACGAAATTACAACTGGTGAACCCGGCTTTATAAACTCTGGTACCAGCAAGGAAAAACTCAGGGAGGAAAGACAGAATTACCAATTGCTCAACAAAACCCCGTTCCCTTTTGACCAGGGTAGTTATGAAACACCAGGCGATTATGTTTTGAATATCTCTGAAGACTTTAAGTTTTCTTTGTTTTACAAAGACCTGTTGATCTCAAATGGAACATGGACCAGGAATGGTAATGAGCTATCAATATTTGAAGCTGATTTAAAACACCACTTCTATGCCCTGATAGGAAATAATGTGTTGACAAGCAAGCTATTGCCAGGTGATTATACGGGCTACATACTGAAAAAGAAAAGCAAGAAAAAAGGATCCCTGGGATGTAAACGAACAGTTAACTAAATTAAACTTATATCGAAATTCTGCAAACATAAATAATAAGAATACGCATTACATAAAACCAGCCCTGAAATAGTACAGCAAAAATTATAATCGATTTCAAGACAAATTTGCTATGATCTTTCAAGGCCGGACATAAGCACGGCAACGATTATCGGAGAAAACTGATGCCGGTAATTTAAGTCTCATTGGCTGAATCAATAAAGAATATAGCCAGCAGGCTTTATTACATAGTACCATCCAGGTATTCACATTTCTCTCTTTTACTGTCTGAATATCAAAGCGCTGCCTCGGAAATCAGAATTGAAAAAAAATTTGAAACTGATTCTTCCTCTGCTTAACTTTACTTGTAATTTCTTCAGCCAGCTGTGATTATCTGACAAATATTGAACATAAGCCAGCTACACCAACTAAAGACTTAATTTATGAAAACCTGCTTGGTATTATTTGTATTGACAGGACTATTTTCAACATTCAACTGTCATGATTGCTTTGGCCAGGTATCCATAAACCTGACAGGTGACCCCCCTGACAACTCAGCAATGCTCGACGTCAAAAGTACATCAAGAGGGATTCTGGTACCGCGAATTTCCAAATCCGAAAGGGATGCAATCATTGCTCCGGCCAACGGCTTGCTGATTTTTCAGACTGATGATGACCCCGGCTTCTATTTCAACTCGGGGACAAGCACCAGTCCGGTCTGGGATTGCGCCGCCACAACCAGTCATCTGGATCTCCTTGAAGCACGTATTCTTGCCCTTGAAAACGCTATTACAAATTTAGGCGCGGTTGATTATGATAATGATACGTATACAATAAATACAGGAGATTGTGACGAAACTTCATCTCAGATTCATCCTGGCGCTCCTGATATTTGCGGAGACGGAATAGATCAGGATTGTGACGGGACTGACCTTTCCTGCTCCGCAGATTCTGACAATGATGGCATCGGAGACGGAGTGGATAATTGTCCTGCCGTGAAAAATCCAAACCAGGAAGATGCAGACAGCGATGGCATCGGAGATGTTTGTGAAACCGTAACCGATTATGACGGAAATACTTATAATGTGGTTAAGATTGGGCTTCAGCTTTGGTTAAAGGAGTACCTGAGCGTGACACATTATGTAAACGGGACCCAGATCCCGGTTGTCACAGATCCTGCAATCTGGACCAGCCTTACAACCGGAGCGTATTGTGATTATGACAATAACCCCGCAAACAGTACATCATATCACAGACTTTATAACTGGTTTGCCGTTCAGAGTCAGGAATTGTGTCCTGATGGCTGGCACATAGCAAGTGCTAACGATTTTAACATTTTAAGTGACTTCCTTACCAACTACGGATATGGCTACGAAGGAAGCGGCACTGACATAGCCAAATCAATGGCATCGCAATACGGCTGGACTACAAATAGCATTCCCGGAACCCCCGGAAACGATCCGGCAAGTAATAACAGCTCAGGATTGTCATCAATACCAGGTGGCTATCGTTTGTATACAGGCCCATACCAGTTTATAACCTCGATGAGTGTAACCTGGGATATTTATCCAGATGACCAATTCCCAACTATAAGGGCTTATGTTTACAGGTTAAGATATGACACCGGAGAACTTACCCGCGATGCTCAGTACAAACAAACCGGGGCCGGAGTAAGGTGTGTCAGTGATAATTTTTACGAACCGATTCAGTAAGAGATTATACTTACCAGGTTCCGGCAGTCAGTAAGGCATCAGGAAACAGTGCTATTAATCCCTGACCTCCGGGGATCAAAGCATTGCAGCCGAACAATGCCATAAAGACAACCAATCCCAGGCTGCCTGTAAAAGTCTGAGGGTCTGAAAGTCTGAGAGTCTGATAGTCTGATAGTCATACAAAGATTCTTGACCCTCTGACTTTTAGACATTTGGACCTTCAGACCTAGAATCCCCACACCACTCCCCCGCTGAAGGTGGTGGTGGTGCCGAACAGGTGCGATGGGT
>ERZ795055.3399-NODE-3399-length-11657-cov-5.897949_pt1 | contig 11657 bp, 10 predicted proteins | sample MGYA00375139_ERZ795055 | MGnify/ENA primary metagenome ERZ795055 (study PRJEB30184, sample SAMN05720283) | anaerobic digester metagenome | isolation source: active sludge of municipal wastewater-treating anaerobic digesters | place: USA | collected 2015-01-23 ...
CCCGGGCTCCGGCCACCTGTCCGAGCTCGGCGGGCCGAACGCGAGGGGCTACACGATCAATATACCGCTGCCCCCGGAGACCTCTGACGAAGGCTTCCTGTACGCGATCGACAACATCGTGCTGCCGATACTGGCCGACTTCAAGCCGGAGCTGATCATCAACTCCGCCGGACAGGACAATCATTACACCGATCCGATCACCAACATGAATTTTTCGGCGCAGGGTTACGCCATCCTGAACGAAAAGCTCAACCCTGACATAGCGGTCCTGGAAGGAGGTTATTCCATACAGGGTGCGCTGCCCTATGTCAATCTCGGCATAGTGCTGGCCATGGCCGGCGTCGATTATTCAATGGTGCGGGAGCCCGATTACAACTATGAGGCGCTCAGGCAGGACCGGAACATTTCGGGATATATCGAGAAGGTCGCGGACGCAGTTCTGGATGCGTACCGCAATCCGCCGAAGGACAAAAACGCGGTAAAATACGGTGATTACAATGTCCGGAAAAAACAGATATACTATGACACTGACGGAATCAGGGAAAGCCAGATCGAGTCTGTGATGGCGTGCAAGAAATGCCCCGGCGTCCTCCATATCGAGAGCTCGTCTTCGGCGAACCCCCTGAGCTTCGGGATCGAGATACCCTTCGGGGCCTGCCGTTCATGCCGGGACGAGGGGCTGCGGGTGTTCAGGGATGCGAAGGATTCCAGGAAATACCGGACCATTCATTTTATCAACAGGTTCGACAAGGAGTACATCAGGGTATAGGTGCGGCGGTCAGGGCGCTACCGGGTTGGATTATTTCTGCTCCAGCATCTGGCTGATTTCGGTTTTCAATTCCTCTGCCGGATCGGTTCTGCGGGTTTTCTTCCATTGCTCGTATATCTGAAGGGCGTTCTGTCTCAGCCTGTCCCTCTGGATTTTACTGGTCACGATGTGTTTTATTTTTTCCATGAAGATGTCAATGATCGCCATGATGACGAGGAGACGCCCGTTTTCGTCGGATTTCTTGATTTCCTTCAATGATGATTTATTGTTCTCCGCCCATTCGGCGATGCTCTGCCTGATCAAGCCGCGCACGATTTGCTCCGAGCGTTTTATGTGGGCTGAAATGAACCTGCTCAGAGCCGACACGAGCAGTTCCTGATCGCTGTACCCCTGGATTTTTTCCTTTTCCATCTCTCGGGCCTTGTGTTTGCGGAATAGGCTGCTTTTTTAAGGATGGACCCGTTTACGGATTCAGTCAATAAAAAATTAATGCAGGGGCCTTTTATACCGCATTTTCAAGAGCAGATTCGATTTCCGCCCGCACGGTATCATCCGCCGATTTAAAAAATTCCTTTAAAGCCGATACGGCATGCGCTCCTCCGATTCTGCCCAGCGCCCAGGCGGCCATCGCCCTGATCCTAAAATCGCTATTTTCGCTGAATGCCCTGGACAGTTCGGGAACGTACCGGTCGTCAAGGGTGTTGCCCATGACTCTCGCCACGTTCATTTTCCATTTCCACAGATCGTCCGGCGACACGTAGAACATGTGGGGCCAGATGTATTTAACGAAATAGTCTTTGTCCATGTGGAGCAGTTTCACGAGAGCGAACTGGTCGGCCTTTGCCGAAACTTTTTCGTTGGCCGGCAGCTCCCTCGAGAGCCAGGCTGAATTTCTGGGGCACACGTTCTGGCACCGGTCGCATCCGTATACATAAAGGCCCATCGGCTCCCTGAACTCGACCGGGGTAAGGCCCTCGCCGTAATAGGTAAGGTACGAGATGCATTTTTTCGGGTCAATGGTCCCGTTTCCTTTAAGTGCCCTGGTCGGGCATGCCGAGACGCAGGCGTTTCTGCACCACTGCGGGCAACCCATTCCGAGCGAGGGTTGGTCCGGTTCGAATTCCCTGTCCGTGACGATTGTCACCGGGATCACCCATGAGCTTCTGCACACCGATTTCCCGGCGTAAAACAGACAGTTCTTTCCGAGGTTCCCGAGACCGGCCCTGGCTGCGGCTGCACGGTGGGGGAGGTTGAACGGAACCCTGGAATCGATCCCTTCCGATCGGAGGACACTCCTGAGCGCCTTTATCTTGAGCGCGAGGCCGTCCCTGGTGACCCGGTCGTCGTCGAGGTAGCACCTGCCGAAATGGTTTTCCATCGAAGGGGGGAAAGATTTCATGAAATATCCCTCGAGCACGACAATGACGCTTTTTGCGCCCGGAAGTATCTCGCCCGGGTCAGTGCCCTTCATGAGGGCGAGTCCGGCCGTCTCTGCCCATCCATATTCTTCTTTTCTTGATTCGAGCATTTCAAGGTGTTCGGTGAAGGGTTCGGCAGTGGTGAACCCGGCGTCCTGGAACCCGATTTCCCGTGCTTTCATCGCTATGTCTTCTTTTGTTATCATGCTGTTCTCCTGGAAGCTTGATCGTGGGGGGCATGGCCGTCATGAAGCAGCCATGACGCATCGTATCATCTGTTTCAGGGTATCGGAGCAGTCGCTCAGGTCATCGACCCTGCCGGTCAGCTTCGCCATCATTATTGCGCCTTCAAGGGTCGAGATGATTGTTTTCGCAAGCGCTGCAGGGTCCGGTCCCGCTTTGCCGTCCTTCGCGTCCAATGCCTCTCGGGTCAGATCCTCTATCTGATCGGCCCATTCTGAGAAGATTTTGCGTATCAGTACTGTAAGGGGGGATGATTTGCCGCCAGTTTCGATCGCCGTGTTACCGAATATGCATCCCCCCCTGACTTTTCTTTTTTTATGAAATGCCACGATGGCATCGATCAGGTTCTCGAGTTTTTCCAGGGCGCTGTCTCCGGTAAGGGAACTGGCGAGGTATCTGGTGTAGTGGCGCCGCGCTTCCTCGATCGCCTGAACGGCAAGCTCCTCCTTGGTGGTGAAATGAAAATACAGGTTCCCCTTTTTTACTCCTGTCGCCGCAATGATGTCGTTCATACTCGTGCTGCCGACCCCTTTCGTATGGATGAGGTTCATGGCCTGCCTGATGACCTTTTCCTTTGTAATCTGCCCTTTTTTCATGATTAGCTCGCCTTGTTTATTATACTGACCAGTTGGTATATTTATAATAATCCCATTTTTATGTCAAATCCTTATTATCCTGATTTGATGACGATTTATTTTAATTGCCTTCAGGGAAAACACGAGGTGAAATGAAGCGCAGTTTATAATTCAATAAATAAATATTGAATATCATAATTATTAATGATTGACAGTATATGGGGCCCATTATTTTTTAAACGATATATAATATTTATTGCGGTAGGTGTTATCCATGAATAAAACATTCGCTCCGATTTTTAACGATGAGTTTCAGGGACAGGCGACAAAGAGGGTCCTCGCATATATTCAGGCCCGGAGAGAAAAAGGTGACAGGGTAACCGGGCTCTACTGTGGTTACGCTCCGCTGGAACTTGTGCACGCGATGGGGATCGTCCCTGCGGTTCTGTGCGCCTTTTCAAACGGAACTATTGAAACAGCAGAGGAGATTCTCCCCGCGAACCTGTGCCCGCTTATAAAATCGAGTTTTGGTTTTATTAAAAAGGACACCTGCCCCTTTTACGCCGTTTCTGAAACCGTGATTGCAGAAACAACCTGTGACGGCAAAAAGAAAATGTTCGAGCTGATTTCAGGAATAAAACCGACGCATGTGATGGACCTGCCCCAGCTTCCCGATGCCGGGGAGGCCGAATCAAACTGGACGACAATGATACGCAAGCTCCAGGGTTTTCTTGAAAATCATTATGGAAAAAAAGCGAACGATAAAAGCATCGAAAAAGCGATAATCGATTCCAACAGGAAGAGTGTACTGATGAGAGAAGTCTATGAGTTTGCGGCAATGACGCCGCCTGTGATAAAATGGAGCGAGGTATATGAGCTTGGTCTGCTCGCCATGGCCGCTAAAGGCGAAGACATCATTCCAATTATTGAAGAAATTATCGAAAAGCTTGAAAAAAGAGTGGAAGATGGAATTCATTTCGGCGACGATGAATCTCCCCGTGTGCTGGTCACCGGCTGCCCGACCGGAGGGGATTCACTGAAAGTATTCAACATACTCGAGGAGGAGGGCGGTGTCGTTGTCGTACAGGACGCATGCACCGGAATGAAACCGTATATGGGAAGCATCGAGGAGAGCACATCGGACCCGGTCAGGGCGATGGCCAGGCGGTATCTCCAGATTCCGTGCTCGTGCATGACGCCGAACGACAGGCGCCTCTCTGAACTTGACAGGCTCATTGAAAAGTTCAGGCCGGATGTCGTGGTCGATCTGGTTTTGCAGGCATGTCATTCATATAATATAGAGTCCCATAAAGTCGGCGATCATATAAAGAAAAAGCACGGCCTGCCGTTTTTAAAAATAGTGACCGATTACTCAACAGGGGATGTTGAACAGATCCGCACCAGGGTGCAGGCCGTGTATGAAAGTATAGGAAAAAAATAACAAGCCGATATTCAGGGATCGGCATCGGGGATTCAAAGAACGAAATATGGACTGCATTTATCTGGATAACGCCGCCACATCATGGCCAAAACCCCGCGAGGTGATAACGGCCATGAAAGACTACCAGGAGAACCTCGGTGCAAGTCCGGGCCGTTCGGGCCACAGGCTGGCAATTGAGGCCGGAAGGACCGTCCTCGACGCGAGAATAGCACTGGCCGAGCTTTTCAATGCGCCGTCTCCGCTCGATATCATATTCACGAAAAATGCGACCGAAGCCCTGAATATCTCAACTCTTGGCCTGCTTAGGGCCGGCGACCATGTGATCACTTCAAGCATGGAGCATAATTCCATCATGCGGCCGCTGCGTTTTCTCGAAACCAGGGGCGTTGAAGTGACGGTTGCACGATGCTCGCCTGAGGGCGAGCTTGACCCGGAGGATATCCGGCCGCTTATCAAAAACAACACCCGGGCGATTTATCTCACCCACGCCTCAAACGTCAGCGGTACGATCATGCCAGTCGAGCGGGCAGGGGCCATTGCGCGGGAGCATGGCATTCTTTTCTGCGTTGATGCGGCGCAGACCGCGGGTGCCATTCCCATCGACGTTGAACGGATGAATATCGATCTTCTGGCGTTTACCGGGCACAAGTCGCTTTTCGGGCCATCGGGCACCGGCGGACTGTATCTCCGCAAGGGGCTCGACAGGGAGATTGATCCGCTCATCATGGGCGGGACGGGCAGCAGGTCCGAGTTCGAGGATCAGCCTGATTTCATGCCAGACAAATTCGAATCCGGGACCCCGAACACCATCGGGATTGCCGGTTTGCTCGCAGGCGTGCGTTTTGTCATGGGCAGCGGCATTGAAGCCATCGAAGAGCGCGAGCGCGGCCTGGCCTTTTCGTTCATCCAGGGGATCAGCAGTTTCGAAGGCGTCACCGTGTATGGTCCTGCCGCAGCAGTGAAGAGAATCCCGGTGGTGTCGTTCAATATCAACGGGATGAGCCCTTCGGACGCGGCGCTTTTTTTCGATGAGAAATATAATATCATGACAAGGCCCGGACTTCATTGCGCTCCCTCGGCCCATCGGACCATGGGAACATTTCCCATTGGCACCAACAGGATGAGCTTCGGTTTTTTCAATAGCGACGCAGACGTCAGGACCGCGATTGAAGCGGTCGGGGAACTGCATGATTATAAAAATCAATAACGAATTGAACAACAGGAAATATTATTATGAAGCAAATCGATGCAAGAGGGCTTGCGTGTCCGCAACCGGTGATTCTGGCAAAAAAAGCGCTTGAAACCGATCCGGTTGTCGAGATAACAGTTGATAACAGGACAGCAGTCGAAAACGTTACGAGACTGGCCCAAAGCCAGAAATGCTCGGTAAATGTAGCTGAAAGAAATGACGGTGCCTTCACTTTAAGAATTGAAAAAAATTCTGGCGGTGAAAAGCGCGCTGAAAGCCTTGACGGGCCGGCCGTTTCCACATTGTACAAAGGCCTGATCGTTGTCCTGTCCGAGGACAGAATGGGACGCGGAAGCGATGAACTTGGCCGGGTGCTCATCCGGAGCTTTCTCCATACCCTTACGGAGACTGTGCCGCTGCCTGAAAAGATCATCTGTTACAATACAGGTGTGAAGCTTGCCGCTGAAGAGTCAGATGTCCTGGATGATCTCGGGGATCTTCAGAAAAAAGGGGTCGACGTCCTGGTCTGCGGCACATGCCTGAACTATTTCGGACTCTCCGATAAACTGAAAGTCGGGAAGGTGTCGAATATGTACGACATCGCCACGCTCCTGGTCAACGCATCGAGGATGGTATGTCCCTGATGGCGCGGGATTATTCATTCCTGCTTTTCAAATCCGTGAGCCATGCCCTGAGCGCCGAGATAATACTTAAAAGGCATGAAATCCCATTCAAGCTGATACCGGTGCCCAAACAGATCAGTTCCGACTGCGGCGTGTGCATACGGTTTTCACCGGTCGATAATGAACGAATCACGGGAGCGCTTTCGTGCGCTGTGGACATTGATCGGGTCGTGAGTGCTGGATGTGATACTATTTTTTCCTGATGACCATGGCTGTGAGATCGTCCGACAGCGTCTTCTGCGGGTGGATGAATTCGTAGAGTTGTTTGATGATATAGTGCATGATCTGGCCCGCGGAGCCTTCGGGTGCGGTCGCGATCGCCTGTTTCACTCCGTCCTCGCCGAAAATATCCCCCTTACCGTTGGTTGTTTCGATGAAGCAGTCCGAATAAATGAACAGAAAATCGCCGGGATTTAGGCGGATACTCAGCACGTCATAGACCTGTTCCATCGAAGCAACACCGAGAAACATTCCTTTGACGCTCTCGCCCCTGCGGTTTGTGATCTTACCTGTTTTATTCGTGCCTGCAATTTTAAAGAATGCATCAGGATGACCGCTGTTCACGTATTCGATGCGATCTGCCAGAAATCGGAGCATTATGCCGGTGATGTATTTATCAGACTGACCGATCTCGTCAATGAGCTCCCTGTTAATTTTTTCAACCACCCTGTTGAGCTTTTCATCGATTCCGGTTGTGAAGTTACGCTGTATTATCGAGCGTGCGATGATCGTCAAAAGACTCGAGGATATCCCGTGTCCGGAAACATCGTATATACCCACCCCATGGAGGCTTCCGCCGTTTGTATAGAAGTCGTAAAAATCACCCGATACCTGTGCCGCAGGCCTGAAGACGAATTCTATGTCGTAATCGTTCGATGCAGGGGCGCTTTCCGGCAGGAATGCCTTCTGTACGTTCGCCGCCATGGCCAGGTCCATCATGCGCAGGCGCTGTGCATCTTCAAGTTCGGTGTTTGCCGCGAGCAGGGTCTCGTTCATGGCTTCAAGCTCTTCCATGGCTGCCTGCAGTTCTTCGGTCCGGCTGGCTACTTTCTGCTCAAGGTTGAGGTTCAACTCGATCAGTTCGTCCCTTGTTATCTTGAGTTTCTGACGCATTTTGTCCACCGAATGGTTTATCATGCTTATTTCATCCTGGATGGCGATCTCTTCAGCCGTCGCATCGAGATTGCCTTTTCCTATGTTTGAGAGGAAATTTTCGACTATCCGGACTTTGTCCCGGATCGTTTTATTCATAAAGTATGGGCTGAGAAGGCCGGCTACATTTGCGATAAACATGAGAAATATAATTTTTACATACATGAACGGGCCGGCTATATTGTAGGATTCGACCGTGATGTAAAAAAAGGCGAAAAGAGTCGCGGAGGTGAGCAGGGAAGCTCCCACAGCTATGAGCGTCAGCCTCGGAAAGATATTCAACCTGGGAGGGGGAGTGTTTTCAGTTTTTTCCGAAAACAGGCCATGTTTGAGCAGGCCCTGAACCATGACTTCCGTAATCGAGAAGTAGGTGAAAACCCCCAGAATCGAGCAGATGGCCACCCCCGTCCACATATTGACGGTCTGGGCCGTGTTGAGTTTCGCAAAAATCATTGTTGGAACAATCGCGTTTGCCAGAAGAATGATCCACCTGAAAAAAGCCCCGACCGCGTGAATGTATGGCAGCATAAGAAAGCGGTTTTTAGCCCTGGCGTATTCATCGCTTGCCACCGGAACGCCCTTTATGATTTTTTTAAAATAACGCAGGACCGGGATCAGGACAATCCAGTTGTTGACGAGAACGAAAGCGACTCCGAAGACAAATGCCGGGGGCCAGATTTTATTGAAAATGGCGTACTGCTCCGGTGTCAGCTGAATATTCGCCCATACATAGAGCAGGACAAAGGGCACGACCATAAAGAAACTGAGCCCTTCTGTCTTGATGTTCAGTGACAGATAGAAAAGCTTCATTTTATTTCTTAAAGCCGGGCTGATCGTTGTTTCGTGCATCAATTTTTCTCCTGATCGTGTCAACCAATGACATAAATAGAGCGTTTTGTCAAGAAAAATGACATGTCAGTTCTCTTCTCTTTCCAAAAAATTGATTTTAACTTTAGATGCATCAACAAATGCGCGTTTCAGGATTTATGAGGGAAGGATAAGATGTGTAAAAACCGCAGAGGGCTTGTTGCCCTCTGCGGGATCGTATAAGTATCAGCAGATGAAGAGCATTTCCCAGAACTTCGGCAGGGGCCAGACTTCGTCATCGGTTACCCCTTCAAGGGTGTCGACATTTTCACGTATGGCATCCATCGTGGATTTGATCTCATTGCAGATGAATTCAGCTTTTTTGTATTCATCATGTATGCTATCCGCTTTTTTGAGTTTCTCATTAAGGGTCGTCAACCCGGACTGTGTTTTGTTTATCAGCGAGCTGACGCTCATTAATAGCTCTTTCTGTACTCCCAGGTCGAGTTCCTTCCCGAGCAGGGCCTGGGCCGCATTTATAGAAGACGCCAGGGTTTTCTGGTACCTGATCGCTGCGGGTATTATCTGTGTTGCAACGATGTTTTTCAGTGATTTCGCCTCGATCTCGAGGTCCTTGATATATTTCTCAACCCTGATCTTGTAACGCGAGGTCATCTCGATACGCGACAGGACCTCGAACTTTTCAAAAAGATTCAGCGCCTTGTCGGTGATGAGCGCCGGCAGGGCCTCGGGCGTCGTCTTGAGGTTCGGCAATCCGCGTTTTTCAGCTTCCTTGTGCCATTCAGACGAATAGTTGTCGCCGCTGAAAAGGACCGACTTCGATTCCTTGAGAACTTCCCTGACCAGATCAAGCACTATCTGGTTAATATCTCCGCCCTTTTTCGCTTCGATTTTATCGGACAGATAATCAAGGCTCTCGGCCACGATCGTGTTGAGCACGGTCGCGGGAAATGATATCGACTGCGAGGAACCCACGGCGCGGAATTCGAACTTGTTGCCGGTAAATGCGAAAGGCGAGGTCCTGTTCCTGTCGGTGCTGTCCTTGCTGAGCAGAGGGAGCGAAGCAATCCCGAGGTCGATGATCGCATCGTCGGTGGCCTTGGTCACTATCCCCTTTTCGATATCGTCGAGTATTTTCATGAGCTGCTCGCCCAGGAATATCGATATGATCGCGGGCGGCGCCTCGTTTGCACCCAGCCTGTGGTCGTTCGCGGCGGAGCTCACGCTCGCTTTCAGTATATCTGCGTGTCTGTGGACCGCTCTTATTGTTGCGGTCAGGAAAACGAGAAACTGGAGATTTTCATGAGGGGTTTTCCCTGGATTGATCAGGTTTATCCCGTCTGTTGTCGAAAGGGACCAGTTTACGTGCTTGCCCGAACCGTTGATCCGTGCGAACGGTTTTTCATGGAGGAGCAGGGCCAGGTTGTGCTGTTTGGCGACCCTGTTCAGGGTGTCCATGACCAGCTGGTTATGGTCGACCGCTATGTTGGCCTCTTCGAATATCGGTGCGATCTCGTACTGGCTCGGCGCAACTTCGTTGTGGCGGGTCTTGGCCGGGATTCCGAGTTTGTAGAGCTCCTCCTCGACATCATGCATGAAAGACTGTATTCTTTCCTTGATGCTTCCGAAATACTGGTCTTCGAGCTCCTGTCCTTTTGCAGGAGGGGCTCCAAGGAGCGTTCTGCCGGCAAGCACAAGATCCTTTCTTTTGTAATAATAGTCCTTGTCTATGAGGAAATATTCCTGTTCGGGTCCGAGATTGGTCAAGACTTTCTTTGATTTTTTGTTGCCAAGAAGCCTGAGCATCCTGATCGAGCTTTTATTGACAGCTTTGATCGATCGAAGCAATGGCGTTTTTTTGTCCAGCGCTTCGCCGGTGTATGATATAAAAGCTGTCGGGATGCAGAGAGTGGTTCCGATTCCGTTTTTTCTGAGAAACGCCGGGCTTGACATGTCCCATGCTGTATACCCGCGTGCTTCGAACGTCGCCCTGATCCCTCCGCTGGGAAAGCTCGAAGCGTCGGGCTCGCCCTGAACGAGCTGTTTGCCTGAAAAACGTTCGATGATCTCGCCTTCATCGGTGAATTCGATGAATGCATCGTGTTTTTCCGCGGTAGTTCCCGTCATCGGCTGAAACCAGTGTGCGAAGTGGGTCGCTCCTTTTTCGATGGCCCATTCTTTCATCGCGTGCGCCACACTGTTTGCGGTGTCGATATCGAGCTGCTTGTCGTCGTTTATCGTTTCCATCAGTCTTTTATAGATGTCTTTGGGGAGCTTGTCTTTCATCACCTTTGCGTTAAAGGTGTCTTCTCCGAAGTAGGTCGAAATGGGAACATCCTTTTCCTTGAGGATTGTATATTCCCTCTCCGCTGCGATAATCGGACTCGTTCTTTTCATCATAATAACCTCCAGGTTCATCTGTATGTCTGCAAGCTATAACCCTGCTTGAAAATTGTCAATATGCGGATTTCAAAAGTGCCTGATTTGCCGTTATATTTAACATCTGCGTAATAAAAACATTAGCGCAGCTTTGCCGTGCTTTTATTTCCGTACATGCAGGGCTGCAATGATACAAAGGATTGATTTGTGATGCAAGTATAAAATTTCAGCTGCGGGAATAATGTTGGACAACAATTTGACAAACACCGGTTATTTGGTAAATCGTTCGATTGCATCGGCCAGGTATTCATGGCATGTTCCGGTGTGTTCCCCGGATTCGTCGAGAATGAGCGCAGTGGGCTGGATTGATTCGGCCTTTATAAGGTCGTCCGGGCAGTTTTTTATGAGCAGCTCGATGCCCTGGGGGGTTGATTCAAGATGGAATTGCATGGCCAGTACGTTATTTTGATACAGAAACGCCTGGTTTTCACAGAATCCGCTGCGGGCGAGGCGTGCGGCCCCGTTCGGGATTTCGAAGGTTTCACCGTGCCAGTGGAAAGCCATGAATGAATACGGCAGCGCGGTGAAAGGGCTGTCGCCCGAAAATTCGGTGCGCTCGACTGTGAACCAGCCGATTTCCGGGACCCTGTTTTTTTGTACTCCGGCGCCCAGTACGTCCGCAATGAGCTGTGCGCCAAGGCAGATGCCTATCACTTTTTTGTCAGCATTAATGGCGTCATGTATGAATTTTTTTTCAGCGGTCAGCCACTGATATTCCCGTTCGTCGTGAACGCTCATCGGCCCGCCCATGACAAGCAGGAGGTCATAGTCATGTGACGCGGGAAGCGGATCTTTCTGGAAAAGCCTGGTGCAGGTGAAATCGTGCACGTTTCTCATCCCCCATGAAAGAATCGCCCCCGGGTCCTCGAACGGTACATGTTGAAGGTAGTGAATTTTCATCGATATCATTGGGAATTAAC
>ERZ795055.3403-NODE-3403-length-11643-cov-17.636003_pt1 | contig 11643 bp, 10 predicted proteins | sample MGYA00375139_ERZ795055 | MGnify/ENA primary metagenome ERZ795055 (study PRJEB30184, sample SAMN05720283) | anaerobic digester metagenome | isolation source: active sludge of municipal wastewater-treating anaerobic digesters | place: USA | collected 2015-01-23 ...
CTCCCCCGGCGCCGAGCCGCACCGGCCGCTGGCAAGCTTCCGCCCGGCGCTCGTCGACAGCCTCAAGGCGTACACCCGCGCCGAGCTGGCACGCGATGTGTCGGCCGGCCTGACCGTGGGCGTGGTCGCCCTGCCGCTGGCCATGGCCTTCGGGATCGCCAGCGGCGTCGCGCCCGAGGCCGGCATCTACACGGCGATCATCGCGGGCTTCCTGATCTCGGCACTCGGCGGCTCGCGCGTGCAGATCGGCGGTCCGGCGGGCGCCTTCATCGTCATCGTCTACGGGATCGTCGCCAAGTACGGCCTGGCCAATCTGCTGATCGCCACGCTGTGCGCCGGCGTGCTGATGTTCCTGATGGGGCTCTTCCGCCTCGGCAGCCTGATCCGCTTCATTCCTGTGTCGATCGTGATCGGCTTCACCAACGGCATCGCGGTGCTCGTGGCGCTGTCGCAGGTGAAGGACTTCCTGGGCCTGGCCATCGACAAGATGCCCGCGGACTTCTTTCATCAGGTCGAGGCGATCGGCGCGGCGCTGGGCACGATCAATCCCGCGGCGGTGGCCATCGCGCTGGCCGCGCTCGCCCTGGTCGTGCTGTGGCCCAAGACCTACCGGATGGACGGCCCGCGCTGGAAGAAGTGGCTCGCGCACCTGCCGGGCACGGTGATCGTGCTGGTGGTCGCCACACTCGCCGTGAGCCTGCTGCACCTGCCGGTGGACACGATCGGCTCGAAGTTCGGCGGCATCCCGCAAGGCCTGCCCGCCTTTGCGCTGCCGGCCTTCAGCTGGGAGTCGGTCAAGCAACTGGTCGGTCCCACGCTCACCATCGCGCTGCTGGGCGCGATCGAGTCGCTGCTGTGCGCGCGCGTGGCCGACGGCATGACCGACGACCGCCACGACCCCAACCAGGAGCTCATGGGCCAGGGCGTGGCCAACTTCGTGGCGCCGTTCTTCGGCGGCATTCCGGCCACCGGCACGATCGCGCGCACCGTCACCAACATCAAGAGCGGTGCCGCCAGCCCGGTGGCCGGCATGGTGCACGCGCTCACCCTGCTCGCCATCGTGCTCGTGGCCGCGCCGCTGGCGATGAACGTTCCGCTGGCCGCGCTGGCCGCCATCCTGATGTTCGTGGCCTGGAACATGGGCGAGTGGCGCGAGTTCGCGCGCCTGCGGCAGTTCAACGTCACCTACCGCACCACCCTGCTCGCGACCTTCTTCCTCACCGTGGTGTTCGACCTCACCGTGGCGGTCGAGGTGGGCCTGGTGCTGGCCAGCCTGTTCTTCATCTACCGCATGAGCACGCTCACGCGCGTGGTGCCCTTGCCGCTGCCGGCCGGGGCGCCGACCGGAACCGAGGCCTGGCTGCTCGAGGGAGCGCTGTTCTTCGGCTCGATCTCCAAGCTCGAGTCGGTGACCGACCCGCGCCGGCTCAACGCGCCCGGCGGCCCGCGCATCGTGATCCTGGACTTCTCCGAAACCCTGTCGCTCGACACCAGCGCGCTCGACGCCATCGAGGCGCTGGACCGCACCCTCGCCAAGCGGCACGCGCACCTGATCGTGGCTGGGGTGGACGACCAGCCGCGCTCGCTGCTGGACCGCTCGGGGTTCGCGGCGCACCTGGGCGCCAACCTCGTGCCCGACCTCGACGCCGCCGTGGCGCGCGCCACCGCGCTGGCCGGCGCGCCCGCCGCGGCGAACGGCCTGCCCAGCGCCTGAGGCGTGCGCCTAGCGCCCGCCCTGCAGGCGCGGATCGTCCTCGGTGGCCGCCGACAGCACCATGCCCGAGGGGTCGAGCGTCACCACGAACATGCGGTTGTTGGGCTGGTCCAGATAGCGCCAGCTCCACACCACCTGGCGCTGCATGGGCAGTTGCTGCACGGTGCCCGGCCGGCCCAGCAGGCGGCGCACCTCGAAGCCGCTCATGCCCGGATGCACCAGACTGAAGTTCTCGGGGGTGAGCAGGTTGTCCGCGCCCTGGTAGCGGCCGCCGCCGTCGAGGCGCACCAGCAGGGTCACCGCACCCTCGGGTCCGAGCGGATACACCAGGCCCTTGCCGCCACCAGGAAGATCGCTCACGGAGTCGGGCTCGCCGTAGAGCTTGCGCACATCGGCCTCGGTCGAGGCATTGGGCGTGAGCTGCGCCAGACGCAGGTCGAGCAGTGCCTTGCCGGACGGATCGCAGGCGGCGAGCCAGGCCAGCAGGGCCACGGCAGCCAGCGTGCGGAACAGCGGTTTCAGAGCATCCATGGGGCCTCCGGCGCGGTCGCGTAAAATCGGCTCGCAAGCATAACCACGCTGCCTTAGGCCCCCCCACCATGGCCCGCTACGAATCCGAGATCACCCAGTTCCTGCGCGAGCTCAAGACCGCCCGCCCCGAGATCGCCGCCCGGCAGCGCGAAGGCCGCGCGATCTGGTGGGACAAGCAGCTCGACGGCGAGCAGCAGCGCGGCTTCCGCGACGCGCGCGTGCCGCAGCAGCCCTACGTCTACGCCACCAAGAGCGAGTGACTTGAGCGCCACGGTCCCCGCCGAGGCCCCGCTCGCTGCGGCGGCCGCGGCCCTTGAGCAGCCGCCCGCCGACTCGACCCCCGACGTGGTCGACGGCGTGGCGCTCGCCCGCCTCTACGGCGAGCCGCTGTTCAAGCTGCCCGCGGACCTGTACATCCCGCCCGACGCGCTCGAGGTCTTCCTCGAGGCCTTCGAGGGCCCGCTGGACCTGCTGCTGTACCTGATCCGCAAGCAGCACTTCAACGTGCTCGACATCCCCATGGCGCCGCTCACGCGCCAGTACCTCGTCTACATCGAGGAGATCCGCCGCAGCAACCTCGAGCTCGCCGCCGAGTACCTGCTGATGGCCGCGCTGCTCATCGAGATCAAGAGCCGCATGCTGCTGCCGGTGCGCAAGGCCGACACCGGCGAGGAGGTCGAGGATCCGCGCGCCGAGCTGGTGCGCCGCCTGCTGGAGTACGAGCGCATCAAGCTCGCGGCACAGCGCCTCGACGAGCTGCCGCGCACCGGGCGCGACTTCGTGCGCGCCCAGGTGCTCATCGAGCAGACCATGGAGCGGCGCCTGCCCGAGGTCTTCGCGGTCGACCTGCGCGAGGCCTGGGCCGACGTGCTCGGTCGCGCCCGGCTGCACGCCCACCACAAGATCCGCCGCGAGGAGCTCTCGGTGCGCGAGCACATGAGCATCGTGCTGCGCCGGCTGCAGGGCGCGCGCTTCCTCGAGTTTCGCGAGCTCTTCGACGCTGCGCGCGGCCCTGCCGTGGCGGTGGTTCACTTTCTTGCCCTGCTCGAGCTCGCCCGCGAGTCTCTGGTGCAGATCACCCAGGCCGCTCCCTTCGCGCCGATCTACGTGCGCCTGGCCTACACGCCGTCCTAGAGGTTGCCCATGCTTCGTCCCGTCTTCGCCATCGGTCTTGCCGCCTTGCTCGCCTCCGGCCCCGCGCTGGCCCAGCTCAAGCCCCCGGCGACCGAGCCCGCCGCCCCGGTGCCACTGAGCCCCGCGCTGCCGGCCGCACCCGCCGCGGCGCCAGCCGCACCCGCCGCCGCACCGGCCGCTCCCACCGCAGCGCCTGCCGCCCCCGAGGATCCGGCGCTCAGGGCCAAGGCCGATGCGGCGCGCAAGGTGGCCGACAAGTGGCTCGCCCAGCTCGACGCGGGCGACTTCGCGGGGGCCTGGGAGCAGACCGCCCAGGCCTTCCGCACGGCGGTGCCCAAGGCGCAGTGGCAAGAGGGCGTGGGCGCCGGCCGCAAGGCCCTGGGCGCCCTCAAGGAGCGCAAGGGCCTGGAGGCCGGCGTGCGCGACAACCTCAAGGGCGGCCCTCCCGGCGAGTACGTGACCATCGCCTACCTCTCGCAGTTCACCAACCGCCCCGAGGTGCGCGAGATCGTCACGATGTACCTGGAGTCGGGCCGCTGGCGCGTGATCGGCTTCGGCACCGACTGAGCCGTCGGCGCCGCGCATGAGCGCGTGGCCCGCCAGTCACTGGCGCGGCGTCCTGGCCGCCACGACGATCGCCCTGGCGGCGCTGTTCGTGTCGGAGCACTACGGCGGCCCCGCCGTGCTCTACGCCCTGCTGCTGGGCATGGCCTTCAACTTCCTGGCCGAGGACGAGCGCGTCGCCCCCGGCATGCTGTTCGCTTCCGGCACCGTGCTGCGCGTGGGGGTGGCCCTGCTCGGCGCGCGCATCGCCGCCGAGCAACTCGCGCTGCTCACCCCCGGGCTGCTGGCACTGCTGGTCGGCGCAAGCTTTGCCACCGTGGGTGCAAGCCTGGTCTTCAACCGCTGGGTGCGCTGGCCGCGCGCCGAGGCCGCGCTCGCCGGCGGCGCGGTGGCGATCTGCGGGGCCTCGGCGGCTGTGGCGCTGGCGTCGGTGTTGCCGCGCCGCGAGGTGCGCGAGCAGGCGCTGCTGGCGGTGGTGGTGGGGGTGACCGCCCTGTCCACGCTGGCCATGATCCTCTACCCCTTCCTCACGAAGGCCCTGGGCCTGAGCCCGGGCGACGCCGGCCTGGTGCTCGGCGGCACGATCCACGACGTGGCCCAGGTGGTGGGCGCTGGCGCGATCCTCGGCCCCGCGGCCACCGAGACCGCAACCATGGCCAAGATGCTGCGCGTGGCCCTGCTCGTGCCCATGCTGCTCGTCTTCAGCGTGTGGCTCGGCGCGAAGCGCGAGCCGGGTGCTCAGCGCGTGCACTGGCTGCGCAACGTGCCGCTGTTCCTGGTGGGCTTCGTGGTCCTGGCGGCGCTGAACGTGACGGGCTGGATGCCGGCGGCGGTGTCCGCGGGCCTGGGTCAGGCCTCGCGCGTGCTGATCCTGGTGGCGATCGCCGCCCTGGGCATCAAGACCTCGCTGGGCAAGCTGCGCGAGCTGGGCTGGGCACCGTTGGTGCTGATGGCGCTGGACTCGGTGTTCATTGCCACGGTGGTGATCGCCGGGGTGCTGCTGCTGCGCTAGCGGCTGCGGGTCGACCCGCCCCCCGCACGGATGATGCGGACGTGCCACGCGCCACACGAACGCGGTAATTCGCGGCGTCGGCGAGCAGGCAGACTCGGGCGTTGAAGACTGGTACTCGACCCGGAGCCCGCACCATGAACTCCCGCCTGATTCGCGCCCTCGCCGCCGGCGTGCTCGCACTTGCCGCCGGCACCGCCGCCGCCACCGACATCGGGGTATCGGTGAGCATCGGCCAGCCCAACTTCTATGGCCGCATCGACCTCAACAACTATCCCAAGCCCGTGCTGATCTACCCGCAGCCGGTGGTGATCCAGCCCCTGCCCGCAGGCGTGTACTACGCCCCGGTCTACCTGCGCGTGCCTCCCGGCCACGCCAAGGACTGGCGCAAGCACTGCGGCAAGTACGACGCGTGCGGCCGGCCGGTGTACTTCGTCAAGGACGACTGGTACCAGAACGTCTACGTGCCGGCCTACGAAGAGCATCACGGCAAGGGCAAGGGCAAGGGGAACGGCAACGGCAAGGGCAAGGGCAAGAAGGACGACTGAGGGCGCGCTTGCGTCGGCGCGCGCCGCGCGCTCGATTCAGCCCCGGTTGGCCAGCGCCGCTGCGCGCCCCGCCGCCACGCCGCTGGCCCAGGCCCACTGGAAGTTGTAGCCACCCAGCCAGCCCGTGACGTCGACCACCTCGCCCACGAAGTGCAGGCCGGGCGCCTTGCGCGCCTCGAGCGTCTTGGCGTCCAGTTCCGCGGTCGCCACGCCGCCGCGCGTGACCTCGGCCTTGCGGTAGCCCTCGGTGCCGCTGGGCACCAGTTCCCAGCGCTTGAGCGAGGCCGCGAGCGCGCGCAACTGCTTGTCGCCCAGTTCCGCCACGCGCGCCTGCGCGGCCAAGCCCAGCACGGCAAGCCAGCCCTCGGCCAGGCGCCGCGGCAGGCACTCGGCGAGCACGCTCACGATCTGCTGCCGACTCGTGCGCTTGCGCTCGAGCAGCGCCTCGGCGAGCGTCTCGCCCGGCCACGCGGGCGCCAGGTCGATCAGCACGGGCTCGCCCGGATTCCAGTAGCTCGAGATCTGCAGCACCGCCGGCCCCGACAAGCCGCGGTGCGTGATCAGCAGGTCCTCCAGGAAGCGGCCGGACCCGCAGCGCACCTCGGCCTCGAGGGCGATGCCCGCCAGCGCCGCGAACGGCGCCCAGTCCTCGGCCGCGAAGGTGAGCGGAACGAGCGCGGGCCGCGGCTCGACGATGCGCAGTCCGAAGCCGCGCGCGATGCGGTGGCCAAGGTCGGTGGCGCCGATCTTGGGGATCGACAGCCCGCCCGCCGCCACGATCACGCGCCGTGCCTCGATCGGGCCGCCTTCGGTGTCGAGCAGATAGCCGCTCGGGGCCGCCGCCACGCCGCGCACCGCGCACGGCATGCGCCAGGCCACGCCTGCGTCCTCGCACTCGGCTCGCAGCACTTCGATGATGCTCTCCGAGCCCTGGTCGCAGAACAACTGGCCACGATGCTTCTCGTGCCAGGTCACGCGGTGGCGCTCCAGCAGGGCAAGAAACTCGCTCGGCGGATAGGCAGCGAGCGCGGCGCGCGCAAAGCGCGGCTGCTCGCCCACGTAGCGCTCGGGCCGATGTGCCTCGAGGTTGGTGAAGTTGCAGCGTCCCCCGCCCGAGATGCGGATCTTCTCTGCCAGGCGCGAAGCGTGCTCTATGAGCAGCACGCTTGCACCGGCGTGGCCCGCCGTCGCGGCGGCCATCATGCCGGCCGCGCCCGCGCCGATCACCGCCACGTCCCAGCGCTTCACGCGAGCTCGCTCATGCTTCGCGCGCGGCACGCACGGGCGCCCGGCGCCCGCGCCCGCGAGCGCGCGGGAGCCTAGAAGCGGTGATAGACGCCCACCCCGGCAAGGTAGCTGCTCTGGCCGGGCAGCAGCCCGGCGCCTAGCGCCGGCACCGTGGCCAGACCAAGATTGAAGGCCGTGATTACCGGACCGCCGCTGATGCGCCCGCCCAGCGTCGGCGTGCCCGCCTCGTCCGAGAAGTAGATGTAGCGGAAGTAGACGCCGGTGCGGCGCGACAGCAGGTAGGTCGCGCCCAGGTTGAAGGCGGTGTCGGAGCCGCCGGTGAGATTGCTGTCCTTGTAGTAGGCCACCTGGCCCACGAGTTCCAGGTTATCGAGCACCGGGTACTTCGCGCCCAGCGCGGCGATGCGGTAGGTCGGCGTCGTGCCCGCGAGCGGCCCCGAGGCGTACGAGAGGCGCTGCTCCCACCACTGGGCGGTGAGCGTGCCCTTGAAGATCGGCATGCGTCCGGCCACGAGCCAGGAGTCGATCTTGTCGGCCACGCCGGTGGAGGTCGCGCCCCAGTAGATCGGCACGCCGAAGTCGTTGCGGTTCCAGGCCGCGGCCAGGTACCAGCCGGGAGCGGGGGCGTAGACCAGACTCGTCCCGTAGCTCTGGCCGCGCTCGCGGGGATCGCCGCCCTCGGTGGAACTGGGCGGGATGGTCACCGGCAGCACACCGGCCGGCGGCGCCGAGGCGCCCAGCGTGCGGCCCACGCCCGCGGGCGACACGCCGGCGTTGGGCGACCACGACGCGTTCAGGCTCACCGGCCCGAGGCTTGCCCGGCCGGTCACCTGGTTGTCCTGGCGCAGCGAGAGGTCGTTGATGCCGACGATGGTGGCCTGCAGGTCGCTCACGCCGAAGGCCTCGACCGTGGTCGAGGCCACCAGCCACGCCATCGGCGAATACTCGCGCCCGAGCTTGAGCCCGAGCGCCTTGCTGTCGAGCGCGAGCACGGCCTGGCGGCCGAAGAGGCGGCCGCCCTGGCCCGAGACGCCCGTGTCGGCCAGGATGCCGGCCTCGAGCACGAAGCTGGCGCGCCAGTCGGCCCCCAGGGCCTCCGAGCCGCGCAGGCCCAAGCGCGAGCCGTAGACGATGCCCGAGGTCTCGCGCACGTAAGTCCCGGCGATGCTGCCGCTGCCGTTGACGCGCGTGAGGTCGACCGCGAGGTCGACCAGGCCGTAGAGCTCGAGCGTGGATTGGGCTTGGGCGGCGGGCGCGGCGATCAGACAGGCCAGCAGGCCCGCGGGGAGGAGGCGCTTCATCAAGGGTCCGGGCAGGGGTCGCGGGTGGGCGTGCGAGCCAGGCCCACACACCCGGGGCGCGAGTCTAAGGGCAGCCGCGGCGCGGGCCTTGCCGCCGTCTTGATCGCGGCGTCATCGGCCGGTGCGAGTTGCGCGAAGCCCACACGCGACAGGGGATAATGCGGCGCATGTGGTTCCGTCCGATGCCTGACTCCTCCACCCGCCTGCGTGTGCGGCGGCTCACCGCGCCGCTGCTCGTGCTGGCAGCGGGGCTGAGCCTCGCGGGCGCGGTCCACGCCCAGACCCCCGCCGCCGCACCGGCGCTCAAGGGGCTGGCGCTGGGCATGAACGCCGACGAGGTGCGCGCCGCATTCCCCGAGGCCGAGTGCAGCGAGCGCCTGTGCGTGATCGAACTGCCCGAGGCCTACACCCTGGCGCAGCAGCCGGCGAGCCGCGCCATGGTGGGGCTGTATCGCGGCGTGGCGGTGGCGGTGGCGTTCGAGCTGCCCGAGTCGGCGTGGGAGGACGTGTGCGGCGCCTTGCGCGCCCACCCGCTGTACGGCAAGTGGCGCTATCGCGCCGTCGAGGCCGACGGCAAGTGCGTGCTCGAAGCGCCGAACGGTCGCCACCGCGTGGAGGTGGAGTCGGCTCGGGACGTCCGGAGCCTCGTGGTGACGCTGATCGACACCCCCGGCTTCGAGGCCAACCAGCGCGCGCTGGATCGCGAGCGGGCGCGCGACCTCTGAGCCGCGCGCGGCCCGGGCGCGCGTCCAGCGCGGTCAGTCCGCCGTGAAGAAGCTCTTCATGCGGTCCATGAAGGACTTGGTGTGCGGGCTGTGCTTGTCGCCCCCCGCGCGCACCGATTCGTCGAACTCGCGCAGCAGCTTCTTCTGCTTGTCGGTCAGCCGCACGGGAGTCTCAACGATCACGTGGATGTAGAGGTCGCCGCGGTGGCCGGTGCGCAGGCCCTGGATGCCCTGGCCGCGCAGGCGGAAGGTCTTGCCGGTCTGCGTGCCCTCGGGCACCGGCACCGTGGCGCGGCCCTCGAGCGTGGGCACCTCGACCTCGCCTCCGAGGGTGGCGGTGGCGAAGGACAGCGGCAGCTCGGCGTGCAGGTCGTCGCCGTCGCGCTGGAACACGTCGTGCGCCGCGATGTGGATCTCGACGTAGAGGTCGCCCGCCGGACCACCGTTGAGGCCGGGCTCGCCCTTGCCAGCCAGTCGGATGCGCTGGCCCTCGTCGATGCCCGCCGGAATGCTGACCTCGAGCGTCTTCTGGGTCTTGAGGCGGCCGTGGCCGTGGCACGTGGTGCAGGGCTCGGGAATCACCTTGCCCTTGCCATGGCAGGTCGGGCAGGTCTGCTGCACCGAGAAGAAGCCCTGCGCCATGCGCACGCTGCCCTGGCCACCACAGGTGCCGCAGGTCTTGGCCTGGGTGCCGGGCTTGGCGCCCGACCCGTGGCAGGTGCCGCACTCGTCCCAGGACGGAACGCGGATCTCGGTGGCGTAGCCGCGCGCCGCCTGTTCGAGCGTGAGCTCCATGTTGTAGCGCAGGTCGGCGCCGCGGTAGACATTGCTGCGCCCGCCGCCGGCGCGTCCGCCGCCGAAGATCTCGGAGAAGATGTCTCCGAAGGCGTCGGCAAAGCCGCCCATGCCCTCGGCCCCACCGCCGAAGCCGCCCGGGCCGGAAGGTCCGCCGGCGCGCGGGTCGAAGGCGGCGTGGCCGTAGCGGTCGTAGGCGGCGCGCTTGTTGCCGTCGCACAGGACTTCGTAGGCCTCCTTCACTTCCTTGAAGGCTGCCTCCGAGTCCTTCTCGCCGTTGTTGCGGTCGGGGTGGTGCTTCATCGCCAGGCGGCGATAGGCCTTCTTCAGGTCCTCGTCCGAAGCGTCGCGGGCCACACCCAGGACTTCGTAGTAATCGCGCTTGCTCATTGCCGTCGCTCTGCCGCAGGACCGGGGCGCATCACCGTGCGCGCCTCGGATAAACGAACGACCGGGCAGGCCACAGGAGCCGTACCCGGTCGCATCGCGCTCATTGTCGCCTAGTCGCGCTTGACTTCCTTGTAGTCGGCGTCGACCACGTCGTCATCGGCGGGCTTGGCCCCCGGCTGCGCGCCGGACTGCCCACCGCCCGCGGCCCCGGCCGCTGCGGCGGCCTCGCCGAGCTTCTGAGCGGCCTTGGACAGCGCCTCGGCGCGACGCTCGATCGCCGCCTTGTCCTCGCCCTTGAGCGCTTCCTCGAGGTCGCTGATCGCCGACTCGAGCGCGCCGCGGTCGCCCGCGGGCACCTTGTCGCCGAGCTCGGCCAGGCTCTTCTTGACCTGGTGCACGAGCGCGTCGCCGGTGTTGCGCGCCTGGGCAAGCTCGAAGCGCTTGTGATCGTCGGCCTTGTTGGCCTCGGCGTCCTTGACCATGCGCTGGACCTCGTCCTCGTTCAGGCCGGAGCTCGCCTTGATGGTGATCTTGTTCTCCTTGCCGCTGGCCTTGTCCTTGGCGCCCACGTGCAGGATGCCGTTGGCGTCGATGTCGAAGCTCACCTCGATCTGTGGCAGGCCGCGCGGCGAGGGCGGAATGCCCTCGAGGTTGAACTCGCCCAGCAGCTTGTTGCCCGCGGCCATCTCGCGCTCGCCCTGGTAGACCTTGATGGTCACCGCGGGCTGGTTGTCCTCGGCGGTCGAGAACACCTGCGAGTGCTTGGTCGGGATCGTGGTGTTGCGCTTGATCATCGCCGTCATCACGCCGCCGAGCGTCTCGATGCCCAGCGTCAGGGGGGTGACGTCGAGCAGCAGCACGTCCTTGCGCTCGCCGGACAGCACCGAGCCCTGGATCGCCGCGCCGATGGCCACCGCCTCGTCGGGGTTGACGTCCTTGCGCGGCTCCTTGCCGAAGAAGGCCTTCACCGCGTCCTGCACCTTGGGCATGCGGGTCTGGCCGCCCACCAGGATCACGTCCGAGATGTCCGAGGCACTGGCCCCGGCGTCCTTGAGCGCCTTGCGGCAGGGCTCGATGGTGCGCTCGATCAGTTCGTCGACCAGCGACTCGAACTTGGCGCGCGTGAGCTTGATGTTCAGGTGCTTCGGGCCCGAGGCGTCGGCCGTGACGTAGGGCAGGTTGATCTCGGTTTCCTGCCGCGACGAGAGCTCGATCTTGGCCTTCTCGGCCGCATCCTTGAGGCGCTGCAGCGCGAGCACGTCCTTGGTGAGGTCGACCCCCGTGTCCTTGCGGAACTCGTTGATCACGTAGTCCACCACGCGCTGGTCGAAGTCCTCGCCGCCCAGGAAGGTGTCGCCGTTGGTGCTGAGCACCTCGAACTGCTTTTCGCCGTCGACGTCGGCGATGTCGATGATCGACACGTCGAAGGTGCCGCCGCCCAGGTCGTAGACGGCGATCTTGCGGTCACCCTTGCCCGACTTGTCGAGGCCGAAGGCGAGCGCCGCCGCGGTGGGCTCGTTGATGATGCGCTTGACCTCCAGGCCGGCGATGCGGCCGGCGTCCTTGGTGGCCTGGCGCTGGCTGTCGTTGAAGTAGGCCGGCACGGTGATGACCGCTTCGGTGACTTCTTCGCCGAGGTAGTCTTCGGCGGTCTTCTTCATCTTGCGCAGCACTTCGGCGGAAA
>ERZ795055.3405-NODE-3405-length-11641-cov-4.565510_pt1 | contig 11641 bp, 13 predicted proteins | sample MGYA00375139_ERZ795055 | MGnify/ENA primary metagenome ERZ795055 (study PRJEB30184, sample SAMN05720283) | anaerobic digester metagenome | isolation source: active sludge of municipal wastewater-treating anaerobic digesters | place: USA | collected 2015-01-23 ...
CGCTTGATTGCTTCGATCCTCGCTGAAGGGATCCTCGAAGGGGCCAAACAGTTCGCCGAGACTGAAAAGATCCGCAACCGTAAAGAAGGAAAGAAGGCGGATTCAGTTGACGCAGAGCAGCCGTCTGCGCCTGTGGAAGGGGCTGGGGAAGCGGTCTCGACTGAGGCGGAAGTTTCTGAATAATCAAGAGCGGTTTTTGTTAACGAAAGGACATGATCATGGGGACGTCTGTTGATGCCATCAAGGAATTACGGGAGATGACATCTTGTGGTGTTATTGAATGTAAAAAAGCCTTGGAAGAAGCGAAAGGCGATTTTGATAAAGCGAAAAAGATCTTGCAACAGAGGGGATTGGAAGTCGCCGCTAAGAAAAGCGGACGGGCTGCCAAGGAAGGGCGTGTTGAGATTTATGTCCACCCCGGCAATAAAATGGCGGTCATGGTTGAGGTCAATTGCGAAACGGATTTTGTCGCTCGCAACACGGACTTCATGCGATTCGCCAAAGATGTGGCCATGCACATTGCTGCCATGAACCCCAAATATATAAAAGAAGAAGATGTTCCTGCCGGCGTCTTGGAGGGCGTGGAGGATAAGAAGACGTTCATCAAAGAGCAGTGTTTAATGAGCCAGGCGTTCGTTAAGGACACCAGCAAAACTGTCCAGGATTATCTTAATGAGATCGTTGCCAAGATCGGCGAAAATATGTTTGTTGGCCGGTTTGCCCGGTATAAGGTAGGTCAAAGTGAGTAAAGCTCCGGCGTACAAGCGAATTCTGTTAAAGCTCAGCGGTGAGGCCTTAATGGGATCTCAGGACCACGGTATTGATGCGGAAATGTGCGCTCGCCTGGCCCAGGAGATCAAGGAGGTCATTGACGCTGGGGTTACGATCGCGCTTGTGGTGGGGGGAGGCAATATTTTTAGAGGGCAGGTGGCCTCCAAGGCATTCGGTTTGGATCGCTCGGTCGCTGATTATATGGGCATGCTCGCCACCGTTATTAACGGTCTGGCGCTTCAGAACGCCTTGGAAAAGGTCGGCGTTCAGACCCGTGTTATGACCGCCATCGCGATGTCAGCTGTTGCTGAGCCGTATATTCGTCGTCGAGCAATGCGCCATCTTGAAAAAGGGCGCGTGATCATTTTTGTCGCGGGGACGGGAAATCCGTATTTTACGACCGACACGGCTGCAAGTCTTCGGGCCGCTGAGATCGAAGCGGACGTTATTTTCAAGGCGACAAAGGTGGATGGAGTTTATTCCGCGGATCCGATGAAGGACCCGAGCGCGAAACGGTATGAACAGTTGGCCTTCATGGATGTTCTCAAAAATGATCTTCGGGTGATGGATTCAACAGCTGTCAGCATGTGTATGACCAATAATCTGCCGATTGTTGTCTTTAATTTAACGAAGCCTGGAAACATTAAGAAAGCAGTTTTTGGTGAACCTATTGGAACCGTTGTTCGATAAGGGGGATCGCTATGTTAAAGGATATGAAGAAGGACATTGAAGTTAAAATGCAAAAGGCGCTCGAAGCCACTCAACGGGAATTATCCGAGGTCCGTACGGGACGGGCACATCCTGGCCTCATTGAAGGTTTGCATGTGGACTATTACGGGACGCCGACCCTCTTGAAACAGATGGCATCGATTTCGGTGCCGGAGCCGCGGACCATCGTGATTCAGCCGTGGGACCCTTCAGCGATCGCTGAGATCGAGAAGGCGATCGTTAATAACCCCAAATTAGGCATTACTCCGTCTACAGATGGAAAAATTTTACGTCTGCAGGTTCCGCAGTTATCCGCTGAGCGCCGTGAGGAGTTGAAAAAGGTCGCCAAGCAGATGGCTGAGCAGGGACGGGTGTCTTTAAGAACGATTCGGCGAGATGCCAATGACAGGATTAAAAAGTTGCAGAGCGAAGGGACGATTTCTGAGGACGAAAGTTTCCGTTCCCAGGAAGAGATCCAGAAATTGACCGACCGCTACATTGGCGATATTGACAGTGTTCTGGAAAAAAAGATTCAAGAATTAGTTGAGATTTAAGAAGTTTTGTGTTTTAATGAATGCTCTTTCTGTTCTTTGAAGAAATGCGATGGAATAAGAGGATTTGAGACCCACTAGCTCATCCGGTAGAGCACTGCCCTTTTAAGGCAGGTGTGCCGCGTTCGAGTCGCGGGTGGGTCACCATTTTAAGCTCGGCCCTTTCCCAGGGCCGAGCTTTTATGAACCTTAACGAGCGCAACATGTTCTTGGGCGGATGGCGGAATTGGTAGACGCGCTAGTCTTAGGAACTAGTGGGGAAACTCATGGAGGTTCAAGTCCTCTTCCGCCCACCAGTTTTAAAAACGCTCGTGGGCAAAAGGATTTGTGATATAATAAACGCCATTGGTTTTTCCTTTAATGCGGCGGTAATTCAGTTGGCTAGAATGCCACCTTGCCAAGGTGGATGTCGTGGGTTCGAACCCCATCCGCCGCTTTTATTTTAAATACATTGATTAAACATCTTATGAGCATATCTGATGCCGTGTCGTGAGGAGGACATTTTTCCATGAAAATCAAGGATTTCTTGTGTGAAGAGGCCGTGACTGCGGATCTCAAATCTACGGAAAAGAAAGACGTGATCCAGGAGCTTGTTGACCTTTTGGTCAAAGCCGGGGCCGTAGAGAAGAAGATACGCTCAAAGTTGATTGAAGTCCTTCTCGCCAGGGAAGCGCTGGGGTCCACAGCGATCGGTCAGGGAATTGCCATTCCTCATGGAAAATGTGAGCATGTGACGGAACTGACGGCTGCCTTGGGCGTCAGCAAAGCTGGGGTCGATTTTGATTCTCTCGACGGAGAACCAGCACATATTTTTTTCTTACTTGTCGCTCCGATCGATTCCGCGGGGCCTCACCTAAAAGCTTTAGCCCGCATTTCGCGGCTACTGAAGGACAAATATTTCCGGGATAGCCTTCAAAGCGCTCAAGACGCCAAAGGGATCTTAGCCTTGTTACAGCAAGAACCGGAATAACCTGATAAACGATAGCGCATGTCTGGGAATTTGATCAAGTGGTTATATCCTGGGATGAGGATCAAACGTTGGTTGTTTACCTCGATCGCAGGTATTTGTGTTGTTGCGGGCGGGGCAACAGCGTTAAGCTCACCATATTCTTTTGTTAAATTTTTCGGTTTTGTCATCGTTTTATGCGGTGTTTTGCTCGTCCTTATGGGAATGGGCAAGATGGTCGTTTCGCTCATCACGCTTTTTCTCCCAAAGGGTGAACGGGAGCTGGTCAATATCCTTTATCAGCGCCGTTATTTGGAGCGTGGGCCTAAAATCGTTTGCGTCGGTGGGGGGCATGGTCTTTCGCATCTGTTGTTGGGTTTGAAGGAATATACATCGAATCTTACGGCGATCGTGACCGTGGCGGACAGCGGGGGATCTTCTGGGCGTTTGCGTGAGGAATTCAACATTGTTGCACCAGGGGACATTCGTAACTGCTTAGTGGCCTTGGCCGATGCGCCGGCATTAATGGGCGATCTTTTTCAATTCCGGTTTTCCAAGGATTCTGAGCTTAAAGGCCACAATTTTGGAAACTTATTCTTGACGGCCATGGTGCAGCTGACAGGTGATTTTGAAAAAGCCGTCAAGGAGTCTTCAAGGGTCTTGGCGATCCGGGGAAAAGTAGTTCCTTCGACAGTGACCAATGTCCATTTGGTCGCGGAATATGAGGATGGTTCGATCACCCAAGGGGAAGCGGATATCCCTAATACGAAAAGCCGCATCAAAAGGATCTTTTTGAATCCGGAGCATTCTGTGCCGACCCAGGAAGCGTTGGAGGCGATCGAGGATGCGGATGTGATCATTTTAGGCCCGGGGAGTTTGTATACAAGTATTATTCCTAACCTGATCGTGGACGAGGTTGCGGATGCTATTGCGAAATCCGGGGCGTTCCGGATTTATGTGTGTAACGTCATGACCCAGCAGGGGGAGACTGACCATTACACGGCCAGTGATCACATTCAGGCGTTGGTAGAGCACACCAACACCGGGATTATCAATGCTTGTTTGATCAATAACGCGATGCCTTCCGATGACGCGTTAAAGCGCTATCGTGTGGAGGATTCATTTCCTGTGAAGGCGGATGAAGAACGTATCCGAGCGATGGGATATGCGGTGTTTGGGACGGACTTGCTGGAAGTCGGTAGTTATGTGCGTCATGATTCCACAAAATTGACAAAGGCCTTGATTAAACTGATTGAACGGTACCGTGTTATTAAGAGGTGAGTGGATATGCCTCAAATTTCAAAAGACGTCGTGATACGGAGTCCGCAGGGCTTGCATGCCCGCCCCGCGGCCCTTTTTGTGCAGATCGCTTCAAAATATGATGCCCAGTTGACGATTGCCAAAGATGGTGAGACGATTAATGGGAAATCCATTATGGGGATCTTGATGCTGGGGGCTCAGCAGAACAGCAGTATCCGTTTATCAGCAGAAGGGGATGACGCTGAGCCGATGATCAAGGAGCTTGAAGAATTCTTAACGCGTCATGAATGAGATCATTTTAAAAGGTGTCCCTGCCGCAGCCGGCATTGCGATCGGTCCAGCGTACATTCTGGATAAACAGGATATTGTTGTGCCTCCGCGGGATATCCTGGAGCAGGAAATCCCGATCGAGATCGCCCGTTTTGATGAGGCTTTGATCAAAACGCGTGAAGAGGTCGCGGACCTGCAGCGCAAAATCGGCGATGAAATGGGCACTCAGCACGCCCAGATCTTTGATGCGCATCTTATGGCATTGGAAGACCGTACCTTGATCGAGGATGTCATCAAGGGGATCCGTCAGCGCAAACAATCCGCAGAATACATCTTTTCAACTGTCCTGAAAAAATACGCCAAGGTCTTTGCAGAGCTGAAAGATGAATACCTGCGCGACCGCATTGCGGATATCAATGATATCGGCCGACGCGTCCTGAAGAATCTGATCGATGAGGATAAGCTCTACGAAATTGAGCGTCTCGAAGAGGAGTTGGTCATTATCGCCCATGATCTTTCCCCGTCGGATACGGTCAGCATGTTCAAGAAAAATATTTTGGGTTTCGCGACAGATATCGGAAGCCGGACTTCGCATACGGCGATCATGGCAAAATCCATGGGCGTTCCGGCCGTCGTGGCTTTAAAGGACGCCACGCTGCGGATCACGAACCAGGACCTGCTTATTATTGACGGGCGTATGGGCCTGGTGATCATTAATCCTGCTGATTCCACGCTTGAAATTTATCGTAAGGAGCAGGAGAGGATCCATTCGTTAAGTCATCGTTTTGATGATATGCGGGAGCTTCCCGCTGAGACAAAGGATGGTCACAGGATTCAGATCCTGGCCAATCTTGAAATTCCTGAAGAGATCCCTACTGCTAAAGGTCAGGGCGCGGGAGGGATAGGCCTCTACAGGACCGAATTTTTTTATATGAACCGCCGGGACCTTCCCAGCGAAGAAGAACAGTACGAAGCCTACAGCAAGGTGGCTTGCGAATTCGGGGATCAGCCGGTGACGATCCGGACGGTTGATATCGGAGGGGATAAATTCATCTCCAGCGTTCAGATCCCCAGGGATATGTACCCATTTTTGGGATGGCGGGCGATCAAATTCTGCCTGGCGCAGCCGCAGATCTTCAAGACCCAGTTAAGGGCTATTTTAAGGGCTTCCGTGCATGGTAATATCCGTTTGATGTATCCGATGATCTCAGGGCCCAGCGAATTGCGCCAGGCCAACGCGATCCTGGAGGAGGTCAAAGCGGAACTTCGTGTTCACAACATCCCTTTCAATGAGCATCTGGCTGTGGGTGTCATGATTGAAGTCCCATCGGCAGCGATGACCGCTGATATGCTGGCTAAAGAAGCGGCTTTTTTTAGTATCGGCACCAATGATCTGGTGCAATACACCTTGGCGGTTGATCGGGCCAATGAACAGCTGGCTGATTTTTATGAGCCGTGCCATCCGTCAGTCCTCCGTCTGATCAAGCGGACCGTGGATGCCGCTCATGCGGAAGGGATCCATGTCGGGCTGTGCGGTGAGATGTCCGGGGAGCCGAATTTGGCGTTGTTGCTCTTGGGGCTTGGCCTGGATGAATTAAGCATGACGCCGTTAAGCATTTTGCAGATCAAACAGTTGGTCCGGTCCGTTAATTTTTCTGATGCTCAGAGTTTGGCGACTCAGGCCCTGGATCTCAGGCTGGGTTCTGAGATCGAGGACCTTTGCAAGCTGCGGGCGAGGGAATTGGCGCCGCAGGTCTTTCGGGTAGACGCGAGATCATCTCAAAACAATCAAGGAAAAGCCATATGAAAGTCTTGATCCTGGCAGCGGGATATGGGACCCGTTTATATCCGATCGTCAAAGACACGCCTAAACCGTTGCTGAAGATTCATGGGACTCCGCTGATCGATTATCTGGTTGACAAGGTCAAGGATTTTAGGGGCCTGTCTGAGATCCTGGTGGTTACAAATAACAAATTTTACGCTGATTTTTGCAAATGGTCGAAGGGGTTTTCCGGACTTCAGGCGAAGGTCACAGTAGTTAACGATGGCACCAATACCCCCGATGACCGTTTGGGTTCTATCGGGGATATTGAATTTGTGCTGAAGCATCAAAATATCCAAGAAGACCTTTTTGTGCTGGGGGGAGATAATTTGTTCGATTATAGGCTGGATGAGTTCGTTGTCTTTGCCCAAGCACAATCGCCGAATGTTTCGATCGGGCTTTATGATATTCAGGAGAAAAAAGAGGCCACGCGTTTCGGGGTCGTCGAGTTGTGTCCGAACAGCCGTAAGGTTTTGTCTTTTGAAGAAAAACCTGCTCAACCGCGTTCGACTCTGATCGCCATGTGTTCATATTATTTTCCCCAGGCATCGCTGGGTCTGCTGCGGGAATATCTCAATGAGACCCAGAAGGCCGATAAAGCCGGTGATTATATTCATTGGCTGGTCTCTAAAAAAGAGGTTTACGGTTTTCAATTTGAAGGCTCATGGTATGATATTGGCAGCGTTGAATCGCTTAAAGAGGCCCAAAGCAAATTTAAACCTTAAAGTCAATGTTTTTACGAAAGGACCAGGGAGTGAAAGGACAGTATTTTATTACGTCAGAATCGGTAGGAAATGGACATCCGGATAAAGTCTGTGATCAAATTTCTGATGCCGTGTTGGATTCTATTTTAAAAGAAGATCCCAAGGGCCGCGTTGCTTGCGAAACTTTTATTACGGCGGGGCTGGTCATTGTGGGAGGCGAGATCACGACCAAGACCTATGTGGATGTGCATAAGCTGGTTCGCCGTGTTCTTGCTGAGATCGGGTATACTCATCAAAAGTACGGATTTTCCTGTGACACCTGTGCTATTTTAAACGCGATCAATGGGCAGTCTCCGGATATCGCCCAGGGGGTTGATTCTGGTGGGGCGGGAGACCAGGGGATCATGATCGGATATGCCTGTGATGAAACACCGGAATTGATGCCTTTGCCGATCATGCTTGCGCATAAGCTTGTTCGCCGCGTGGAAGAGGTCCGCACAAAGAAAATCCTGCCCTATTTGGGGCCTGATTGCAAGAGCCAGGTCACGGTGGAATATGACAGTGGCGCCCCGAAACGGATCGATGCTGTTGTTCTAGCTTGTCAGCATACGGAAGAGATCCTGGACCCGAGCGGAAAATTCATTACAAAAGAAGCAAAGCAGCAGATCATTGACACGGTCGCTAAACCGATCGTGGGGGATATGATCGACGCCCAGACCAAGTTTTATGTAAATGAAACCGGAAAGTTCGTGGTCGGTGGTCCGCAATCTGATACAGGTATGACGGGCCGTAAGATCATCGTCGATACCTATGGAGGCGTTGTTTCTCATGGTGGCGGGGCGTTTTCCGGAAAAGATCCGACCAAGGTCGATCGTTCTGCGACATATATGGCGCGTTATGTGGCCAAGAACGTCGTGGCTGCCGGTCTTGCGAAAAAATGCTGGGTTCAGGTCGGCTATGCGATCGGCAAGGCCGAACCGGTCTCGGTGATGATCGATACTTTCGGCACGGGAAATGTTTCTGAGCAGAAGATCGTTGAACTGGTGCGTAAGCATTTTGATCTGACCCCCAGGGGCATCATCAAGGAGCTGGACCTGTTAAAGCCGATCTATCAGAAGACGGCAGCGTATGGGCATTTTGGCCGTGATGAGTTCAGCTGGGAAAAAACGGACAAGGCCGCGGTCCTAAAAAAGGAAGCAACCCGCGCTTAAAAATTAATGAGGAGCATGATGAAAAGTTCTGTCAGTCAAAATTGTCATTATAAAGTCAAGGACATGAGCCTTGCCGCTTTCGGCCATAAGGAGATCGAGTTGGCCGAAAAGGAAATGCCGGGCCTGATGGCCTTGCAGGAGAAATATAAGGCTTCACAGCCTTTAAAAGGGGCGCGGATCACGGGTTCGCTTCACATGACCATTCAGACCGCGGTTTTAATTAAGACCCTTAAGGCGCTGGGGGCGGATGTCCGATGGGCCAGCTGTAACATTTTTTCCACCCAGGACCATGCGGCGGCCGCGATCGCGGATTTGGGAGTTCCTGTCTTTGCCTGGAAGGGCGAGACTTTGAAGGAGTATTGGTGGTGCACAAAACAGGCTTTGTCATTTCCAAATGGCCAGGGTCCGACCCTGATCGTGGATGACGGCGGGGATGCCACCCTCATGGTCCACAGAGGGCTGGCCGCAGAGAAAGACTCCAAGGTCCTGGATCTTCCTGCGGATACTGAGGATGAGAAAGAGCTGAATATCTGTTTAAAAGCTTGTCTGGTTGAGGATCCGTCTCAATGGGGCCGTATCGTCAAGGAAATCCGCGGCGTTTCGGAAGAAACAACGACCGGTGTTCACCGTTTGTATCAGATGATGAAGGACAATATCCTTTTGTTTCCAGCTTTCAATGTGAATGATTCGGTCACCAAATCCAAGTTCGATAACCTTTACGGTTGTCGTGAATCGTTGGCGGACGGGATCAAACGCGCAACAGATATCATGGTTGCCGGTAAGGTCGTGGTGGTCTGCGGATACGGCGATGTCGGAAAAGGTTGTGCCCATTCCATGCGCAGTTACGGGGCCAGGGTCCTGATCACTGAGATCGATCCGATCTGCGCTTTGCAGGCCGCGATGGAGGGCTTTGAGGTGACAACTGTGGAGGCTTCGTTATCCGAAGGGGATATTTATGTGACCGCGACGGGTAACTGCGAGGTCATCACTGCGGATCAAATGGCCCGTATGAAGGACCAGGCGATCGTCTGTAATATCGGGCATTTTGATAATGAGATCCAGGTCGCTAAACTTGAGGCCTGGCCGGGTATTCGAAGAGAGAACATCAAGCCACAGGTCGATCAGTATTATTTTCCCGATGGCCATTCTATTATCCTTTTGGCGGAGGGCCGTTTGGTGAACCTAGGTTGCGCGACCGGGCATCCGTCCTTTGTCATGAGCAATTCATTCACGAATCAGACCTTGGCCCAGATCGAACTGTGGACCAAGTCATACAAGGTGGGGGTTTATTGCCTGCCGAAAAAACTGGATGAAGAGGTGGCAAGGCTGCATTTGGCAAAGCTAGGTGTTCAATTAACAAAGTTGACGCCTAAACAGGCGCAGTATATCGGTGTTCCTCCAGAGGGCCCGTATAAGCCTGAGCATTATCGATATTAAAAGGATGTGATCTGTGTTCGGACAAAAAAGGCAGGCGTTGCGTCTGCCTTTTTTGTATTTAAGTCGATCTGCAGGATTGACAACGAGATCTTTTGTGATATACTTTGCTCATCAGTTTTAAACAAGGTGAAGAGATGGAACAAAGAAACTATTCGACAAAACATTTTCCAATGAACGTCGTTCTCGTACTAGCGGCCGTCGGGAAGGAGTGCGTCGGGTAGTCTTCACTTTGACATAAGCAGATTTTGATACGCCCTGCGGTGGAGACGCCAGCAGGGCGTTTTTTTTGGTTGGAATTTTCAGGAGAGCGCATCATGTTCGGGACGGACATTCATTCCAGGGGAAAACATTTTAAAAAGAGGGTTCCTGATGTCCCACAGGTGAGCATGGAATGTCAGGGAGAGGGCCTTTTCGCCGGAACCCGCGGGCTGGATGTCTGGAAAAAAGGCACATTAAAAATGCATATTATTATCTTAACTTACACGATTTTTCATGTTCGAAAAGGCGCGGCTGTAGCGGTCGTTGTTCTAGCCGTCGTGCGTCCACCGCCTGTCAGGGTTTACCGTATTTTTTGGAGCCCTGCTGGCCAAGGATGCTAGCAGGGCTTTTTTGTTGTCAATAACTCATAATTGAGAAAGGAGGGGGGATATGAGCGACGAAGATCCGACAGATGGGTTTATCCGTGGTTCTCAAGAGGATTATTGTTGTAATCCTCGGTTTCAGGAGTATCCGTGGTGGGATGATTTTGAATATATTGAGTTTTTTTTGCCTTGGAATATTGACATATAAAATTTTAATTTACATATAATTATTATATGTTAGAATGAAATTCCAAATTAAGGGTAAAAAAGTGTAAAAAATATTCAAAATTTAACGTTTTTTAAAGGAAGGATCGAAAATGGCTAAGATTTATTATGATAATGACGCAGACTTGAACGCTCTGCAGGGAAAGGTCATTGGGGTCATCGGTTATGGGATCCAGGGCCGTGCTCAGGCGTTGAATCTCAGGGATTCAGGTTTGAAAGTGATGGTCAGTGAGGTGAAAGATACGCCGAATTACGCGCAGGCGGTTGAAGATGGGTTTAAACCGGTCGAAGCCAAAACTATCGCAAAGAAAGCGGATGTGATCCAGATTCTGACCCAAGACCATGTGCAGGCCGCGTTGTATCGTAAGGCGATCCGAAGGTATTTAAAGGCCGGTAAATCGCTGGTTTTTTCACACGGATTCAATATTCACTTTAAACAGATCGTTCCTCCGGCTGATGTCGATGTCTGGATGATCGCTCCTAAAGGACCAGGGTCTTTGGTTCGCCGTCAGTATGAGGAGGGTAAAGGTGTTCCGTGTTTGGTCGCGATCCATCAGAATGCTTCAGGCCATGCTTTGAAAGACGCTTTGGCTTATGCCAAAGGGATCGGTGGTGCCAGAGCCGGGGTCATTGAGACGACTTTTAAAGAAGAAACAGAAACAGACCTTTTTGGTGAACAGGCTGTTCTCTGCGGCGGTGCCAGTGAACTTGTTAAGGCCGGGTTTGAGACGCTGGTCGAGGCGGGATATCAGCCTGAGATCGCTTATTTTGAATGCCTTCATGAGCTAAAGCTGATCGTTGACCTTTTTTATGAGGTCGGTATCCAGGGCATGCGCAAGCGCGTTTCGGATACGGCTGAATACGGGGATTATTCACGCGGTCCACGGATCATTAATGACCGTACCCGTAAGGAGATGAAGAAAATTTTGAAAGAGGTCCAGTCCGGGAAATTCGCCCGCGAATGGATCCGCGAAAACCGTCGAGGCAGGAAGAATTTCAATGCCATGCGCGCTGCCGGTGAGAATCACCAGATCGAAAAAGTCGGTCAACAGCTGCGCAGCATGATGCCTTGGATGAAAAAGTAAACGGGATACATGCTACAGAACACAGACGCGATGATGAAGTGTCTGTGACTGTCGGAGAATAGAGATGAGC
>ERZ795055.3408-NODE-3408-length-11639-cov-7.747410_pt1 | contig 11639 bp, 10 predicted proteins | sample MGYA00375139_ERZ795055 | MGnify/ENA primary metagenome ERZ795055 (study PRJEB30184, sample SAMN05720283) | anaerobic digester metagenome | isolation source: active sludge of municipal wastewater-treating anaerobic digesters | place: USA | collected 2015-01-23 ...
CAGAACCGTTGCGGCGTGCTGACCATCGGTCAGCCGCGCCTGACCCTGCCGGTCGCCGGTCTGCAAGCGTTCCTGGACGAATTTCTGCCAGACCAGCCAAACGCAGGTCTCGACTACATTCATGGTGAGGATGCGCTGGCGCAAATCGGCGCGCAGCCTGGCAACATCGGCTTTTATCTGCCGGCGCTGGCCAAGGATGATTTCTTCCGCACCGTGATCCGCGACGGCGCGCTGCCCCGCAAGACCTTCTCGATGGGCGAGGCCGACGAGAAGCGGTTCTACCTGGAATGCCGCCGGATCAGTGAGTAAACCCATGGCCAAGGCCCCAGACCTGGCGCGCGTGCGCAACATCGGCGTCGCCGCCCACGTAGACGCTGGCAAAACTACCCTGACCGAGCGGATGCTGTACTACGCCGGCGCTTCCCACAAAATCGGCGAAGTGCATGAAGGCGCGGCGCACATGGATTACCAGGTCGAGGAGCAGATGCACGGCATCACCATCACCGCCGCCGTGACTCAACTGCCTTGGCGCGAGTATCGGATTCAACTGATTGATACGCCGGGCCACGTGGATTTCACCATCGAAGTCGAACGCTCGATGCGGGTGCTGGATGGCTGCGTGATCGTGCTGGACGGGGTGCGCGGGGTGGAGCCGCAGACCGAAACCGTCTGGCGGCAACGCACCCGATTCCGCTTGCCGGCGCTGTTTTTCATCAACAAGCTGGATCGGCCCGGCGCGGATTTTGATCGCGCCCTGGCGACGGTGCGCGACCGGCTGGCGGTAGAACCCGTGGCGGTCACCGTGCCCGCGCCGGATTACGACGGTTCGGTGATTCATCTGATTGATCAGACCCGACTGCGGTTTAGCGGCGAGAAAGGCGAGCAGATAGATGCAGCGCCTTGCGACGCGGCGAGTTGGGAGTGGGCGCGGCACTATCGGGAAAGCCTGTTGCTGGCGGCGGCGGAACTGGACGACGCTTTGGCTGAACAGGTGTTGGCGGAGGAGGAACCGGAAGCGGAAGCCGTCTGGGCGGCGCTGCGCCGAGCCACGCTGACCGGCAAGGTCTGTCCCTGTTTCGCCGGCAGCGCGCTGCGCAATCAGGGCGTACAACCGTTGCTGGACGGAGTCGTGCGGCTGCTGCCAGCCCCGACCGAACGGCCACCGAGCCTGGCGCATCAGCCCGGCGGTGGTGAGGAGGTCGTGGTGATGGATGCCAACGGGCCACTGGCGGCGCTGGCGTTCAAGGTGCAGATGTGGGAGGGCCGGCGTCACGTGTTCGCCCGCCTGTATCGGGGAACGCTGAAGCCGGGCGATGATGTTGCAATTCCCGGCCCGAACGGGACTTTGCGCCAGGAGCGGGTAGCGCGCCTGTTCGAGGTGGACGCCAACCACAAGACCCGGCTGGATGAAGCGACCGCCGGTCAGATCGTGTTGCTGGCCGGGCTGCGCTGGGCGACTACCGGCGATACGCTGTGCGCGCCGGGCCATCCGCTGTGGCTGGAGCGGATCGAGACCCGCGCGCCGGTACTGGGCCTGGCCATCGAGCCGCAGTCCAGCGCCGATGAGGAGAAGCTGCTGGAGGCGCTGGACAAGTTGCAGCAGGAAGACCCGACGCTGCGGGTCGAAGAGGATCCGGAAACCGGTCAGCGGGTGCTGCGTGGCATGGGTGAGCTGCATCTGCAAATCGCCGGGGAACGGTTGCGGCGGGAATTCAATGTCAACCTCCGGGTCGGCAATCCCGACGTAGTGACCCGCGAGACGATTGCCGGTTCCGCCGAGACCGACAGCCTGTTCCACCGCGTGATCGAACAGCCCGACGGCAAGAAACTGGAGATGAAAGCCGGAGCGCGGGTGGCGGTGGCGCCGTTGCCGCGCGGGGCGGGCGTCACCATTACCGCCACCCCACGGGTGCGACCGGAGGGCGTAGAGTTGAATCCCGTGCAACGGGAAGCAGTCGCGGGTGGGGCCGAAGATGCCCTGGTCAGCGGTCCTGCGACCGGCGCGGCGTTGCAGGACCTGGCGGTGCGGGTGCTGGAAGTGGAACTGTTCGGCGCGCTGTCCAGCCCGTCGGCGGTGCGGGTGGCGGTGGCGGACGCGACCCGCAAGGCGCTGGCTCAGGCCGGCGGTTTGGTGCTGCGGCCGATCATGAATACCGAGGTTGTGGCCCCGGAAAGCGATGTCGGCACAGTGCTGGGCGATTTGCAGTCGCGCCGCGCGGTGATCCGCGATACCACCACGCTGGGTGAAATGACGATCATTCACTGCGATTGCGCGCTGGACCGGCTGCTGGGCTATATCACCGATCTGCGCGGCATGACCCGGGGCCGGGGCCAGTTCACCATGACCTTCGACCGGTTTGATGTGGCCTGATTTGGTTGCAATGCACAAAAACGTTGTTTTTTAGAGTGTATTGACTAGTTTTTTTCAGTAGGATACCGCTTCAGTGGCGACCGGGTTTGAGCCTGGTCACCGCATCCCTTGATCGACGAACCGCAGAGGTGTCCCATGGCGCAGACGTATCCAGAATTCTTCGACCCGACCCCATTGCTGGGCGACATCATTGACCTGACCAGTCAGGCGCAGGCGACCAGCATCGAGATCATGATGAACAACTGGGAGGGAGGGCTGGATTTCTTCGCCAGCCTGATCAAGCGGGCCGAAGAGATAACCACTCGCGCCATGTCTTGCTGAGGCGCAGGGTGGATTGAGGTTGTTGAGCTTAAAACGTGCGCACGGAAATGGAACTGTGGCTTTTAGCACCCATGGAAAGCGCGGCGGTTCAGGGCAGGAACAGCCGGGCCGCCGCTTCCGGGTTGCTGGCGAAGTACAAATGCAGATACGAGGCGGTGAGCCGCCCGACCCGATAGACCGCCTCTCCCGGCTGACCAGCGCGCTGACGCCGACCCAGCGTCAGGGGCGCCAGGGAAGTTTCCAGCCGGGAATGATGGAAAGTATGTCCGCGTAGTTCCCCCTCTGGCAGTATCACCGATTGCATTCCCAGTCCCACCAGTTTTGCTTGCAACGCCGCGTGGCCCGGCAGCAGGCCCAGCATCGGCGCGCGATGACCTTCTTTGTCCGCCAGCGATTCCAGCGTGTACAGCAGGCCACCGCATTCGGCGTAAAGGGGTTTGCCGGCCTGATGATGGCGGCGCAACGCCGCCCGCAGGGCGTGATTGCCTGCCAGCGCTTCCAGGTGCAGTTCGGGATAGCCGCCAGGCAGATAAACCGCATCCACCGCCGGCAGTTCGGTATCGGTCAACGGTGAAAAGAACGCCAGTTCCGCACCCAGCGCCCGCAAAGCGTCCAGGTTGGCTGGATACAGGAAGGTGAATGCGGTATCGCGGGCGATGCCGATGCGAACCCCTCGCAGCAACGGCGGCGGCGGTTCCACATTCAACGCCGGGAAAGACACCGGCGGTGGCAATTCAGCCAGCCCGGTCGTGGCGATCAGCGCCGCAGCGCGTTCCAGCCGCGTTTCCAGATCAGCGATTTCAGCAGCCTGCACCAGACCGAGGTGGCGGTCGGGCAGGGTGATTTCCCCGTCGCGCGGCAGCCAGCCGAAATAGCGCAGGTCCGGCGGCAGACTCTCAGCCAGCAATTCCGCATGGCCCGGCCCGGCGACCCGGTTGGCCAGCACCCCGGCGAAGGGTAGCCCCGGCCGATAATGCGCCAGCCCGTAAGCGACCGCGCCGAAGGTTTGCGCCATGGCATGAGCGTTGATCAGCGCCAGCACCGGCACGCCGAACCGGTTGGCCAGATCGGCGCTCGATGGCGTCCCGTCGAACAGGCCCATGACGCCTTCGATCAGAATCAGATCCGCTTCCCGCGCCGCCTGATACAGCAACGCCTTGCACTCACGTTCGCCGACCATCCACAGATCGAGTTGATAAACCGGCTGACCGGACGCCTGCTCCAGAATCATTGGGTCGAGAAAGTCCGGCCCGGTTTTGAGCACGCGCACGGTGCGGCCCTGGTTACGGTGATAGCGCGCCAGACCGGCGACGACGGTGGTCTTGCCCTGACCGGAGGCCGGGGCGCTGAGCAGCAAAGCGGGGCAGGCGATGGACATCGCAATTTAGTCAGTTGATGTGTTGGCTGAGGAAATAATCGGCCAGTGCAAGCGCGCCGAAGGAGAAAGAGAATGCTGAGTGGATTGCCGGTCTGATTTGGGATTGAGGAGATCGTTGAAGTAGCGATACTGATTTTTTCCGCGCTGTTTGGCCTGGTACATGGCCAGGTCTGCGTAATGGATCAGATTTTCCGCATCGGTTCCATCGGTCGGCGCGATAGCGACGCCAATACTGGCGCTGATCGTAACCGTGTGCGCTTCGATTGAAAAAGTCTGGGCCAGGGCACTGAGTATCCGGTGCGCAATCTGGTCGGCATGGTGAGTATGAGATAGGTCGTTCAGTTCAATGGCGAATTCGTCGCCACCCAACCGGGCTGCCATATCCTGAGGGCGGATCGTTTGGTTCAGACGTTGGGAGACTTCACGCAACAATTGGTCGCCCGCCTCGTGGCCCAGGGTATCGTTGACCTGTTTGAAACCATCGAGATCAATAAAGAGCACAGCGAGCAGATGATCGGGACGACGCGCCAGATGGGCGAGGCTACGTTCCAGATATTGCTTGAACATCAAACGATTGGGCAGGCCAGTCAAATTGTCGTGATAAGCCAGAGTGGTGAGTTGCTGGTGAAAGCGTTCGAGGTTGAGCGCCATTTCCCGCAACGAACGGGCCAGATCGCCCAATTCGTCCGGGCTGGAAAGGGCGGGTGTCGCTGCAAAATTCTGGTCGCCAATCGCGCCCGCCGCCGCGCGCAATTGCTGGATCGGGCGCACCAGCAAATAATGCAACGCGATCAGGAGGAGCAGCGCGGCGAACAGGCCGCTGACCAGGGCGATGCCGATGACCGTACCCCCGAGCTGGCGCCGGATGGCGGCCAGGTCGCGTTCGGGGCGGCTGATCAGCAGGTACAGCTTGTCAGCCGCGGTATCCAGAAGCAGCAGGGTAGGCTCGCCACGATAGTTCAGCACAACCGCAGATTCTGGCGTGGCGGCGTTGCTTTGGCGCAACCGCGCCAACAAATCTTCAGGTACGGGTTCCTGACCGTGCGGAGAGTCTGCCGACGCCAGTAGCGCGCTACCCTGCGTGTCAGTGAGCATAACTCCGAGTTGGGAAGCGTTTTTAATACTGGTGATCTGTTGCCGCAGCGTTTCCAGTCGGCAGGTGATGATCAGGTAGCCCCGCAGGCGGGCGGGACCACTGGTTAGCGTCGCGTCGAGCTCCGACAACCAGACCGGTTTGGCGACGCGCATCACCATCTCGCTGGTGTCGGGCGAAAGGAGAAACGCAACATCCACTTTGTCCTGATGGGACGCCAGGCGCTGGAAATAGGGGGTGTCCCCTTCTTCCTCGGTCGCGTTGGGCGCATCGCCTAGAGTGGCGCGCGTATCCTCATAGCCATTCGGCAGCAGGAACAGAATTTCGTAATAATCTGGATAGACCGTCTGATAATTGGCGAACAGATTGAGCAGAGCCGGTTGCAACAGGGTATAGCGCTGGCGTTCATTTTCAGTGAGCGCATATTGTTGAACCAGAGTGGAATGGGACAGCAGTTCGACATTGGCGATAGCGGTTTGAACCGTGGCTTGCAATCCCAGGCGCAACTGCGCGGCTGCGGTGATCATTTCGCGGGTGCTGGCGGCGTAGGCGGCGTCGGCCAGCCACTGGTAGCAAATCCAGCCCAGCCCCAGCACCGGCAGGATCACCAGCGGCAAAACGAGCGAAATCAGCTTGGGACGCAGGCGCATGGTTGTTCAAGGGTGGTGAACCGGAACAGACTCAAACCGGATTCCGGATTATTGTTGCCCCCAAGGGCGGTTGATCGGCTCGCCAACGACGCGCCGGTACAGTTGATTGAGCTGTTTCAGGACGCGCGGCGGCAATTCCTGGGGGATTTCACTGCGGTTCAGCAGGTCCGGTTTGGGATAGATATCCGGGTCTTGATGGAACGCGGGCGGCAGCAGCGGCTCGGCGGCGCGATTGGCCGTGGGATAGTAGGCGAATTTCGCCAGTTGGGCGGCGCGGGCCGGTTCGTTCATGAAATTAATGAAGGCGTGCGCCAGTTCCTTTTGGAGCGATTTGGCGAGTACAGTGAAATAATCTACCGTGATCAGCGTACCCTCGCGTGGGGTTACAAAGCGGATGTGGGGATGAAACTCGCGCAGCTTCAGCGCGTCGCCGTTGTAGAGCAGGGCCATGGTGATCTGACCGGAGACCATTTCCGAATTGGGGCCGATATCCAGGGCGCCATATTGCTTGACGAAGGGCCGCTGATTTTTGAGCAGTTGTTCGGCGGCGGCCAGTTCGGTGGGATTGATGCTGTTGGCGGAATAGCCCAGTGCTTTCAGGGCGACCGCCAGGCTGTAACGAATGGTTTCCATCATCAACACATGGCCGCGTTGTTCGACCGGGGGCTGGAACAGCGGTTTCCAGGAAGCCTCCAGCGGGCCGCGCAGCAGGTCCTCGCGGTAGGCGATCCCCAGCGTCCCCCAGAGAAACGGCACGCCATAGGTATCCGCGCTGGGAAAGGCGTTTCGCCATCGGGGATCAATGTGTTGCAGATTGGGCAGCCTGTCGGTCTCCAAAGGCGCCAGCCAACCGTGCTGGCCGTAGCTTTGCAAGTTATGGCCGCCGATGAGCGCCACATCATAGCCTTTGCCATCCGAAGCAATGAGCATATCGGTGCGCTTGTCCTCGGTTTCAAAGTAGACTTGCCGCACCTTAATCTTGAAAGCCGTCTCGAACTCAGTGATCGCTACTGGATCAATGAAATTGTCCGCCCAGTTCAGGAACACCAACTCGCCAGGTTTGGCATAAAGCCCGAACGGTAACCCCAGCGCTGCTGCCAGAAGTAACCATTTCAGGCACTTGTTTGTTAAATGCGCCATGATGAATGCTTCTCCCCGGCTTGGCGATCCGTTTAGATTAGCAAAATAAATGCCAACTATTTTCATCGCTATTAAAGTATCATAACAAAACTGCAACAAAACTCAAAAATCCAGCAATTATTGTAGGCGCCAAGACAGGCGATCTGGTTTTCTTCCTCAAGATGCGTCCCGAAACCTCTGAAATTCAACGCCCGCTACGGTATGGCTATACCACCGGCGCCTGCGCCACTGCGGCCAGTCTGGCGGCGGCGTGGCGGCTATTGGTCGGGGATGATCTGGATCAGGTGGAAATCACGCTGCCGCGCGGTCAGCAGCCCGTATTTCGGCTGGAATACTGCCGGCTGACAGCGATGGGGGCGGAGGCGGCGACGATCAAGGATGCCGGCGATGATCCTGACGTGACGCATGGGGCGTTGATTTTCGCCCAGGTAGCCTTGAGCACAGCGCCCGGCGTGCGTTTCCATGCCGGGCCAGGCGTGGGGACGGTAACGCGGCCCGGTTTACCTATTCCGCCGGGCGAACCGGCCATCAATCCCACGCCGCGCCGGATGATCGCCGAACATTTATTCGGGTTGGCGACGGCCCATAGCTATTATCATGGTTTCGAGGTGACCATCGGCGTCGAAAATGGCGCGGAACTGGCGCAAAAGACCCTGAATGGGCGCTTGGGGGTCATGGGTGGCCTGTCCATTCTTGGCACCACCGGTATCGTCCGGCCATTTTCCTGTTCCGCCTACATCGCTTCCATTCAGCAGGCGATTGATGTGGCCCGCGCCAACGGCCTGATTCATATCGTCGCCTGTACCGGCGCGGCCACCGAGCAGACCCTGCGGGCTTATTACGAGTTGCCGGATATGGCGCTGATCGAGATGGGTGATTTCGCCGGGGCGGTGCTGAAGCACTTGCGGCGGGCGCCGATTCCCCGGCTTACGCTGGCCGGCGGCTTTGGCAAGATCAGCAAGCTGGCGGCAGGCCATCTGGATTTGCACAGCCGCCGTTCCAGTGTAGATCTCGCGTTGCTGGCGGTCGAAGCGGCGGCGCTCGGTGCGGACGCCAGCTTGCAGGACGCGATGCGCACCGCCAACACCAGCCAGCAGGCGCTGGCGCTGGCCCAGGCAACGGGGTTGCCGCTGGGCCACCGGATTTGCGCCATGGCGCGCGCTCAGGCCCGCGCCATCCTGCCGCCGGAGGTGGCGGTAGAAGTGTGGGCGACCGACCGTGAAGGCCAGCCGGTCGGCCACGCCGGATTCGCCTGAGCGCGCTCGCTGGCCTTGGCATTCCACCGGGGAACAGGCATGAATGATGGCCTCAAGATAACTTATACCTATGTTTTTCAGAGCGGCGCCGCCAGGAATTTCGATATTTTCCTGGACCCGACCACGCTGCGTCTCATCACCGAACCGCCCGTTCAGCCACCCTCCTGGACGCTCCTGAAGCAAAATCAGTGCGCGAACTGTTCGCTGAACGCGCAGGACCATCCGTTCTGTCCAGTGGCGTTGAACTTCGCAGAAATCGCGGAGCACTTCGCGCACGCGGTGTCCCATGAACAGGTGCGCATTGTAGTGACGACCGAGGAGCGGACCTATTCGAAAGAGACCGCACTTCAGCAAGGTCTAAGCTCGCTCCTGGGCATTATCATGGCCACCAGCGGCTGCCCGATTTTGGAGCCGTTCAAGCCTCTGGCGCGGTTTCACCTGCCCTTTGCGACCATCACCGAGACCGCTTTCAGGATGATTTCCATCGGTCTGGTCGCTCAGTATCTGCGCCATGGCGAGGGGAAACCTTTCACGTTTGGGCTTGAGGAACTGGCGAAGATTTATGCCGAGGTGGCCATCGTGAACCGGGATTTTGTTTGGCGCCTGCGCACCGCCTCGGTGGAAGATGCGAATCTCAATGCGTTGGTGAGCCTTGATTGCTTCGCCACCCTGGTTCCCCTCATCGCCGAGGATACGCTCAACGAAATCCGGCCGTATTTCCCGCCCTTTCCGGAACCCTGACGGGAAAATGCGCATCCTGATTCTGGGTGGCATCGGTGAAGCGGTCAGGCTGACGCAAAGGCTGGCTCCGGTTCACACCGTTACCTATAGCGTGGCCGGCAAGGGTCGAGCGCTGGATTTGCCCTGTCCGACGCGGATGGGCGGTTTCGGCGGTGCGGCAGGTCTGGCGGCGTTCCTGAGCGAGAACGGCATCGAACTGCTGATTGATGCTACGCATCCCTATGCTGCGCAAATCAGCCGGAATGCGGCGCAGGCGGCGCAGGCGACCAGCATTCCGCTCTGGGCCTGCCGGCGTCCGGCCTGGCGACCGCAACCCGGCGACGATTGGCGCGGCGTGGCTGACTGGGCGGGAATCGTGGCGGCGCTGCAAGAGTTTCGCCGACCGTTCTTCACCATGGGCCTGGAACCCCTGCGCCATGCGGCGGAAATCCCTCCAGAACAGCATTGGCTGGTGCGCTGTCTGGCGGCAAAACCGCTGGCTACGCCACGGTTGACCTTGTTGTGCGCGGCGGGTCCCTTTGCGCTGGAGCAGGAACTGGTGTTGCTGCGGGAAAGCCGGGTTGACGTTCTGGTGGCCAAGAACAGCGGCGGTGACGCGGTCGCGGCCAAGCTGGCGGCGGCGCGGCAGCTTCACGTGCCGGTCGTGATGCTGGAGCGGCCAACGTTGCCAAAGGCGGAGCGGGAGTTTGCCGAAATCGAGCGATTGGCCGTCGCAATAACGAATTATCAGTCTTTTTAGGCGATTTCCCTAAACGACCTTACCAGGCCGACCTTTGTAGGGACACGGCGCCGCCGTGTCCCTACTGGCCCCACAGGTATAATCTTTCCAGGAAATCACCTTATTCCCAAGCAGCACATCAAAGCACGAGGAGGATGAGAATGAACGTTCAGGCGCTATTTGATCAGCTTTTGCAATCAGGCCGCGAGTTAGCCAGCAAGGCTCAAACGGTGGTCGAGCAGAAACTCAATATTCCCAGCGAAGGACCGGAACGCGAAGCCGCGTTATCGAGCATGGGCAAGGGGGCAACCATTGCTGGCGTCGCGGCGCTGCTGCTGGGCACCAGCGCCGGGCGGGGTTTGACCGGCGTGGCGGTGAAGGTGGGCAGCCTGGGGGCGATTGGTGGGCTGGCCTACAAGGCTTTTCAGGATTGGCAGGCCAAGCAACAGGGAACTCCGGTCACTGATCCGGGGCCGGCGGCGAATACCCTGAGCGGGCCGCACCTGGAGCAACGCAGTCTGGTCTTGCTGAGGGCCATGCTCGCTGCCGCCAAGGCGGACGGGCATATTGACGAGCAAGAGCAGAGCAGGATTGATGCTTATCTGCAAAAACTCAATCTCGATCCCGAAGCATTACATTTCGTCAAGAATGAGTTAGCCAAACCGCTGAACGTCAAGGAAGTCGCTGCAGGCGCGGATTCACCTGCGGCGGCGGCGGAGATCTATCTCACTTCGTTGCTGGCGATCAACATTGATAACGATCAGGAGCGCGCCTATCTGGAAGAACTGGCTGCGCAATTGAAACTACCGCCGGAACTGGTTTCGGAACTGCTAGACCAGGCCAAGGCTTGAAGCTACGGGCGGTAAGGTCTTTCGCTTGAGCGCTTGCCGCCCGGCTAACCCGCGTTTGGATGTCGCCGATACGCTGCGGCGTGTTCGGCACTGTAGAGGTAGGAGGGGGGAAACCCGTCCGGTTGAATGACGCGCCCGACCAGAATCAGCGCGGTGCGGGTGAATCCCTTGGCTTCGACTTGGGCGGCAATGTCCGCCAGCGTGCCGACCACGCCGTCCTGGTCGGGCCACGATACCCGGTGCAAGACTGCTGCCGGACAGTCTGCGCCGTAATACGGGGTTAGTTCCGCCACGATCTCCCGCAGCTTGTCCACGCTGAGATAAATTGCCAGGGTGGCCCGGTGGCGGGCCAGTTCCGGCAGACTTTCGCCCTCCGGCATCGGTGTTTTGCCCGCATGGCGGGTGAAAATGATCGTCTGGCTGACGCCCGGCAGGGTCAGCTCCCGGCGTAGTAGTGCGGCTCCGGCGAAAGCGGCGGTGACGCCCGGCACGACCTGGTAGGGAATCCCCAGTCTTTCCAGTTCCCGCATCTGTTCGCCGATGGCTCCGTACAACGCCGGATCGCCGGTATGCACCCGCGCCACGTCCAAACCGTGTTCATGCGCGGCGCAGATGCGGGCGATGATCTCTTCGAGGCTCAGATCGGCGGTGTTGACGATCTCCGCCTTCGGATTGGCGGCCAGCACGACTTCCTTCGGTACCAGTGAACCCGCATAGAGCACCAGCGGGCATTCGCGGATCAGGCGCTGGCCCTTGACGGTGATCAGTTCGGGATCGCCGGGACCGGCGCCGATGAAGTAGACAGTCATTCAAATTTCCCGTGGTCCAGGTTTTCCAGCAACGCCGGCGTGACGTCGTCGAAACGGAGGATGCGCTTGCCCTGGTGATCCTTGCGAAACTCCTCGGCTTCAGCCTGAGTCTTGAGCGGCACGAGTTCATGGCCCATCGGTCCCAGCGTGTCGGAGCCGATCACGTACCAGGCGGCGCGGGCGTCCATCCGGGTCACGCCGTAATACTCGGTCACGCCGATGGCGGTAATGTCGTCCTTGGCATGGCCGGGTGCGTACTTGGGCAGATTCAGCAGGTATTTGAACAGGTCCTTGGCCCCGTCGAAGTGGTG